>Ga0318562_10001285_pt1 | contig 11315 bp, 16 predicted proteins | sample GRESIP066b5f18_FD_203688 | JGI IMG/M metagenome (GOLD analysis project Ga0318562, IMG submission 203688) | Tropical soil microbial communities from Luquillo Experimental Forest, Puerto Rico - GRE.SIPMG.066b5f18 | ecosystem: Environmental > Terrestrial > Soil > Tropical forest > Bulk soil...
CTATTCCGCCGGCATGATTGCCAAGTTCCTTGGGAGGGGAATTTCCCGCTGTTCTGTTCTGGGTAAGCTCAACCGGCTGGGGCTCAAGGCATTTGCCAGACAGGGATCGATCGATGGCGTTACCAGGATCCCCCGTAGGATTCAACAGAAACAGCGCACCCCAACCCCATTCACCAAATCCGCCACCGAGCCGCTACCTCTCGGCGGCATTGGCCTAGGACTCGCCCCCGGCCTCTGCCAATACATTCATGGCGACCCACTAGCGCCACCCTGGCGCATGTGTGGGCATGAAACCGGCCACAGGTATAAATCCTATTGCCCCTATCATATGGCGCTATGCAAGCCTCCCAAGGCTTCTGGTGGAAAGGGGGCATAGGCTATGGCGGCCAATCCCAACAATCCCGTCGAACGCCAGAGGCAAGCAAGGTTTGTGGTTCTGTCCAAACTATCGGAAGTGGGCAATTCGGCGAATTTCCTGGAAATGGGATTCAATGCTTCCCCCCAGGCTCTCAAAAACATGGCAGCGCATGGGCTGATCCGTATTACCGTGGAAGCAACGGATCGAGGCCGGACATGGCTGGAACAGGAACAGATCAAGCGCAAACAGGCAAAAGTTAATTCCGCAAAGCAAAAGCGGATCGGTGGTGCCATCTTTGGCAATCCAGATTGGTCACGGAAAGAGGCATAAGACATGCGCCATTGGTTCTGCGCTTTGACCAAGCCATCCCAGGAAGTCCGAGCCGCAGTTGAGCTGACCAAACAGGATTTCCGCGCCTATTTGCCGGTCCTGCATTCGAAACCCATGTTTCCCCGTTATTTGTTTGTGGAATTTGACAGGGATGTGGATAACTGGGGCCTGATTCGTTCCACAAGAGGATGCTGCGACCTGTTGAAAACCGGCTTTTTACCCGCAATCGTTCCACAGGCCGCAATGGAGGCGGTTATGGCTTATGAGCCGCCAGCCGGGCCCGTACGACCGAATTTCACCGATAAACAGCCGGTTAAGATAATGCGGGGCCCGCTGGAAGGCTTCGAGGGCCTATTTCAGGGTTGCGACAAGGAGCGGGTGAAAGTGTTGCTGGATATCCTGGGCGGAAAGCGGCTTATTGAATTTCCGCTTTCCGACATTGGTGCTGCTTGACTTTAACCTTCATCGGGCACCAAATGCGCGAACGGCCTCAGGTTCGCGCCCGAGGCCGTTCTTAACCGCTGTTCAGAGCAGCGGGAGACAAGCTCCCCAAGATAATGCCCAAAGGAGCCTCCCGTTGCAAGGGAAGGTTTTATGTCAGCCTGGATGCCGATCTATTGGGGCGATTATTTCAAGGACACGCTGGGATTTAGTGCATTTCAACACGGCTGTTATCTGGTGCTGATTGGTGCCTACTGGACCAACGGCGGCCCGCTTAAGGACGATCGAGCTGAGCTGGCTGCGATGTGCGGGACTTCTAGCGACAAACTTGCAAGGTATGGAAAACGAGTTCTTGCCAAGTTCACTTGCAAGGATGGCTTGCTTTACCATGAAAGGATTGAAATTGAACTACTTAAGGCTAGCAACCGCCAGGCGGCAGCAGTAGCAAACGGTAGGGCTGGCGGTATAGCGCGCGCTAAGCTACCCACAACCATACCCACAACCACAGAAGTAAGAATAGAAAGTAAGATTATGGATTCAGGTTTGGTTGAAGGGGGGAAGAGGGCAAACCGGACAGCAATGAGCGAGGAAAATAAACTTTCTCATTTTCACAACTGGCTTGCACCGTTTCTTGGACCTCAGGGCTGGGCCATCATCGGAAAAGCAATGGACCCCGCCAATCCTGATTTCGAGTTGTGCATGAAAATGTGTCGGGAAGTGGCGCGAACCAATGGAAAAGGCTGGCCGCATCAGTGGCCCAAAAAAAGGGGAGCCCAATGAGCGATTATCAGGATTTTCTAGCCCATAAGGCACGCAAGGCCGATCTGCGCGGGCTCAAACAAGTGCCGTTATTGCGTGAGCATCTTTTCGCGTTCCAGGCGCACTGTGTGGCCCATGCGCTTCGCGCCGGCTGTGCCGGCATTTTTCTGGATACCGGGCTGGGCAAGACGGAACTCCAGCTCGAATGGTGCCAGCACGCGCTCGAGGCTTCCAACGGAAAAGCCTTGATCCTGACGCCTTTGGCGGTGGCACAGCAGACCCGCAAGCGGGCGGAGAAATGGGGATATGAGGCGCGCGTGATCGCCGGCATTGGCTCGGAAGGCGTTATGAGCCTCAAGCTGCGCCGTAAGTTCATGGGCACGGAATTGAAGGAGGGCTATTTCCGCCAAGCTTGCCGCTATCTCGAAGCCCAGGACAATCAGGATGATCTATTTGATCGTGAGCTGCTCACGGCATGATCTTCATCACCTATATAGCGGCCGATGCTTGACAATCCGCAAATTGTGGCAAATCTTGACACCGGCTGCGTTGTGATTTGCTGCGCATTGGGGGCGAGCCAAAAAATCGCGTCCTGCGGTAGCGTCTCAACTATTCCAACTCGGCCAAACCCTTCAACCTAAAAGGAGATTGGCCCATGGCCGGTTGGTTAGCAAATGGCGTTCCCCAGCAAACACTCTGGACTGGTAACGAATTCGACAGTTTCGACACCGAAGTCGCCAGCGGTGCAAACCCGCAGACAGCAGCATCAAGCCTTGTCCAGCAGATCGCGGCAAACCTTTATTTCGGCCAGGTCAAGGATAAGACCATGGTGTCCGGCTCGAGATATTATTCCTCAATCCAATTAGGATTTCCCGCCATTTTGACGGGCATTCAGGTTCTGATCGGAGGTACCGGCGGCACGGATAATTGGCTGGTCGAGCTGCATAATGCCGCTGGCACCATGATTGCCACATCCGCCTTGGCGGGGGCTTTGGTAGGAACTGCCAATACCTGGCAGCGCTTCGCATTCACGGCCACTTATACATTGACCGTCCCAGGGCAATATTTCATTGCGGTTCAAAGCAATGGAACCACCGCCAAGCTGGCAACACTCAACAGCGACGTAAATCCGACGCTGACGGGATCGGCCACTGGCGTTTTTGGAACTTCTGCCAGCATCACCGCTCCCACCACCTACACGGCCAATCTCGGTCCGATGGCTATGGTTTACTGAATCGCAAGCAGCCGTGCTACCCCCTGCTCCTTCGCCAACGTGGTCCCGGATTGGGCGAAAACCGGGGCATCATATTTCCTGCCGCCCTCCGCGGTTGACGATGGCGTTGGCCTGCACGCCAGGAATGAAAGCAGGCCATTCCATTCTTGAGGATGCTCCATGACAGCCTCCAATATCGTACGCCCGGCCACTGCGGTTGCCGATCCAAGCAATCCATCCAATGTGCTGGTGCCGGCGCTGAGTTATGCCACGGTGATTACAGCCGTCACGGCGGCTGGTGCCACACTCAGTCCTGTTATTCTCTCTCTGGTCGCCTCTGCCAATGGCAATGCCAAGGTGGTTCTCCAGAACAGCTCGACCCCTGTCATCCTGGCCCTCACCAAAGGCGTGCCGTCCACCCCTCAGATGAGGATTGTGCAAGTGCGAACTACTGGCCTGACTACTGGAACGCTGACAGGGCTCTATTGATGTTCACCCCCCAGCAGGAAGTTCGCCGGCTGCTCGACCAGATCAGAAAAGCTGTGAACAACCCCATTGTGAAACGCGCCACCGACGAAATCGAAGCCATTGTCGCGCTCAGCACATTGACCCATGGTAACGATCAATTCTTAATGCGTGTCCAGCAGGCAGCAAAAGACAAATACCCCAGCGGGTGCATTTCACCATCAGGGCTGCTAAGTTGCGCCATGATACTGGCTTTACAGGATTGCGAAGGCTGCTCGCCAGAAGGCCAGACAGCCTATATCCGTTCCAAGATGGATTCGGTTTATCGCGCCATTCCCACTATATCTTAACCACGAAAGGTTAACCCAATGGCTGGTCATCATCACGATATGCAGGCAAATATGCACAAGGCAATGAAGCATATCCACGAACATCACAAGGGCGACCATCATCACGAACATGCCCACGGCAAGCATCATTCCAAACCGGGCGGAGGGGGCAAAGAGCCCACAGACCGTCCCGGCGTCGGCAAGCTCGCCAAGGAAGGCAAGTAATGCCACTGGAAAAATCCAAATCAGCCAAAGCCTTCAAACATAATATCAAGGCTGAGGTCAAAGCCGGCAAACCAGTCAAGCAGGCAGTCGCCATAGCCTATAGCGAGAAACGCAGGGCCGGCAAACGCGGCTCCAGCAAATAGTTTCACGTGAAACATGGCGGCTCGAAAGACCGGCAGACTTAACGATCAATGGCGGGAGCGTATCAAAACCAGTATGCTCATTAACCGTTTGCAGGACCACGTCAAAGGCGCTGCAGAATTATCCCCCACTCAAGTCACTGCAGCACTTGGCCTATTACGCAAGACCGCACCCGATTTAAGCGTCCAGACACTCGATACCACCGAGGATATGGCCGCAGCACTGGCAGGGATCAATGTCCGCTTCGGCTCAGGCCCCACAGGAGATTGACGCCTGGTTTCCTCCCAAGCTCAAGCCGCTGTTCAGCCCCAAGCGCTACAAGGTTCTATATGGAGGGCGGGGCGGGGCTAAGTCCTGGGGCATAGCGCGGGCATTGCTCATTCAGGGCGCCCAGGTCCCCCTCCGCATTCTTTGTTCCCGCGAGGTCCAGAAATCCATTCAGGACAGCGTTTATCAGTTGCTGCTCGACCAGATTGCGGAACTGAGTTTGGGTGGCTTCTATACGGCGACAACCACCGAAATCCGTGGTCGCAATGGCACCAAGTTCATCTTCGCCGGTCTGGCCCATAACATCGACAGCATCAAGTCCAAGGAGGCAATCGACCGATGCTGGGTCGAGGAAGCGCAGCTCGTTCCCAACAGCACATGGGACAAGCTGATCCCAACCATCCGCAAGGATGGCTCAGAAATCTGGCTTTCTTTCAACCCCGAGCTGGAAACAGACGCAACTTATCAAAGGTTCGTGCTTCGTCCTCCTACCGAGAGCACCGTCATCAAGATAGGGTGGCAGGATAATCCCTGGTTCCCCGATGTCTTAAGGAAGGAAAAAGATGATCTGGAGGCTCGTGACACGGATGCTTACCTCAATGTCTGGGAGGGGCACTGCCGACAAGCGCTTGAGGGCGCTATCTATTCAGTGGAACTTAGAGCAGCGACTGCGGACAACCGCATCACCCATGTTCCCTACGACAGCCTCAAGTCCGTCGATGTGTTCTGTGACCTCGGATGGGCGGACAGCACCTCCCTTTGGTTTGCCCAGCGCATCGGCTTCGAGTATCGTCTCATTGAATGCTACCAGAACCAGCAAAGGCCCTGGGACCACTATCTAAAGCATATCCAGTCCCGGCAATATGTCCTGGGGACTATCTGGCTTCCCCACGATGCCAGGGCCAAGCAGCTACAGACAGGCCGCACGATCCACGAACTGACGCTCGCCGCCGGCTTCAAATGCGAGATAGTCCCCAACATCAGCGTCGAAGACGGGATCAATGCTCTCCGGACTATCTTCAAGGATTGCTGGTTTGATTCGGTCAAGTGTGCCGACGGGATACAGGCTCTCAGGCATTACAGGTACGACGTTGATCCTGACACCAAGCAGTGGTCTCGTAAGCCATTGCATGACGAAAACAGCCATTACGCTGATGCAGCACGGTATTTTGCCGTTGCCATGCGGGATGGACGGGTAAAAAAGCCAACGCTGCCCAAGCGCCCGGTAACTGCCGGCGGCGGGATGTGGATGGGGCGCTAAGCAATTTTATGACAACGCATCAGTGCACGAAAACAATATTATTGCTCAATGGCCACTGAAGATACCTATCACAATGGCCCCGAGGATACCGGCACCCCTGACGAGCGTATCGTCAAGGAAGCCCAAAGACGTTTCGATATCTGCGCCCAGTATGAGAATGATGCCCGGCTGCGATTCATCGAGGATGTCAAGTTCGCCAACGGGGACAGTGACAACCTATACCAATGGGACGAGAACAGCCGCACCGCCCGCGGCTATGGCACGATCGATGAACGCCCCTGCCTGACCATCAACAAGATACGGCAGCATAACCTCAACATCATTAACGACGCCCGCCAGAACAAGCCCTCAGTCAAGGTCAAGCCGGTCGGGAACGGAGCCACATTCGATGCGGCACAGATTTACGAAGGGGTCATACGCCACATTGAATACATTTCAAACGCGCAGGCGGCTTATGACACGGCCACGCTATTTCAAGTCCAAGGCGGGGTTGGATGGGTACGTCTGGTTACAGACTATCCACAGGACACCGATCAGAGTTTCGACCAGGAGATTTATATTCGGCGGGTCAAAGACCCCTTAACCGTCTATCTCGACCCCGATGCCAAGGAAGCCGACAAGTCCGACGCCCGATATGGCTTTGTCTTTGATGATATGTCGGCGGAACTGTTCAAGGACACCTATCCCAAATGGGCGCATCTGGCGACCAAGAGCCCGCTGGATGTCTCGGGTGACTGGGTAAGGAAAGACCAGGTCCGGGTTGCCGAATATTACCGTGTGACCGAGGAGGAAGATAAGCTGGTGGCTATCGGAGGCAATATCCAGCGCATGTCCAGGATGAAAAAGGACATGGATGAAGCCATGTTCAAGGCGGCGATCGACGATCCGCAGACCAAAACCCGCATCATCCTGGATAAGAAGGTGGAATGGTTCTTGATCGCGGGTAATGACATCATCGAGCGCAATACCTGGGCTGGTCGATATGTTCCCCTGGTTCCCGTCATAGGCGAGGAAACTGTCATAAACGGCCAGTTCGACCGCAAGGGCCATACCCGGGCCATGAAAGACCCGCAAAGACTGGCGAATTACTGGTATTCAGCCGCAACCGAGCATGTCGCATTACAGTCAAAATCCCCATATATCGGGGCCATGGCGGCATTCGAGAACCTGGCCGATTACTGGGACAGCGCTAACACCGCCAATCATGCTTGGCTGCCGTTCAATGCCTATGACGACAAGGGGCAAAAGATTGATCCGCCCGAGCGCCAACAGCCACCGGTCATGCCGGATGCCTATATCAAGGGATTGGAACTTGCTGCACAAGAAATCCGCGAAGTCTCAGGTCAATTCCAGGCCGATATGGGGATGGAAAGTAACGAAAGGTCAGGAGTTGCCATCCAGCAGCGCCAGAGACAGGGAGACAATGCGACTTACCATTATATTGATAATCTCGCCCTAGCCATTCGCAATATTGGCAAACAACTCATCGACCTGATCCCCAAGATTTACGACACCCAGCGCATCCTCAAGATCATGGCCGAAGACGGGATGGAATATGAAGTCCTTATCGACCCGCAAGCGCAGCAGGCGTTCCAGAGGCAGCAGCAGGGCGAAGCCGATAGAATTCAGTCAATATTTAATCCAGCAGTGGGCCACTACGATGTTGAGGCAGATGTCGGTCCCGCCTATGCGACACGTCGCCAAGAGGCTTTCGCGGCTCTTACTGAACTGATGAAAGCCGATCCCGCCTTGATGCAAGTAGCTGGGGATTTGCTATTCAAGGCGGCGGATTTCCCGATGAGCGATGAGGTTGCCCAGCGGGTACGCGCAACCATTGCGCCCAATGTGCTGGCGGGTCAGCCCGGTCCTGGCCCCATGGCGGCAGAACAGGCCAAGCAGATGCAGGCCCTGTCAGAACTCAATAACAAGCTATCCCAGGAACTTGCAAAGCTGAAGATAGACAGGAATATCGAGCAACAGCAGAAGGATATCGACGTTTACAAGGCCATCACGGAACGGCTCAAGGTGGTGATGCCATTGATCCCGTCCGAGGCCGAGCGCACCAAAATGGTGCATGATCTCATCCTGGCCGAGCATCAGAACAATCTCGACATCCTGTCCGATACCCATAACGCCATGCTGGCCTCGCTCCAGTCGGGGCAGGAGCATGGGCAGGCCTTGGAACAGGGCGAAGCCGGGCACCAGCAGGCAATGGCCCAGCAGGCGGCAGCGCCTCAACCGGCGGCGAATGCGGCATGAGCGACAAATCCGACCGCACCAAGAAACAGGTATCCAGCCACCGCCAAGGCCGGCTCAAGAAAAAGCATGACAACCGGATGGTTCATGGCCTGATCCGCAAGGTGGCCTACGAAATGGCCGCGGTCTATTACGAACAGTCCGCCCACGACAATGCTTTCTATCACCACTATCCCAGCCAGACGTTCTTCTGTGATTACGAATGGCGCCGGTTCATTAAGCACGCCAAGGAAAAGTTGCTGGACATTCTTGGCAATCCCCACACCCCGGAAGCCTATAAACAGGATATTTACCACGCTATCCTATTGGATGCGGCATTGCCGTATTCAGTACAGGAAGCCCAAATGAGGCCCCATTAATGTCCAATCCCGGCCAAGAACCTGATCCCGCCGCTCCCGTCGAACAGGACGGCTCCATTCCTGAGACCACGGTCCCGGATAATGCACAGGATGCGCCGGAACCAGAGCCGGATGCGCCAGCAGAACCAGAACCGCCCAAGGCCGCAGCCGAGCCCGACAAGCCCAAGCGTACGCCTTGGTACATGGAGCGCATCGGGGAACTGACCCGTAAGAATGCCGATCTCAATAAGAAGCTCGAGGTCAAACCGGCAGCACCGGAGAACGGCGCGCCCGGACCAGATGAGGAATCCCGTATTTTGTGGGCTGCGGAGCAGATAGCGGCGCGCCGGGAATTCGAATCCCGCGCCGGCAGGACTTTCGAGGCCGGAAACAAGGAATTCGGGCAAGCCGAGTTTACCGAGAAAATTTATATCGTCGCCGGCATGGGGTTTGGTGACCGGGCAGATTTCATGGAGATCGTTACCGATCCGGATATCATCCCGGATGGGCACAAGCTGCTCTCAGCCTTGGCAGAAGACCCAGACGAAGGCCAGAAGATCGCCCGCCTGCCACCTACCAAGATGGCCGCGGCACTGGTCAGATATCAAGCCAATATGAAACAGCCGGAAAAGCCCATTTCCTCCGCTCCCGCCCCGATCAAGCCGATTGGGGGCACCGCAAAGCCTTCTGCGCCTACTGATACCGACGATATCAAGGCTTGGATGGCCAAGCGCAATGCCACGGCCAGAACAACCGCAGGCGGCAAAGCCAATACCCACTAAAGCCTGAACCCGTCCTGGCCGGTTAAGCCAGTGTCCAGCGTGTCAGTGGTTTCACGCTCCACAAAATCCGACCCTTAAGCTGCGCGCCTCAAGGCGTTTCCTGTTTTCTCCTGCTTGGTCGGCCATGCGGTCTTGGCGCTATCCCTTAAAGCGCCTCCCCCATCGCCAAAACCCCAAACCCACAGGAGAAAACCGTGGCCAATACGCTGCTTACTATCGGCGGGATCACCCGAGAGGCGATCCGCCTGTTCATGAACTCCAATGCCTTCATCGGCAACATCGAAAAGCAATATGACAGCCAGTTCGCCAAGACCGGCGCCAAGATCGGCCAGCAACTGAAAATCCGCCTGCCCAACGATTATACCGTTGCGGATGGTCCCGCTGCCCAAGTCCAGGACACCAACGAGCAACAGACCACCATCACCGTGGCAACCCAGCGCCATGTCGATACCAGCTTTAACTCCGTCGATATGACCATGAGCTTGGACGATTATTCCGAAATCATCCTCGCTCCCAAGATCAACAACCTGGCCGGTAATGTCGCCGCGACCATCATGAGCGGCGTCACCGTGCCGCAAGGCCCCATGCAAGGTACTGTTGTTCTGGGTGCCATGGGCGGAATTTGCAATTACGTCGCCAATCTGGATGTGAGCAACAATGTCATCAGCCCGACTTCCGATACATGGCTGAGTGCCGGCGCAACCCTGGACAACAATTCCGCTCAGGTTGCCAATCGCAAAGTAGTGGCCTCTCCCCGTACCATGGCGCGCACGGTTTCCAGCCTGATCGGCCTGTTCAATCCGGCCACGGAAATCTCCCGCCAATACCGCAACGCCAAGATGTATGACGCCTTGAACTTCGAATGGTTCCAGGACCAGACCATCATCAACCACACGGGCGGGACGTACAACGGTGCGGCCACGGTATCCGGCGCCAACCAGACCGGCTCATCCGTCACCATCACGGGCGGTTCCGGCACCCTGACGGTGGGCGACATCATCACCCTTCCCGGCTGCAATGCGGTAAACCGCGTGACCAAGGCCGATACCGGCGAACTGAGGCAGTTCGTGGTAACGGCGGCAATGGCATCTGGTGGAACGTCGATCTCGATCTACCCGAGCATCGTTCCCCCGGTCAGTGGTCAGACGGCGCAGTACCAGACCGTTACTGCATCGCCCACCTCCGGCAGCGGAAATGTGCTGCTGGTCAATCCGGCCTCGACCACGCTCCGCATGAACTTCGTCTATGCGAAACAGGCCGTAACCATGGTCACGGCCGATCTGGAAATGCCGCCCAACGTCAAGGGCGCGCGTGAACAGATGGACGGGATTTCCATGCGCGCGGTCACACAGTATGTCGTCGGCACAGACCAGACCATCGATCGTCTGGACGTTCTGTTCGGCTGGCTGTTTGTGCGACCCGAATGGGCCTGCTTGGTGGCCGATAAGATCTGAAGCATCAGGGGCGGGGAAACTCCGCCCCTTAATTCATAAGAGGTTCACATGCACGGTGGTCTTGTCCTGAAGAACCGCGGATTTGCCGGGATAGTGCATCCGGTTTCGCAATCCCATACCTTCGCGCCGGAGCCCGAGCCCGCATCCCCAGCGCCGGAACCAATTGCGGTAGTTGTCGGGGAAGTGGATGAGCGCGCCCTGCTCATCAAATGCGCGGAAGAAAAAGGCGTTCATATCGACAAGCGCTGGAATACCAACAAAATCCGCGCCGCGGTGGAACACGCATGAACCCGGTCCAAGCAGGGTTTCAGGCGGGAAACTACCGCGCCATGGTCACAAATGGCGGTGTCCATACCCCGGCCGACTGGGCCAATATCACGCTCCGGATGATCTGCGAGCCGGCACCCGATGCGACAGACAGGGTTCTCAAGGAAATCTCCAGTTTCAAGATGCTGGCGCTTCGCATCCTGATAACGGCTTTCAATGAGGCCACAGCTTATTCAAGACCGCTTGCGCTCAAGGCAGTCGCCCATGATGCAGCACAGCGCATTGCAGAACTCTCCAAAATGACCCGCTGGGAACACCTGTTTACCCAGCCCGACATGCGCCAGCAGATCGAGGATCTGATTTCCCGCAACATCCTTACCATGCGCGAGATCGCGCTCAAGACGGAGTAACAATATGGCCGGATTTACC
>Ga0318562_10001286_pt1 | contig 11310 bp, 9 predicted proteins | sample GRESIP066b5f18_FD_203688 | JGI IMG/M metagenome (GOLD analysis project Ga0318562, IMG submission 203688) | Tropical soil microbial communities from Luquillo Experimental Forest, Puerto Rico - GRE.SIPMG.066b5f18 | ecosystem: Environmental > Terrestrial > Soil > Tropical forest > Bulk soil...
TGGCGGCGCGGCCGCTGCGATATCGCCCTCTTCCCGGTGCGCGAGCCGCTTGCCGCCGACAACGCCGCCCAGCTGCTGCGCGAACCCTACCTGCTCGCGGCCGCGAGCGATCACCGGGTGGCGACGCGCGATCGCTGGTCGGTCAACGACCTCGCCGACACGCCGTTCGTGCTGCGCGCAGCGTGCGAGGCCACGCCAGATGCGACGCGCCGGTTCGCCGCCGAAGGCGTGCGCCCGCGCGTGGTCCTGCGCTCGGCCGACGAGGAGCGCTGCGCCGCCGCCGTGCTGGCGGGGCTCGGCGTCTGCCTGATGCCACGCTCGCTGCTGCGGCCCGGCATGGCGGCGGCGGAGATCCGCGAGGTCGCGTTCGAGCGGCGGGTCATGCTGGCGTGGCGGACCGACGCCGACCAGGAGATCGCCGGCGCCCTGCGCGAAGCGGCAAGCGGCGACGATCGACTGGCTTTCGCGCGTTAGAGCAAGAAGACCGTCGCGAAGCCGAGGAACGACAGGAAGCCGATCACGTCGGTCACGGTAGTCAGGAACACCGTCGACGACACCGCCGGATCGACACCGGCCTTCTGCAGGCCGAGCGGGATCAACGTGCCGGCCAGCGCCGCCGCCAGGAGATTGCAGATCATGGCGGCGCCGATCACCGCGCCCAGCTTCCAGTCGTGGTACCAGGCGATCACCGCCGCCCCCATCAGGATGGCGAAGATGATGCCGTTCAGCCCGCCAACGAAGAACTCCTTGGCGATGAAGCGGAACGCATTGGTCGCCGTCAGCTCGCCCATGGCCAGTGCGCGCACCGCCACGGTCACGGTCTGGGTGCCGGCATTGCCGCCCATCGAGGCGACGATCGGCATCAGCACGGCGAGCGCCACGATCTTCTCGATCGCGTTCTCGAACTGGCCGATCACCAGCGAGGCAATGACGGCGGTAAGCAGGTTGACCGCGAGCCACCAGGCGCGGCGCTGGGTGGTGCGCACGGTGTTGGCGTGGATATCGTCGAGGCCGACGCCGCCCATGCGCAACAGGTCATCGCCCGCCTCCTCGTCGATCACGTCGACGATGTCGTCGACCATGATCACGCCCAGCAGGCGGCGATCGCGATCGACCACGGGGCAGGACACCAGGTCCTGGTCGCGGAACAGGTGCGCCACCTCTTCCTGCGGCGTATCGGCCGGCACCGCGGGAATCTCGGGATCGACCAGTTCGATGATCGGCACCGGCCGCTTGGTGCGCAGCATGCGGCCGAGCTTCACCGAGCCACGCAACCGGCCCTGGGCGTCGACCACGAACAGGTCGTAGACGTCTTCCGGCAGCTCGCTCGCCTCGCGGCAGTAGTCGATCACCTGGCCGACCGCCCAGGTGTCCGGCACCTTGACCAGCGAGCGCTGCATGAGGCGACCGGCCGAGTATTCCGGATAGGCCAGCGCCGTCTCGATGTCGGCGCGGTCGGCCGCCGGCAGCTCGGCCAGCACCTCGCGGCGCTCCTCCTCGGGCAGGTCCTCGAGCAGGGTGGCGGCGTCGTCGGTCTCGAGTTCGCGCGCGACGGCGGCGATCTCCTTGGGCTCGAGCTGGTCGAGGACATCGTCACGCACGTCCTCGTCGAGCTCGGCCAGCGCCTCGGGGTCGAGATCGCGCTTGAGCAGCGCCACCAGCTGGTCGCGATGCTCCTCGGTGACCTGTTCCAGCACCGCGGCCTGGCCGACGGCACTGAGCGCGGCCAGCAGGGCCTTGGCCTCGTCGCTCCGGCCGCCGTCGAGAGCGTCCTCGATGCGCCGCACCAGCTCCGGCGTCACCTCTTCAAGGACTTCGCCCTCGGCGCTCATCCCCTGCTCTCCACTCGGCTCGCCTCCGCCAGGCGCTGCGCCTGGACCACCGACAGGGCCGTCATGTTGAGGATGCCGCGCGCCGTCACCGAGGGCGTCAGCACATGGGCGGGCAATGCCGTGCCGAGCAGCATCGGCCCGACATGCAGACCGTCGGCCGCGGTCTTCAGCAGATTGAAGGCGATGTTGGCCGAATCGAGCGTCGGGCAAATCACCAGGTTGGCGGCGTGCGTGAGCCGCGAGTTCGGGAACACGTTCTGGCGGACCTCGGGATCCAAGGCGGCATCGCCGTGCATCTCGCCGTCGACCTCGAGCGCCGGCGCGCGCTCGTGCAGGATCTTCACCGCCTGCGCCATCTTGCGCGCCGACGGATGCTCGGAGCTGCCGAACAGCGAGTGCGACAGCAGCGCGACCCGCGGCTGGATGCCGAAGCGCAGCACGGCGTCGGCCGCCTGCAGGGTGATCTCGGCCAGCGTCTGGGCGTCGGGATCGTCGTTCACATAGGTGTCGGCGATGAACAGCGAGCGCGTCGGCATGACCAGAAGGCTGAGGCCCGCCATCTGGTGCACGCCCTCGCGCGTGCCGATGACGTCGCGCACATGGTTGAAGTGGGTGCGGAATCGGCCATAGGCGCCGGCGATCATGGCGTCGGCGTCGCCCAGCCGCACCGCCAGCGCCGCAATCAGCGTCGGGCTCGAGCGCACCAGGTTGCGCGCCGTCGGTTCGGTGACGCCGCGGCGCTCCATCAGCTGGTGGTAGGCGCCCCAGTAGCGGTCGTAGCGCGGGTCGCTCTGGGGATTGATCACCTCGGCGTCGGTGCCGGGCTTGAAGCGCAGGCCGAGCCGCTGGGCGCGGCGCTGGATGACCTCCGGCCGGCCGATCAGGATGGGCTGGGCGATGCGCTCATCGAGGATGATCTGGGTGGCGCGCAAGACGCGGTCGTCCTCGCCGGCCGAGAAGATCACCCGCTTGGGATTGGCGCGGGCCTGCTCGAGCACCGGCCGCATCACCAGGCCGGACTTGAAGACGAACTGGTTGAGCTGCTGGCGGTAGGCGTCGAAGTTCGCGATCGGCCGGGTCGCCACGCCCGAGTCCATCGCGGCCTTGGCCACCGCCGGCGCCAGCTCGACGATCAGCCGGGGATCGAATGGCTTGGGGATGATCTGGGCGGGGCCGAAGCCGCTGCCCCCTGCGTCGCCGAAGGCGCGCGCCACCACTTCCGACGGCTCCTTGCGCGCCAGCTCGGCCAGCGCACGCACGCAGGCGATCTTCATCTCATCATTGACGGTGGTCGCCCCGACATCGAGCGCGCCGCGGAAGATGTACGGGAAGCAGAGGACGTTGTTGACCTGGTTGGGATAGTCGCTGCGGCCGGTGGCCATGATGGCGTCGTCGCGCACCGCCGCCACCGCTTCCGGCGTGATCTCGGGATTGGGGTTGGCGAGGGCGAAGATCAGCGGCTTCGGCGCCATCTTGGCCACCATCTCGGGCTTCAGCACGTTGGCGGCCGAAAGGCCGAGGAAGACGTCGGCATCGCCGATCACCTCGCCGAGCGAGCGCGCCTCGGTGTCGCGCGCGTAGCGCTCCTTCCACGGATCCATCAGCTCGTTGCGGCCCTTCCACACCACGCCCTTGATGTCGGTGACCCACATGTTTTCCCGCGGCAGGCCGAGTTTCTCGAGCACGCCCAGACAGGAGAGCGCCGCGGCGCCGGCCCCCGACACCACGAGCTTCACCTTGGCGATGTCCTTGCCGACCAGTGACAGGCCGTTCAGCATGGCGGCGCCGACGATGATCGCCGTGCCGTGCTGGTCGTCGTGGAACACCGGAATTGCCAGGCGTTCGCGCAGCTTCTGCTCGACGTAGAAGCATTCCGGCGCCTTGATGTCCTCGAGGTTGATGCCGCCGAAGGTGGGCTCCAGCGCGGCGATGACGTCGACCAGTTTCTCCTGGTCGGGCTCGTTGAGCTCGATGTCGAACACGTCGATGCCGGCGAACTTCTTGAACAGCACGCCCTTGCCTTCCATCACCGGCTTGGCGGCGAGCGGGCCGATCGAGCCCAGGCCCAGCACCGCCGTGCCGTTGGTCACCACGCCGACCAGGTTGGCGCGCGCGGTGAGCTCGGCGGCGGTCGCGGGATCGCGCACGATCTCGTTGCAGGCGGCGGCGACGCCCGGTGAATAGGCGAGCGACAGGTCGCGCTGGGTGGCCAGCGGCTTGGTCGGGACGACCTCGATCTTCCCGGGCCGGGGGATGCGATGGTAACGGAGCGCGCCGTCGGTGAGTTCGTCCGCCAAGCTCGCCTCCCGTCCTCGCCTAACAAAAAGGGCCGCCTATTGGCGGCAGTCCGGTCACCTTTTCGATCGAATCGGGCTTCTAGATGGTGCGGCCGAGAAGACTCGAACTTCCACGCCTCGCGGCACTAGCACCTCAAGCTAGCGCGTCTACCAATTCCGCCACGGCCGCGCCGGATTCGACGGGGCGGGGGATACCAAATAGCCCCCGCAGTGGCAAGCAACCCCATTGCGCGCCGGCCCGGAACCGCCGATTTTGCCGCAATGAGCAAGCCCGAGTGGCGCATTTCCGACGGCCTCGTGCCCTACGAGGAGGCCCTGGCGACGATGGAGGCCCGCGTCGCCGACATCCGCGCCGGCCGTGCCCGCGAGCTGATCTGGCTGCTCGAGCATCCGCCGATCTACACCGCGGGAACGAGCGCCAAGACGGCAGATTTGTTGCAACCGCTGCGCTTCCCGGTCCATGTCGCGGGCCGCGGCGGGCAGTACACCTATCACGGCCCGGGCCAGCGCGTGGTTTACGTCATGCTCGACCTCCGCCAGCGCCGGCAGGACGTGCGCCGCTTCGTCACCGACCTCGAGGACTGGACCATCCGCACGTTCGGCCGTTTCAACGTCACCGCCGAGCGCCGGCCGGGGCGGGTTGGCGTCTGGGTGGCAAGGCCCGTTCCTGGAAATGAGGGCCGCGAGGACAAGATCGCCGCCATTGGCGTCCGCATCCGCCATTGGGTGTCGTTCCATGGGCTGTCGATCAACCTCGAGCCCGATCTCAGCCACTATGCCGGCATCGTGCCCTGCGGCATCAGCCAGCATGGCGTCACCTCGCTGGTCGATCTCGGCCTGCCGGTGACCATGGCCGACCTCGACGTCGCCCTGGCCGAGACCTTCAACGAGGTCTTTGGAGAAGTCAGGCCGTCGGCAGCTGCGTAAAGCCGTCGGGCAGGATGTCGAGGTCGACCGGCTCGACATCGACGGCATCGACATCGGCCATGCGTGGCCCGCGCCGGCAGGCCTCGATCATCTGGCCGACCGCGCTATCGTCGCCGACCACCAGCGCCTCGACCGCGCCGTCGCGGCGATTGCGCACCCAGCCGGTGAGCCCGAGCCGCAGCGCCGTGCCGATCGTCCAGTCGCGGTAGCCCACGCCCTGCACGCGGCCCGTGATGGTGAGGCGGGCCTGCAGCGCCATGGCGCTAGGCGAACTCGAGGATCTTCTGGTCGACCTTCAGGCTGTCGCCGGCCTTGGCGTGCAGCACCTTCACCGTGCCGTCCTGCGCGGCGCGCAAGACGTTCTCCATCTTCATCGCTTCGACCACGGCCAGCGCCTCGCCGGCCTTGACCTCCTGCCCTTCCTTGACCGCGACCGAGGCGAGCAGGCCGGGCATGGGCGAGAGCAGGAACTTCGAGGTGTCGGGCGCCGCCTTGACCGGCATCAGGGCGTAAAGCTCGGCCTGGCGCGGCGTCAGGACCAGCGCCTCGGCCTGGCCGCCTTCGTTGAACAGCCGCCAGCCCGAGCCCGCGGCATCGACCTGCACCACCATGTGCTCGCCATCGACGGTGGCGTGCATCAAGGGCTCGCCCGGCGACCAGTCGGTTTCGATCTTGATCTTGCGGCCGCCCGTCTCGACCACGAAGTCCGGGCTGCGGCCGCCCAACGCAACCTTCACCGGCTCGCGGTTGAGCATGACGGTGCGGATGTCCTGGGTCGTGCCGCTGCGCTCGTCGCGCACCCGCTCGGCAATGGCTGCGATCGCCGCCAGCACCGCGGGATCCTTGGGCGGCAGGTGCTTGGCCGAGAAGCCGCCCTTGAACTCTTCGGCGATGAAGTTGGTGGTGAGCTTGCCGGCGCGGAAGCGCGGATGGGCCATCAGGGCGGCGAGGAACGGCACGTTGTGCGACACGCCGCGGACATAGAACTCGTCGAGCGCGCGGCGCATGCGGTCGATCGCGGCGTTGCGGTTCTTTCCGTAGCTGCAGAGCTTGGCGATCATCGGATCGTAGAACATCGAGATCTCGCCGCCCTCGTAGACACCGGTGTCGACGCGCACGTCCGGGCCCGCCTTGGGCTCGCGGTATTTGATCAGCCGGCCCGTCGAGGGCAGGAAGTTGCGGAACGGGTCCTCGGCATAGACGCGCGATTCAACGGCCCAGCCATCGAGCTTCACGTCCTTCTGCTGGAACGGCAGCTTCTCGCCGGCGGCGACGCGGATCATCAGTTCGACCAGATCGAGGCCGGTGATCAGCTCGGTCACCGGATGCTCGACCTGCAGGCGGGTGTTCATCTCGAGGAAGTAGAACTTGCGGTGCTTGTCGACGATGAATTCGACCGTGCCGGCGCTCTTGTATTTCACCGCCTTGGCGAGCGCGACCGCCTCCTCGCCCATCGCCTTGCGTGTCTTGGCGTCGAGGAACGGGCTCGGCGCCTCCTCGATCACCTTCTGGTGGCGGCGCTGGATCGAGCACTCGCGCTCCCACAGATAGATGCAGTTGCTGTGGCCGTCGGCGATCAACTGGATCTCGATGTGGCGCGGTTCCTCGACGTATTTCTCGATGAACACGCGATCGTCGGCGAACGACGCCTTGGCCTCGTTCGTCGCCGACACGAAGCCTTCGCGCGCCTCGCCGTCGTTGTAGGCGATGCGCATGCCCTTGCCGCCGCCGCCGGCCGACGCCTTGATCATCACCGGATAGCCGACCTTCTGGGCGATTTTCACCGCCTCCTCGGCATTGGGGATGGCGTGCAGCCAGCCCGGCACGGTCGAGACGCCGGCCTTGAGCGCGAGCTTCTTCGATTCGATCTTGTCGCCCATCGCATGGATGGCGTGCGCCTCGGGCCCGATGAAGGTTATCTTCGCCTTGGCCAGCGCCTTCTGGAATTCCTGCTTCTCCGACAAAAAGCCGTAGCCGGGATGCACCGCTTGCGCGCCGGTCTTCTTGCAGGCCTCGACGATCTTGTCGACCAACAGATAGGACTGCGTCGAGGGCGACGGGCCGATAAACACTTTCTCGTCGGCCATGCGCACGTGCAGGGCGTCGGCGTCGGCCTCGGAATAGACCGCCACGGTCTTGATGCCGAGCCGCCGGCAGGTGCGGATGACGCGGCAGGCGATCTCGCCGCGATTGGCGATCAGGATCTTGTCGAACAGCTTGCTGGTCTTGTGATCACTGGCCGCGCCGTTGGCGCGCCCGACCTTCTTCTTGGCGACGGCCTTCCTCTTCGCGACCTTCTTCTTGGCGGCCATACTCACGATCCTTCTTTCCTGCGGTCGAAGAGGCCCATGCCCCACGCGGTATGAATGGCGATCAGCGGCATCCAGGCCGTCAGCACCCACAGCCACCACGGATAGCGGCTCGAGGTGAGCGCGTTGACGGCGATCAGCACCAGAAGCGTGAACAACGCCACGATCACATGCAAGCGCACGGAGCGGGCGCGCCTCAGGCGCTCTTCCGGCGTTATCAAAGCCCTCCTCCCCATTCATATGGGGAGGTGTCGCGGTCATACCGCGACGGAGGGGTCAGAAGCCTCCATCGCCGAATCATGACCCCTCCGTCGGCGTAAGACGCCGACACCTCCCCATTTGAATGGGGAGGGAAGCTTGAGGCGATTGCCGTTTTCACAGAGGGATGTTGCCGTGCTTGCGCCACGGATTCTCGAGCCGCTTGGTCTCGAGCGTCTTCAGCGCCTTGCACACCCGCCGGCGGGTACCGTGCGGCATGATCACGTCGTCGATGAAGCCACGATTGGCGGCGATGAAGGGATTGGCGAACTTCTGCCGATACTCCTCGGTGCGCGCCGCGATCTTCTTGGTGTCACCGATGTCGGAGCGGAAGATGATCTCGACCGCGCCCTTGGCGCCCATCACCGCGATTTCGGCGCCGGGCCAGGCATAGTTCAAATCGCCGCGCAGGTGCTTGGACGCCATGACGTCGTAGGCGCCGCCATAGGCCTTGCGCGTGATCACCGTGACCTTGGGCACCGTCGCCTCGGCATAGGCATAAAGCAGCTTGGCGCCGTGCTTGATGATCGCGCCGTACTCCTGCGCGGTGCCCGGCAGGAAGCCTGGCACGTCGACGAAGGTCACGATCGGGATGTTGAAGGCATCGCAGAAGCGCACGAAGCGCGCGCCCTTGCGACTCGAATCGATGTCGAGGCAGCCTGCCAGCACCATCGGCTGGTTGGCGACGAAACCCACGGTCTGGCCGTCCATGCGGCCGAAGCCGACCACGATGTTGCCGGCATATTCCGGCGACAGCTCGAAGAAGTCGCCCTCGTCGACGACCTTCAGGATCAGCTCCTTGATGTCGTAGGGCTTGTTGGGATTGTCGGGCACCAGCGTGTCGAGCGAGAGATCGTCGCGCTCGGCCGGATCGTGGGTCGGCCGGCGCGGCGCCTTCTCGCGGTTGTTGGCCGGCAGGAAATCGACGAAGCGGCGCAGCTGCAGCAGCGCCTCGATGTCGTTCTCGAAGGCGAGGTCCGAGACACCCGACTTCTGCGTATGGGTGAGCGCGCCGCCCAGCTCTTCCTGGGTCACCGTCTCGTGCGTCACGGTCTTCACCACGTCGGGACCGGTGACGAACATGTAGGAGCTGTCCTTCACCATGAAGATGAAGTCGGTCATGGCCGGCGAATAGACCGCGCCGCCGGCGCATGGGCCCATAACCATCGAGATCTGCGGGATCACGCCCGAGGCGAGCACGTTCCTCTGGAACACGTCAGCGTAGCCGGCGAGCGAATCGACGCCCTCCTGGATGCGCGCGCCGCCCGAGTCGTTCAGCCCCAGCACCGGGGCGCCGACCTTCATCGCCATGTCCATGACCTTGCAGATCTTGGCGGCATGCATGCCCGACAGCGCGCCGCCGAACACGGTGAAGTCCTGGCTGAAGACATAGACCAGCCGGCCGTTGACGGTGCCGTGGCCGGTGATCACGCCGTCGCCGGGAATCTTCTGGTTCTCCATGCCGAAGTCGATCGAGCGGTGCTCGACGAACATGTCGTATTCCTCGAACGAGCCGGGATCGAGCAGCGCGTCGATGCGCTCGCGCGCCGTCAGCTTGCCCTTGGCGTGCTGCGCCTCGATGCGGCGCTGGCCGCCGCCCAATCGCGCAGCCGCCCGCCGCTGTTCCAGCTCTTTCAGCATGTCTTGCATCGATTGTTCCCCGGCTTCTTGCGTTCGTTTTAGCGCAGGAATCGCTTCTCGTCGTCCTTCACCTTGCGCATGCCCTGCAGGTCGAACACGTCGTCGACCGAGGCGATGGCGCTTTCGACGCCGTGGATGCCGCCTTCCTTGCGGATCTGGGCGAAGGTCTTGCGCATGGCGCCGACCGAGGCGCGGATGGCGTGGTTGCCCCAGATCAGCAGGCCGATCTTCTTGAGCTCGCGCACCTTGGCCACGGTCATCTGCGGATAGGCGGTCGGCACCAGCGCAATCGGCGCCTTGCCGTCCCATGCCTTGACGAAAGCCACCACCTCGTCGGGCGTCTTCTGCTTGGAATGGACCAAGATCAGGTCGGCGCCCGCCGCCTCGTAGGCGCCCGCCCGCTTCAAGGCCTCGTCCTGGCCGAGGCCCGCGATCAGCGCCTCGGTGCGCGCCACGATCACGAAGTCCTTGTCCTTGCGCACACTGCGCGCCGCCTCGATCTTGCCCTGGAACTCTTCTATGCGGACCATCTCCTGGCGGCCGTCGGCGATCAGGCTGGTGACCTTGGGGAAGCTCTTGTCCTCCATGACGATGGCCGCGGCGCCGGCGCGCTCGTACTGGTCGACGGCATAGAGCACGTTGATGGCATTGCCGAAGCCGGTGTCGATATCGGCCACCACCGGAATGCCCGAGCGCTCGACCATGGCGCGCGTCATGTCGAGATGCTGGGTCATCGACACCACGCTGACGTCGGGCACGCCGTACATCGCCGAGAGCTCGAAGCCGGAGGCCCAGATCGCGTCGAAGCCCGCCTCGGCGACCAGCATGGCCGATAGCGGACTGTGCGCCGCCATCGCCTCGACGAGGCCGTTCTTGGCCAGGATCTGACGAAACTTCGTCCCCGCGCTCATGCTCATCCCTTCAGCCGGTGGTTCTCGAGAAGCGCGAGGAACGTCGCGCCGGCGTTCATATCATGCTTGATGCCGTCATGGCGCTTGGTGGCGATCGGATCGCTGCCCCAGCGCTCGATCTGGTAGAGCTCGTCGAGCTGGGCGGCCTCGAACGATTGCACCGCCGTGATGTGCCGTTCGGCGACCGCCAGCGCGATCACCAGCGAGCCCGCGATGTGCGTGAGATTGTAGAGCGCCGACAGCGCAAGATCGCCGTGCGCCGCCACCGCCGCGCGCAGTGCTGCGATGGCGTCGGCCGGCTGAGTGACGAACGTGGTTCCGTTGGCGACGACGAGCCGCGCGCCGTAGCGCTCCGCCGCCCAGTCGAGCAGCGGCTGCCAGGCCTGTTGCTGGCGTTGCACCAGGCTCACCGGCTGGGTGGCGCGATAGCACAGCAGATCGGAGTCGCCATACTTCGCCGTGTCGTCGATCACGCGCTCGCGCTGGGGGATCACGCGGTCGAGACCCGTGGCGGCGAGCCGCGTCAGCGGCAAGTGCGCGATGTTGATCTCCGCCTTGTCCGGCACGTCGGCCCACTCCTTGGCGATGGCGTCAGCCAGCGCGCGCGTCGGCGCCACCAGCACCGCCTTGGCCGGCGTGCGCATCGGCTTGCCATCGAGCAGCACGTACCAGCCGCCGTCACCGGCCTCGACGGCCGTGTCCTTGTAGAAGCGCTTCATCGGCCGAACGCCTTACACGTCGGCCCACCCCGCCGACAGCCCCTAGATCTTGGGCCGAATGAATAAAATAATGGAAAAATACAGGGGGCCCCTCTACCCCTTGAATCGACTTGAAGGAGCTATTTTACCAAACCCCGGGCCAGCCACCTAATTTGGTCATTAGAAGTCACGGCGTCCGCCGCGGCGGGTTCTGGGCCTGGCCCGACGGGCGGCGCGAACCGCCGCGCAGGTCTGCCGACGGCACCGGCATCTGGGCGCGCAGGCCGGGACGGATCGCTTCGACGCGCGGCGCCAGGGTGGCGCAGGCATTGGCCGTGGTCTGGCGCGAGATCTGGGTGAGCGAACCGACCAGGCTCGGCACCGCGCCCGCTCCGACCAGCAGCTTGGCGAGGCCGGGCTCGAGCGCGCCCAGATGC
>Ga0318562_10001287_pt1 | contig 11301 bp, 9 predicted proteins | sample GRESIP066b5f18_FD_203688 | JGI IMG/M metagenome (GOLD analysis project Ga0318562, IMG submission 203688) | Tropical soil microbial communities from Luquillo Experimental Forest, Puerto Rico - GRE.SIPMG.066b5f18 | ecosystem: Environmental > Terrestrial > Soil > Tropical forest > Bulk soil...
GAGGGAGGCCGACTCGTAAAGCTCAGAGTCGGTAGTAAGCAGGGTGGGTTTGCTCAGTTGCTCTTCGGCCGCGACGGTGCGAGCGGCTTGAACGACGGCCTTGACGGATTCGAATGTAGAAGCTTGTTTCGTGAGCTCGGACGGGGTTTTGACGGCCTCGGGCCACTTGGCGGTGATGAGCTGACTGTCGGTGCCGGGGAGGGCGTCCCAGATGGCTTCGGTTACAAACGGGGCGATGGGGTGTAGGAGCTTGAGGATGACCGCAAGGGTATGATAGAGTATGTTCGGGTTTTGTTCAACCTTCGATGCTTCGATATACCAATCGGCGAAGTCGTCCCACAGCAGCGAGTAGACCAGCTGGCCGGCCTCGGAGAAGCGGTAATCTTCGATGGCTTTGGTGACCTCGCGGACGGTGTCGTTGGTACGGGCGAGAATCCAGGCATCGGCTGGAGTTTTGGGCTGGGGTTGAGTGGGGGAGTAGTCGTCCGGGAGCGCGGCGAGGGTGAAGCGGGCCACGTTCCAGAGTTTGTTGCAGAAGTTGCGGTAGCCTTCGATTTTGCGCTCGGAAAGAGCGCCATCGTTGCCGGGGGTGATGCCAATGGTGAGGGCGAGGCGCAGGGCATCGGTGCCGTATTTCTCGGTCATGACGAGCGGGTTTATGACGTTGCCCTTGGATTTGGACATCTTTTTGCCGCGCTCGTCGTTGACCAGGCCGTGCAGGTAGACGGTTTTGAACGGGACCTCCCCAGTGCGGAAGAGGCCAAACATGATCATGCGCGTTACCCAGAGGAACAGAATGTCGCGGCCGGTTTCCATGACAGAGGTGGGGTAGAAGCCGTGGTCGAAATCGCCAGTGGCCATTGTGGTGGCGAAGGGCCACTGGCCGGAGGAAAACCAGGTGTCGAAGTTGTCGGTTTCTGCCTCGTAACCTTTGGGGCCGTAGGTGGATTTGGCGTCGTCTTCGGTGCCGATAATGTAGGGTGGCAGAATGTCGTTGCCGGTAGCGTTGTAGAAGACCGGGATGCGGATGCCCCACCAGTTTTGGCGTGAGATGTTCCAGTCGCGGAGGTTCTCCATCCAGTCGAGGGCGATCTTGGTGAAGCGGGCCGGGACGAATTTGACGTCGCCGTCCTTGATGGCCTTGATGACGGGTTTTTTGAGTTCTTGGACATTGAGCCACCATTGCTCGATCACGAGCGGCTCGATGGGTGTGCCGCAGCGGTCGTGGACGCCGATGGAATGGGTGTAGTTCTTGTCGATGTGGTCCATGAGCCCGCGCTCTTCGAGGTCGTGGGCGACCTGGTTGCGGGCCTCGGCCACGGGCATGCCGGCGTAACGGCCGGTGAGTTCGGTGAGGAGTCCATCGGTGCCGATGGCTTGTTTGACCTCGAGATGGTGGCGGAGGCCCATTTCCCAGTCGTTGGGGTCGTGGGCGGGGGTGACTTTGACCACGCCGGTACCGAATTCGGGGTTCACGTAGTCGTCGGCAATAACCTGGAGCTTGATGGGGCCGCCCAGGTCCTCGGCCTCGATGGTTTGGCCGATGTACTTCTGGTAGCGCTCGTCCTTGGGGTTAACGGCGATGGCAGTGTCGCCGAATTTGGTCTCGGGGCGGACCGTGGCGAGCACGAAGGGGCCGTACTTGATGTAGTACAGCGGGTCGATTTGTTCGCGGTACTTGACCTCGATGTCGGCAAAGGCGGAGCGGCAGTGGGGGCACCAGTTGACGATGCGGTTGGCGCGGTAGAGGTAGCCGGCGTCATGGAGGCGGCGGAAGGTGTCGTAGACCACGTCGACGATCTTGGGGTCGAGCGTGAATTGCAGACGCGACCAATCGGCAGAGAAGCCCATGGAGCGGAGCTCGCTGATGATGGTGGACTGGTTGGCCTTGGTCCAGGCGAAGACGTCTTTGTAGAACTGCTCGCGCGTGAAGTCGAAGCGCGACTTGCCTTGGGTTTTCAGGAAGCGCTCGTAGACCACCTGGGTCTCGATGCCGGCGTGGTCGGTGCCGGGCAGCCAGAGGGCTGGGTGGCCGGCCATGCGGCGGTAGCGGGTCATGATGTCTTCGATGGTGAACATGGCCGTGCCCATGTGGATGTGACCGTTGGCGTTGGGCGGCGGCATGATGATGGTGAACGGATCTTTGGGCGCTTTGGGGTCGGGTTTAAACGCGCCGGAATCCTCCCATTGGGCATAAATTTTAGCCTCGTACTGTTTGGGGTCGTAGGCTTTGTCCAATTCGAACTTTGGTTGTGACATGTATTGCTCCTCTGAACGTTGTCGTTATGTGGCGAGGAAACGCCTGAGTTGTTGTTAAGTGCATTGTAGCGATTTGAGCGTGAGTTGGACAGGTTAAGCGGAATAGATTGAAGCAGTGTGGCGTGTAGCGTAATCTGTTGGTATTGAAAATCTAGATGGATGTCCAAGCTTAGGGAGGTGAGAATGTGCCAAGGAAACCGGTTCCGATGGAAGAGTTGGACCATGGTTTGGCGCGATACCGACGGGGTTGCAAATGTGAGCTTTGTTTGGCGGCAAATGCCGACCGGGTGAGGCAGTTTCAGAGAAGGAAATTCGGGCTGGTCCTGGAGACGGTCGATGCAGAACCCGTTAGGATCCATGTCAAACAACTTAACGCCGACGGGGAAGGCATGCCTCTGCTCGTAATTGCGGAGCGAGCGGACGTGAATGTGCAAGTTTTGTACCGGCTGTTGCGAGCCATAGATGGGCATGCGCCGACACAAGAGCTGGAGCGCGATAAGGCCAAACGAATTCTGGCAGTTGAATTTGATCCATTGCCGAAGGGAGTTGGTGCACACCCGATTGGTGCACGCCGGCGTCTGGAAGGAATGCACAGGAGGGGATGGTCGTGGTCGCGGCTGCAAAGGGAGATCCCGATTGGGAACGGCTCTTGTGATGCGATTCTCAGCGGAGAAGCTGAGAGCATAACTTGGGAGGTTCATTTCCGGATCGCGGCATTTTACGACCGGTTCTGGCTGACCGATGGAGGCGACACCGCAGCAACAAACCGCGCCCGAGAGCAGCGAATGGTGCCGGTTGGCGGTTGGGGGACAAACATTGATGAATGGAGGGCTGAGCCTGATCCCGGGGTGGATTGGGCCGCATAGGGCCGGGACTCGTGAAGGGTCCCGGCCTGTCGGCTGTTTGGCGGCACGCTAGACAGTAATGCTTGACAAAATAGTTATTACAGTGTACAATAGCTCGCATTCTGTAAGGAGAAGCGACTCGTGCGCTTGAAGTTTACCCACAAATTAGGAATTATCGCCGTGGCTACGATGGTGGCCGGTGCGAGCTTGGCCGGCAACGCTTTGGCCGGTTCGGGCGTGCTAACCGCTACTCCGGCGACGTTTTCGCTGGCTCAATACAGCACGCTGTACGTGGATATCCATGAGAATAGCGCTTCAACGCCGGTAAAGGCGGTGGAAGTTGACTTGAACTACCCAACCCAAAACCTGGAGATCGAAAGCATTGATACGGCCGGCAGCGGCTTTGATGTGCAACAGGTGAACACGGTTAACGGCGGTGAAGTACGGATAGTGCGCAGCGCCTCGGCTCCGCTGACCGGTGACCAGCGCGTGGCCCGGATTTTGGTGAAGGGCACCGGCTTGGGCCAATCCAAGATAACGCTGGACCAAAACTCTTCTCTCACGGGCAGTGATGGCCAGGACGTTCTCGCGACTGCTCTGGGCACTCCGATGGTGACAGTGGGTGTGACCACCCCCTTTGCCAATGCTCCCAAGGCTGATACTACTAGTGTGAGCTCGGCGCCGGTTGATGATAACGCTACGACTCCGGTCCAGCCGGCCTCTCCTTCGAGCACATCAAGTACTGTGTCCGGCAGTGGTGCAGGCGATGCAACTGGTACCTCCAAGTCGGGCACCCTGCCCGACACGGGTGCGGTTGACACCGTGGGTGGCGCCATTGGCCTCGTGTCGATCGGTTACACCGTGTGGTTGTGGAAGCGCAGCCGCCGGAACCTGAGCGGCGCGCTGAGGCACTCGTAACATTTGATCGTAAACATTTTGATGAACAGGAAGCGGGTTTCGGCCCGTTTTTTGGTATGCCTGAGCTGAACTAGACGGCGAGGCTGGGGTCGGTGGTGAGCGTGAGGGGGTCGGCGGTGCGGCCGGCTTGGGCAAGATGGTAGCCGAGAGCGGCGATCATGGCGCCGTTGTCGGTGCAGTACTGCATGGGTGCGTAGTGCATTTCGATGGGGATTTGCTTGGTGACTTCCTCGCGCAGGCGGGTGTTGGCCGCCACGCCGCCGGCGATGACGACGGACTTGGGTTTGAATTCGTGGTAGGCGCGGAGGAGTTTGCCGGAGAGGGTTTCGCAGACAGTGCGCTGGAAACTGGCGGCCATGTCGGCTTTCTGCTGCTCGGTGAGGCGGGCGGGAATTTCGGTGGAGAGGGTGCGAAAATCGCCGCCGACGGCGGTCTGGAGGGCGCGGAGAACGGCGGTTTTGAGCCCGGAGAAGCTAAAATCGTACGGGTTGGCGAGGTTGGCCGAGGGGAGTTTGAAGGCGTGTTCGTTGCCGTGCGGGGCAAGCTTGGAGATTTTGGGGCCGCCGGGGTACTCGAACCCGAGCATGCGGGCAACTTTGTCGAAGGCTTCGCCGGCGGCGTCGTCGCGGGTTTGGCCGAGGAGCCGGTACTCGAGGGGGGATTCGAAGAGCAGGAGGTCGGAGTGTTTGCCCGAGGCGCTGAGCGAGAGCATGGGGAACTGCGGTTGCGGATCAATGAGGAAGTTGGCGAAGGTGTGCGCGACCACGTGGTTGACCGCGTAGAGCGGTTTGCGGCGAGCCAGCGCGATGGTGCGGGCGGTGAGGGTGCCAATGAGCAGGCTGCCGAGGAGTCCGGGGCCGGAGGTGACGGCAATGCCGTCGATGTCGTCCCAAGTGACCTTGGCTTTGGCAAGCGCTTCATGCACGACCGGCAGTACGACCTCGATGTGGCTTCGGGCGGCTACCTCGGGTACGACGCCGCCGTACTCGCGGTGGATATCAATTTGGCTGGCCACGACGTTGCTAAGCGCGTGACGGCCGTCTTGCACCACGCTGGCGGCGGTTTCGTCGCACGAAGTTTCAATTCCGAGAATTAGCATACGGGGTGCATTGTAGCGGATAACGATAAATCGTTCTAATAAGGGCGATCCCGTAAGGGCGATCCCGGAAAGGATAACCGCCCCTGGCTGGGGCGGTTGGGTTGGAATTCTGCTGCGACAGAACTGGACGGATGAACTGGGCCGCTAAGGGCAGGCTAGCCGCCCCGAATCCACCGCCGCACTTTTCGGGTTCCGGCGTGGATGCCGGGAGGGTTGTCGCCGGTGGGCGCGGAACCGCGTAGCCTGCGCAGAGCGCCGCCACGCTTTGCCCGTCTGACAACGCTCTGGGAAGCGAAAGCCGGATGGGCATGAAGGGCTTCTTCCTGGCGCATCGTTCCTCCTAAGGAGCAACCTGTTCGGCAATTTCCAACTTTGAGTCCGAGGCTGAAGGCTTCGGGCCAAGCGTGACTTTAGCGCTTATGAGGTGGTCGCGCAAGGGTTCAAAATTACAGATAAGTTGAGAGGTTGGTTAGCTGACCTGGTTGCGGGCCATGTAGTTGGTGTACCAGGAGTAATTGGTGCCGAGGAATTTGGCGATGAGCTCAATGCCGAGTTCGGCGGTTTTGCCATGGTCGTCTTGGAGCGGGTTGTACTCCACGACGTCGACGCCCACCACGTGGCAGGTGCGCCCAATGTACTCGGCGATGGTGGCGATTTCGCGGTAGGTGAGGCCCTTGGCGTTGGGCATGCCGGCGCCGGGAGCATAGATTTGGTCGATAACGTCGAGGTCGAGCGAGACGTAGATGTGGGGAACGCGCCCGGCCAGGTCGTCGATGAGCGCGAAGAGGGGTGCCAGGTTGGACTTGAGCAGGTCGAGCAGGGTAAAGGTGGTGAGGTGCTCGCGGTGGATAAGGTCGAGTTCGGCTTGGTCCCAATCGCTGCCGCCGATGTGGAGCAAGTTGGCGGGTTTGATTTTGGGCTTGGGGATGTGAACGTTGGCCAATTCGGGGCTGCCGAAGCCCATGAGCGAGGCTAAGTGCATGCCGTGGATATTGCCGCTGAGCGTGGTGTCGGAGGTGTTCATGTCGCCGTGGGCGTCGAGGTAAACCATGCCAAGTTCGCCATCGACGGCTGCTGAGATGCCGGAGGCGAGGCCGAGGGTAATGGAGTGGTCGCCTCCGAGCCCCACTACCCGGTGGTTGTGGCGGACAAGCCGTTCGGCGAGCGTAGCGGCCTCATTTGAGACGCGCACGATTTCGTCGGCGAAGCGCAGGCGGGGGTTGCCGGGCTTGAGTTGGCTGCGGGGGGTAACGCTGATGGTGCCTTCGTCGGTAATTTTGAGGCCGGCGCCGGCGAGCTTACCTTGGATACCGGTGTAGCGGAAGGCGTCGGGGCCGACGTCGACTCCCAGGTTTTTGGCTCCGAGGTCGAGCGGGATACCAATGAGCGAAACGGGGTTGGGGGTTGGGTTGGTCATGCGGCGATTATAGCAATTTCGGGTACAATGCAGGGAAATGGACAGCCAACTCCAAGAGCAAACCGACCGGGCCGCGTGGGACGCGTATGTGACCGCGAATTCGTGGGGCCACCCGCTTCAACTGTGGGGTTGGGGTGAGGCCAAGCGCGGCAACGGTTGGACGCCGTACCGGTTGGCGTTGGTCGGCGCGGATGGTACGTGGCTGGCGGCGGCCCAGGTGCTGGTGTGGCAGATCCCGAAGTTGGGCCGCAAGATTGCCTACGTACCGCGCGGGCCGGTGGCCGAGCCGTGGAGTCCTGAGGCGCGGAAATTGCTGGCAGAGGTGGTGAAGCTGTGCAAGCAAAACGGGGCACTGTACGTGCGGATGGAACCGGCTTGGAAATCCGGCAAGCCGGGTAAGGGATGGGTGAAGGCTAAGCACCATTTGCAGCTGGCTGAGACCTACACGATTGACCTACGCAAATCCGAGGATGAACTGCAGGAGCCGATGACCCGGAAGCACCGGCAGTACATCCGCAAGGCCGAGCGAGACGGTGTGGTGGTGGAACTGAGCAGGGACGTGGGGCCGATGTACGGGTTGTATGCTTTGACGGCGTCGCGGGCCGGGTTTGGGATACACGACCGCGAGTATTATGAGCTGTTGGCGGCGGAGTTGGGCGAGAGTTCGAGGTTGTACTACGCCCGGTTTGAGGGTCGGCCGGTAGCGTTTTTGTGGCTGGCGGTGGCGGGGAGGACGGCGTATGAGCTGTATGGCGGCGTGAATGCCGAGGGCGGCGAGTTGAAGGCGAATTACTGGCTGAAGTGGCGGGCGATTGCGGATATGAAGGCGGCGGGGTTGGAAATTTACGATTTCAACGGGCGGTTGAACGAGGGCGTGAGCCGGTTTAAGGACGGATTTGGGCCGGACGAGACGGATTGGATTGGAACCTACGACTATCCGCTGAACCAGGTGGGGTACCGGGTGTGGGAGCACCTGTGGCCGGTGGCGAAACCGCTGGGGCGACGGCTGGCACGCGTGCTGCGCGGCTCCCGGTAGGTTGTTCGGCTTGGGGTAGGCGCGCTGAGCGGGTGCGCCGAGCAGGCGCGCTGGGCGGGCTAGAGGTAGATAGGAGGTCGAAAGTACCTGCCTGGGGCACCTATGCCTGAGGCAGGGGTGCCTGAGGCTACTATTTTGGTATGGCCAACTCGTCTCCCGGCAAAGAAAAAACCGCACTTCGCGGCGGGGCGAAATGCGGAGGGGGAGTCGCTGGAGATCTGAGCGATTGGGCGGCGCGCCGATCATGGTGACGGCCGCCCCGGCAGGGGAGAGGTTTAGACGCTTCGGGTCCGGACGGCGAGAAGACCGGCGGCTTGCTCGCTGTAGGCCTTTCCGGCCACATCGGTGTGCTGGAGCACCAGGTAGACCCAGAAGACGACACGGATAAATCGTGCGTACCGCCTGTTGTCAAAGACACTCTCCGGGTAATTGGTGTCGACGGCGTACATGAAGCCCAGAACCGCCAGGTCGAACGTCATGCGGGCGCAGTGATGGACCGAAACGAAGGCTTGACCGTGGAACACTTTGGGGTGGTCCTGAATGAACGTGGCGACGGTCAGGCGGTTGAGCGTGTTGACTTCGGGTGACGACATCAGCATGGTGAGCCGGCCGGCGGTGTCGAGGCGGTTTTCGCGGGAGCCTGCAACCCAGACCGCAACGGTGTGCGGATCGGAGTTGTGGGGGCGGCTCTCGAGCTTGAGCGCCTGCGCGAACAGGTTGATCACGGTTTCGATGTCGACGTCCCTGACCCAACCGCGGATGAATTCAAGCAGGTTGGCCTCAGTGTCGGTCTGTGCGGTCAATTAGACTCCCTGGTGGTGCGCGTTGGCCTCTCGGAGTGAGGCTACTGGAATGCCTAACTTAGCATTGCGGTACAATGGGGTCAAATGAGCATGCGACTGGCAACCGAAGACGAACTGGCCCGGTGGGATGAATTGGTGGCGGCCAACCCGGACGGCGGGAGCGCGTTGCAGACGCTGGCGTGGGGGGACTTTAAAGGCCGGTGGGGCTGGGAGCCTCGCCGGTACGTGTACGAATTGAAGGATGGCCGGAAGGTGGCGGCGCAGTGGCTGGTGCGGATGGTGCCGTTGCAGGGCGAGATTTGGTACTGCCCGAAGGGGCCGGGGGTGACAGAGCTTAAGGATTACCTGGAGGTGGTGCAGCAGACACGTGTGGCGGGTCTGGGAGGCGTGTGGGCCAGGTTTGAGAGCGAAGTGCTGGAAGACACGGCCGACAAGGCAAAACTCCGTACAGCGGGCCTGGTGCGGTCTAACCGCGATCCAGGGTCGAAGTCGACCATATTCATCGACCTGGCGCCGGGCGAGGAGGCGGTGCTCGGCGGGTTTAACCAGTCGGCGCGGCGCAATATCCGCAAAGCTGAAGCCGGCGAGGTGACCGGCGGCCCGGAGGAGGCGACGCCGGAGAATCTGGAAACTATGTTTGAGCTCATGAAAGCTACCGAAGCGCGAGCGCATTACGGGCTGCGGCCGCGCGAGTACTTCTTGGATTACTGGCAATCGCAAATTGCGGCTGGGCAGGCTCAACTGTTTTTGGCGCGCCACGAGGGCGAGGTGCTGGCCGGCGCGGTGGTTACGTACTTGGGTAAGCGGGCGTGGTACAAGGACGGCGGGTCGTTTGATGTGAAGCGCGAATTGAATGCGTCGTACCTGTTGCAATGGCGGATTATGCAGTGGCTGATGGGGCGGGGGGTTGCCAGTTACGACCTGGTGGGTTCGCCCAACCGCGACCAGGTGGACCAGCCCAATTCGCGCGCCGGCTTGTACGAGTTTAAGCGCAAGTTTAACCCGGAAATTACCGAGTTTATGGGCTGCTATGACTTACCGCTCAATCTCACGAAGTACCGGCTGTGGCGCAAAGTTGGCGAACGGCTGGCCGCCCGCCTGGCCATGCGCTCGCGCGAGAAATTCTTGTATTGATAACAGCACAAGGTAACCTGGTTATATGTTGAGAAAGCTAGTGAAAGCGGTTATCCCGCGAAAGTTGTTTCAGGTAATTGAACCCACAGGGCATTTGCTGGAGGCGGTGTTGTGGCAGGTGGTGGAAGGGTTTCCGGCTCGGGGGCTGAAGGTGATTGGCGTAACCGGGACCAACGGCAAAACCACCACCAGTTTTATGATCCACCGGATGCTGCACGAGGCGGGGTACAAGGTGGGTATGATGACGACGGTGGGATATGGGGTGAATGGTATGGTTGAGCCCCAGATGACGCACATGACCACCATGCCGACGCGGCCGATGTTGCGACGGATAAAAGGGATGAAGGCTGAGGGGATTGAGTGGCTGGTGCTTGAGACTACCAGTCACGCGTTGGCGCAGAACCGGGTGTGGGGAGTGCCGTACAGCGTGGGCGTGTTTACGAACCTAACGCACGAGCATTTGGCGTACCACGGGACGTTTGAGCGGTACCGGGAGGCCAAGGTGAAGTTGTTTCGGATGGTGTCGGCCAATGGGCATGGGCTGCGGGCCGGGGTGGTGAATGCCGACGACCCGAGCGCGCCGTACTTCGCGGCGGCGGTGCCAAACGTGGTGCGGTACGGGCTGAAGCAGGCGCAGTCCGAGTTGAAGGCGCACAAGGTAAAGATTGGCGCGACCGGCAGCGAGTATGAGGTGAAGTACGATGGCGTGCCGTTGAAAGTGCGGGTGCCGCTGGCCGGAGGGTTCAACGTGTACAACAGTTTGGCGGCGGCTGGGGTGGGGTTGGTGCTGGGGTTGAAAGGTGAAGAAGTGGCGCGTGGCATCGCCAAGGTGACGGCGGTGGAGGGGCGCATGGAACGGATTGAAGAAGGTCAGGACTTTGTGGCGATGGTGGATTATGCGCACTCGCCGGATAGTTTCGAGAAGCTGTTTTCGGAGCTTAGGCCGCTCGTGAAGGGGCGGATTATTGCGGTATTTGGGTCGCAAGGGCGCACCGGTGACGTGGGCAAGCGGGCGATCCAGGGAAAGATTGCCGGTAAATACGCCGACCTGGTAGTGCTCACCGAGGAAGACGACCGGGGGGAGGATGGCATGTCGATCTTGGAACGGATTGCCGAGGGGGCCGAGTCCTCGGGCAAGGTGCGCGACAAGGACCTGAAGTTGATTTTGGACCGCCCGGCCGCCATCCAATACGCGGTGGATGCCGCGCGGACCGGTGACATGGTGGTGTTTTTGGGTAAAGGCCACGAGAAGACGATTGAGCGGCGCGCCGACGGCGAGGAACCGTGGGATGAGGCCGGGGAAGTATCGAAGGCGCTGCGGGCGCGACTGAAACGCGAGAAGGCTCGTGGTGGCCGGCGAGCGGCTTAGTGGTAGTCGTAGACGCTCACAAGTTGGCGCAGGAGGCGGATTTCGTTCTTGAGGCGGAGTTCGCCTTTTTGGGTTAGGTCGTAGATGCCCGAGTTTGAGTAGAGGCCTCCTTCTAGGCGGGCGACATATCCTTGATGCTGGAGCCGCTTGAGCGTTTTGTAAACTGTGGCTCGGCCAAAGTGGTGGTAGCCGAGCGTGATGTTGAGGACGTTACGCTCGAGCCGGTAGCCGTTTTGAGGCAGATTCTTGAGGCTGAGGAGGGTGAGGAGTTCGGTGATGCTGAATGGGGGATCGAGATGGTATTCGTTCATGGTAATTTGAGGTGAGTTACGGGTGGAGTTACAGGGAGGTTCATATGGGGTACCGAAATAGGAGCCTGAGGCACCTATGCTTGGGGCAGGGGTGCCTGGGGCAGTTATTG
>Ga0318562_10001290_pt1 | contig 11287 bp, 10 predicted proteins | sample GRESIP066b5f18_FD_203688 | JGI IMG/M metagenome (GOLD analysis project Ga0318562, IMG submission 203688) | Tropical soil microbial communities from Luquillo Experimental Forest, Puerto Rico - GRE.SIPMG.066b5f18 | ecosystem: Environmental > Terrestrial > Soil > Tropical forest > Bulk soil...
AAATTGTCCCAATAAGCTTGTTATTTGGGAGCTATTGTATGAGATATCGTCTAACTTTGCTTGTCTATTATATTATATTGCCAGTTTGGGCCAGATATGCGGGAAAACCCCAATTGCGTCAAAAATTTTCTGAAAAACTACTATCCCTAATCTCAAACGGATTCTCGATAAAGAAGAATAATGGGGCACCTTGGAATTTAAAGGAATGAAGCAAAACCATCGATAAAGCAAATTACACTGAATTTCTTCACATAAACGCCGGTCAGATTTGATGCCATATAAATAACCGATAAGGGTCATCCTGAAAAAAATTTCGGGATCAACAGAGGGACGTCCCATACGATCATGATAAGAATTTTTTGTAATTGATTTTATAAAACTAAAATCGAGCATCGCCATAATAAATTTTAATGCGTGATTTTTTGGCAATACATCAAAAATCCAGGCACTCTCTGAAAAAATGGATGTTTTGGAAACTTGACCTTGCACTGGCACCTCCGAATCACCGGAAGGAAAACAAGCTGGTTATTGGCCAAAATCCCCAATTTCGACTTTTTCAACAGGCCCGATGGATTTTGGCACAGCTAAAAACAATCTCAATTATTTATGATTTAGAGCAAAAACCTGTGTCAAAAATCAATCCAAAATCAAAGTGCCAAAACAATCGAGCTAAGACGAGTTTTGTCGTCCCATAAAATTGACCTTTGTATTAGTTATCGCATTATCTTCGTCTCTTTTTGACCAGACTTGCTTTTTGCGCTGAAGCCCCTAAAAACAAGCCTAAATACGAGTTGTTCTCGCGAACATTAGGGTCATAGCCCCGCTTTAATTAAAGAGAACCAAGGGAAATTATGAAAAAAATTGTCATTGCTGCTTATTTAGCATTTGTTAGCGCTTCAAGTTACTTATATTCGGCTGAGGCACTTAGACAGGAAGAAAAAAGGTTAGCGTTTTGGCAAAGTGCATACTTAACTTCAGAAGGTACAAACCTATTTATTGCAATATCTAGTGAAAATGCCATCGAAATTCCTGCTTATTTGACAGCCGAGAGTGGCAGTATGAATACATCATTATTCAGTGTTATAGCCGAGAAAGCAAAACTGAATGATTATACTCCGATATCACATGATCAATATTTTGATAGTGAAATTCGAAACGATGTCCTTAGACTCTATATGCACACATCGCCGCTACAATATAGAGGGTTAGGTGCTATGATTTTATCATATCTGCCGAATTTGACATCTGCTTTTTATTCAACAGATAAAAACAAGTTCAGAGCTTCATTAAACGAAATTCTTTCGCTGAAGTATTTAGAAAGGTTCATGCAAGGTAAATTAATACTTCATATTTACAGTGGCCATAATCTAATTACTGACCAAGAACCGAGAATTATTAGGTGGAGTAAATAGAGATTCATTTTAACTGCCAAGTTCAATAAAACCATCGATTTTCCGTATTGGCCTCATAAAAATTTATTGGCTTGGCAAAATCAGCTGCTAAGCCACGATAATTTTCAAAAAACTCATCTCAGATTTCTAAGTTCAAAAAAGTTAATTTATCGCAGCTTAGTTAGACAAGGTTGTGTCTGTAAAAAATTAACAAAGTTATGCAGCCAGCTTTAATTGATCTTGCCCTGACTTTTCGGACACAGGGATTCGGATTTCCTTATGCACATTCCATTTCATGAGGCGTTTTATAGTCAATAGAGGAATGTATCCTTTTATTGTTATAATAACTTTTGGTGTAGCCCCCTTTTAGACCGGACAACCTAGCAATCTAAAAATAGGAGACTAGAGTTGTTGGTAGCTCAAGAAGAAAACATAAATAGTAGACGCATTAAAAGGCGTTACAAAAGATACAGTGTAAAACAAAAACAAGAGCTTCTTCTTGAAGCAGAGAAACCTGGTAATAGCATCTCGTTTGTTGCAAGGAGCTATGGAATCTCTGCGAGTTCCTTGTTTGAGTGGAGAAAAAAGATGTCTGAAGGTGCCCTTATAGCTTTGAGTAGTGACGAAGAACTTGTGCCGGTTTCACAGGTAAAAGAGCTTAAGGCAAAGCTGCGAGAGATGGAAAGGCTTTTGGGTAGAAAGACCGTCGAAGTAGAGATTCTCAAGGAAGCTGTGGAGCTTGGGCGCGAAAAAAAACTAATATCGCGTGCACCATTGCGAGGCGTGGAGGGTTTTCGATGAATGCTATATCTAAAACTCTTGGCATTTCTCGTTCTAACCTTAGCGGGCGTTTAAATAGCTTAAATAAAGCTCGGGCAAAGCGTTATTTTAAAGCAGAAGACACCGACATTTTAAGTTCAATCAGGACATTATGCGCGCTTCGAAGTAGTTATGGTTATCGACGTGTAACGGCCATTTTAAATCGGCAGCGTGAGGTCAATGGCTTAGAACTTGTTAATCATAAGCGCATTTATCGCATCATGCGTCATCATGATTTATTGCTTCAAAAGTATACTGGAAAATCTTCCCGGACCCACGACGGTAAAGTTGTAACTTTAGCAAGCAATATGCGTTGGTCCTCAGATACATTTAATATCAAGTGCTTCAACGGAGAAAAAGTTGAAGTTTCCTTCTGCATTGATACCTGCGATCGAGAAATAATAAGTTATGTAGCAACGTCAGCAGCGACCAATGGGCAGATGATACGCGATCTTATAGCTTTATCTTTTGAAGCTAGATTTGGAAATTGTGAGCATCTACCAAGCAATATAGAATGGCTCTCAGACAATGGACCGCCGTATATAGCTCATGCTACTCGTAAATTTGGCGAAAGTTTAGGGTTTATTATGTGCAATACACCCAGCTATAGCCCTGAAAGCAACGGTGTGTCTGAAGCCTTCGTTAAGACATTTAAAAGAGATTATGTGTATCTCAATGAGCTTAGTAGCGCTAGTTATGTGATATCGCAATTGGAGTTGTGGTTTGATGATTATAACGAAAATGCTCCTCACAAAGGGCTAAAAATGAAATCCCCAAGGGAATTTAGGCGGGCATATTTAACAAATTAGGTTGTTCGGTATTGAAGGGGCAACTCCACCTTGCATATAAGCTAATACGACTGTTCATGTATTATTTCCGCTGGTTCTTTATTTTTTTCGACGGCTGGTTGTTTTATTTTCTTTGGCAAATTTGGCACTAAAATCTCATAGGCCTTTTCCAATAGTTCGTGTTTTAATCTGCAGGGTTCATAATTCACTTTTACCCTCGCAAACCTTTGGTCTTGTTTTTTCAATTCGACCCTCACCTGAAATGGCAAAAGCTTGTGTAGGGTCACTTCTAAATAAAAAAATTGTATTTCGATATTTTTTTTTGCTTTTGTCGACGAAATCGCGTTGAAATATACGCCTATCTATTACGCGACAGGCAGGAAAAATTAGATTTGGAATATCGTTGCAGGGGTCGACACCCGAGCATAGCCGAAAAGACGCATGATTTTGTCTCCTAAATCGATTTTTAGACGAAGTGTCTACTAACCTAGCAAAAAACGATTTAATAGACGAGAGAATTGGGGAGTTTATCGATGTCTCCTAACTTACAACTTAAGAGACAAAGTCATCGCATCAAATCGAGCTACAAACAAGATTCCTTAGCGTACGTTTCGGTACCACTGGACTTCAAACCCCTTTACTAGCAATTTTACATCAAAGCTTACCAGGCCTGCATCTACATAAGCTACGCATTTCAATTGCGACGTTATGCGGTATTCAAATATTTAATGTAAAATATTTTTGTTAATTAACATGCATTAATATTCATCATATACGAGTTTGCGGGAAAAAATGGCGCTTCGGGGTTACAACCCCTAGCCTATGGTGGCTCTTGCACTGCCGGCAAATATGAAGATATGGATATGTACGCAAGAGTCGTCAAAGATGCGCTCGCGCGAGGCTTAACCATTAAGAAGGGCGTGACTTTTTATATACAATATGGCTCTAAAAGCGTGAGCGAGTATGCTAAAGCCTGCGGACATCCCGAAGTATTTTTACAAGCAGGCGTCAAAGTCATCCCTCCCGGCTGCGGACCAGGCATGAGCACCGATAAAGAGCAAATAACGGTATCAGCTATCAATCGCAATTTCCAAGGCCGCTCAGGCCCCGGGAAGCTCTACCTAGCATCGCCCCTTACCGTAGCCGCTTCGGCCTTCGCCGGCAAAATCACTGCCTGGAAGGCCAAATAATACAATAAAGCTTGCTGCGGCTACGCGGGTCTCATTAAATGAAGGCTGAAAAAACCATTTGGCTATGTACCATTAACCTTTCTTTTCAAAAAGTCGACGATCTGAGGAAACTCAGATGCACCATTGCCCTGTGCCGCCATCAACTCCTCAGCAAGCTCCAAAGGAGACTCTCCTTGTGGAGTGCGGATAAAAACAAGAAGAGGAAATTTATTTGCCACCAACTTTACAACGCTGAAGTTCCCTTTACGTACCGCATGATGCAGAATACTGTCCCAGCGCATTTTCAAAAAATTTATGGAATTTTTTTTGGCATAAACGAGCATCGATTCATCGCCGTTGAAGGCTATTTCTTGCGGACCTTTATCAATTTGCCTTATACAAGAATCTGAACTGGGTGATAACGAGATCTTGTGAAGAAGATTGCCGGTTTTAGCATGCCGAAAAGTGATCTGCTCATAGCCTCCGCTGACCAACATCAAGCCATCTCGGCTGAATATTACGGTTCTTGCAGCCTCTGAAAAATCATGGAGGGCGATTCCCGTCCTAGCATTCCAAATGATGGTCTTGTCAAAGCTTGTACTGGCGATCATCGATCCATCGCGATTGAAGGCTATATCTTGTATGCCATTGGCATGTCCTAATAAGGTATGACGAAGTTTGTTTTCCTGAATATCCCATACCTTGATGTCTTTGCCCCCGCTAGCTACCATTGATCCATCGCTACTAATACTTATACCGTCGATAGCCTTTGTGTGTTCGGAGAAAGTACGAAGAAGCGCACCAGTATTAGTATTCCATAATTTGACAGTCCTATCCCAGCTTGCACTGATTATCATTGAGCCATCCCTGCTGAAGGCTACGTCACTTACGATATTACTATGTCCTTCGAAACTCCTGATAAAGGCACCAGTATTAGGGTTCCATATATTGATGACATTATTACACCCTCCTACAGCGAGCATCGAGCCATCTTGACTCAGGTCTACACTCGCTGGCATGCCTCTGAGATCGATTCTATGAAGAGCGTCGCCGGTTTGGCCGTTCCAAACTCTAACGGTACTGTCGGCGCTTATGCTAGCGGTGAGCGAGCCCTTTGGGCTGACGGCCAAATCAATTATGTCGTTGCTGTGCCCAGGGAAGGTGCGAGTATTTAAGGGCAATTGGTATGAGGGTAGCAGCACTTTTGTCACACCCTTATGAGCTATTCCGCAATGCAGCGCCGATTTACCTTCAATATCCTCTATCTGCGCATTGGCACCACAATGCAGCAATTGATTCAGTGCAGGCAGGTGACCTGACCTTGCTGCAAAATGCAAAGGTGTCATTAAATTTTTGTCTTTTGTATTGACATTGAGCCCTGACTTTTGGATCAAGTCTTGAATCATTTCCACGTTGCCGTTTGCAGCTGCCAAATGGAGCAAGCTCTGATTTTCTTTATCTTTGATATTCGCGTCTGCCCCGAGGCTAATGAGCTTTCTCATTGTCTTTAAATTTCCGCAAGAAACTGCTACCTGAAGCGGCGTCAGCCCGCTTGCTGTTTTGCAATCAACCTCTGCACCTGCAACACACAACAAATCCATGCACCGAACATGCTCGGAAGTTCCTCCTTCAGCGGCAAGGTGCAGCGGTGTATATTTTTGAGCATTGTCGCACGGTGCATGGACAATGCTCTTGTCAGCAACGCCCTTGTAGGGATCATCCGTTATAAACATGCTCAAGAGACGATCATGCCCTTTTTTTACGGACTGGTGACAGGCATTTAACCCTTGATGATCACATTCAGCGATAAGGTGATTTCCACCAAATCGTATGAGTTCATGCGCCGTATCGACATTGATTTCACTTATAGCTTTATGAAGTTTTCCTAAATTGCTATTAGGATCCAATTGCTCAACTACCTTCACTTCTAAATTATTTTTGTCATAGGCTTGAAGTTCATAACTATATTCCAAGCATCGCTGATTGGGATGCTTTAAACATTCGTCCATAGCACTGGTTAACTCCAGCATATTGTCCCACGATTTAGAAAGAATATCATTCACTGCTTCCAACTGAGATGGAGGAGTAAAATACTCCAGCTTCGTATTGATATAGTTTGCTCGAGTGTAAATCGCGAGCTCTTTTTCATAGGCATTTTGTATTTTATCGCGCTTTATTTTTATGGTTCTCTCAAGAATGGGGAAACCTTCAGGAGGTACCAGTCTGCGAGCGGCTGAATTTTCGTATGGTGCAGTGCGGTAGCGAATTACATTGTAACCATCCTCGTTTCTTAATTGCTCTTTAAAATCGCCATTCGCATATTTTAAGATGTTCTCAAATGCTTTGAGGCAATTCTTCATGTCAGAAAGACTGCAGTGGACTATTTCTCCATTTCCTAAAATTCCAGTTAATTGACCGGGGTTGCCGCCCTTTTGGTGAGCGTGCACCTTGACGATAGTTCGAGAACCCATTTTTTGCTGCATTTTGCGCATAGCAGCACTGGCCTGGACACTTCCTTTCATAAAATTCACGTCCAAGGCTGCAGCTAACTTAAACTCTCTTTTATCTTCTTTGGATGCAAACTCTATGCTCAAGGTACCAACGAGACTTGCCCCAAGGTCAATCTCAGAAACATATTCATCGCCACAGTATCTTAGAACATCTGCATAGCCTGCTTGTAGTGCATTTCTACCATATTCGCTTATGCGAAAATCATTTACTGAAATTGTCTTGGTTTTGCGCTTGGCATTAAATTCAATAAACCAATTCATGCGCTCATCATTAGATGCATTTTCCCTCGCATATTCAAAGCTTCCACTTGCTTTAACAAAGGGTGCCTTACCATCAATTGAAACTGAACCGTCAAAGGCTTTAACTATTTTGTCAAATTTCGCTTCACTGGCATAGGAGATGGTACCCTCCGCATGGCCTACCGAGACATGAGTACCTTCAACACAGGCAGCTCCATTAATTTCTTGATGGCGCTTTGAATCATAGGCACTACCAAGTTGCAAACCTCCGGGCCAATTGCCTGGCAATTCCCGTGCAACGACTGAAATTGATAAAAAGGTGGAAAGCCATAAAATCACCAAATGAATTTTAATATGTTTTTTTCGCATTGAAAAAACATATAGTGAGTTTTTTATTGCTCAATAGATTTGCGATGAAATTTCGTCGGCAAAGTTCTGATAATATTTTCTTTTCTTAAATCTTTCGAGAATTTTCTAGGGAGTGTCCGGCTAGTTAACCATCAGTCGACGCTCCCATTAGCACAAATCTGGGGTGAGGGCGAGGTTGCATCCGCGGATGGCATGCGATTCACAACGGCCGTAAAAACACTCAATTCGGGGCCAAACCTTAAATATTTCGGCTCCGGCCGCGGTCTTACTTGGTATAATTTTTTGTCTGACCAATATTCAGGCTTCCATGGAATCGTGGTGCCTGGAACAATGCGGGACTCAATATTTGTCCTTGAAGGACTTCTTGAACAGCAAACTAGTCTCACCCCCAAAGAGATCATGACAGATACAGCTGGGGCAAGCGACTTGATATTTGGCTTATTTTGGCTGCTCGGCTATCAATTCTCACCACGCCTTGCGGACGCAGGTGAAGCCAGATTCTGGCGCTTTGATAAAGACGCTGACTATGGTGCACTAAATGAGCTGGCGCGAAGCCGCGTAAAGCCAAAAATGATCATACAGCATTGGGATGATATGTTGAGAATCGGAGGATCTCTAAAGCTTGGAACCGTACAAGCATCTGCATTGATTAGCTCGTTACTCAAAAGCGAACGTCCATCTGGCCTTGCGCAAGCTATCATCGAGGTCGGACGAATTAACAAAGCAATCTACCAAATAGCCGCGCTTCACCACCATCTAAATCGCTTCGCGATTATAGATGGAGCACTGCGCGGCTATTTGGTAGCACTAAGGAGCAACACATGAATATCGACGGTGGATAGGAAGCACAAATGCTCTTTTAGGAATAGTCCTTTAATATATTAATCCCGTCTAAGACGAACAGGCGAACTCAGGAATGATCCGGCGCATACTCCATAATCCTTCAGAAAGTTGCCATCTTCTATTTGCTTACAGTCCCAATACACCCTTTGCCTTTCTACCGGAAGACCAATTTTTTTCTGTAGAGCTTTTTTAAGCCCATTTGTAGTCGATAGGTTATCGAAGGTTAACACTTGCTGAGTTAGGGTAAGGATAAAAAATTGTCCTCTGATAAAAGTGAGCCGTACCCCAAAAAGTAGACGGTATTTCTCCTTGAAAAAATCTGAAATGATGATGAAGGAGAATAAGCATGAAGAAGAGAAAGCGTTACGACAGCTCATTTAAAAGAGACGCAGTCAATTTTGTAATATCGGAAAAGCAGCCCCTAAGCAAAGCAGCTTCAGATCTGGGCCTTGCTCAATCGACCTTAAGCCGATGGGTAAATAATTTTCAACTTGGCCGACATATAAACCTGTCAGACAATAGCCCTCTTAAGCCCGAAGAAGCTGAGCTGAAAAAAGTTCTCAGAGAATTAGCCATTGTAAAAGAAGAAAGAGACATTTTAAAAAAGGCGCTGGGCATCTTCTCACTGCCGCAAAATCGATAAAATTTGCCTTTATTAAGGCTCATAAGCATCTATTTTCGGTAGAAAGGATGTCTAAAATACTTGGTGTTTCAAAACAGGGATTCTATAAATTTCTGGGCAGGGCACCAAGTTTGCGGGAACGAGAGAATATCCGCGTTGCATCTAGTTTAAAATCAGTTCACTTGGCAAGTCGTAGGACTTATGGCCACAGACGCCTTTATCAAGAACTTAAATCTCAGGGCTATTCTATTAATAAAAAGAGAGTCATTAGGCTCATGAAAATAAATAATATTACCCCTCAATACAAAAAGCCCTTCAGAGTAATCACCGAATCAGGCCATGGCTTAAAAGTATCTTCAAATATTCTTGCAAGAGACTTTTGTGCGAGCGCACCCGATCAGAAATGGGTAGGCGATATTTCGTATATTCCTACAAAAGAAGGCTTTATTTATTTAGCAGTTATAATAGATTTGTACTCTCGACGCGTAGTTGGCATGCAAATGTCAACGACGTTAAATACTCAAATAATAATAGACTCTTTCAATCAAGCCATATTGTGTCGTTCTCCCTCTCATCTATTGTTTCACTCAGATCAGGGCGTTCAATATGCGAGCACAGATTTTAGAATTTTATTATCTAAAAACAAAATAATACAGAGTATGAGTCGAAGAGGAAACTGCTGGGATAACGCCGTATCAGAGAGCTTTTTCGGTACATTGAAACAAGAATTATTATTAAATAATAAATTCCATAGTAAGCAGCATGCTAGAGAATCTATATTTGAATACATTAATGTCTTTTATAATAGGAAAAGAAGACATTCTACTTTGGGGTATTTACCGCCTGAAGAATTTGAGGCAAAGTTTTATAAATCGAGAAATAGCGTCAACTAAATTGGGTACCCCTCACAATTTACAATTTTGCAACGGTATGCAAAATGCAACGAAAATTTGACTAGCAGTTTATTTATTTATTTTTAAAGAGGATGAAATCGTCGTGAGCAAGAATTTAATTTTATCATTATGGGTCTTTTGTGTGGTGATAGTTTCTTTTGCTGCTAGGGGAATGGAATGGCATCCCTCTTTAAGACAAAAGACCAAAAATAGGATGGAAGAAGCCATTAAAAATAAAGGTCTTAAAGGAACCGAAAAAATAGAGGCTCTCAAAAAAATGCAAGCAGCGCATTTAAAGAGGATCGAAGGCAACCGAGAACGCTATAAAAATCTGTCAGATGAGAAAAAGGACGCTATCCTAGCGAACAATAGGCAAAATTTCAGAAAAAAAATGGCTGATCCAATATCGCGAGAGGCTATTAATGCCGATTTAAGGCGACGATATTCTAATAGAACGGACGAGGAACGGGAAAGAAAAAACGAATATCAAAGGCAACGGAATGCACAAAAAGCGAAGCATGACGGGCAAATACTCAAAAGAGCCTTAGAGGCGGCCTTTGAAACAAAAATGCCTGCCTATGAGCCCAGTAGGAAACGAAGACGTCTAATAGAATCAGAAGAATCTTCTTCTCAGGAAGGCTCGAGTTTTAGCGAAGAAGAATAGACTTTAGGGGGAGTAATTTCTAAGAACGATAAAGGCCACTTTGGGTATTTTTGCACAACGCCCCGAAAAGGTATATTCCAGAATTTAGGCTACTTGTAGGAGACCAATTTTTGCTATGATCTTGCCCCAATTTTCCGGGCACGGGAATTCAGAGTTAGGCAAATAACCCCTCAACCACTGCTGCACTCTCTTCTTCACTTGGCTTGGCATACCTAAATATTTCCCTAACAGAGATATTACCGCTCAGTTTTTGGGCGATGTGAACGCCATGTTGATCCGTTATGCGTTTTAAAAATGTATGGCGCAACATATGCGGGGTCAGCAAAGCTATGCGCTTGCAAATACCTATAACATCCGTCCGATGCAGCCGGTTACACCTCGCGTCTTCAAAGAACCGTGCAGAATTTTATGGCCTTGAACCGAAGCCATAATAGAATTATTTTTGGAAATGCGCAGAAATCCATAGGGCGCCAGCACCGTTCCAAAACCCTCGTTCGATGTAACCTCAACATCAGTATCAAGATAAATGCCACCGAATTCAAAGAGTATCAACAACCTGCCAATCTGAACCTCCCCATGACTAAAGTCAGGGGGAGGTTCAGGAATAAAGCGCTCGTTGCGCTTATGGCCAAAGATATCGGTAAAATAGGGAATTCCGGTTATGGTATCCAAAAACCATTCTCCGCTCATGGTCTTTAAACGCATCACTATAGCTTGAGTGATGGCATCTTTATCGGTGGCGCATAGTGCAAAGTCACCATTAGCAATGGCCAAATCATGCGATTTGAGCGAGAAATCCATCATGAAGCAACCACGTTTTTAGCAGCAACATCGGAAGAGCTTGCCAAAGGATTCGGGGTAATTGTGGAGTTGCCCCTTCAATACCGAACAACCTAATTTGTTAAATATGCCCGCCTAAATTCCCTTGGGGATTTCATTTTTAGCCCTTTGTGAGGAGCATTTTCGTTATAATCATCAA
>Ga0318562_10001293_pt1 | contig 11278 bp, 8 predicted proteins | sample GRESIP066b5f18_FD_203688 | JGI IMG/M metagenome (GOLD analysis project Ga0318562, IMG submission 203688) | Tropical soil microbial communities from Luquillo Experimental Forest, Puerto Rico - GRE.SIPMG.066b5f18 | ecosystem: Environmental > Terrestrial > Soil > Tropical forest > Bulk soil...
GATCGCGTTTGCTGCGGCGAAGAAGCACGCGTTTGCGCGCAGGCTGGCGAACCGGCTGAAGCGCGATGCGGTCCTTCGCGGGCGGAGCGGTCCGGACGAGCTCGTACTCGCCGAACGACTGATTGGCGCGATCATGTCGTTCTGCCGCGGCGACTATGGCCGCGCCGTCGAGTCGATCGCAGCGATTCGCGCGGCCGCCAATCGCTGCGGCGGCAGCGTCGCGCAGTGCGACCTGATTCAACTCACGCTGCTCGAGGCGGCACTGCGCGGCCAGCGCAGCCGCCTCGCGCAGACGCTTGCCGCCGAGCGCACAGCACGCAAGCCACTTTCCCGGCTCAATCGCTGGCTGAAGGCACGGGCGTGGATGCTCGGGAGCGGAGAGGCGGCCGCGTAGGCGCGCGCCTCAGTCGAACGGCGGCGCGTCGCGGAGGAACCGCTGGAACCAGGCGACGTCGTGCCACTTGCCGAATTTGCGGCCGACGGATTTGAAAACGCCGATCGGACCGAAGCCCACGCTGCGATGCAGCGCGATGCTGCCGTCGTTGGGCACCGTGATTGCGGCGTAGGCGCTGCAGTAGCCCTTCTGCGCGAGCTCGTCGAGGAGCCGCGTGTAGAGCGCGCGACCGATGCCTTGACGGTGATGGTCGGGGTGTACGTACGCTGATACCTCTGTCGACCAGCGATATGCGGCACGCTCCCGATGCAGACCGCCGTATGCATAACCGACGCAGACGCCGTCGTCCTCGGCGACGAGCCACTGCCAACTCGCCACCGCCTTCGCAATCCGGGCAGCGAATTCGTCGACGGTAGGCGGAACCGTCTCGAACGACACGGCGGTTGTCTCGACGTAGGGCCGATAGATCGCGAGCAGCGTCGGTGCGTCGGCTTCGGTCGCCGTACGGATTCGCGTTGACCCGGTCATGAGGCTCGGCGATCCCGACGAGAGATGCTGGAGCGCGCGCCGAGGTCTACGACGTCTTCCACCAGACGATCCCCGCAAATGCCGCAGGGACGAGGAAGATCACAGCGAAGATCGGCAGTTCCTCCGCGACCGAATAGCCGGCACGCGTCACGCCGACCCACATATTGGCGAGCGCGATGACGAGCCAGATACCAACGAAAGCGACCGAAGCTGCGGCGAGCCCGCGCGAACCGCCGCCAAACTGCCACCCGGCGAGCGCAAAGAGACCGAGGAGCACGAGGCCTCCCAAAATGATGACCGCGGTTCTCATGCGAGCTATGAGCCCTCAGTCAAGCGACTGCCTGATAGTACAGATTCTGTGGATGATTCGCCTGAGCGAAAAAGTACCAGCGCTCGGCGAGCAACCCGAGATACTGGACGACGAACGCAATCGCGAACGCGATGCGCGGCGCCCCCGCCAACCCCGCTGCGAGCGCCGCGGCCGGAATGACGAACGTGCAGACCAGGAACAGCCATTTTATGTTGCGCAGCGTCGCGGCCGCTCGGCCGTGGAAGAACTCGCGCGTGTTGAACGACCCGCCGACAAAGCCCTGCGACTTCTGGACAATCGTCGGATGCTTGATGCCGATCGCGGTCTGCAAGCTCGATTTCGGGCGCAGCCTCGCGTTGCGGTAGAGCGACGCTCCGCGCCCGACGAATGCGAGCGCCGTGAGAACGAAAGCCGCAGTCGCGAGGAAGCGCAGCACCGGTCCGGACGCGAGCGTGGACGCGGCAGCGAGCGTGAATCCAGATGCAAGGCCGAGCAGCGCGTAGTTGATCACAGTCAGCGGAGTAGCCCACTCGCGCAGGAACGACAGGCATGCGTAGACCATTCCGGTGCATACGTACAGCGCGAATGCGAGCAACGTCGCGACCGCGCCGAGCAGAATCGTCGGGTCCGTATCGCTCTCCGGCGACGTTCCGTACGTCCCGTTCCAGCCGAGGAAATGCGCGAGCGCGTACAGGAGCGCGATCGCCATGAACGCGGGCATCACGATGACCTCGCGCGACAGCCACGATGTGCGCCACTTCGCCGCCGAGCGCCAGGCGCGCTCGGGCCGGCCGAGGTGGAAGAACGACGCTACGAGGCCGGCGACCGTGAACGCTAACGCGCTGAGCGCGCCGTAGAAGAAGAACCACGGCCGAATCGGCAATGGAAGCCAGCTGAACAGGGCGGCGACCTCCACCGCGAACACGGCGATGAACAGACCCTGGCCCGCGCCGATCAGCGTGGTCAGCAGGATCACCGAGAACTTGGGATTCACGGGAACCGCCGGTTGACGCCGTTCGCGCGAACGCTGTTCGTCACCACGACATCAGATCGTCGAGTGAGGGATCCGACGGCGGCGGCTTCGGCAGCAGCCCGTCGACCTTGAGCGGGTTGTCGGCACGCGTCAGCTCGTCGGCGTGCATTCGCCGTTCGGTCTTTCGCCGCGGCAGATAGTGATTGGCGGGGCGCGTTCCCCATTCGGGCATCAGCGCGTAGCCGGCGTTGTCGCGGATAGCCTTCGACACGACCGATTCCTGATCGTGGATGTCGCCGAAGAGCCGTGCGTTGGTCGGGCACGCGAGCACGCACGCGGGCTTGCGCTCGGCCTCGGGCAACGATGTGTCGCTCACCCGGTCGACGCACAGCGTGCACTTGGTCATCACCTGGCGCTCTTCGTCGAGTTCGCGCACGCCGTACGGGCATGCCCAGGCGCAGTACTTGCAGCCGATGCACTTGTCGTAGTCGACGAGCACGATGCCATCTTCAACGCGCTTGTACGAAGCGCCGGTCGGACACACGGGGACGCACGGCGGATCCTCGCAATGCAGACACGACTTCGGGAAGTGGACGGTCTGCGTGTCCGGGTACTGGCCGACCTCGAAGGTCTGCACGCGGTTGAAGAACGTGCCGGTCGGATCCTTGTCGTACGGATTGAAGTCCGCAAGCGGACCGGCTGACCCCGACGTGTTCCACTCCTTGCAGCTCGTCACGCATGCGTGACAGCCGACGCAGACATTGAGGTCGATGACGAGCGCGAGCTGGGTCATTTGCGTGCCTTCCCTTCGTTCTTCTCGCTCCCTTCGCGGCCTCCGAACCCGTCACCCGGATGGACGCTCTGGTTGTCGACCGCCTCAGTCGCGCGGCGACGCGCGCTTCGCGCCTTTGCTCGCTGACGCTCGCCCGCCTCGCTCCCTCGACCCGCAAAGAACGCCTGCCACTTCGGTCGGCCGGCGACCGAGGTCCCCGGCGCCGCCGGCACCGGCGGGAACTGCGGGGAGGTCATCTTCGGCTCGACTGGATCTGCTCTGCGAATGCGCACGCGCACGTCGTACCATGCCGCCTGCCCGGTGATCGGATCGGAGTTGGAGAAGTACGTTCCCTCGCCGGCAGGCAGTTCGTCACTGATCAGATGGTTGAGCAGGAACCCGCGGCGCGACTCGTTGGCGTCGGGGGCGAGACGCCAGGCGCCCGGTGCCTTGCCTATCGCGTTCCACGTCCATACGGTGCCGGGCTCGACGGCCTCGGAATAGCTCGCGAGGCAGCGCACCTTTCCCCACTGCGACTCAACCCACATCCAGCCCCCATCCTCGATGCCCGCTTCGCGGGCGACTGCAGGATTGACGTACAGGTAGTTGTGCGCGTGGATCTGCCGCAGCCAAGCGTTCTGCGAATCCCACGCGTGATACATCGCCATCGGCCGCTGGGTGATCGCGCGCAGCGGGTACTGCGCGAGATCGGTGCGCTGCGCTTCGAGCGGCTCGTAGAAGAAGGGGAGTGGATCGAAGTACGTTTCGATGCGTTTCCTGAGCTCCGCGGGAGGCTTGCGGCCGGGACCCTTGCCCTGCGCGGCGAGGCGGAAGTTCTGCAGCACTTCCGAGTAGATCTGAATCAGGATCGGGTCGGTGTAGCGCCGGATCCGCACCCGTTGCACCCATTCCATGTACCCCTTGTTCCAGTTGCGCATGTACTGGTAGGAAGGGGGCAGCTTGTGGTGGAAGACGCAGTTGTTCTTCTCGTACATCTCCCACTGCCGCGGATTGGGCTCGCCGCGCATGAACTTGTCTCCGTCGCGGCCGCGCCAGCCGGAAAGGAAACCAATCCCGGAGCCCGGATCGGTTTCGTAGCTGACGATGAAGTCCGGGTAGTCGCGGAACTTGCGCGTCCCATCCGCGTTGACGAACGCCGGGAGCTTGAGTCGCGAGGCGAGCTCGATCAGCACCTCCTGGAACGGTTTGCACTCGCCCTTCGGCGGGACCACGGGAACGCGGACCGAGTCGATCGGGCCGTCGAATTCCGAGATCGGCCGGTCGAGCATCGACATCACATCGTGACGCTCGAGATACGTCGTGTCGGGCAGCACGAGATCGGCGAACGCGGTCATCTCCGACTGGAACGTGTCGCAGACGACGATGAAAGGGATCTTGTATTCGCCGCGATTCGGCCCTTCGGCGTGTGTGTCGTTCAGTAGCCTGCGGACCTCGGCAGTATTCATCGTCGAGTTCCACGCCATGTTCGCCATGAAGATCAGCAGCGTGTCGATCGGGTACGGGTCGCCGCGCCAGGCGTTGGTGATCACGTTGTGCATAAGGCCGTGCACCGCGAGCGGGTATTCCCACGAGAACGCCTTGTCGATGCGCACTGGCGAGCCGTCGTCGTTGACGAAGAGGTCGCGCGGTGCGCCGGGCCATCCGAGCACAAGCGCGCCGAGCGGCGTGTTGGGCTTCACCGCGTGGGAGCCGTTCGGCGGCTTCGCCGACGGCGGCACCATCCGCGGGAACGGCGACTTGTGGCGGAAGCCGCCGGGACGGTCGATCGTTCCGAGGATGCTCATCAGAATCGCAAGCGCGCGGATCGTCTGGAATCCGTTCGAGTGCGCAGCGAGTCCGCGCATCGCATGGAACGCGACCGGATTGCCGGTCACCGTTTCGTGCTCGTGGCCCCACGAGTCGGTCCACGCGATCGGCAGCTCGATCCTGCCGTCGCGCGCGGTGACGCCGAGCTCGCGCGCAAGGCGCCGGATCGTGGCGACAGGAATCCCGGTCACATCGCTCGCCCACTCGGGGGTGCAGTCGGCGACGCGATCGCGCAGCAGCTGAAAGACCGGCGACACGTCGCGTCCGTCGGGCAGCATGAAGATGCCGTAGAGCGACGGATCGGCGCCCTCGGTGTGCGAAGGGACCGCCTGGTTCGTGTGGCGGTCCCACCACATCGGCGTGCGATCCTGCTCGGGTGCACGGTCGGGGTTCGGCGGGAGAGGATCGCCGCGGACAAGCAGTCCGTAGTCGTCGGCCGTCGCGTCGAGATTGACGAGCTGACCGGCGTTCGTGAAGCGCGTCAGGAACTCGCGGTCATAGAGGCCGAGATCGAGGAGCTCCCGGATCAATGCCAGGAACAGCGCTCCATCGGTTCCGGGGCGGATCGGGATCCATTCGTCGGCGATCGCCGAATAGCCGGTGCGGACCGGATTGATCGAGATGAAGCGGCCGCCGTCGCGCTTGAACTTCGAGATCGCGATCTTCAGCGGGTTCGAATGATGATCTTCTGCGGTACCGATCATTACGAAGAGCTTCGCGCGCTCGAGGTCAGGGCCGCCGAACTCCCAGAACGAGCCGCCGATCGTGTAGATCATTCCGGCAGCCATGTTGACGGAGCAGAATCCGCCGTGTGCGGCGTAGTTGGGCGTGCCGAACTGGCGCGCGAAGAGTCCGGTCAGCGCCTGCATCTGGTCGCGGCCGGTGAACATCGCGAACTTCTTCGGGTCGCTCGCACGGATCTTCGCGAGCCGCTCTTCGAGAACCTTGAACGCTTCGTCCCAGCCGATCGGGACGAACTCACCCGAGCCGCGCTCCGCGTCGGGTCGCCGCCGCAGCGGCTTTGTGAGCCGCGCCGGCGAATACTGCTTCATGATGCCGGAGCTGCCCTTCGCGCAGATCACGCCCTTGTTGATCGGGTGATCGGGATTACCCTCGATATAGCGGACTTCACCGTTCCTAACGTGAACGCGAATCCCGCAACGGCACGCGCACATGTAGCACGTCGTGTTGCGCGTCTCGGTCGACGCGCCGGGCAGTGGCGGCGCGAGCGGATCGTGGAGCGGCTTTGCGGACATTGGCTAGGAGCGGGCTGTCTCGAGACGGACGGCCCCACTGGGCGGCAAACGGTATTCTGCCGCAAAGTGGGTCCGACCCGCCCACCAGCGATAAGCCTTCCGTAAGACCGCCAGTCCGGCCCGCGACGGCGCGAGAGCGCCCCGGATCGCTGCGCTCACGATACTGGCGTCGCTGACTCGCCGCTGCCGTCGCAGCCGCCACAAATCGCGTTTGCGTCCAATGCGTTAGCCGAGCCCCACCCCGCCATGGGTGCGAAGCTGGCCGATACAGGTTGCCGAGTTATCGAATCCGTAAGTGATCGGCAAGCGGTGCGCTTCCACACTCCCGTCCGGTCCTCGGCGATTGCATCAGCCGCTCGGACAAGCACAACCCAATCGGAGCACACGCAATGAGCGGAGAGCCCTTGAAACCCATGTCGCGGCGCGAACGGATCGCATCGAACGTAGCCTCGGTCGTCGACCGTTCGTCCAGGTTGCTCATTAGCGAACTCCTGGCCCGGGCGGCGATCGCCGCGCTTGTCGTCTGGGCGTCCGTTGCGTCGGAACACATCGCCGGCTCATTCGTCGACGATCCCGATGCTGCCTGGATCGCGATCGCGACCGCTGCGGCGGTGATGATCGCCGCGCTCGTGTCGAGCATTGCGGGGTTCGCGTTTTCGGCGCTCGCGGGCAGCGCGCTCGCGTACCTCGGGATGACTCCGTTGCACGCAGTGCAGACGATGGCGGTTTGCTCGATTGCGATCCAGCTCTACGGCGTCTGGAAGATCCGCGGTTCGATCCACTGGGGCTCCCTTTGGCCAATGCTCGCGGCCGGCGCGGTGACGATTCCGCTCGGCGTCTGGCTGCTCGTTCGCGTCGATGGCCTCGTCTACGCCGTGGGGCTGGGCGCATTCCTCGTTGGCTACGGCGGCTACACGCTGCTTCGGCGCGAAGCGCGCATCGTCCGCGGCAGCGCGTGGCGCGATGCGATTGCGGGTGCGCTGGGTGGGATCACTGGCGGCCTCGCGAGCCTCCCCGGCGCGTTCGTCACGATATGGTGCTCGATGCGCGGCTGGGACAAGCTGCGGCAGCGGGCGATCTATCAACCCTACATCCTGGCGATGCAGATCGTGACGATCATTTGTCTGCAGTGGCAGTCGCCCACGCGCATGCGCTTCGGCGACGATTTAAGCCTCGTCCCCTTCGCGCTACTGGGGGCGCTGGGCGGTCTTGCCGTATTTCAGCGGATCTCGAACCGGCAATTCCAGGTGCTGGTGAGCCTCCTGCTCACGGTCTCGGGCGTTGGGTTGCTTGCTCGCGCGATCTGACGATAACCGCCGTCAGCCTCCGCGTTTCGCCGCGTTCTCTCCCGGTTCGAACCAGTTAAGCTTGTCGCGCAGCCGCACGACGTTGCCGACGATGATCAGCGTCGGCGCATGGAGCTTCGCTCGGGCGACGAGCCGCGGCAGGCTCGCGAGCGTTCCGGTGACGACGCGCTGCGTCGCGAGCGTCCCCTGCTGGACGACCGCCGCGCGCGTGCGGGCCGGGAGTCCGTGCTCGACGAGCTTCGCACACAGTTCCGGCAGTCCGGGGAGCCCCATGTAGACGACGATCGTCTGTCGCGGGCGGGCAAGCGCCGGCCAGTCGAGGTCCATGCTCGCGTCCTGCGAGCGCCCAGTGACGAAGACGCAGGATTGCGCGTAGTCGCGATGGGTGAGAGGAATGCCGGCGTACGCCGCCGCCCCTAGTGCAGCGGTAATCCCGGGAACCACCTCGAATGCGATGCCGTGTGCAGATAGGGTGGCGATCTCTTCGCCGCCGCGACCGAAGATGAAGGGATCGCCGCCTTTGAGGCGCAGCACGCGCTTCCCCCGCAATGCGTGTTCGACGAGGAGCGCGTTGATCGCTTCCTGCCGCAGAACGTGATCCGCGCACCGCTTGCCGACGTAGATGCGCTCGGCCGAGCGCGGCGCGAGCGCGAGGATCTCGGGCGAAATCAGGTTGTCGTACAGCACCACCTGCGCGCGCGCGATCAACTTCGCGGCGCGCACCGTCAGAAGGTCCGGCTCGCCGGGCCCCGCGCCGACGAGATAGACCTCGCCTGCAGCCCGTCGGGCCGCCGTCGTCGCTCGCTTGCGTCGAGACGTGGCGATTTGGGGCGTTCTACTTTTTCTGCAGGAAGAACACGAACGCCCGGTTCTCTTCCGTCGACGAAAGCAGCGGATGCCCCGTCTGATTCGAGAACGCTTGCATGTCCTTGACCGAGCCAGGATCGGTCGCGACGATCTTCAGCACCTGCCCCGACGCGAGTTCGTTCAACGCCTTCTTCGTCTTGAGGATCGGCAGCGGGCAGGACAGTCCCCGCGCGTCGAGCTCCTTGGCGAATTCCACGTTCTAAAGCCCCCCGTCGATTGCGGCGCAAGCAATATCCCGGCGGCGGTTCATCCCGCCCGCGGAGAGCGCTGCAGCGGCCACTACCGCAATTATAAGCGCCGTCGGAGCTCGCTCGAGGCGATCGTTCCGAGGTCGACCTCGGCCCGGGCCGGACGAAACCCGTCGAGATTCAGGGCTAATCGAAAACGCGGCGATAGTAGATGCCAAGGCTGCTGATCACGCCGGCCTCGGCCCGCAGCGTCAGCGTGCGCGTCAGGCTGTATTCGAGCCGCAGCGCGTTCTTCGCGACGGTGAGGCCTTGCTCGTAGACAAGCGTGAGCCTGTCGTTGATGCGCTTGCCGAACATGACGACCTGATTCGCCGTATCGGGTGACGAACCGGTGGCGCTGAACGCAGCGCTTGAACTGCGGCCGACCGTGATTTCGTCGAGCCCGATGCTTTGGGCGAAAGTCGAGGTGATCGGTTTTCCGCCGCCGCCGAGCAGCGCAGCAGAGGCTGCCTGCAACGCTGCCATGTCGGCGCTCGACGTGCTGCCCACGCCCTGGCCGAGGATGAGCCACGAGAGCTTTTCGTTGTCCGGTACCGGCGGATTCGACGTGAGCTGGATGATCGGCACCTTCACGGTCCCGTGCACGGCGACCCCCGCTTCGACAGCGAGGTTCTTTCGGAGCGCGACGATGTCGAGGCCCGGGTTGTCGAGCGGCCCGTCGAAGATCAACCGCCCGCGGTCGATGACGAGCCGCTGCCCGAACGCGTAGTAGACGCCGTTGACCATCACGATCGATCCGCGCCCGCGGAGCGTGCCATCGTCGTTCGTCGTCACCCGGACCTTGCCACGCAGCCCGGTCTCCAGTCCCTCGCCGACGAACGTGAGATTCCTGCCGAAATCGAGGTCGAGATCGATTGCGAGAGGAAGATTTGGCCGGCGCGTCTGGCCGCTCTCCGACGACTGCCAGCCCTTCACGACGACGTCGTCGCCCAGCGTCGCAGCGACGTCGGGCTTGTATTCGAAATGACCTTCGTCGGCGACGAGCTGCCCGTCGAGCGAGAACTTCCTGTTCTTGAGCCTGATCGTCCCGTCGCCGCTGGCGACGAGACGCCGATCCGGCCGATTCAGCACGCGGAACTTCTCAGCATGCCACGTCATCTGCCCTGCGGCGCCTTCGCCCTCGGCGGTCATCGCTCCGGCCGTCGCGAGCGATCCGGACGCGATGAAGCGACCGGCGCCTGCGACGAAAGACAGCTCGTCGAGGTTGATCGTGCCTTCGGCGAGGCGCGCGGCGAGGCGCCCGTCGGTATAGAGGACGCCGTATTGGGGGGCCTCGATGCGCATCGCATCGGCACGCACCGAGCCGGACCAGGGCGCACGCGCGAGTGTCCCCTGGGCAACGAGCTCCGCGTGTGCACGCCCGTCGATCACGGCCGTGGTCCCGATCCACGGTTGCATCACCCTGAGAGTGACAAGATCGGCGTTCAGCGCGAGCTTGAGCGGTGCGTCCCGGGAAAGACGTCCCGGCGGTGCATCGGCAACGGTGCCGATCGCGAGTTGCGCGTCGGCGTTCAAACCACGCTCGGACCGGATCGAAGCGGTGGCATCGACCGCGTCGTCGGTAAAGCGCGCGGCGAGCTCGGCGGAAGTGACGCGGAATGCTCGATCGGCAGCGCTCAACCCGGTATCGCTTCCGAACGCGAGGTCGCCCTGCTCGCGACGCAGCGTCACCGAGCCGTTCAACCTTGGCGCCGCAGCGAGCGACCAATCGCCGCCAAGTGTCACGGTCGACACGAACGGAAGCTTGACGCCGGCCAGCTTGGCGAGGGTCGTCACCGGAACGCCGGTAAAGCTTCCTCGCGTCGTGATACGGCCGTCGTCCCAGGCGAACGCGCCGAGCGCGACGTTGCCATCGGCCACGCGAAGCCGCGCCTCGCCGATGTGCACGTGAGCGCGCGCCACCTCGAGCGTGGCCGGAGCGTCGAGGCGGAATGCCCAGGGCCCGCGGTTCTCGAGCGTGTCGACGACGCCGGTCCACGTCCACGCGGCCGAGTCCGCGGCACCACCCCGCGATTCGCGAAGCCCGCCGTGCGCAGATGCTTCCACGTCGAGGTCCTCGCCTGCGAACGCCAGCGTCGCCTTGTGCTGCGCGAGCGTGCCTTCGACGGTCGCTCGCGCACTCGGAAACGTTCCGGGCGGCGCGAGGAGCTGCGTCGCGGCAATCTCGACCTTCAGCGGCCGCTCGGCGAGTTGCGCGGATTGCGCATTCGTCGCCGCCGCTGCCACGCTCGCGCGCGCTTCGAGAGAGGCGACTGAGAGCTCGTTGCCGATCTTGAGCGCAGTGGCGTGCGCATTGAGCTCAAAGCCGCCGCGCTCGAGATTTCCGTGCACTGTCGTATCGAGTTTGACCGTGCCCGCAAGCGGTTTCGGAGCGCGCGCGGGCAGCAACGGGGCGAGCTCCGTGAGGCTCGGCGCCTCGAACGCTAGCGTCATTACATCGGAACCAGCGCCGTAGTTTCCGCTCGCCGCGAGATGCGCCGACGCAAGCGTCAGATCGATTGTCGCATCGCGGAGCGTCCGCGGCGCGAGCGTCGCGCTGGCCTTCCCCGCGAGCGGTACGCCGGCCAGCTCGCTGCCCGAACCAATCGCAGCTTTAGCGGTGACGCGCCACGAGGGTTCGAGCTCTCCGGTCGCGGCGATCTCCCCGTCGATCCGGCCGGCGGGAAATTTTCCGAATCGCGACGGATCGACGCGCCGGGCGCTCGCGTTCACCTCGAACGCGCGGCGCTCCTTGAGCTCGATCGCACCGCTGCCGCTAAGCTCGCCGTCTCCGGCGCGAATCTGGAAACGCTGGAC
>Ga0318562_10001296_pt1 | contig 11273 bp, 6 predicted proteins | sample GRESIP066b5f18_FD_203688 | JGI IMG/M metagenome (GOLD analysis project Ga0318562, IMG submission 203688) | Tropical soil microbial communities from Luquillo Experimental Forest, Puerto Rico - GRE.SIPMG.066b5f18 | ecosystem: Environmental > Terrestrial > Soil > Tropical forest > Bulk soil...
GCTGCTCGGCTCCGCCCTCGACGCCCTGCTCGCCGATCCACGCCGCGGTCACCCCGTCGCCGCGTTCGGCACCGCCGCCGCCCGCGCCGAGGGCCGGCTCTGGCGGGCGAGCCGGGTGCGCGGCGCGCTGTTCACCGTGGCATGCGCGGGCCCCGCGGCGGCCGCTGGATGGGCCGGCCAGCGGCTTGCCGGGCGGCACCCGCTGCCCGGTGCGGCACTGGCCGGCGCGGCGACCTGGGCGGTACTCGGCGGCGCCAGCCTGGCCGGCGAGGCGGCCGGGGTCTCCCGAGCGCTGGCGGCCGGGGACCTCGACGACGCGCGCCGCCGGCTCCCCGCGCTGTGCGGCCGCGACCCCGCCGGGTTGCCCGCGGCCGAGCTGGCCCGCGCGGCGGTCGAGTCGGTGGCGGAGAACACCTGCGACGCGGTGGTCGCGCCGCTGCTGTGGGGCGCGGTGGCCGGCGTGGGCGGGTTGCTCGGCTACCGCGCGGTGAACACGCTCGACGCGATGGTCGGTCATCACAACATGCGTCACGAAAGGTTCGGCTGGGCCGCCGCCCGCCTCGATGACGTGGCAAACCTGGTGCCCGCCCGGGTGACCGCGATCCTGGCCGCAGCCCTGGCCCCCGCCGTCGGCGGGAGCGGGCGCGCTGCCCTGCGCACTCTCCGCCGCGACGGGGCCGCACATCCCAGCCCGAACGCGGGCCGCTGCGAGGCCGCGTTCGCCGGCGCGCTCGGGGTCAGCCTTGGCGGCACCAACGTCTACCAAGACCGGGCCGAGCGGCGCGGCACCCTGGGCGATGGCCCCCCGCCCAGTCCCGCCGACCTCGATCGCGCCATCCGCCTGTCCCGCCTGATCACCGCCGCCGCGGCGATCCTCGCCGCGCTGACGGCGTACCTGCTCGGAACGTCAGGCAGGACGCGGGGAACCCAGCTCCCGGACCAAGCCCGCCCTGTCGCACCGGCCCGCGGTCGCGGTCATTGGCACTCCAGCCGAATTCTTTTGTGGGCGATTACGCCAACGACCACATTCTTTTGTGGGCGCTGGCGCCAACGACCACAAACGAGCCCGGGAGTGGGGCCGATATGAAGGGAATCCTGGTTGCCGGGACGGCGTCGGAGGCGGGGAAGAGCGCGGTCACCGCGGGCATCTGCCGGTGGCTGGCCAGGCGCGGCGTGAAGGTGGCGCCGTTCAAGGCGCAGAACATGTCGCTGAACTCGGTGGTCACCAGGGACGGCGCGGAGATCGGCCGGGCCCAGGCGATGCAGGCTGCCGCGGCCGACATCGAGCCCGAGGCGGCGCTGAACCCGGTGCTGCTCAAGCCCGGCGGCAACGGGACCAGCCAGGTCATGGTGCTCGGCAGGCCGGTCGCCGAGGCCGACGCCATGTCCTACCCCGCGCTGAAGCCACGCCTGGCGGACACCGTGCTGGCCTGCCTGACCGGGCTGGCCGGCCGGTTCGACGTGGTCGTCTGCGAGGGCGCGGGCAGCCCGGCCGAGATCAACCTGCGTGAGCACGACCTCGCCAACATGGGCCTGGCCCGGGCAGCGGGCCTGCCGGTGATCGTGGTGGCCGACATTGACCGGGGCGGGGCGCTGGCCGCCCTGTACGGCACCCTTGCCCTGCTCAGCCGGGACGACCAGGCGCTGGTCTCCGGGTTCGTGGTGAACAAGTTCCGCGGCGATGCCCGGCTGCTACAGCCGGGCCTTGACCGGCTGCGCGAGCTCACCGGCCGGCCGGTGCTCGGCGTGCTGCCGTGGACCCCGGGGCTGTGGCTGGACGCCGAGGACTCGCTCAGCCTCGGCGCCCGGCCCGACGCCGGCCCGGGCGCGATGCAGGGGGACGGGGAGCCCGGTGCGGTGCTCCGGGTCGCGGTGGTCCGGCTGCCCCGGATCAGCAACTTCACCGACACCGACCCACTGGCGGCCGAACCCAACGTGGCGCTCCGGTTTGTTGCCTCTCCTGCGGAAATCGCCGACGCCGACCTGGTGATCCTGCCCGGCAGCCGGGCCACCGTGGCCGACCTGGCCTGGATGCGCGAGCGCGGGCTGGCCGACGCCGTGGCACAACGAGCCGCGCGGGGCGGGCCGGTGCTGGGCATCTGCGGCGGCTACCAGATGCTGGCCCGGCAGATCCGCGACGACGTGGAGAGCGGCGCGGGCCTGGTCCCGGGCCTTGGCCTGCTGCCGGCCACGGTCGCGTTCGGCACCGCGAAGGTGCTCCGGCTGCGGCGGGAGACCTCGGCCGGCGAGCCGGTCACCGGGTACGAGATCCACCACGGCGTGGTCACCGCCGAGGGCGGCGAGCCGTTCCCCGGCGGCTGCTGCGCCGGGGCAGTGTGGGGCACCACGTGGCACGGCATCTTCGAGAGCGACGGGTTCCGCAGGGCGCTGCTGCGCCGGGTCGCGGCGGCGGCCGGGCGGTCGTTCGAGCCCGGCGACGTCACGTTCGCCAGTCTGCGGGAGCGGAAGCTGGACACCCTGGCCGACCTCATCGACGCCCACACGGACACGGCCGCACTGCAGGACCTGATCGACCACGGAGCGCCCGCGGGGCTCCCGTTCATCCCGCCAGGAGCCCCATGAGCGCCAAGACCGCAGCCGTGCTGATTTCCGCGTCGGACACCGACCTGCTGGCGGCGCGGGCCAGCGGGGCTCCGTGGCGCCTGGCCAACCCCGCGCGGACCGCGCCCGACCAGGTGCCCGGGCTGGTGGCCGGAGCGTATTGCATCGTCGTGCGGTTGCTGGGCGGGCGCAGAAGCTGGCCCGAGGGCCTCGCCGCCGTCCTCGCGCAGGGCCTGCCCACGGTGGTGCTCAGCGGCGAGGCGGCGCCGGATGCGGACCTGATGGCGGCGTCCACGGTGCCCGGTGGGGTGGCCGCGCAGGCGCTCAGTTACCTGCGCGAGGGCGGGCCCGCCAACCTGGCCGAGCTTGCCGCGTTTCTGTCCGACACGCTGCTGCTCACCGGGCACGGGTTCGCGCCGCCGGAGCCACTGCCCGCCCAGGGGGTGCACGGGCACCGCGCCATCGTGCCGGGCCGGCCGACCGTGGGGATCGTGTTCTACCGGGCGCACGCGGTGTCCGGGAACACCGCGTTCGTGGACGCGCTCGCCGACGCGGTCGAGGCGCGCGGCGGGAACGCAAGATGCGTGTACTGCCCGTCGCTGCGCGCGGCCGGTCCCGAGGTCTACGAACTGCTGGCCGGGGCCGAAGCGCTGATCGTGACCGTGCTCGCCGCGGGCGGGACGGTGGCCGGGGAGGCGAGCGCGGGCGGGGACGAGGACGCCTGGGACGTGGCGGCGCTGGCCGCCTTGGACGTGCCGGTGCTGCAGGCGCTGTGCCTGACCTCGCCGCGCGCGGCGTGGGCGGCCTTGTCCGCGGCGCTTACCCCCATGGACGCCGCGATGCAGGTCGCGGTGCCCGAGTTCGACGGGCGATTGATAACCGTGCCGTTCTCGTTCAAGGAGGCGGGACCGGACGGGGTGCCGGAGTACGTGGCGGACCCGGAGCGGGCGGCGCGGGTGGCCGGGATCGCGCTGGCGCACGCCAGGCTGCGGAGCGTCCCACCCGCGCAGCGGCGGCTGGCGATCATGCTGTCGTCCTACCCGACCAAGCACGCCCGGGTCGGGAACGCGGTCGGGCTGGACACCCCGGCCTCGGCGGTGGTGCTGCTGCGGGCGTTGCGGGAGGCGGGCTATGACACTGGCGATGGGTTCCCCGAGGACGGCGACACGCTGATCCACGCGCTGATCGCGACGGGCGGGCACGACGTCGAGTGGCTCACCGAGGAGCAGCTGGCCGCGGCGCCGATGCGGGTGGCCGCGGCGCGGTACGCGGATTGGTTCGCGGCGCTGCCCGAACCGCTGCGCGAGGCGGTGCGCGGGCACTGGGGCGACCCGCCGGGCGCACTCTACGTCGACGGGCCCGAGATCGTGCTGGCCGGGCTGCGGTTCGGCAACGTGATGCTGATGATCCAGCCGCCGCGCGGGTTCGGGGAGAACCCGGTGGCCATCTACCACGACCCGGTCCTGCCGCCGTCGCACCATTACCTGGCGGCCTACCGCTGGCTGGAGGAGGAGTTCGGCGCGCACGCGGTGGTGCACCTGGGCAAGCACGGCACCTGCGAATGGCTGCCGGGCAAGGGCCTCGGCCTGTCCGCGGAGTGTGCGCCCGACGCGGTGCTCGGCGACCTGCCGCTGATCTACCCGTTCATCGTCAACGACCCCGGCGAGGGCACCCAGGCCAAGCGGCGCGGCCACGCGACGATCATCGACCACCTGATCCCGCCGATGGCCCGCGCCGACAGCTACGGCGACCTGGCCAAGCTGGAGCAGTTGCTGGACGAGTACGCCACGGTCAGCGCGCTGGACCCGGCCAAGCTGCCGGCCGTGCGGGCCCAGGTGTGGGAGCTGATCTCCGCCGCGCAACTGCACCACGACCTGCACGTGGACGCGGCACCGGCGGCCGGGGAGTTCGACAACTTCGTGCTGCATGTGGACGGGTACCTGTGCGAGATCAAGGACGCCGTGATCCGCGACGGCCTGCACGTGCTGGGCAGCGCGCCGGCCGGTGAGCAGCGGACCGCCACGGTGCAGGCGGTGCTGCGGGCCACGCAGGTCTGGGGCGGGCGCAGCGCGCTGCCGGGCCTGCGCGCCGCGCTGGCCTCGCATTTCGGGCTGAACGAACGGGCGTTGCTGGCCGACCCCGGGCAGCGGGTGGATGTCCGTGGTGACCTGCCCGGTCTGGCCGGGCGCGGGGTGACCGGGGCGGACGTGATCGACGCGCTGGAAGGGCTCGCGGGCCGCGCGGTCGCGGGTTTGGAGGACGCGGGCTGGCAGCCGGACAAGGCGCAGGCCGTGGCCGCCGGGGTGCTCGGCGAAGCATCGCCGTCCGTGGTGGCCGTGCTCGAGTTCGCCGCGCGCGAGGTGGTGCCCCGGCTGGAGCGCACCGGTGACGAGGTGGCCAACCTGCTCCGCGCGCTCGACGGCAGGTACGTGCCGGCCGGGCCGTCGGGGTCGCCGACCCGCGGGCTGGTGAACGTGCTGCCGACCGGGCGGAACTTCTACTCGGTGGACCCGAAGGCGATCCCGTCCCGCAACGCGTGGGACGTGGGCGCGGCGCTCGCCGAGTCGCTGGTGGCGCGGCACCTGGCCGACACCGGGTCCTATCCCCCGTCGGTCGGGCTGACCGTGTGGGGCACATCGGCCATGCGCACCCAGGGCGACGACATCGCCGAGGTGCTGGCGCTGATCGGGTGCCGGCCGGTGTGGGACGATGCGTCCCGGCGGGTGACCGGGTTCGAGGTGACGCCGCTGGCCGAGCTTGGCCGGCCCAGGATCGACGTGACCGTGCGCATCTCCGGGTTCTTCCGCGACGCGTTCCCGCACGTGATCGCGCTGCTCGACGACGCGGTCGCGGCCGTGGCCGGCCTGGACGAGCCTGGGGAGTCGAACTACGTGCGGGCGCATGCGGAAGCGGATGTGGCTGCGCACGGGGACCGGCGCCGGGCGACCACCCGGATCTTCGGGTCCAAACCCGGGGCCTACGGGGCCGGGCTGCTGCCGCTGATCGACGCGCGGAACTGGCGCACCGACGCCGACCTGGCCGAGGTCTACGCGGTGTGGGGCGGGTACGCCTACGGCCGCGGCCTGGACGGCCGGGAGGCGCGCGCGGATATGGAGTCGGCGTTCCGCCGGATCGCGGTCGCGGCGAAGAACACCGACACCCGCGAGCACGACATCGCCGACTCCGACGACTACTTCCAGTTCCACGGCGGCATGGTGGCCATGGTGCGGCACCTGACCGGGAACCCCCCCGCCGCCTACATCGGCGACTCGGCCCTGCCTGACCTGGTGCGCACCCGGACGCTGGCCGAGGAGACCCGCCGGGTGTTCCGCGCCCGGGTGGTCAACCCGAGGTGGCTGGCCGCGATGGCCAGGCACGGGTACAAGGGCGCATTCGAGATGGCCGCTACCGTGGACTACCTGTTCGGCTACGACGCGACCGCCGGCGTAGTGGACGACTGGATGTATGAGCAGCTTGCCGCCTCGTACGTGTTCGACTCGGAGACCAGCGCGTTCCTGCGCAAGTCCAATCCGTGGGCGCTGCGGGGCATCGCGGAACGGCTGCTGGAGGCCGCCGACCGTGGGCTGTGGGCGTCACCAGAGGACGGGACGTTGGAGGAACTGCGCGCCGTGTACCTGGAACTGGAAGGCGAACTGGAAGGGGAGGACTCGTGAACCGCCGCCCAGCGAGCCGCCGCCCGCACTCAAGGCACGCGTCCAGTCGTGCCGACGATCGCCCCGTCAGCCCCAACTACAACTTCAGCCCCAGCAAGATCCGCCCACGAGGTTTCTCATTTGTGGGCGATTACGCCAACGACCACATTCTTATGTGGGCGTTGGCACCAACGACCACAAACGATGCGGGCGAGGGGAGGCGGCTCAGTGAGCGGATTCCCTTTTAGCGCAGTCGTCGGGATGGACGAACTGCGGCTGGGGCTGGTGCTCAACGCGGTGTCGCCGGGCATCGGCGGGGTGCTGGTGCGCGGCGAGAAGGGCACCGCGAAGTCGACCATGGTCCGCGCGCTGGCGGCGATCCTGCCCGACGTGCAGGTCGTGGCCGGATGCCGGTTCTCCTGCGATCCTGCCGCGCCGGATCCGTCGTGCCCGGACGGGCCGCACGAACCGGGAGCGCCATCGGTGACCCGCCCCGCGCGACTGGTCGAGCTACCGGTCGGCGCCACCGAAGACCGGCTGGTCGGCGCGCTCGACATCGAGCGCGCGCTGACCGAGGGCGTGAAGGCGTACGAGCCGGGGCTGCTGGCCGCCGCGCACCGGGGCGTGCTGTACGTGGACGAGGTCAACCTGCTGCACGACCACCTGGTGGACCTGCTGCTCGACGCCGCCGCGCTGGGCACCTGCTACGTGGAGCGGGATGGGGTGTCCGTCCGCCACGCCGCCCGGTTCCTGCTTGTCGGCACGATGAACCCGGAAGAAGGTGAACTGCGGCCGCAACTGCTTGACCGGTTCGGGCTCACTGTGGAGGCCGCCGCCCCGCGCGATCCGGCGCTGCGCGGCGAGGTGGTCCGGCGGCGGCTCGCCTACGACGCCGATCCGGCCCGGTTCGCGGCGACGTGGCACGCGGCCGAGTCGGCGCTGGCATCCCGGATCGTCGCGGCCCAGGCCCTGCTGCCCGAAGTGGTTCTGCCCGATGCCACGCTGCGCCAGGTGGCGTCGGTGTGCGCGGCGTTCGAAGTGGACGGGCTGCGCGCGGATCTGGTCACGGCGCGGGCGGCGATCGCGCACGCGGCGTGGGAGGGCCGGAGCGAGGTCACCGCCGTGGATGTGCGGGCCGCCGCGCGGCTGGCGCTGCCGCACCGGCGCAGGCGGCAGCCGTTCGACGCGCCACAACTCGACGAGTCCGAACTGGACCGGGCGCTGGCCGGGGCCGGTGAGGACCCGGACGACGATCCTAATCCCGGGGATGACGGGCCGGGCGGCGGCGAACCCGAGACCAGGCCGGGCCGGGACGCCCCGCCGCCGCGCGAGTCCGCCTCACCGCAACGCGGCCCGGCGCAGGACCCTGGCCCGCAGGACCCCGGCCCGCAGGAGCCCGGCCAGCCGGGGCCCGGCAGCGCTTCGGCCAGGCCGCCCGCCGCGCCCGGGCCGGTGTTCCGGGTCAAGCGGCTGGAGGTCCCCGGGGTGGGCTCCGGCGCATCGGGCCGGCGGTCACGGGCCCGCACGGACTCCGGCCATGTCACCGGGGCACAGCCGCCCCGGGACCGTGTTACCCGGGTTCACGTGCCCGCGACGTTCGGCGCGGCCGCGCCGTACCAGGTGGCCAGGGGCCGGGCCGCGGGCGGTGGCCTGCTACTGCGGCCCGGTGACCTGCGCGAGGCCCGCCACGAGGGGCGGGAATCCAACCTGGTGCTCTTCGCGGTGGACGCCAGCGGCTCGATGGCGGCCCGGGCCAGAATGGGCGCGGTCAAGGGCGCGGTGCTTTCCCTGCTGCTGGACGCCTACCAGCGGCGGGACAAGGTCGGCATGGTCACGTTCCGCGGCAGCGGGGCCGAGGTCGCGCTGCCGCCGACGTTCTCCGTCGAGGTGGCGGCCGCCCGGCTGGCCGCGGTGCCCACCGGCGGGCGGACCCCGCTCGCGGCGGGCCTGCTGCGCGCCGGGGAATTGCTGCGCACCGAGCGGATCCGGGATCCGTGCCGCCGTGCCCTACTCGTGCTTGTCACCGACGGGCGTGCCACCGGCGGCCCTGATCCGGTGGCCCACGCGCACCGGGCGGCGGGCCTGCTGGCGGCGGCGGGGGTGCACAGCGTGGTCGTGGACTGCGAGTCCGGCCCGGTCCGGCTTGGCCTGGCCGCCGCCGTGGCCCAGTCTCTGGGCGGTGTCCTGCTCCGCTTGGAAGAGCTTGCCGCCGGTCCCCTGGCCGACTCGGTGCGGGTGCTCCAGGGCCAAGGCCCCGTGACGAAGGAACGGGGCCTTGCGCCATCGGGGGGTTCCGGGGGGTCGTCCCCCCGGGCCAGCACTGGGGGGGTTTCAGGGCGGCTTGCCGCCCCAGGCCAGCACAGGGAGGTGGCCTGATGCCTCAGGGCAAGCCGCTTGTCGTGCCCGATGACGGGCTCACCACTAGGCAGCGGCGGAATCGCGCGCTGGTCGTGGTGCACACCGGCGAGATGAAGGGCAAGTCCACGGCCGCGTTCGGCCTGGCGCTGCGGGCCTGGAACCAGGGCTGGCCGATCGTGGTGTATCAGTTCGTGAAGAGTGCCAAGTGGAAGACCGGCGAAGAGCCGGCACTGCTCGCCCTGTCGCGTGTGCACGCGCAGACCGGCGAGGGTGCCCCAGTGACCTGGCACAAGATGGGCGAGGGCTGGTCGTGGATCGCCCGGCCGGGCACCGAGGCCGACCACGCCGCCAACGCACGCGAGGGCTGGGAGCAGGTCAAGCGGGATCTTGCCGCGCAGGCGTACGCGTTCTACGTGCTCGATGAGTTCACATATCCGATGAAGTGGGGCTGGGTGGACACGGCCGACGTCGTCGCCGCCCTGGCGGCCCGGCCCGGCCACCAGCACGTGGTCATCACCGGGCGCGACGCCGACCCGCGGCTGGTCGAGGCGGCCGATCTCGTGGTGCAGATGACCAAGATCAAGCATCCGATGGACGCGGGCCAGAAGGGCCAGAAGGGCATCGAGTGGTGAACGTCCCGCGCCTGGTGGTGGCCGCGCCCGCATCCGGGCACGGCAAGACCACCGTGGCCACCGGGCTGATGGCCGCGCTGTCCGCGCGCGGGCTGGCCGTCTCCGGGCACAAGGCCGGCCCGGACTACATCGACCCCGGCTACCATGCGCTGGCGACCGGGCGACCTGCCAGGAACCTGGATCCGGTGCTGTGCGGCGCGGACACGATCGCACCGCTGTTCGCCCACGGCGCGGCAGGCGCGGACATCGCGGTCGTCGAGGGGGTCATGGGCCTGTTCGACGGGCGTGGCACCACGGCGGAGGGGTCCACCGCGCATATCGCCGCCCTGCTCGGTGCCCCGGTCGTGCTAGTCGTGGACGCATCGGCGCAGGGCCGGTCGGTCGCCGCCCTGGTGTCGGGGTTCGCGTCGTTCGATCCGGCGGTGCGCCTGGCCGGGGTGATCCTGAACCGGGTCGGGTCCGCACGGCACGAGGAGATCCTGCGCGACGCTCTCGCCGGGATCGGCATGCCGGTGCTCGGCGCGCTGCGCCGCGATGACGGCGTCGCCGTCCCGTCCCGGCACCTGGGCCTGGTGCCGGCGGCGGAACGGGATGGCGAGGCCCGCGCGGCGATCGCCCGGCTCGCCGCCCTGGTCACCGTGTCCGTGGACCTGGACGCCGTAGCCGCACTGGCCCGCACGGCCGACCCGCTCTCCGCCACCCCCTGGGATCCGGGCTCCGCGATCATGGGGACGGGTGACGTGCGGGGCGGAGGAGACCCGCGGGGCGGAGTCCGTGCCGGCGGAACAGCCGGTCGGCCTGTGGTGGCGGTCGCGGGCGGGGCGGCGTTCACGTTCTGCTACACCGAGACGATGGAACTGCTCGAAGCTGCGGGGGCCGATGTGGTGACGGTGGACCCGTTGTGCGACGAGGCCTTGCCGGCCGGGACCGGCGCCCTGGTGCTGGGCGGCGGGTTCCCCGAGGTGCACGCCAGCGACCTGTCCGCCAACGAACCGCTGCGTGCGGACGTGGCCCGGCTGGCCCGCTCGGGCGCCCCCGTGGTGGCCGAGTGCGCCGGGCTGCTGTACCTGGCCAGGGAACTGGACGGGCTGCCCATGTGCGGGGTGCTCGACGCCACCGCGCGGATGACCCCCAGGCTGACCCTCGGCTACCGGGACGCGGTCGCGGCCGGCTCCTCCGTGCTCACCCAGGCCGGGGCCGCGGTCCGTGGGCACGAGTTCCACCGCACCACCGTGGTCCCGGGGAACCCGGCGGCCCCGGCGTGGACGTTCGGCGGCAGAAGAGAGGGCTTCGTGCAGGGCGGCGTGCACGCCTCCTACCTGCATCTGCATTGGGCCGGGTACCCGGGTCTGGCCAGGCGTCTCGTGGCGGCGGCGGCATGACCGGGCCGACGCTGATCGGGGTCGGCATGGGCCCGGGCGACCCGGAACTGGTCACCGTGAAGGCGGTGCGCGTGCTGCGCGAGGCCGACCTGGTGCTGGTCCCGGTCATGGCCACCGGCGAGCCAGCGGGGGGTTCCAGAGGGGGCGTCCCCCCAGATCAGCAAGGCCAAGGCCCCGTGACGAAGGAACGGGGCCTTGGGCCAACGGGGGGTTCCAGGGGGGTCGTCCCCCCAGATCAGCAAGGCCAAGGCCCCGTGACGAAGGAACGGGGCCTTGGGCCAGCGGGGGGTTCCAGGGGGGTCGTCCCCCCAGATCAGCAAGGCCGGGCGGAGGCCACGGTGCGCGCGCACGTGACGCACGACCGGATCACCCGGGTGGCGTTCGCTCTGACCGAGGGCGCGGGCACGGCCGAACGGGAGGCCGCGTGGGACGGCGCCGCGGACGCGGCGGTGGCGGCGTTCGCCGGCGGGGCCTCGGTGGTCGCGTTCGCCACGATCGGCGACCCGAACGTCTACTCGACGTTCACCTACCTCGCGGCGACGGTCCGGCCGCGGGTACCCGGCCTGACCGTGGTCACGGTACCTGGCATCACCGCCATGCAGGATCTCGCGGCACGCAGCGGCACCGTGCTGTGCGAGGGCAGGGAGACGCTGGCGCTGCTCCCGCTGACCGCCGGGCTCGTGCCG
>Ga0318562_10001300_pt1 | contig 11260 bp, 8 predicted proteins | sample GRESIP066b5f18_FD_203688 | JGI IMG/M metagenome (GOLD analysis project Ga0318562, IMG submission 203688) | Tropical soil microbial communities from Luquillo Experimental Forest, Puerto Rico - GRE.SIPMG.066b5f18 | ecosystem: Environmental > Terrestrial > Soil > Tropical forest > Bulk soil...
TTCCAGAAGTTCGAGCGGTCGTCGTTGTCATTCCGCCAGCGGTAGCTGTTGTCACCCCAGTGGTTCCACGAGCTGTTGCCACTGTTGCTGTTCCACTGCGACTGATCGGGCTGCTGCTGCGGGGGCGTAGGCGGAGCCGGCGGGGTCGTGGGCGGCGCCTGGTGGCTAGCCGGCTTCGAGTAGTTGCTGCTCGACGACGACGAGTGCGACGTCGACCGGTAGCTCGGCGCCGACGGCTGGGCCGCGGGCATGGGTGCCGGTGCGGGCGCCGCGGCAGGCGCGGGTGCCGCGGCAGGCGCGGGTGCCGCGGCAGGCGCGGGCGCGCTAAGGGCGGACGTGTTCACCGGGGTGCTGTGCGACGAGCTGTGCAGCGCGCCGAACAGACCGGCCGCCGCGGCGGCGACGAAGCCCGCCCCGACGAAGGCCATCACGCGGGTGCGTGCGTACCAGGGCTGCTGCGCGGGCGAGGTCGCGGGCGCCGAGTTGAACTCGGGTAGCTCGGCCGACCATGCCAGCTGCATGTAGCGCTGGCCATAAGCCGGTCCGTACGCCTGAGGCAGGGCGACCGGTTGCGTGACGAGGGCCGCCGGACCTGCCGAAGTCGACGGGAAGTAGGCCGCCGTCGTCGCAGCGTCGGGGGACACGGTGCGCCACTGGGCGGCTTGCGTGGCCGTCCGGTCGCGGTCTTGGTTTGGCTGATAGTTGGTCATTTCGTGCTCCTCGTTTCGTATTTCCGTGCATCTGTTTGCATCGCTGCATCCGAAATTAGGGAGCTGAAGGGGAACAAGCTCGCTTGTGCGCACAAGGTGCCCTAACAGGCGATTTGCCTCTTTTGCGCATTGTGCTCACGCACTGTTCGTGGGCTTCAGCATTCCTTCATCGGGGTGTTGGCAGCGTCTGCTGAAGTGCCGTTGTCAAACGAATCAAGGTCGGGCCGCGTCAGTGCGGTGGCCGCAGCTCTGCTTGCGGCAGCGGCAGTACCAGTGCTGATGACCGGCCACGGCGGCCGAGAAAGCTCTTCATACGGCGCCGGGTACGCGGCCGCGTCGAACGGTGCAAATGTGCAAAAGGCGATGAGAGCGCCAGGTGTGAATCCCTCGTCTTTTTGCAACAAACTCGTTGACCAAGTGATCTCGAGCAAGGAACCGAGCACTCTGGTGCGGGACGACTTCGTCAGCGGTTGTCGGCACGCTCTCGTCAATGCCATGGAGTGAGCTCCACGTAACCAATGCCAGCCGTTACTTCAGCCTCCCTTCAGTACTTCAGCCTTCCTTCAGTGGTCGGCGCCCACAGTGGTTTCACGGTCGTCACACCGACGCCGAGGAAGGAATCGGTTCACAGTGAAAGCTCATCGCAAGACGGTCGCCGGATTCGCCGCGGCAGTCGCAATGGTCGCAATCGGAGGCGGAATCGCCGCGGCGCACGCGATCGGCAGTGCGTCGTCTGTCGTCCCCTTCGTGCAGGGCCCTGCGCCTGCGATTGCGACACCGGCGCCGAACAACGGTCCAGACATCCCGGGGCAACCCGATCTACCGGAAGCCGGTGACATGCCGGACGGTCCTGGCCAGTAGTGCGGGACACAGTCGCCCGGAGGACGATTCACGCGGCGGCGAGAGCGATGGTCACACGTGTTCCGCCTCCGGGCCTGTCGTCGATACCCACCGTTCCGCCGTGCGCGGAGACGATCTCCGCGACGATCGCCAAACCGAGACCGCTTCCCCCTCCGTCGCGCGAGCGGGCCGAATCGAGTCTGACGAATCGGTCGAACGCCCGGGCTCTGTCCTCGGCGGGAATTCCCGGGCCGTCGTCAGCGACCGTGAGAACAGCCTCATCAGAACGGCGCTCGACGACGATCTCGATGGTCGATTTGGCGTGTTGCAGAGCGTTGTCGAGTAGGTTCCGCAGCACACGTGCCAGATCTCCGGCGTCACCGACCACGACAACTTCTTCGGTGCTGATTTGTATGGTGAGTTCGGTTCCGCGCCGCAGGCGGGCGGTCTCATTCTCGGCGAGAAGGTCGAGGTTCACTTCGTCCTCGCAGACAGCGAGTCCGCGCTCATCGGCCCGGGCCAGCAGCAGGAGGTCGTCTACGAGAGCCTGCATTCGATGCGCCTCTGGGATGAGCGTTCCGCTCGTCAAATCGTCGTCGAGCGTCTCGGGATAGTCCTGAGCCACTTCGAGTGCGGAGATGATGCTCGCCAATGGGCTGCGGAGTTCGTGTGACGCGTCGCCGACGAATCTGCGCTGGGCGGCGTGGCCCGACTCGACACGCGCGAGCATCTCGTTCATAGTCTTGGCCAGCGCCGATACCTCGTCGTTCTGCGGCGGCACGGGTACCCGTTCGGTCAGGTCAGACGTTGTGATTTCCGAGACCCGCGCACGGATCGCTTCGACGGATCGAAGTGAACGCTTCACGAGGCGATAACTCACGATGCCGGCTACCGCGCTGATGATCGGCGCCGCAATCATCAGGAGCACCGCCACAGTTCGCACGGTCGATTCAGCGGATTCGATTCCGCCGCCTGCGATTACGGTGTATCGACCGGTTGCGGTGTCGGCCGTCTGCCCACTCAAGCGCATATCGTTGTCGGGTGAGGAATCGTCGGAAATACCGGAATGCAGGGCTGGGCCGAAGGCACCGACAGGGAGTAGAGGTGTATCCGGCGCAGAATCCGAGTGCTGGAGGACTCGACCGTCGGCACCGATGATCTGGACCGCGACCACGCGTTGGTCGGTGGTCAGCAGTGAGCCGTCCAATTCGGCGGCGGTGTCGAAGTTGAGGGCCGCAACGGTGTCACGAACACGCCCGGCCGCCGCGTCGTCGACACTGGAAAGCAGGGTCCGGTACAACACGAAGACAAGGCCAACGCCAGCCACCAGCACCGCGAAGAAGACTACCGCAGCCGACAGCACCGCCGAGCGGGTCGAAATGCCCCAATTAGCGGGACGCATATCGCAACCATAGGCGGCCTGCCGTCGTCATTCCGATCAGTTTCGGCGGCCCTTACTGAAGGGGCGCTGAAGATGCCGTCTTGGCCTTCAGCCACCCTTCAGTGATGCATCATCACGATTGACGGCGACGCACGATCGGAGAAGTCGGAGAAGCGCAGGCATGAGGATCCTTCTCGTCGAGGACGAACCGCGCCTGGCCAAGACCCTGGCCAAAGGCATGCGGGCGGAGGGATTCGTGGTGGTCGCATCGGCTGATGGCCAGGAAGCGTTGTGGCGCGGTACCGAAGAACAATTCGACGCGATCGTGTTGGACATCATGTTGCCCGGTCTCAGCGGATACGAGGTGCTCCGGCAGTTGAGGGCGCGGAAAGTGTGGACACCGGTGATCATGCTGACCGCCAAGGACGGCGAGTATGACGAGACGGACGCGTTCGAGCTCGGCGCTGATGACTATCTGACAAAGCCGTTCCGGTTTCGCGTCCTCATCGCCCGACTGCGTGCACTGGTTCGGCGTGGTGCGCCGCGTCGGCCCGCGATCTTGAGTGCAGGCACGTTGACGCTCGACCCCGCGAACCGGGTCGTGACGCGCGACGGCACGGCGATCACGCTGACGCCGCGCGAGTTCGGTGTGCTCGAGTTCCTGATGAGAAAAATGGACACCGTGGTCACGAAAACCGAGATACTCCAAGGTGTCTGGGACCAACACTTCGACGGCCCGGAAAATATCGTCGAGGTCTATATTCGCAACCTGCGACGCAAGATCGATGTCCCGTTCGGCACCACCACCATTGAAACCACTCGCGGCGTCGGGTATCGCCTCTTGCCATAGCGGTCTGACGCCGGATCGAACGCCCTGTTATTGCAGGCTCTGCAACAAAGTGCCAAGGGTCTGCTTCTGTGTTTTGGTGTCGGGACTGCTTGCCCGCACCGCCCTCAGCGCGTCATCGATCTGGCCGTCTAGATATGACCATGCGGTTTCATCCATGGGTTGCAGGCTTGCCTGGTCGTAATCCCACGCCGTCTCCAGATCCCTGATGCGGGCGACGGCGCCTGCATGATCGCCGGACTGCACCTTGGTGAGGGCGTCGTGAGTGATGATCCGGAACTTCGACACCTCCTGCGAGGGAAAGTTCACGGTGGCTTGGCCAGGGGCGAGCGCCACCGACGATGTCGAGCCGCCCGCTTCCTCGCCGGCGCTGGCGGGTGTCGCGTGCGGCTGCCCTGCGGCCCACACCAGCAGCGCGATCGTCGCGCCGGCCACCCCCGCGTAGTAGCCGAGCATGATTCGCTCGCGTCCAGCGTTTGTCGACACTGCGAATGATCCGCTGTCTTGCGGCGGCTCGATGACATCCGAACGGCTGACGGTGAGGTAGACGACCGCAGCAAGGATCGTGGCGAGGAAGATCGCGCTGGTGATGCCATAGCCGAGACCGAGACCACGGTCTGCCGACGAAGACGCGAACCAGTCGCCGAGGTTCGCGCCGAGTGGGCGCGTCAAAATGTATGCCAGCCAGAAGGACAGCACCGGGTTGGCTCCCAATCGCCAGCCCACGACGATCGCCAGGATCAGGCCAGCGGGCAGCAGCACGGACATACCCGGCCCCCAGCCGGTGAGCACGAGAGTCCAGTCGCCGACGGCGGTGCCGAGGGCGAAGGTCACCAGAACCGCCAGCCAGTAGAACAATTCACGCGGTGTCGTCACGATGCTATGGATGGAGAGCGTCCGTTCGCGGGCGTACCAGACCGCGAAGACCACCGCTAGAACCACTCCAAAAGCCGTCGTGCTCAACGCTAATGGGACGCCCAGACTGTCGGTAAGGATGTCGGTATAGAGCGTGCCCGCCACACTGAGGACGACGACCGCCAGCCAATAGACGGTCGGCACATAGCGATTGAAACTCAGCTGAATCGCCATGATCACCGCAAGCACGACAGTGAAGATGACCGCTGTCATGTTGAGGCCAACGCCCAGACCGACATTGATCCAGTCGGCGAAGCTCTCCCCGACAGTCGTGCACAGGATCTTGATGATCCAGAACCACACCGTGACTTCGGGGACTTTGCTCAGCATGGTGCCGCGGGGACTATCGGTGTAAGAACTCGCTGCGTTGGTCACGAAGCCCGAAGCTAACGACGTGCCGCTGAAGGCACGCTGAAGTATTGGACGCCAACGCGTCAGCCGTTGTTCGGTAACCGTTAGCCGGCGTTGCCGTATGCCGGCGGGGCCTGTAGGTTTGGCGCCGCTGCGGCAAGCAGTGCGGCGCGATCGCCGGTCAGCGGGGGATAGATGCGTTCGCCGTTGATCACCTGTTTGGTCGCCTTGGCGTCGGCGCCGCGGCTGACCACGTGGCGGTCCCACCCCTCTGTGTACACCGCCCCTGCTGGTCCGAGATCGAGAACAGTGACATACCAGGGGATTCGAAGCGACAGCATCGGTGCACCCAGCAGGTCGCTGATCACGTTGTAGCCCGCGTAGCGGCCCATCGGGCGACCGTGCTGACACGACATCACGGACAGGTGTTCGTCGTCCATCCTCGCCGCGGCCACATCGCCCGCGGCGAATACGCCGTCGACGCCATCGACCCTCAGGTAGTCGTCAACGGGCAGCCGGCCCAGCCGATCGCACGGCACGCCGAGTTGCGCCGTCAACGGATTCGCCCGCATGCCCGCGCACCAGACGACCGTCGCTGCCGGAATCACTTCACCCGATGACAACGTCGCGTCGCGCTCGTCGATGGCGATGATCCGCACGCCCGTCATGGTGTCGACCTTGTTCTCGGCCAAAGCGGCTTCGATGACGGGGCGGGCCGAATCGCCCATATCCGAACCGACATACGGGTTGTGGTCGACGAGTATCACCCTCGGAGTGACCGTCGGGCCCAGTGCGTCGGCCAGTATCTTCGGCAACTCGCTGGCGGTCTCGATACCGGTGAGACCCGCCCCGACGACCACCGCGGTCGCGGTCGCCGGATCTGCGTCGTGCCGGGCCAGATCGCGGATGTGCGCCTGCAGTTTCCTCGCCCCGTCATAGGTGTCGACGTCGTAGCCGAATTCGGCCAGGCCGGGCAGGTCCGGCTTCACCACCCTGCTGCCCACCGCAATAACGAGCCGGTCGTAGCCCAGGGTTGCGCCGTCCGACGTCGTCACGGATGCGGCTGTCGCGTCGATTCCAGTCACGTCGCCTGTGATGTGCTCGATGCCTGCCGGCTCGAGCAGCTTCTGCAACGGGATGCGGCACGGGCTGAGATCGGCTTCGTAGTTGCGGACCCGGATGTCGTGGAACGGCTGCGAACTGACGATGGTGATGTCAACAGCGCCGTCGGCGGCATCGAGTTCGTCCAGTCGCCGCGCTGCTCCCAACGCGGCCCACAGCCCGGCGAACCCGGACCCGAGAACAAGTACGCGTTTGGTGGCAGGCATCGCCATATCGTTGCGCCCCGGCGACCCACAGACAAGGCAATCGGGTGGTTGATTAGCGTGACGACGTGCGATCTGTCGCCACCCGCCTATCCGCCGTTGCCGTCGCAGCGATGCTCGCGACGACCGGCTGCGCGGGCGATCATCCGACCAGCAGGCCGTTCCCGGCCAGCGCCGGCCGGGGCCCGTGCGAGGTCAGCGAGCAGACGAATGTGCAGGCAACCATGCGCGATGGCACGGTGCTGCGCGCCGACGTCTACCGGCCACACACCACTGACCCGGTACCGGTCATCCTGATGCGCACCCAATACGGAAAGTCCAGCGCACAGTCCGGGTCGCGCTACCAGACGCCGGATTGGTTCGCTTCGCACTGCTATCTGGTGGTGATTCAAGACATCCGCGGCCAGGGTGCGTCGGCGGGCACATTCAGCGAGTTCACCCACGACATGACCGACGGCTACGACACCGTCGAGTGGGCCGCCGCGCTGCCCGGCTCGAACGGCAAGGTCGGGATGTACGGGTCGTCGTACGTCGGCGCCACCCAGTGGCTCGCCGCCACGACCGCGCCGCCGCATCTTGTGACGATCGTCCCTGCCAACACCGCCTCCGATTACTACGACGGCTGGACGTACGAGGGCGGCGAGTTCCGGCTGGCGTTCATTCAGCCGTGGGCGATCGGCCTCGCCACGTCAGCGGCAGAGAACCGCAAGGACGGCGCCGCGGCGGCGCAGTTGAAGGCGGCAGGCGCTGAGCCGACCCGGTGGATTGATTTTCGGCCGTTCGGTGATCTGCCCCCGATGCAGCCGAAGAACCCTGTGGTGGCGCCGTGGTACTTCGATTGGATCCGGCACTCCACGCGTGACGACTTCTGGCGGCAGTTCAGCATCAGGGACCGCTATGCGTCGGTGAAGGTTCCGGTGCTCGATTTCGAGGGTTGGTACGACGCCTTCCTCGACGGAGGCACCGAAAACTTCGCAGGCATGGTTTCCCGCGGCGGCACCCAGCTGGCTCGCGACAACCAGCGCCTGATAATCGGGCCGTGGGACCACGTCGACTGGGGCAGGCCCGACTCCGCCCCGGCGCCGCTGCTCAAAGACGTCGGCCCGATCGGTAACAGCCCCATCAACGAGATGATGTTGGCCTGGTTCGACCACTTCCTCAAAGGGCAGCAGAACGACGTCGCGGGCAAGCCTCGCGTCGACTATTTCGTCATGGGAGCCAACACTTGGAAGACGGCGACGAGCTGGCCTCTGCCGCAGACACAATGGAGGAGCTATTACCTCAGCGGGGCGGGTGGGATCGAAGATCGCAAAGGGCAACTGCTGACCGCACCATCGGGGGTGCAACCGCCCGACAGCTACACCTATGACCCCGCGTTCCCTGCACCGAGCCTCGGTGGCCATTCGTGCTGCGGCGCACAGTCCGGCCCACAGGGGCCCTACGACCAAACTCCCGTCGAGCAGCGGTCGGACGTCCTGGTCTACAGCAGTGCGCCGCTCGAACACGACACCGAGGTGACCGGGCCGGTGACGGTACGGCTATGGGCCGAATCCACTTCTCCCGATACGGATTTCACCGCCAAGCTGACGGCGATGAAGCCGGACGGCGAGGTCGTCAACCTGAACAACGGAATTCTGCGGACGTCGTTCCGGGATTCATTGTCGGATCCCACACCGACGACACCGGGTAAACCTTACGAGTACCAAATCCATGTCTGGCCGACCAGCTACGAATTCCGGGCCGGCGACATCATCCGGCTGGAGATCTCCAGCAGCGACTACCCGCAGTTCGCCCCGAACCCCAACACCGGCACGCCGTTCGGGACCGATGCGGCGACCCGCGTCGCGACCCAGACGATCCTGCACGACGCACAACATCCGTCGGCGGTGATCCTGCCGGTGGTACCCGGCTGAAACACTAGGCGCCGTCGCGGAACTCGTGCTCGATCCGCGCGGCCTCCTTCAGGGCGGCGGCACGGCCGCGCGCGCGTTCGACGACGTGCAGCGCCAGGTCGATTCCGGACGTGACGCCGCCGGAGGTGAGCACGTCGCCGTCGTCGATGACCCGCGCCTCGGGGCGGACATCGACCCCGTAGTCACGGAGGTCGTCGAGCGCCGATCGGTGGGTGACCGCAGGCCGACCACGCAGGATTCCGCTGGCGGCGATGAGCATCCCCCCGGTGCAGACACCCGCGACGATGCTGCCCGCCGCATGCCGGTCCGCGATCGCCCTCGGAATGTCGCCCCGCTGAACCTCACCCCACGCGCTGTCGGATGCTTTCGAGGTCCACCGGCCGCCTGGGACGACGAGGACATCTGGCCGTGGGCCGAGCGTTCTGTGCGGTATTACCGTCATGCCGTGCGCCCCAGTAACTCTCGGGCAATCGTCGAGCGTCACCAACTTGGCATCGAAACCCGCTGAAACAAGAATTTCGAACGGCGCCACGATGTCGAGCTCGTCGACACCGTCGAACATCAGGATGTCAACTCGTCGAATCTCGTTGGCAGATGACATGCTTCACTCCTTCCGTTAGAGGCTAGATGATCGGGACGCGCGGATTGGTGCCGTTCTTGACTTCGGTTCCGTCATCGCGTCCGTCGCGATCCGTGTCCTTGCCGCGGCGGCGATCGTCAGCCGTTTGGAGAGGTAATCGGTTGAGGACACGGCGGTCTGTCCCTTATCCGATGCGCTCTGGCGCGCCGGCGGCCAGTGCTTTGACGTCGGCGGTGTGCATGGGAGTGCCGCCGATTCCCCAGAGCCCACTGGCGACCTCCTCGACCACCACCCACGTAACCGGTCGCATCTGCTCACCCTCGATCTCGACCATGGCATCGGTGAGCCTGCGGACGATGTCGTGCTTCTGCTCCGAGGAGAAGACCCCTTCGATGAGCTTCACATTGATCAGCGGCATTGTTCGTTCCTTTTCGTTGTCGTGGACTCGGTTTCGTCCAGAGTGCCGATCGAGCAGCGAAGGCGAAATAGGCAGATCTGCCTATATATGCAAGAATTCTGCCATGGCTAGATCGGGACGTCCTCCGCATCGAGTCGCGGTACTCGCGCTGCCCGAAACGGTCGCCTTCGATCTCGCGATCCCCGCGCAGATCTTCGGCCACCGCGACGAGAAAGACTTGTATCGGCTCACCGTGTGCGGGACGGAAGCCGGATACGTACCAACCACAACGGGTTTCGACGTATCAACGCCTGCCGGGCTCGAGGCGCTCGAGTCCGCCGACACCGTCGTGGTCCCAGGCTTCCGCCCACTGGACTCGCCACCGCCGTCCGCGCTGGACGCACTGTGCCGGGCCGCCACCAGGGGCGCGCGGATGGTGTCCATCTGCACCGGCGCATTCGCGCTGGCCGCCGCCGGCGTGCTCGACGGTCACCGTGCCACCACACACTGGCGCGACGCCGATGAGCTGGCCCGACGGTTCCCTTCGGTGACGGTCGATCCCGACGTTCTCTATGTCGACGAGGGGCAGGTCCTCACCAGCGCAGGCGTCGCCGCAGGCATCGACCTCTGTCTGCACCTGGTCCGTCTCGACCATGGTGCCGCGCACGCGACGCGGATCGCGCGACGAATGGTCACCGCGCCGTACCGATCGGGTGGCCAGGCCCAGTTTCTCGAGCGCCCCGTGCCCAGCACGGGTGGACCGTCGATCAGCGATGTCGCCGGATGGGCACTACAGAATCTCGACCAGCGGATCACGGTGGACGACCTTGCCCGACAAGCGGGACTGGCGCCGCGCACCCTCGCCAGGCACTGGGTCGCCGAGACCGGGACGTCGCCGTTGCGCTGGCTCACGCTCCAACGCCTGCTCGAAGCCCGCCGGCTGCTGGAGAGTTCGGACCTGACCGTCGACGCGATCGCCCGAAAGTCCGGTATCGGTTCCGCCGCACACCTCCGAGAGTTGTTCGCGCGAGAGACGACGACCACACCGTCGGCGTACCGCGCCGCCCATCAGGGAGCACGGCACTAGTTCACGGCGACGGCGCGCTGGCCGCCACGGCGGCCTCAGTGGTCTTGGGCCGGTGGGTCGCGAGGACGCAGCCCGCGAGGATCAACGCCAGCGCGGCCACATTCCACGCCGTCAGTGGCTCGTTCAACACCACCACCCCGGCCAGTAGCGCAACGGCAGGGTTGACGTAGGTGAACACCAGGGCGCGGGCCGCGCCGACCTCGCGGATGAGCGCGAAGAACACGATGAAGGCGAGCGCCGTGCAGATCACCGCCAGCCCGGCGATGGCAAGTAGCACGCGCGTCGACGGCATCTCGGTCGGCCAGGTCGCGGCGGCCGGGGCCGCGTATACCAGGGCGGCGAACCCCAGACAGGTCGCCGTCATCGGCAGTGCGGGCACATCGCCGAGGTGCCTGGCGGCGATGAGCGGGGCGATCGCGTAGCACGTGGACACCAACAGCACTTCGACGACCGGCCACGCGCTTCCACCCGTGAGGTGTGGTCCGGCCAGCACCGCCACGCCGGATATCCCGATGCCGAGGCCGATGATTCGCCTGACCCCGAGGTGCTCCTCGCCGCCGGTGAACCGGTCGAGGATCGCCGCGATGATCGGGGAGGCCGCGATCAGCAGGCCTGTCATCGAACTCGTCAGGTGGCGTTCGGCGTCCGACAGCAGGTACCACGCGGCGATCATCTCGAAGAACGCGAAGCCAAAGAGCGCCTTCCAATGCCTGCGCACGATCGATGGGATACCGCTGGACAGGGCGAGCGGCAGAAGAACCGCCGCGCCGACGGCGGTGCGGGCGAACACCAGCACGGGAACCGAGACACCCTCGACAGCAACCTTGATCATCAGATACGGGATGCCCCAGATGATGCTCATCGCGATGAACAGCATCCATCCGCGTGAGCTCACGTCGACCACAGTACGAGGC
>Ga0318562_10001303_pt1 | contig 11240 bp, 5 predicted proteins | sample GRESIP066b5f18_FD_203688 | JGI IMG/M metagenome (GOLD analysis project Ga0318562, IMG submission 203688) | Tropical soil microbial communities from Luquillo Experimental Forest, Puerto Rico - GRE.SIPMG.066b5f18 | ecosystem: Environmental > Terrestrial > Soil > Tropical forest > Bulk soil...
ACTGACGCCCTGGAGGCTGGTGGTATCGGCGGCGACCGCGCCCACGCCGGTGAGCGCCATAACGGTAAATACTGAGATCTCGGCATGCGGGGTGTTGCCAACGTGGTTGTCGCCGTAGACGGCGTACACGGTCTTGCCCTGGTACGTAACGGCGGCTACGTCGCCCAAAACGAGTCCGTTGGCACTGGCCCAACCCGGGTTGAGCGCGATGTAGTTGGTGCGAAGCGCGCTGAGCTTGCCGTTGGCGTAGGAGGTGGAGCTCTGATGGTTGGGGCTGCCGGTGGGGCTCGGGTCTATGCCGTCATCATCGACCACGGTTTGCTTGTTGGTGTCGGTACTTTGACTGTCATTGAAGCTAACGCCGTTGTTGGTGGAGGGCGCAGAGGACGCTTGGCCCTGGCAGCAGCCTCCGACGCTGGCGCTGTTGCCGGTGGCCCCAATGGCTGCTCCGGCGCCTTCATCTTGCTTAACGAGCTGGAAGATTTGGCCGGCAGCATCCGAGTACTGGCCTGGTGCGCCGTAGTAACTGGCGGCGGCTTTCTGGACTTTGGCTACGCTCACCGGATTGGAGGCGCCGATGTCATGGAGGTAGGAAGCGGCCGAAAAGGATTCGTCGGTGAGGTCGTTGGGGTCGGCGGGCGGATGCCCGTTGGCCACAATCATATACCCGGCGTACGTGCTGGGGATGAATTGGAACGGACCTCTGGCGTTGGCGCTGCTCACCGGCCATGGCGGTCCGGAGCCATAGGGCGGTGGCGGATTGCGGTAGGCATGGGCTTTGAAGGATGCCACGGCGTTTTGGTAGCCGTAGTTTTCGTCGTAGAAAATAGCTACGAGGACGGCCGGGTCGGTGTCGTACTTTTTGGCGGCGGCCGTGAAGATGGCGTTGTACGGAGCTTTGATGTAACTCGGGAGGTCTCCGGGGCCGAAGGTGGTGGTGGTATCGGCGGTGGACCCGCAGTCGTCAAGCGGGTCGTAGAAGACGGTCCCGGCGTACTCGGTGTGGAGTTGCTGCTGGGTGTAGGCCAGGGCCGTGGTACCGAGTCCAACATTGGCGACGGCGGCGGCGATGATGACCGTGCGGAGACCCTGGCCGGCAAAAGCACGCGTTAGGCTCTCCCCTACTCGCTTGAGCTTCCGCCGATTGATCCTCATTGCCAGGGATCCGTGTCGATGGTGTAGCCGTAGATAGCAGTGGCGTGGAGGTAGTACTTGATTTCCATGCGGTAACGCGTGAAGTCATCGTTGTACGGCAAAGTGCAGACCTGGTTTTGCTTGCAATAGATGTCCTCGATTTCTTTCTCGCCCGGCAGGTTGAAGGTGGTTTTGTTCGGAGTTGTGGGTGTAAGAATGTCGAGGTCTTTGCAGACCGGGTCCGTGTAGGCATTGGGGTCAGCGGGCGGCGCCTCATACTTGTTGACGAAGCAGTAGAGCAGACCGGTCTTGGGCAGGTCGGGGTCGGTGGGCTTGTGGGTGGAGGGGTCTCCGAGCATTTCGAGGCGGCTAGTCATGGTGCCGTCGGGCTTTTGGACGGGGGCGGCGAGGAAGTTTTCGTTGTCTATGACGTCGTACTTGTCGATGTCGGCATCGGTGGTGCCATAGCAGGCCCAGCCGAATTCGCACTGGTTGGTGGTGGCGGCGAGGGCCCGGTGTTCACCGAGGGCAACCGTACTGAAGATGGTGGCGAGGTTGGGGACGAAATTGCGGACGGTGCTGGAAAGGCCACTGACGGCCGCTTGAGGTGATAGCGGAAGGTCGTCGAGCATCCGTGAGGCCAGGGAGTTGGTGTTGTCGAGGGCGAAGGTGCGATAGGTCCAGCCCTTTTGCTGGGCCGCTTTGGCGATGTCGGCGTTGGTGGCGTCGTTGAGGGCGCCCAGGTCCTTGGGCCCGAGCGGGATGCTGCCGCTGGCGCGGTCGAGGGCGGCTACGCTCAAGGCGGTGCCGGCACTCTCGTTGTTCACGAGTCCCACTGGATTTTCGGTTCCGGTGACTGAGAGGTTAGTTAGCATTTTGAGGACAATCGGTACAATTTCCTCGGTGGCGTACGTTAATATGGCCCCTTGGATGAGGCCGGCGACGGCACTAATAGGCCCGGTAACCACGCTGGCGACTAATGCTACGCCCTGGATGATCCAACCAAAGGTGGAGTTGAGGACCGCGCAGACTACGCCACTTCCAGGTATGTTAAAGATGTTGTCGATGAGGGCAAGAATGCCGCTAACCGCTGCAGGGCTGGGGTTGGCGTCGGGTGAGAGGTCGGGGTTATAGTTTTTGTAATCTTTGGGGTCGGTTGAGCACTCTTTGCCTGTCGCGCGCTTCCAGGAGCAGGCCTGGGTGAAGTCCTTGGCGTCTTCCGACTTATTGGGGTCGGCTTTGGGGTCGCCTTCGTAGCGTTGCAACATATCATTGAACTCTTGACCATAAAGATTACCGGCTTCGGCTTGGTGCGCCTGAGTTTGGGGCATGTCACCTTCGCGAATAAGCTCATCGGTGAGCGTGGTGGTGCGGCTGGCCAGGTTATCGTTGACCATTTTTTGAATCATGCAGTAGAACGTGACGATCCCGATTCCGATGCCTCCGGCTTTGAACCATTTGTTGGCGAAGATGGCCTTGCCGGCGTTGAGGGCCTTTTTGATGTCGTAACTCTTGTTGTACTCATCGTTAACGGCTTTGGCGGCATCACTGACGCCGGTGAGGTTGTCATGCTGGGCATTGAGCTTATCCATTTCAGCCTGCCAGGCATCGTGGGCCGCCTTGTCTTTGGGATCGGGTTCATGACTGGCTACATCGAGGGCGACATCGCCCGCCACTCCTAACCGGACTTTCGAATACAACTTTTTGAGCAGATCGATGATTTTGGTGCCGGCAGCGCGTTCGGTCCAAAATTTGAACGACACGCCGAATTGGGTGCGGGCCAGTTTGGTGTAGTAGGCTTCGATGATTGGATTTCTGGTGCCGGCATAATCATGGATGGCTTTGAAGAGCGCGACCTGTTTCTGGAAGATGTTCTTGTCGGCGAAGTTGGAAACGAGTTCGCCCGATTCAATGTCCTTGAAGCCAACGAATTTTTTGCCGGTGGAATCGTACACCGGTTCAACGCCGGCGTTTTTGAAACGTTGGTCGAGTTTTTTGAGGTTGGAGTTGTGGAATTTATCGGCAATGATGTGGCCGGTGCGGAACTGGTAGCCGCCGAGCTCGTTTTGCTTTTCGCCGAACAGCCTCTGCCAGACTTTTTTGGCGGCGCGGTCCTCGGTGCGGGTGGAGCGGTCGGAGTGGTGGTGCCAGAGGACCTGAGCAATATGGATGATTTCGAACGGAATGTAGAGGACATAGCCGACGATGGTGATGAGGACGGCAACCAAAATGAGGCCGATGCGGGCTTGGTTTTTGGCGCGGGCGTACCAGGGCTTGTTGCCGCCTGGGGTGGATTTGGCGAGGCCGGGGACGAGCGGGCTGGTGCTTGCTCCCGGAGCGGAATTCGAAGCGGTTCCAGGCGATCGCCGGGGGCTGACGAGGGTGCCGGTGTCGGAGGCGGCGTGGTCGGTGAGGTCGCCGCCGGAAATGTTGCCGCCGGGCCGATAGTTCATGCCCGGTCCCGGGCCGGTGGGTTCGTTGGCGTAGTCGTCGGGGTTGTTGACGCCGGCGGCTATCTGGTCGAACTGCGCGTTTTCGTCGGTATCGAGCGGCCGGGCGCCGGCGTTGTCGAGGGTATCGCCACCAATCCGCTCATCGTTATCTGAGCGGCTACCGGTATTACTCAGCGCCATGGGCAATTTTCCCAAGCAAGCATAAACTCTCTCACCTCACAGGTATACTGCATAATTGTAATGCTTTACGATGGTTTGCGTCAAAAATGCTTGAGCTTATGCCCCTGATGGTTGTCTGCGACTAAGGGTTATGAGAGCGCGAAAAATGTCCACACCTGGTAGGGTTTCCGAAGTCCGGACGAGCTGGATTCGGGATAGCTTGATTCCTGCCTGAGTGGAATGCCCCGGACGAGAACTTGTCCGGAGTTCGGAAGACCTGTGTCTGGAGTTGGCTCGGGAGAATATTTGCGTTTGGGATGGTAGGACTTGGCAGGAACTCCTATAACGGCACAATTCTTCAAAATGGAGTCGCTCGGAGGGAGACGCATTCCGGAAAAGTATGGTGTAGTAAGTGTTGGCTGGTTTTTGAGCTCAATTCATACTGGGTTGGGCGCGAATTGGCCGGAAAAAACTGTATCCGGCGCGGGAATTTGAGGGGAACTCGGGATTCAGGCCGGGAACGGTCAAATAGTACGGTCAAATGGTAGCTATACCATGATTATGCCGATGACTACTCTCTGCGAGGGAGTCGCCGGTGTGACGGCAAGACCGCAGGATTATAGGCTTAGCCTTCTTGAGGCTCGGGTTCGCGTTTGGCGTCGCCGGGGTTGGTGGAAATGAGGCCGGATTCGGTTTCGGAAGCCAGGACGCGGATGATCACGTGGTTGAGGCCGGCGAAGAACAGGCCCTCCCCTACCGGGAATTGGCTTAAGCGGTTTCGTTCCTCGGAGGTGAGCTTAAAGGTTTCGGCCACGATGTCCACGGCGCTCGGCGCCTGTTTGAGCAACAGTTGGAGCGACGAGTTGGCGACCACGGCGCGGCCCATCTTGTTGCTCAGGAAGTCCTCGACGTCCTGGGAAATGGTGGTGAGCCCGAGGAAGTACTTACGAGCGCGCTTGGCGAGCGAGAACATAAAGTTGGCCGAGTCATCGTACTTCATGAGCTGCCAGGCCTCGTCAACGATGAGGAGACGTTTGCGGCGGTCGGCCTTAACCTTGCTCCAGATGTAGTTGAGCACGATGTACATGCCCACGGGGCGGAGTTCGTCTTCGAGGTCGCGGATGTTGAACACCAGGAAGGGGTTGTCCATGGAGACGTTGGATTGCTCGGAGAAGATGCCGGAGAAGGTGCCGGTGGTGTACTGGCGCAGGCGGGCGGCCAGGCCCGGGCCGGAGCCGGTCATGGACGCCAGCGTGTTGTAGAGGTCGTTCATGGTGGGCGGGGTGGCGTTGTGGGTGAGTGGGTCCTTGGTGATACCGGCGCGGGCGTAGGTGTTGATGATGGCGACGTCGAGGTCGGCGTCTTCGGCCGGGGTGAGCGGGGCGTAGAGCGTGGCGCCGTTGCCGGCCACGGTGGCCCCGCCCATCATGAGGCGGAGCAGGCCGTGGAGCGAGATGATGTTGGCTTGGAGGGCGTTGTCGGCCTCGTCTTGGTCGTACACGCGCGGGAGGTCAAACGGGTTGATGCGGGTTTTGGAGGCCAGGCTGAGGCGCAAATAGCTGCCGCCGACCGCATCGCACAGTTGTTTGTACTCATTTTCGGGGTCGATCACGATGATTTCGGTGCCCATCATGAGGCTGCGGAGGGCTTCGAGTTTGATAGCGAAGGATTTGCCGGCGCCGGATTTGGCGAACACAACCATGTTGGCGTTTTCGAGCGAGAACCGGTCGAACAGCACGAGGCCGTTGTTGTGGCGGTTGAGGCCGTAGAGGATGCCCTCGTTGCGCGACAGTTCGGCGGAGGTGAACGGGAACGAAGTGGACAGCGCGCCGGTGTTCATGTTGCGCGAGATTTGGAGCTGGTCGGCCATGAGCGGCGTGGTGGAGTTGAAGCCCTGCTCCATTTGCATGGTGGCGGGCTTGGTGTACACCAGTGATTGGCCAAAAATGCCCTCGATTTTGCGGGTAACTTCGGTGAGCGCGTCGGTTGTGTCTGCGTACATAGTGAGGTAGAGGCCGAAGCGGAAGAAGCGCTCCTCCCCTACCTGGAGTTTGTCGCGGAGTTCTTCGGCGTCTTGGATGGCAGCCTCAAGTCCGGGGTCGCGGACTTTGCCCTTCTCCTGGTTGATGGTGTACGAAGCCTCGAGCTGGCCGACTTTGCGCTTGAGGTTGTCGAGGACCACGCGGGATTCCACCGGATAGATAAACAGTGAGATGTCGATGATTTCGTCGAGGTTGATAATGGGCGACAGCCAGCCGGTGAAAACCTGGCGGGGGTAGCCGTACACATACACGGTTTTGGCGTAGCGCTTCCCGATCTTGAGGTGGCCGGATTCGATTTCCAGGCTTGGAGGCGCGATGAGGTCGCGCATGGTGACAATGCCCTGGCGGTAGATGAGTTCGGCCTCGCGGCCTTCCTGCATGCGCTGGAGCTGCTCGAGTTCAGTTTGGGTAACCGGTCCCCGGCGTTTGGCCATTATACCGGTGCTCCTGGCAACGGATTCCTTGGCGCTTGGCCGTCGCCCTTGGTGACAACTGAGGTGGTGAGCTGCGAGGTGTCGATGAGTTTCTGGTTGACCGCGACTTCGGGATTGTACCAGGAGTAGTAGAGGTCCACGAGTTCCTGGGTGCCGAGCGAAATGGCGCGGATGCCCATGCCGGCCATGCCGCTCGAAGCGAGGGCCATGCGCTGGGCGAGTTCCTGCTTGTACTTGCGGAAGTCCTCCTCGGAGACGGTGATTTCCGGCACGGGGGTGAAGGCGGCTTTGAGGCCCTCTACGAGGCTGATTTTCTTTTGCTCCATGAGCGGCGGGAAAAACGGAATGACCACGAAAAACAGCTTGTCCATGATGTTGACCTCATTGATGAGGGCGTTCATGTTCGTAATGTAGTCTTCCATGAGGTTGCCGAGCAGCTCGTTGGGCTGCTGGTTGCGCAGAACCGAGAGCTTTTCGAGGTAGTTGGAGAGGTCGATTTTAATGCTTTTGATCACGATTTGGACCGGGAAGTGGAGCGAGTTGAGGAAGCCTTGGTAGGCAAATTCCACGGCCTGCTGCTCTTCGGGGCTCATGAGGTCGAAATTTATGGCCGACCCGAGGATAACGCCGCGGAGCGAACCGTCGCGCATTACCACTACCCCATCTTTGATCTCCGAGATGAGGAGTGAACTCTGCGTACTCTTATTGGCGTGGGCGCTAGTATCAGCGGGCATAGGGTCGTGACTCCACCTGTTGAGGGTAACCTGGGGGCGCAAGGCGCGTGGCTTGAGCGGCGACTTGTGACACAGACAAATCATCACTCTGGGTAGCTAGCTTAAGTATATCGTCGGACTGGTTGGGTGTCACGTCGCTTATGCTTGAACCGCCGGCCCGCTTGCGGTGGTGCGGCTGGATGGGGGCGCCCATTTGCGAGACCGCCTGGGCTTTGGCGTCTTCCTGGGCACCTTGGAGGAGGTTGGCGAGGTTTTGGGCCAGCGGGCTTTGCTGGAGGTCGAGCATGTCAGCGGCCGGGTCCTCCTGGGGTTGAGGGGCATTGGGGACTACCAGGCGGTCTTGATGTGCGACGGACGGCTTTATAGATTCGTTGTCGTGATTTTGAGGGAGGTTCCAGCCGCGGGAGTCGATTAGGCGGGATATCTTTTCGAGCGAGGCCATGACTTGTTCGGGGTCGCGCTGGGTAACTTCGGCGATTTGCGGTGGGGCTTCCACATGGAACGTCTCGATGGCATCCTCTTTCACCCACAACCGTTTGCGCGAGGCGGCAAAGAACCCGACCATGGCGATGAGGATTTGTTCGAAGTTTTGGCCGTCGCGGGTGTAAAACGCCAGCAGCAGGAGCAGCATGGTGGGCGGAAAGCCGACGATGATCATGACGACTGGGACCCCGCGGAAAATGGCGAACGATAAGGCGCCCCAGCCGAACCCCATGAGGCCGTAGATGAACTGGCGAAACGTGAGCGGACCGAGGATGTGGTCTTCGGCCTCAACGTCCTGCGGAACTTTATACTGACCCAACGACTTCCCTCCACTGCCCTACTGCCTTGGCCGGCCGCAGGCTGCACTATCTGCCAATAAGCTTACGCTAAAACTGAGGCGGCTCCAAGAGGCGGATTAGGGGGTACGGAGGCTGGGTGGCAATTTTACCTTGCCATCGCTACCATACCACTCTGGGGCTGCGGTCTTGTCTTGGTAGTTCTTGTATAGCGTATTGCCATCGGCGTCCTTGAGTGTCGTTTTTCCGGTTGGGTCAGCAGGATCGAGCATGGCGGCCGGTGTAGGAACGGCTTTGTAGCTAAATGTGCCACTATCCAGGGCTTTCTGGGCTGAATCTTTGATTTCGGCTACGAAATCGTCGTATGACGGGGCGTTTGAGCCAGACGCAGCGAGTGCAGCGCGAAGTTCTCTTTCTGTATCTGCTCTGATTGTAGGGTCTTCGGAGTCAATAAACCGCATTACCACGGCTTTGTCCTGATCGTTCCATTCCGACCAGTTGTTGCGGTTGGCCCTGGCTTGAGCCAGACCTTTGGCGGTTTCACTGATGCGGGCTACCCGCTCGCCTTGAGGTATATCGGGGCTAGTAACATCAACGTAGTGGACTTCCTTGCCCCGGTAGTGCATGGCCCTCTGGTCGCTAGCGGAAACGCCTTCTTCTGCTACCGAAGCGGGTTGGAATAAGGTGGGGTGCTTCTTTTTGTCGACTTGAGATAGTCCCGCGTCGAGCAGGCTTTGGGTGTAGTCGCCAAGCGCGGCCGGGTCGACGGTCCGGTCGCGGTTGCGGCCAAAGTACTTGTTGAGGAGCTCTTGGTCGGCTAGAGCACCGGAGCCGGAGCGACCCATGCTAGCCATGTTGGCACCGATGATATCCATGTTGCCTTCTTTGCCGCCGCTTGCCTTGAGTTTTTTGAGTTCAATGTCGGTATCTTCGAGTAATTCATCTTTCGCGTCGCTGGGGGACATGTTATTGACGTAACCCTTGAATATTCGCTCTTCTTTGCCTTCAGCATTGATTCTGGTTTTGTAGACTTTGCTACCATCAGCGTTGCGCTTGATGCTGCCGTCGGTGTTTTTCTCGGTTTCGTAGACTTTGCGGAAGCCGGCTTCATCTTGACGTTTTTTGAGGGTACTACTGGCGCCGGCCTCGGTTTGTTGGTGGAGCCGGTCGGCAGCTCTTTGGTTGAGCCGCTTCTGAGTTATCCCATGTGCCTCGAGCTCGGCGTGTTCCGCGATGCGGTGCGACATGGCAGCTTCGGCTTCGAGGTTTACGAGTTCGTCACCTGAAACGGTTGGAAGCTTTTTGCTGGCGTCGCCTTCGCCGCGGGCTTCTTTCATGTTTTTGATCTTACCCGAGGTCTTGGTGGCTTTATCGAGGGCTTCTTCCATGCGAAGTTGGGTGAGGTCGCCGCCGCGGGTGCCCACAAAACCGGTGTGGCCGGAGCGCATGCGGTGGAACCCGGCCGCGGCCAGGGCGCGGCGGCGGGCAAAGGCATTGCCGGCTTTTTCGGCTCTAGCGAGGGCGGTTTGGGCTCCAATTGCGCCCTTGCGCTCTTTGTTGGCGAGTTGGTCCTTACCCATCTGGCTGTCTTTGCCGTAGCGCTTGTCGGCGAAGCCGGCGGCCTTGCCGATGGCACCCTGGCCGAGCGAGAGCATCTTGCCGCCGGCCTTGAAGGTGAACGGAATTAGGAAGAGCGGCAGCACGAGACCGGCGAGTTCAAAGAGCGGCGCGGTGAATTGGCCGAACTTGTCGCCGGCCGGGATAGCGCCGGCCACCACGGCGAAGATTTGGCCGGCCACAAACAAGAGCATGGCGGCAGGGTACATGAGGATGAGCTTGAGGAAGTTTTCCCACCACATTTTGAACCACTTGTTGGTGTTGGGGAGGATCCACAGAAGGAGGGCGATGGGGCTCAATACTACGGCCAAAATGATGAGGATTTTGCGCAGCATAAGGGTGAAGAACACGGTCAGGAACGCTAGCAACATGGTGACCAGAATCGTGGGTATGAAGCTAGTGATAACGCCCTGGACGGCCGCCACGGTGAGGATGGCGCCCGCACCAGTGAGCAAGATGGCTTCAACGGAGCTGCCGAAGTTAACTTGGGCGTTGGCGATGGCCGGCACACTGTTGGCGAGGCCGAGGACGCCTTGGCCAAGCACGTTCCCGATGTCGATGACGACGATGCAGATATACCAGGACAGTGGTATGAGGACTGCGCCGATTACTAGTCGCGGCAGGATCTTTTTAACGGTGTAATTATCGAAACCAAGCGCAGTGCCGAAGATTACCAAGAAGAATATGAGGATAAAGGCGATGCTGGCGAGGTTGCGGAAGGCTTGCCAGATAGAGTAGGCCGGACTGTCGATTTGGTGCGGGGTGGCAACGCCGGCTTTGTCGTAGGTGTAGGTGGTAGTTTTTTGGCCGAGAACGTCGGTTTTGAGGAACGGCGCGATGATGGATTGGCGGATCCAGTCGATGAGGCCGAGCATGGGTTCAATAATGATGTCGCACAGCAGCCAGGTGATGGCCGGGCCGGCGTAGCACTGGGGTTTGTCTTGGGTGGCGGCTTGGGTGCCGGTCGTGGTTTGGTTGCCGCCATTGGGCCCGACTTTGTTGGGGTCGCCCACGACGACCGGGCTGTCGAGTTTGAGGGCGCCACAGCCGGCTGCGGAACTACCTTTAACCGTGGCATTGTAGCCGCCGCCGGTGGCCTTGCTGCCCAGGGTGACCGTAACCGTGTAGGTGCAGACAGATTGGCCGGTTTTTATGTTACCGGAAACTACGTTGTAGCTGCCGGTAAAGGTGGTAGGGCCGCCGGTAAGGTTAAGCGTGTTTTGAGTGGGACTTGCACAGTCACCTCCTGAACACTGGATGGTATTGGCTTTGGAAAAGGAATATGCCTCCCCGGTGGCGAGAGCGGGCGCGGGCACGAGCAGAAGCGAAACCAGCGTAGATACGCTGATCCACGCCATCATAGCTATCGCTATCCACCTGCGGTACATGCGCCCAGTATAGCATTAGCGTTTTGGTGCGCGCTAGCGGGTAATTTGGGGCACTTTGGGCACAACGAGGCCCCCGACCGGACCGCGCTGCCGTGCTTGTGGAGGCGATGCCTCGAGGGTGCGGCGAAACGTGGTGGCCCGGTGCGGGGGCGATGGTGGTTCGAGAGAGGTCAGGGTCCGACGTTGGGGATCGGGAGGATCATGGTGCAGTATATGAACTTGTAGTCATTACTGTACATGGTGGCCATGGGCGCCTTGCCGTAGTCGGGGTTGCTCTTGACTGCGGCTGATACCTCGCAAGCCCTGGCATCGAGATCCAAGGTTTTCTGGGGCGCGATGACCGCCAGAATCTTGGTGGCGCCGGGATAGCATTCGATCGCTACGTACTTGCCGAAGTGGTTCGGGTCGTCGTGAAGGCACTGCCCGGCGTTGAGTTCGTCGGCCGACCCTTCGTTGCCGGTGGTGTTGTAGGTGGCCGGAGGGGTGGTGGTGCTCTGGTG
>Ga0318562_10001304_pt1 | contig 11238 bp, 16 predicted proteins | sample GRESIP066b5f18_FD_203688 | JGI IMG/M metagenome (GOLD analysis project Ga0318562, IMG submission 203688) | Tropical soil microbial communities from Luquillo Experimental Forest, Puerto Rico - GRE.SIPMG.066b5f18 | ecosystem: Environmental > Terrestrial > Soil > Tropical forest > Bulk soil...
CCGCCGATGTATTCCGGCACCGACACTACGATCCTCCGGGGTCGCATGCGCCGGGCCTTCTCGATCGGCACCGAGTTCGCGATGTCGGTGGTCGAGGGCACGCAGTGACCGAGGAGGCCGTAGCGGGCCTTGTTCAGAAGGGAGGTGCGTATCCAGTGACGGAATCAGTCGACGAGCGGACCTACGCAGTTCAGGCAAACCCGCCGGACACGTGGGTGATGCAGGAGGAGACCGTTCTGGCCCAGTACGAGATGGACACTGGCCAGGAGGGTGAGGTCCTCAGTGCGGAGCCCAACGAGCCGATGGGTGTGGTCAACGTGACCGTCGGCCCGGCGGGTGCTGGGGGCGAGGAGACCCCGACGCCGAAGGCAGCAAGTACTAGCTCGCCGCCGAAGACCGGAAGTAGCGCTCCGGCCGCCAAGAAGTAAGCCATGACGAGTCCCGAGCCGTCAGGGTTGATCCCGACGTTCGCGCGCGAATACATCGTCAAGCCTGTTCGTGATGAACTTCATGATCAGACGCGGGCTATCCTGGAGAGCGAACTCAGGGATGAGGCGGCCGCTCTGGGAATGACGCTAGGGATCGTTAGGGTTAAGGACCTCCGGATAGAGCCTCCGACAGTCTTCGTGACTTTCTGGGCTGCGATACTATCCGGGCCGTAAGGAGGTAGCCGGCGGTGGCACAGACGACCTGGGCGACGAGTGCTGACGTGCTTAGGATTACTGGCGTGGAGGTATCGGATCAGCAGGTATCCATTGCCGGCTTCATCATCGACAACTATACAGGACGGCCTTATTCGATGTCTTGGACCGATCCGAAGTCGGGGCAGGACATCGAGTTCAACTGGTGGGAGAAGGTCGGCGCGGTCGACTGGTACTATCTAAGGATGGCCGTTAGTTACCAGACCGTCTGGATGACGGCGCAGCCCGACATCATGGAACGTATAGAGACAACGGAGATTCCGACTACGCGGCAGGCCTTGAAGATTGAGGCTCAAGCGATGATCATCGGGCCAATTGCCAAGAAGGCCCTCGGGAGGGTTTCGTGGCTGCGTAGTCGGGCTCTCCACGTCCGTAGTCCGTTCGAGGATCTGTACGCCGCTAGCGTGGTGCCGTTCGAGGCCGACTTCCCGTGGATACCGGTAGGAGCCTGGAGCGGATACCTAGCCGGGCCTGACTTTTAGAGTGAGGAGCACATGGCCAAGTATAAGTACGAACACTCGGAGGGGGAGGGACTCGGGTCGCATCATGCTGACGGTGACCTGAAGACCCGGGATGCTCAGCCTCCAGAAGTCGCGGCTTCCTTGCGAGCCGCGCTCGAGATCGTCAACCCGACAGACGAGCAGCGCGAGCAGCTAGACGCGTTCCTCGGCCGCTCGATGCACGATCTCGACCTGCATGACGGGACCGAGGTCGAGCTCGAGCCGGAGGACGACGAGAACGGCCTGAAGGTCGTTACATGGACTGATCAGCACGGCGACGAGCGGCGCACGTCAGTCGATCCGGAGTTCTTCGCTAGCCACTTTACGGAGGTGACTGCGTGAGCACGATCTCTGCCGGCCAGATCATGACCTACGGCGAGCAGCAAGCCCTGAATCAGATCTTCCTGAAGACTCAGGGTCCTGTCGCCGGTTCGGTCTATCTGCATCTGTTGACCAACGCGACTTCCGGTTCGGTCGACAACACGTGGACGTTGCTGAACCAGGGCACGGTCTATGGGGCGACCGGCTACTCAGCTCAGACGTTCGCGACCGGTACTGCATCGGTGGCTTCGCCGTCGGTGATCTCGAACTCGGGCACGATCACGTTCGGACCGTTCACGACGGGTACTGGTGCAACGATCAACTGGGGTGGGCTGGGTACCACAACGGTGACGTCAACGGCGAGCTTTGTTGTCGCGTTCCTGCTTACGGCGTCTCGTACTCCTGCGAACGGTGACTCGCTTCAGGCAGCTGCGGCGGCGTTTACATGTCAGGTCTAGGAAAAGCGCCTGGCAGTGTAATTCCGTTCGGTCCTGCGTTCGTAGACGAGAAGGTGTCGCGAGTTCATCCTTGTACTGCCCTACGCGGGGATGGGCTCGGGAGGTGCGGGACGACCCCTACGAGACCTTTTATACGAACATGTAAGTATGGTCACGATCGCGGCGTCTGGCTCTGCTCGACTCACGAGGCGATGTGCTTCATGGCCAATGCCTACTGTCGGGAGTGCGCGGATCGCGGCGGCGTGGTGATGGCGCTGGTAGTAAGGAGGTAATATGCCGCTTGGATATTCTCAGTGGCTGAACTGGGGAGCGCCATGGCAGACCAATGCAGGCACGGCGCTGTCTACGGCGACCACGGCAACTATTAGTCCACAGACTACTGGCCCAAAGGACTTCAGCATCGGCACGCAGTATCTGTACTGGGGCGCTGGTCTGCATATCCTAGCTACTGGCATTCTCACTACTACGGCGACCTCGACTACAGCTACGATCTTTGCCGCGGCTGGGGCCACACCGACTACGCTCTGTACGCCGAACGGGCTGACTACAGGCACGACGGTAGTCACGGGCATTCAGTGGCAGTGGGAGTCGTGGCATACGATTACCAACATCGCCTCGTCCGGTAATACGATCTCTAGCTGGGGCAAGCTGACCCTGTTCAACTCTGGAGCAGCTCTGCCCGCTAACCCGATCGCGTTGACCGTCACGCCGGGCATGGCGCTAGCCGCGCCTAACTCGGCGGGTGACACCCTCGCCGCTGTAGATACCACGGTAGCGATGCCGATCGTGTTGCGAGGTACTCTGGCGGGAGCTAACGCGACTATTCAGTGCAACCGGTTCCTGGTCGAGTCCCTAGCTAGCTGAGGCGCTTGTGGCTGCGGGCACGCCGTATCAGATAGCGTCCATTTCTGCAGGCGCTGCCAACCCTGCGCTCACGGTTGCTACTCCCACTAGCCCCGGCGACGCGATCTTCGTCTACTGCAACACCGGGGGCGCGGCCACTGCCGTTTCCGACACCAAGGGCAACACTTATCTTCAGTCGTTTGAGGATGCCTCTAATGGCATATCGTTCTATTACTCTACCTATAAGGGCTCACCGGGCACCCCGACCGCCGCGCTGACCACCTCCGATACCATCACCGTCACTGTCGCCGGTCCCGGCAACCAGGTTCTCGCCGCCGCCTGCTCCGGACTTGCTCCGCAGGCTGCCAATGCTACTAATCCGACTGGCCTGGCTGGAGCCATCCATGGCACCTCCGCCGCTAGCAGCATGACGATCACTCCCGTTAATGTAGGTGACTTGATCGTTTTCGGCCAGGGGTTTGCAGCTGCGGCTACTAGTACGACTTACACGGGTGGCTTTGCTAAGATCGGTGATGTCCTGCTTACCGGCGGCGGCGTCTCGATGGGCTATCTGGTTGCTACGTCTACATCATTGACTACCTGCTCGTGTACTCTTGGTGTCTCGGTCGGCTGGTATGACGGTGCGGCTAGCTTTGCAGCTGCGGCGGTCACAGTTCCTCCATCGGCTGTAATACGCGCCGGCCCGCCCGCGCTGCGACATCCAGCGACACAGTTCCCACCACGTGGCCCGCTGCAGGTTAGGTATGATGCTAGTGGGCCGCCGCTAGGTTCGGGAGTCGCTCCATGGATCTTTATGGGCGGTCAGGTTGGTGGCTCGGCAACCACGCGGGTGTTCACGACGGGTGCGAATGCGACAAACCCTGGGGACACGCTGTTGCTGATCCTCACGATTAACGTTGCGACAATAACGATCTCCTCGGTTGTTGACTCGGTGGGGAATACGTATATTCAGGATGGGGCAGTAGCTACTACCTCGCCGCTGCTCTTCGCGTTCCGCTGCCCAGGGGCTACTGGTGGTCCTGGGGGTGGGCAGACTGCTGCAGTGCCAGCTGGTACAAGCGTTACTGTTACGTGTACCGCTGCGTCCGGCACGATGTCGGTTAGCGGCTTTGCGGTGCCTGGTAATGCGTGGGGCGCCGTTGACACGATGATGCCCTCAACAGGGTATAACGGTAACGCAGCGTCGATTACACAGTCTATTACTCCTACGAACGATAATGAGCTTGTTGTCTTCGGACAGTCAAACCAGCCAACGGGACTTCCGATCACGATTACGCCCTCTCCGCCGCTGTATTCACAGATGAGTACGCAGCAGCAGCTCATGACCTGGACGTACTCGAGTCCTCAGGCGGGGAGTAGCGGTGTAGCTCAGTCGTATACGTCGCAGCAGACAGCTGCTACGCTTGTACGTGGCTTTGCTTGGACGTTCTTGGTAGCCCCTGTTGGGGTGAGCTGGACTGCGGCTGGGACTGCCTCGAACGCTTCGGCGGCTTCTGGTACTGTTGCCTTGTTGATGGCGACTGCTGGTACGGCAAGCAATGTTTCAGCAGCGTCCGGTACCATTGCTGCAATACTAGCGGCTGCTGGTACAGCGTCCAATGCTTCGGCCGCTTCTGGGACTATTGCTGCAACGCTTGCGGCAGCAGGGATAGCCAGCAATGCGTCCTCAGCGTCAGGGATCATTACTGCGACGCTTGCGGCAGCAGGGATAGCGGTCACTACTAGCTCGGCTTCCGGTCGCCTCTCTCTCCCGAACATCGCTGGAACAGCGACCAGTACTAGTACAGCTTCAGGCACTGTCGGCCTCTTGATGGCGGCTGCTGGAACAGCGATCAGTATTAGTAGTGCCTCTGGTACGATTACTGCGACGCTAGCAGCGGCGGGGACTGCTGCTAATGTTAGTTCGACTTCTGGTGCAGTTACGCTGCTAGCGGCAGCTGCTGGTACTGCTAGCAATGCGTCCTCGGCCTCAGGTGCCGTTACGCTGACTATGGCGGCAACCGGAACCGCTTCGAACGCATCCGCAGCCACTGGGGTATTTGCTGTACCGATAGCCGGGACAGCTAGTAATGCCAGCTCGGCATCTGGTGCTGTTACGCTGACTATGGCCGCGGCTGGTATCGCTAGCAACGTATCCAGTGCGACCGGCTCGGTGACCTTTAGGAACATAGCCGGTATTGCCAGTAACGTCAGTACGGCTTCAGGGGCTATAGTTGCGATTGTCGCGGCCACTGGTACAGCGTCCAACGCGTCTTCGGCGTCCGGGACAGTTACTGCTACGCTAGCGGTAGTAGGTTCGGCCTCCAACGCGTCTGTAGCAACGGGCGCGTTTGGCGGTGTAGCGATAGCCGGCATAGCAAGTAACGTCAGTGTAGCTACTGGCACGATAGCGGCTATTCTTGCAGCTGCTGGTACTGCCGCGAACGTGAGTGCGGCTTCCGGTGCGGTTACGCTGACAGTAGCGTTCGGCGGCACTGCCGCGAATGTTAGTGTGACAGCGACTGCTGTCACTGTAACGCTAGCTACGGCTGGCACTGCTAGCAACGCATCTGTTGCTCAAGGCGTCTTTGGGGCAACGACGATAGCCGGTGCAGCGAGCAATGTGAGTATAGCCTCGGGCACGATTGTAGCGACGCTTACGTTTGCTGGGATAGCGAGCAACGCGTCATCCGCTACAGGCGCGCTTGTCAGTACGCTTGCGGCAGCCGGCGCCGCTGTCACTGCGTCCGCGGCTCAGGGAGCGTTTGGAGCTCAGACGGCTACCGGTACTGCGGCCAATGTATCGGTAGCCAATGGAGCCATAACGGCAACTCTCGTAATCGCGGGAGCGGCGACAAATTCAAGCCAGGCATCAGGTACTGTTGGCCTGCTGGCAGCAACGGCTGGTACTGCAAGTAATGCGTCCTCTGCTTCGGGTACGATTACAGCAACGCTAGCGGTAGCGGGCACAGCATCGAACGTTAGTACGACTGCCGGTGTCTTCGGGGCTCAGCAGATTACCGGTTCCGCTAGTAATGTTAGCATGGCCTCAGGCACAGTTACTTTGGCGGCCGTGGCGTCGGGCACCGCAGCGAATGTGTCGGTGGCTCAAGGCGCGATCGTCGCTACACTGACAGCATCCGGTACTGCGGTTGGCGCTAGTGTGGCCACTGGTGTCATCACGACTAGGCTAGCGATAGCCAGTGCTGCTGTCAGTACCAGTACGGCTACAGGCTCGTTTGGTGCTCAGGCTGTCACGGGGACTGCGGTTAGTGTTAGTTCGGCTGTTGGTACAGTTACCGTTACGCAGGCAGTGGTTGGACTGGCCTCGAGTGTCTCGGTTGCCACCGGAGCGTTTGCAACTGTACCTGGAATGAGCGGGGCTGCGTCGAACGTCAGCACCGCGACCGGAGCGCTTGTCGGTGCTGGGGCTACGACGGCCACGGCAGCCAATGTGTCTTTGGCAATTGGTACGGTTACTGCTAAGATGTCCATCGGCGGTACTGCAGTTACGGTATCGTCGACACCGCTAGCGTTCTTTGGCGGCATGCCGACGCTGATTGGTACTGCAGTCAATGTTAGCATCACGTATGCGGGCGCGTTTGTTGTTAGTGCTTATTTGGCCGCTTTGGAACTTGATGTCGTCCCAGTCATTGTTGGCCGGCTCGATATCATGCCGCAGATTGCCGGGCGACTTGATACTATGCCACAGATAACCGGGCGGCTGGATACGGTGCCCAGTATTGGCGCACGTCCTGATGTGATGCCTGTGGTTGAGGGCAGACTTGATACGCAACCGAAGGTAGCGGAGGTAGTGCCATGACTAGTACAATGAGGATGACCTTGCTCCAGAACAATGACGAGACGGTTCAGCTGCCGTTCATGACTTCGGATGCTGTCTATCCGATTCCAGCAGGGACTGTCGTTGATTTCTGGATCAAGCTGCAGTCGACTACACCTGACGCTGACCCGTCGACGGTACACTTGTCTACGACGACGGGCGAGGTTCAGATCACGGATGCGATGAATGGTATCGCAACCGTAACGATTGGCCATGCCCATCTGGCGGCTTCGGGCCTGTTCTGGTGGCGCTGCGATGCGCTTGTTCAAGGCTCGCGCAAGACTGCGGGCTACGGTCCGCTACAGATCCAACCGGTGTGAATTTTGGAGAATTGTTGTAAAGGCCTGGATGTCCAACTGGTCCTCGTGATATAATAGAATCAGGACTAGAGAATATGTACCAGCTCGCGAACACAAGAGTTACGATCCTCCGCGGATTCGTCTACGACGACGAGGGGGATCTAGTTCAGGGTGGGGTGCCAGTGTACAGTGGCATCTTGGCGTACATTTCGCCACCGGCGCAAAGCCCGTTCCGCCCAATCGTGTTCGGCGCGACCGTCTACGAGCCCTCGTCCGAGACTCCGTCCACGACGCGTGAGATCCCTTGTATCTTGCCAGGCAGTACGGACATCACGAATGAGGATCAGATCTACGACGAGCGCTTTCGCTACACGTACTCAATCGAGCTCATCACGCAGCCCGGCGAGATAGGCGGCATGTTGCAAGACATGCAGCTGACGCTGAAGCGAGTGACAACTACACAGCCCACATAGGTCAACGTAGAGGAGACCAAGTGGCCCGAGTGTACATGGACAATGGGGCCCTCTGGCGTTTGCAGTTCGACGCCGGAGAGTTTCTGGACACTAAGATCGGGCCCTTGATTGCGGAAGATGCCAAACGGTATGCACCTAGGCGTACCGGTTTTCTTGCTGAGTCCATTGGTTGGGAAGTTGACGGTCTAACACTTTACATTTTTGCCTCTGCTCCGTATGCCGCTTACGTTGAGCTAGGCCACCGAGTGTTCCATCCTAGGACTGGCAGGATCGGTCCTGAAGTAGTTGTTCCGCAACCGTTCTTGAGGCCGGCTGTATATAAATATCGCACACCGGAGATGCCTGATCCACCTGCAACGTTCCCGGTCGCGATCAAGAAGCCTTGGACGAGGTACCGTTCAGTCGGATCGCAAAGTCGCAGGGGCATCAGGTGGCCGCTCGAGGCCGCTCGGGAGCACTTGCGGTTCTGGCGGCGTAGGGGAACTGGTAACTAATGGCTCTGCATCCTACCACCGACCTTGTGGCGGTAGCCTGGATATTGAGCATCTCGGATATCCCCGCCGGTAGCTGCGCAACGTCAATGCCGAATCAAGAGAACTGGCCTGTGGGGTCAGACGGCATCTCGCGTTTCATAACAGTCAGGGTTGTTGGCGGGACACCGATGGCGGGTACAGCGCCAGTTGCTCATCCTGTACTCGAGATCAGTACTTGGGCAGTCAAGGTAGGGACGAATAAGCCGCCCTGGCACGCTGCCTCGCAGCTCTGCGAGATTATCCGGATAGCGTCGTACGGTAGGACCCTTGGAGTATTTGGGCGACCGCTTACGTTCAGTCCGGGAGGTCGGCAGTACGCTACCGCGACGGTGACTGGAGTGATGCTTCATACCGAGCCGCGCAGAATGTATGCCGATCCTCGTAACTATGCGCACTATCAGTTCGACGCAGGTATGTTCTGGAAAGAAGCAGGACTTCTGATTCCGTAGGAGGTGACATGGCAAAGGTAACGGTGTCGTTGTTCGGCGACAGGGAGCTCGAGGTCCCCGACGACGAGGTAGCGGTCTTGCGGAGTCAGAACATTCTGACTTCAGTTGACGGCGAACCCGAAGAGGGTGCCTCGTCGGGGATACCTGAAAACGTACTTCCGGCGGCCGAGCTCGTCGCGGCAGGTGAGGCCCCAGCAGAGGAGGAGGCGACGACCGATGGCGGCGAGGCGCCGGCGGACCAGCAGCCGGCGGAATAAGATCAGGATCAACCCCAAGAACAAGGGGGTGTTCACGAGGAAGGCTAAGGCTGCTGGTAGAGGCGTTCAGGCTCATGCGACGGCAGTGCTTGCGGCGCCTAAGGGTCGGTACTCGGCCAAGACGCGCCGGCAGGCGGCCTTCGCAAAGAACTTCGGCGGTGCGTCAAGGCGGCGCGCTCGCGCGAGGAGGAGGTGACATGCCAGCAGTTACTTTGACACCAACGTTTCTGACTCCGAACTCGGGCAACGTTGACTTGACCACGACGATGACGGGGCTCGCGCTAGTCGGAGCAGGCAACAGCCCGATTCAGTTCGCTAACATCCCGGCGGCGCACTTGCTGTTCCTGCAGTGCCCGACCACGACATCGACGGTCACAGTGAACATAGCGACTACCGTGCTTGGGCAGGCGGTGACAGCGTTCACGCCGTTCTCGCCGACCGTCGGCGACATTATTCTCGTCGGACCGTTTAGTTCGGTCCTCGAGACTACGGGAGCGGCACCATCAGGCGGGTTGGTCCAGATCGCTCTAGGCACTCCCGGCAATGTGAAGGCACTCCTGGTCCAGATTCCAGGCGTTTACTAGGAGGTGACAAATGGCAGTTAACCCGTCCAACGTAATCCAGGGTCCGGCGACGATCTACTGGGGCGCGTTTGGCACGACGGAACCAGCGGACACCAACGCTGCGCTGATTGCGGCTCCTGGTGCCGGCTGGACCGACATGGGAGCAACGACCGGCGGTGTGACGGTCTCGATCGAGCACACCTACGGAGTGATCAAGGCGGACCAGCTAGTCGACAACATCGGCGCGCGGCTGACCGGCCGTACGATCACGGTGGCGATGGGCTTGCTGGAGGCGACGCTCCAGAACCTGCTCGTCGCGATGAACCAAGCGGCGAACATCTCGACTCTGGCCGGCGTGACGACCTTCGACCCTGTGACCGCAACATCGGCGACCCAGCCGACGTATACGGCTCTGTTGGTCGACGGTTGGGCGCCTACGCTGGGTACCGGCGCGGCTGCGAGGCGGCGTTTCATCGTGCGGAAGTTGCTCAGCGACGTCAAGGCCAGTGCGAAGTACGATCTGACCACTCAGGTCACTTGGGACTCGACGTTCACGGCGTACTACGTGTCGCCGTCGATCGCCCCGTTCCATATTCAGGACCAGACGAGCTAGGGAGGCCACCGATGGCGGACAACCAAGGGGTGGAACACGTTCCGGCAGCTCTCCAGGGTCGCCCGATCTCGGAGACGGAGTACAAAGTACTCCATCTGCAGAGTGATCAAGAAGGGGAACCTGAGAAGCGCGTACCGCTGTTCTACATCGATGAGGTGGAGTATACCGTAGTCGAGAACCCGTCTCCGACGATCGGGCTACGGTATCTCCACATCCTCGGTACTGAGGGCGAAGGTCAGGCCGCGTACTATCTGCTGAGCAAGATGCTTGGCGAGGCAGGGTACGAGGCACTGATGACCTACGAGAAGTTGACACAGGCGCAGTACGATCAGGTTCTGGACCTGGCAGTTCAGATCTCAACGGGCGGAAAAGAGCGCCCAAAAGTGAGGCCCCGGCCTGGCTACAACGGTCCGCGCAGATAGCCTGGATCGATACGCACTTGGAGGATGTATGCAGCGACATGAGTGCGTTTCACGGGGTCAGGGACATCCGGAAGCTAGACGGACCGGCGTTCTTCAAGTTGGCGTATCGGTTGGACTCGTATCAAGGCGCCGTAGCTGCAGCGGCTGCCAGAGAGGCAGGGGAAGGCCCTGTGATTGATCAGGAACTGTATCAGCAGCAGCAGCGACAGGTACCGCCGTTGCCTATGCCAGATCCTGATGCGCCGGCTTTGACTGCGGAGCAATTGGAGGCGATGTTCCCGGCAGCTCCGCAAATCGGTCAGGAGGTAGGCTTGTTCGAGATCACGAAGGTGACCGATGGCGGTTGAGGGCTTCAAGATTGCGGATGCGTATGCTGAAGTCCATATTGATGAGGATTCACTCAACCGCGACCTAACGATGCTCGAGACCCGGCTGAGGGCGATCCGCGATCGGGCGATTAAGGTCGGTATCGACACTTCGGAGATCGATCCCGAGCTACTGCTGATTCAGGAAAAGATCAACTCGATGGTTGCTCGGCTGCATGTCGAGCCGGACATTGATATTGATGCGACTAAGGCAACGCTGGACAGACTGCTCAGGGACATTACTAGATCGCGCACTCAGCTGAACATCATTCCGGATACCGCCGAGATCCGGAGGTCGATGAAGGAGCTGGAGGCCCGGCTGAGGGGGCTTAGAGGCAAGGTCGATATCGGCCTTGACGCGAAGAAGATCGGAGCCGAGCTAGAGAAGATCAGGGCTGAGTTTGCTCTTATTCATGACAAGAGCATTAGTATTGGGCTTGAGACTGGTAAGATACCCGATCAGTTGATGAAGATTCGGGCAGAGATTGAGCTGCTCAGTGAAGCCTATGTGCTTAAGCCTCACTTGAACACAGAGGAGCTTAGGCGAGGGCTTACTGAAGTCCGTGGCATGATTGCTGGTGTTCAGAAGGACTTCAACGT
>Ga0318562_10001306_pt1 | contig 11232 bp, 10 predicted proteins | sample GRESIP066b5f18_FD_203688 | JGI IMG/M metagenome (GOLD analysis project Ga0318562, IMG submission 203688) | Tropical soil microbial communities from Luquillo Experimental Forest, Puerto Rico - GRE.SIPMG.066b5f18 | ecosystem: Environmental > Terrestrial > Soil > Tropical forest > Bulk soil...
GTCTACGACCATGTGCTGCGCGCGGCCGATTGGACCGACAGCCTCCGGGACCTGGTGACGACCATCCTCGAGACCAACCTGACCATCCAGGGCAACCGGATGAACATCATCACCAAGAAGGTCACCAGCTGGGCGGCGATCATCGCGGTGCCGACGTTCATCACCGGGTTCTACGGGATGAACGTGCCATATCCCGGGTTCAGCGACACCCCGGGACTTATCGCCTCGGTCGGCCTCATGATCACGGCGGGGGCGCTGCTCTACTTCGTCTTCAAGCGCAAGGACTGGCTGTAGCGGCCCGGCAGCCGCGGCGCGGGATCAGGCCCCGGCCAGGCCGGCCGGGCCGCGGCGCGGGATCAGGCCCCGGCCAGGCCGGCCGGGCCGCGGCGCGGGATCAGGCCCCGGCCAGGCCGGCCGCCCAGTCCGCGATGCTGGTCACCTCGGCCTGCCGGGGGAACACCTTGTGCAGCAGCACCTGGTGCACCTCCGGGTCGCGGTCCAGGCAGCCGTCCGCCAGCACGGTCAGCCGGTAGTCCAGGTCGGCCGCCTGGCGCAGGGTGGACAGCACCACCCCGCTGGTGGCGATGCCGGCCAGCACCAGGTGGTCGACGCCACGGGCGCGGAGCAGCACCTCCAGGTCGCTGCCGGTGAAGGCGGAGACCCGGCGCTTGGTTACGATCGCCTCGCCGGGCGCGGGAGCGACCTCGGCGGGAATCTGGGCGCCTGGATCGCCGTCGGTGAACCGGCCGGACCCGGCGAGCGCGGCGAAGCTCTTGTTCCGGTCGCTGACCTCGGGGTGGCCGGGGCGGAACATGACCGTCACGTAACAGACCAGCACTCCCGCGGCGCGCGCCGCGGTGATCGCGGTACCGAGGCGGTCCAGGTAGCCGTCCTCGCCGGCGAAGCGCTCCACGATGCCCTGCTGCACGTCCGTGATCAGCAGTGCCGTCGCTGCCATGCCGTCCTCCCTCGCCGCCGGGGGACAGCCTTGCATACCGGGCCCCGTCCGGGTGCGCCCGGCCGCGCGGCCCGTAGCGCGCGGCCCGTAGCGGGCGGCCCGGCCGCGCGGCCCGTAGGGCGGTCCGGCCGCGCGGCCCGTGGCGGGCGGCCTGGCGGGCGGCGGCGTACGGTACCGGTATGGCGACACTCGACGACGCGGCCCGCATCGCCGCGGGGCTGCCCGAGGTCACCGAGGGAGAGCGGCACGGGACCCGGACCTGGTTCGTCGCGGGGAAGGCCTTCGCCTGGGAACGGCCGTTCAGCAAGGCGGACATCCGGCGGTTCGGCGGCGAGACCCCTCCGGGCGGGCCGATCCTGGCGGTCCGGGTCGCGGATCTCGGCGAGAAGGAGGCCGTGCTCGCCGCGAACCCGGGCGGCTTCTTCACGATTCCGCACTTCGACGGCTACTCCGCCGTGCTCATCCAGCTGCCGGAGGCCTCCGCGGCCGCGCTGCGGGAGGCGATCACCGACGGCTGGCTGGCCTGCGCACCGCCAAAACTCGCGGACGAGTACCTGCGCCGGTGAGCCGTGATCATGGGGATCTGGTCGCTCCAACCGCGCCGCATCCATGATCATGGGCACCTTCCCGCTCCATTTGCGGAAAGGTGACCGTGATCAAGCAAGCCAGACCGCTGCGGCGGGCACGTCGAAGGGAGGCCGGCTGATGCAAGCGGATTGCCTGAGCCCGCGCCCCCTGGGCTCGTCCGGCATGACGGTGTCGGCCATGTCGCTCGGCTCCTGGCGCACGTTCGAGCACCTGCCGGCCGAGACCGGGGCCGCGATCCTCGCGGCGGCCAGGGATGAGGGCATCAACTTCTTCGACGACGCCCGGTACAACGACGAGACGGGCCGGGCGCCGCTGCCCACCGGCTACTCCGAGGTGCTGTTCGGGGAGTTGTTCCGCGCCGCGGGGGTGCGCCGGGACGAGGTCGTGGTCGCCAACAAGCTGTGGTGGGAGTTCTGGCCGGAGCAGGGCGCCGCCGCGGAACTGGATGGCTCGCTGGCCCGGATGGGCTTCGACCACGTGGACGTGATCTACGCGAACCCGCCGCCCGACGGCCTCGCCGTCCCCGACGCGGTGGCCGCCGTGGGCGGGCTGCTCGACGCGGGCCAGGCGCGCGCGTGGGCGATGGTCAACTGGCCGGCGGCCCCGTGCGGGGAGGCCGTCGCCGCGGCCGCGAGCCTGGGCGTGGCGCCGCCGTGCGCCGTGCAGTTGCCGTACAGCCTGGTGCGGCGCTCCTGGGTGGAGGACCCCGCGATGGAGGCGGCGCTGCACGCGGCGGGCGCCGGGGTGGTCGCCTCGTTCTGCCTGGAAGGCGGGGTGCTCAGCGGCAAGTACCTGGCCGGCGCCACGGCCGGGCGGGCCGCCGCCACGCTCGGCGAGGCCCGGGCCGCCCCGGCCGTCGCGGCGGCCCCTGACCTCGTCGTCCTCGCCGCCGAACTGGGCACCACCGCGGCCGCGCTCGCACTGGCCTTCCCGCTCACCAACCCCGACGTGACCAGCGTGCTGTTCGGGGCGACCAGCCCGGAGCAGCTCCGGGCCAACTGCGCGGCGCGCGGCCTCCTGGACTCGCTCAGCCCCGGTGACATCGGCCGGCTGCGGCAGGTCGGCGCCGACCGGCGCTGACCCGCGCCACCAGGGTCAGCACCGTGGCGCCGCAGAGCCGGCCGCCGCAATCCGCGGCGCCCCGCCATCGGGCGGGACGCATCGGCACTCCCGCTACCCCCGCCCGGCGGGACCCTGGGCGGCCGCCCTGCGGCGTTCGCTGACCTCGGCGACCAGCGCGTCGATCAGGCCGGGCCGGAAGCCGAGCCCGGGGAAGCCGGCCAGCGTGGCCAGCGGCATGCTGCCGATGATCGCCAGCAGCTCCGGGCTGCCGAGGATGCCCGCCGGCCGCCCGTCCGGGCGGGTGCCCAGGGCGTCCCGCAGCACCTGCCCGCCCGCCGGGTCGGCGAGCCACTCGGCCAGCGTCGAGGTGCCGGACAGCGGCAGGGCGGGCGGGGTCGCCTCGACGGTGATCGCCGCCGACAGCCGGATGTCCCGGGACGAGGCGCCGACGCAGATGCGGAACTCGCCCGGTTCCAGCACCCACCGCCGGTGCAGCGCCGACCAGTAGGACAGGTCACGGGCGGTGAGCGTGACCGTGACCTCCCGCTCGGCCCCCGGTTCCAGGGTGATCTTGGCGAACGCCTTCAGCTCCCGCGGCGGCCGGGCCACCGCCGCGGCCGGGTCACCGACGTAGACCTGGACCACCTCGGCACCGGCACGGCCGCCGGTGTTCGCGACCGTGCACCGGACCGTCACCGCCAGGTCGCCGCCGTCGGCGGAGCCGGCCTGGGTGACCCGCAGGCGGCTGTAGGAAAAGGTGCTATACGACAATCCGTGGCCGAACGGGTAGGCGACCTGCCGGTCCAGGCCGTCGTACCCGCGGTAACCGACGAACACCCCCTCGCCGTACCGGACGTGGCCCTCCTCGCCGGGGAAGTTCAGGTACGCCGGGCAGTCCGCCAGCCGCAGCGGGATCGTCTCGGCCAGCCGCCCGGAGGGGTTGACCGCGCCGGTCAGCACGTCGGCGAGCGCCGACCCGGTTGCCTGCCCGGCCAGCCAGCACTCCAGCACCGCCGCGGCGGCGTGGTCCCAGGTGCTGGTGCGGACCGCGCCGCCGTTGCAGAGCACGGCCACGAGGGGGGTGCCGGGGACGGCCTCGGCGACCCTGGTGAGCAGGCTGGTCTGGGCCTCCGGAAGGTCCATGTGCGCCCGGTCGAAGCCCTCGGATTCCTCGGCTGGCGGCAGCCCGAGGAAGACCAGGGCGACATCGGCGCCGGTGGCGGCGCTGACCGCCTCGGCCGCGAGGTCCGGGCCGGTGCCCGCGCCGGGGGAGCCGTCCTCGATGCGGTACCCGGCGGCGAACCGGAGCGTGGCGCCCGGCAGCGCGGCGGCCAGTTCGTCCAGCGGGACATCCGCCTGGGTCGGGCTGACCTGGGAGCTGCCCGCCCCCTGGAACCGGGGGGTGCGGGCGAACTCGCCGATCACCGCGACCGTCAGCCCGGGCGCGCCGGTCAGCGGCAGCACCCCGTCGTTCTTCAGCAGCACCATGCTCTGCGCTGCGGCGCGGCGGGCCAGGGCGTGATGCCCGGCGGCGTCCAGCCCGGCGGGCCGCCGATCCCGGGCCCGGTACACCAGGCGCAGCACCCGCCCGGCGGCGTGGTCCAGCACGGCCTCGTCTAGGTCCCCGGCCGCGACCGCGTCGATGATCGCCCGGTCGCTCACCCCGAGTTGTGGTGGCATCTCCAGGTCCAGTCCCGCGCGCAACGCCGCGACCCGGTCGTGCACGGCGCCCCAGTCGGAGACGACCAGGCCGTCGAAGCCCCACTCATCGCGCAGCACGTCGGTAAGCAGCCACCGGTGCTGGGAGGCGTACTCGCCGTTGACCTTGTTGTAGGAGCACATCACCAGCCACGGCCGCGCCGCGGCGACGACGTGCTCGAACGCCGGGAGGTAGACCTCCCGCAGTGTCCGCTCGTCCACCTCGGCGCTGACCCGCATCCGGTCGGTCTCCTGGTTGTTCGCCGCGAAGTGCTTCACGCACCCGCCGACCCGCTGCGACTGGAGCCCGTCGACCATGGCCGCGGCCAGCCGGCCGGACAGGTGCGGGTCCTCGGAGAAGTACTCGAAGTTGCGCCCGCACAGCGGGTGCCGCTTGATGTTGATCCCCGGACCGAGGACGACCGCGATGCCCTGGGCCCGTGCCTCCGCGCCGAGGGCGGCGCCGACCTCGCGGGCGAGGCCCGGATCCCAGGAGCAGCCCAGCGCCGAGGCGGTCGGGAAGCAGGTGGCCGGGACGCTGGCCCGCAGCGCGGCGTCGGCGCCGCGCTCCGGCTGCTTGCGCAGTCCGTGCGGGCCGTCCGACAGCATGACCGCCTCGATGCCGGACTCGCTGACCGGCGCGGTATGCCAGAAGTCCGAGCCGAGGCACAGCGCAGCCTTCTGCGGCACGCTCAGCCCGGCCAGCACCGTCGCTACTGATTCGTCGTCGGCCATGCCTGCGCCCTTCCGCTCGCGTGCCGCCCGGCGGCCGCGGCGAGCCTGGCGAGCACGATCGCCAGCACCACGGCCACCGTGGCGCAGCCCGCCGCGTAGGCGGTGACGACGCGCATCGTCACCGCGCCGGGTGCGGTGGTGACCAGGGCAAGCACCGCGACGCCCGCCAGCCACGACAGCAACTGGTCACGGTGCCGGGATAGGGCAATCGTGCCCTGGCCGAGCACCATCGCGAGCATGTAGCACAGCGTCCCGAAGGCAAGCCAGCCGAACGCGGCGTGCCCCAGCACGGGTTGCGTGCCGAACAGCACCTGGGTCAGCCACGGCCCGAGGATGGTGGCCAGCAGCCCGCAGGCGACGCCGAGGACCACCACGACCGCGCAACTGCGGGCCAGCAGCAGCCGGAACCGGGCCCGGTCACCGGCCGTGACCGCGTCGGCCAGGCCGGGCAGCAGGGACGTCTGCAACGAGGTGAAGATGAATAGCGGCACCCGCGTCAGCACGGCCGCGGCGAGCAGCGCGCCGACCGCGGCGGGGCTGCCGGGCGACAACAGCCGGACGCTGATCACCGGCGCGTTGATGATCACCTGGGCGAGCAGCATGGTCCCGATGAGCTGCGCCAGCCGGTGGGACATGGCAGCCCAGGGGAGCGGGGGGCCCGGGCGCAGGCGGGGGATCACCGGGCCGAGCGTGAGCAGCACGGCTAGCAACGGGGCGACGGCCAGGACCAGCCCGAACGCCACCGCCGAATGGCTGCCCGCCAGGGCGAGCGCGCCCGCCGAGGCCGCTCGCAGGCCCCCGTCGGTGGCGAGCTGGGCGCCGTAGCCGCCGAAGGCGCCCAGGCCCGCCAGCGTGCCCCGGCTCACCGCGGTGACCGCGAGCGCCGCGCAGGCACAGCCGAGGACCGTCACCATCGCGGTGTCGCCGCCGAACAGCCGGTCGGCGACCGGCCCGGCGGCCGCGGCCAGCGGCACCAAGATCACGGCCAGCACCACACCCGCCAGCGCGCAGGCGCGGCGGACGGTCGGCCCGATGCCCTCGCCGACCGCGGCCCGGGCCGCCACGTGCCGGATCAGCTCCTGCTCGATGGGCAGGAACACGCCGAGGCCGAGCAGGAACACGATGGACCAGAGCACCGACAGCGCCGCCATCCCGCTGGCCGGCAGGCTGTGCCCGGCGACAGCCAGGTGGGCGCAGTAGCCAAGGCCGAGCACCAGCAGCCCGGACCCGACGGTAAGCGTCCCCGGCGGCAGCATGTCGAGGGCCCGGCGCGGCAGCATCGCGCGGATCCAGGCGCCCGGGACGCCGGGCGCGTGGCCCGGCGCGGGAGCGCGGCCGCGCGAGGCCCGGTCAGACGCGGGCACGGTGGTAACCCCCGAAGCGCTCATCGACCTGCTCGCCGGCGAGCCCGAAATCGGGCAGCGCGTACCGGTGGGCCGGCCCGTGCGGGCCTGAGCATCGCACGGGCCGCATGCCCGCCCCCGAGTCCGCGGCTCGTCCGTGGTTGGTAGCGCCAACGCCCGCAAAGGAATGCGAGCCCGCGAGGGTTACTACCGCCATACCACGATGACCAGGCATTTTACCGCCTTTGGTACCGCCGGGAACACCAGGCCCGAGCCCGCCGCGCCGCACCGGCCCCCGCGTGCCGGTTATCACGATGGTCAGGCAGCCGGGGGCAGGAGTCTGCCCCGATCGACCCTGGACTCGTCGCGGTTGCCGTACCGTTCCCGCAGCGCCTGCCAGGCCTGCAGCTTCTCCGGCCGCATCCGCTGACCGTCATACAGATCTTCGACGAAGCAGTGCAGCACGCTCTCCCCGCCTGACCCGAGGAATTGCACGTTCAAGATCTCCTGCCCCGGGAACGAGGGGAACAGGCTGGGTCCCCGCGTGAACCGCACGCCGGTGACCTCATCGACCCGTACGTCAATCGTCCGGCTCGCCGCGTCGTCGCCGAGGCGGACGTGCCACCAGCGCCGGTCGGCCGGTCCGGCGATCACCGGCGTTGTCGCTCCGGCGAGGTGCGCGAGGTGGCAGTCGTTGCCGAAGACGAAAACCCCCTGCAGCCTGGACCCCGACAGCTCGGCGATCAGGCGTTCCAGTTCGCTGGCTGGCTCGCTGATCTTTGCGGTTGTGCTCATCGCGCGCTCCTCGCCCGCGTCGGTGCTGTTAGTGGTTGGCAACACGGCGCTGCGCAAGATCGATACCCGACCGCCGGCCAGATGACCAGCTCTTCGAAAAACGCGGGCAGTTTCTGGGCGTCGCAGGTCAGGCGGGACGTTAACCTAGCGTGCCGGAAACTGCTTGTGGTCGTTGGCGTAATCGCCGACGAAGACCGCCGGGTAGCCCACCATCATGAGCTTGTGAGCGCGAAAGGCTGGGCCGCTGGCCGGGCGCGCGCGTCCGGACCGGCCGCGCGGGCACGGCTCGGGCTCGCCTGGCCCGGGCTTGCCGCGCGGGCGTGGCCGGCGCTGGCCGGGCTGGGGCTGGGCGTGCTTGCGCTGGGCCCGGGGCTGCGGCGCGGGTTCCTGCTCAGCTACGACATGGTGATCGTGCCGCGGCAGCCGTTCACCGCGGCGCTGGTCGGGCTGGCCGGCGGGCCGCCCCGGGCGGTGCCCAGCGACGCCGTCGTGGCGGTGGCCTCCCGGGTGCTGCCGGCGGACCTGGTGCAGAAGTTGCTGCTGCTGTCGGTTTTCGTGCTGGCCTGCTCCGGTGCGGCGGCCCTGCTCGACCGGGAGCCGTGGTTCGCGCGGCTGGCCTCCGGGGTCTTCTATTCCTGGAACCCGTTCGTGGCCGAGCGGCTCATCATCGGCCAGTGGGCGCTGCTGCTCGGCTACGCCGGCCTGCCCTGGGCGGTGCGCGCGGTGACCACGGGCTCCACGGCGTCCTGGCGCGGTGCCGGGCGCCTGGCCCTGGCGTTGGTGCCCGCCATCCTCGGCGGGTTCGCCGCGATGACCGTCACTGCGCTGGCCGTGCTGCCCGCCGCAATCCTGGCCCGGCCGCCGGGCGCCGGGCGATCGCCCGGGCAGCGGGCCCGGGCCGGCGCCGCCGCGCTCGGGGTCCTCGCCGCGGGGAGCCTGCCATGGCTGATCCCGTCGCTCGCCCGCCCGGTGTACGCCGACCCGGCCGGGGTCGCCGCGTTCGCCGCCCGGGCGGACACCCCGTTCGGCTCCCTCGGCAGCCTGGTCATGCTGGGCGGGATGTGGAACGCCCAGGCGGTGCCCGCGGGCTACGGGGGGTGGTGGTCGGTCCTGTGGCTGGCCCTGGTGCTGGCGGCGCTGGCCGGGTACCTGGCGTTCGCGGTGCGCCGGAGGCGGTGGCCGGGGCTTGGCATCGCGGCCGGGGCGGGGCTGGTCATCGCGGGCATGGGGATCACCGCGCCCGGCCGGGACCTGCTGCGGGCGCTGGGAACGTCCTGGCCGGGGTTCGCGGTACTGCGCGACGGCCAGCAGTTCACTGCCCCGCTGGCCCTGGTCGGGGCGCTCGGGGCCGGCCTGCTGGTGGCCTGGGCGGCCCGGCCCCGCGTGACCCGCGCGGCGAGCCGGTCCGGCGCGGCCGGCCGGTCCGGGCGGGCTGGCGCGCAGGTTGGCCGGTCCGGTGGAACCGGCGCTCCCGCTGGGTGGTCCGGCCGGTCCGGCGCGCCAGCCGGGTGCGCGGGCGACGACGTCCCCGCGCCGGCGGACCGGACGGGGCTGGCCATCACGGTGGCGCTGCTGCTCGCGCCGGTGCTGCTGCTGCCCGGGCTGGCGTGGGGGGCGGCCGGACGGCTGCGCCCCGCCTGGTACCCGTCCTCCTGGCTGACTGCGGCGCGCGTCATCGACGCCTCCCCGGCGGGGGGCAAGGTCCTGCTGCTGCCGTGGACGGCCTACCGGCGGCCGGCCTGGAACGGCGGGCGGGCACTGCTGGATCCGTGGCCGCGGCTGGTCTCCCGGCCGCTGATCTGGAACGACGGGCCACTAGTCGGCAACGTCCAGATGCGGCCCGACGACCCGCCCAGGGGCCGCTTGGCCGCCGCCATCGCCGCGCCGGGCCCGCTCACCCCGGCGCTCGCGGCAGCCGGAGTGAGGTTCGTGATCGCGGACGGCGGCCCTGGCGGGGGTTCCGGCGGCTCCGGCCCCGCGGGTTACGCGAGCCGGCTGCCGGGCTGCACCGTGGTCAGGACCGCGCCCGGGCTGGTCGTGTACCGGGTGCCCGCCGGCCGGGCCGGGTGGTAGCACCGGACGGTCGTCGGCGGCCGGCCCGCGCGGAATCCTCCTAAACGCCCAGGTGCCTGCGCGCCTGGGGATGGTCACCATGTGATTAGAACGTGTTACAGTTTCTTCCTATTTTCGCGGCACGCCGGATGGCTCGCGGCCGCCGCCCAATAATGGGTCTGTCCCCCTGCCGCGAGAGGAGCGCCATGGTCCATTTGCTCATCGCCGTCGCCCTGGGGGTTGTGCTTGCCGTCGGGGCCGCCGTTGCCGCCAGCGGCGCGCTGACCGGCGTGGCCGACGGCGCTCCGAGCAGCGGGTCGCTCTATCAGTACGGGCACCGCTGACCGGCCGGGCGGTGGAAACCCTGCCGCCGGGAGGCGCCCCGCGCGCCGGCCCGGTGCAGATCGAGATCGTTGTCCCGGCCCGCAACGAGGCCCGCAGGCTTCCCGGCGGGCTCACCGAGCTGTGTGACAAGGCGGCTGCCCTGCCCATCCCGGCGGCGGTCCTGGTGGTGGACAGCGCGAGCACCGATGCGACCAGCGATGTGGTGCGGCGCTGGCCCGCGGGCCCGGTGCCGGTCCGCCTGCTGCGGTGCGCCCGCCCCGGCAAGGGGCTGGCGGTCCGGACCGGGCTGCTGGCCACGCGTGCCCCGTTCGTCGGGTTCTGCGACGCGGACATGGCCACCGACCTGTCCGCCCTGGACGCCGCGATCGGCCTGCTCGACGCGGGGCACCCGTTGGTGGTCGGCTCCCGCGGCCTTGGCGCCTCGGTGGTGGAGAACCGGCACAGCGCGATCCGCCGGGCGGGCGCGGTCGTGTTCCGTGCCATGGCCCGCCGGGTGGTCCCGGGTGCCACCGACACCCAGTGCGGGTTCAAGTTCTTCTCCGGGCCGCTGGCCCGTGCCGCCGCGCTGCGGCTGACCACGCCCGGCTTCGCCTTCGACATCGAGCTGATCGCCCTGTGCCAGCGGCTGGGCGCGACGCTGACCGAGTTCCCGGTGTGCTGGCGCGACATGCCGGGCTCCACGTTCTCGGTGCCCAGGCACAGCGCCGCGGCGCTGCGTGACGTGGCGTCCATCTGGCTGAGCCACCGGCCCGCCGCCCGCGCCGCCGGCCTGGCGGCCGCCCCGGCACCGGCGCCGGAATCGCCCGGCCATCCGGACGCGCTGCCGGCCGGGGCCACGCCGGCGTGACCGGCCCCGGCGCCGCCGACGCGCCGGGCACCCCCGGCGGCCGCGGGATGCCCGGCGGCGCCGCGATCCCCGGCGGGCCGGGGGCCGGCGCAAGCGACCTGACCGGCCTGCGGATCGCCATCGCCAACTGGCGGGATCCCTGGCATCCAGACGCGGGCGGCGCCGAACGGTACGCCTGGGAAGTCGGCCGGGGCCTGGTCGCCCGGGGGGCGCGCGTGGTCTTCCTGACCGCGCGGGCGCCCGGGCAGGCCCGGCGCGGCCGCCACGATGGGATCATGGTGGCCCGGATGGGCGGCCGCTTCACCGTGTACCCGCGCGTGCTCGGCTGGCTGCTGCTGCGCCGCCGGTCCTTCGACGCGGTACTGGACTGCCAGAACGGGATCCCGTTCTTCACCCCCTTCGTGCTGCCCCGCCGGGTGCCCGTGCTCTGCGTGATGCACCACGTGCACACCGCCCAGTTCGGCCTGCACTTCCCGCGCTGGATGGCGCAGGCGGGCCGGGTGCTGGAGGGGCCGGCCGCCCGGCTGGCCTACCGGCGGCACGCCTGCGTGGCGGTCTCCCCGTCCACGGTCGCCGCGATGCGCGAGCGGCTGCGCTGGGCCGGCGACATCTACCTGGTCCCGAACGGCGCTCCGCCGCCCGGCCCCCCGCGCCCCGCGGGCCCCGGCCGGTCCGTGACCTGGGTGGGCCGCCTGGTCGCGCACAAGCGCGCCGAATTGCTGCTGCCGGTAGCGCAGCGGCTGGCGGGCAGCGGGCTCACCGTCGACGTGGTCGGCCGCGGCCCGGTGGGCCCGGCCCTGGCAGCCGGC
>Ga0318562_10001309_pt1 | contig 11223 bp, 9 predicted proteins | sample GRESIP066b5f18_FD_203688 | JGI IMG/M metagenome (GOLD analysis project Ga0318562, IMG submission 203688) | Tropical soil microbial communities from Luquillo Experimental Forest, Puerto Rico - GRE.SIPMG.066b5f18 | ecosystem: Environmental > Terrestrial > Soil > Tropical forest > Bulk soil...
CCCTCGCTTGGCTCCTCATCGCTCTCGCCTTCCTGCTCACTCGCAGGCTCGCAAGGTCATCATGACCCGCCGCCTGAATTTCGAGTCGGGCTCTCAGTTTCAGGGCATCGCGCAGGCTATCCATGGGATATCTCCTCGCTGGGCTCGCGTTTTCGACTGTGGTTACGGTGTTGCGGCTATCAACGAATTATTGGCGCTCGCAGTCCGCTTGTGATTTTATGAAGTTCTCACGACGGTATACGGTCGTTCGACCAACCTCGTACCGCGTTCAGCCGATCCAGGGGCTGTCTACCCAGGACGTTGATACGGCCGGCGGTTTGAAATCGTAGGAAATCCGGCCAGCCGGCAAATAGAAGAGGGCGATCAGCGCGCCGCCTCTCACCTCGGGGAAGTGTCGGCTGCCAGGGTCCGGCGCCGTCCATCCAGCGCCTTGCCAGCCCTGCATCCCCTTGAGCTGAGCGCTCTCGTCGATCGGCACCACGAGATTCAACTCGCCATAGGGATGACCGTGATAGTCGCCCCGAAGAACTCCATCGGCGTGGCTGTCGGCGAAGGCGCGGGCATCTCGGCTGTTCATGTAGACGGCGGTAATACTGAAATGAAACGTCTCGGGCACTGGCGCGAGGATCCGGCTGCGCCGATAGTTGGTACCAGCGATCTCCTCGCGCGCTGCCCAACCTTCTTCGACGCCTAGTTTGATCAGTCGGGACAGATCTCGGTAGAGTGGACTTTCTGGTCCGTATTTCGCATTCAACCACCGTTCCATCTCCACACCAGGTGTCATGTCCTTGACCTCTTGGAGAAACGGAATACTGCGATTGATCAGCGCTTGCCGACTATCCATAGCTCATTCCTCTTTAGGATCGGAAAGCGACCGCTGAGGGAATGTCCGTCGAGCGCCCACGACGTCGTCCGGTTCCCATTCATGTCCACCGAGACATGGGCGCTTTGTCGCGCGGATGGAAGCGAAAGCTCGACAAGGTAAAAATGAGCCTTATTCATAATGGCCTCACATGGTGAACGTAAGAACACTCGACCTGAATCTGGTCCGGATCTTCGATGCGCTGATGGAGGATCGCAGCGTGCGGCGCGCCGGATTGCGATTGGGTGTGACCCAGTCCGCCATCAGTCACGCCCTGAACCGCCTGCGCTATCACCTGAACGATGAGCTCTTCGTCCGGACGCGCGCCGGCATGGTTCCGACCGCCCGGGCCGTCGAGATTGCCGGTCCCTTGCGAGAAGCGCTGCGCGACATCGAGCTGGTGCTGGGAGGTGCCGGCTTCGAGCCGCTCACGGCGTCTCGGCGCTTCGTGCTGGCGGCGAACGACATGATGGCAGCCACGGTCGTTGCGCGGCTGATGAGCCGGCTGGCTGTCCTGGCCCCTGGCATCGACCTCGTACTGCGGCCGGTCACGCGCCTCGACCTAGCGGAGCAGATCGACATGGGCCTGATCGACCTGGCACTGGGGGTCTTCGCCGACATACCGGCCCGGTTGCAATCGGAAACGGCGCTATGCCTGACAGACGTCGTGGCGTTCCGCCCCGAGCATCCGGTGGCGCGCGATCTGTCGGTGAAGGCGCTGGGCCGTTTTCCGCTCGCCGCCGTCTCGCTCGCCGGCGTCGAGGCCGGCGCGATCGAAGGCTACATTCTGGAACGGGGACTGGCGCGGCAATCGGATGCGTTCGACCGCGTGGCATTGGAGACGGCCCTCGCGGGCGCCGGAGCCCACCCGAGGTTCGGGCTGCTGACACCGCATTTCATGGCCTTGCCCGCCATGCTCGCATCGAGCGAACTGGTCGCCATCGTTCCCGGCCTGCTAACTCCCATCTTCCGAGGCGCAGGGCTCGTCGTATGTCCCTTGCCGTACCCAGCCAAGCCCTCGGCGGCGCAACTCGTCTGGCATCGGCGCGCGTCGGTGGATGCCGCACACACTTGGTTCCGGTCGATGTTGCTAAACATCGCAAGGGAATGCGTCGACGAACTGGTCTGAGGCAATCGAAAGTTCAGCGTCCGCTGCAACGTGGCTGGGTCGGCCGTGAGCCTAACGTAATCGCGCCTTGCAGCCAGTTCACAAAGAGTCGGTTTTTGGGGAGTCGCGAAGCTAACTGCTATGACCGACATGGGGCGCGAAGCCGACGCTGACTTGATCGACTGCGAACTTCCGCGAGCGGGCGGGTACCAAGCGTTGCCACTAGCGGTCTTCGCGCGTCGCAGGAATGGCCATAGGCGGATTGTGCTGTCGCTGCTGCGGCAGGACGCGAGTCGTTGCGGGCGGCCGCGGGGCAGATGCAGCCAAGTGACAGCCCGCGCGGACAAGCGGGCTTGATCGGAGGCAGTGGCGCCGGCCGGGGGAAGTCCGCGCAGATGAGCTCCCGCGCGGGTGCGCGATAGCGCCATTCTCGGGAGGCCTGGCTTGCCCGGCCTGGCACGAATGCGCCGTTACCCATCTATTTACTCCTGCCGATAAGCGTGGGCGTCGCTCTGGAAAGGCGCGCCGTTCCGGATGGCAATGCCCGTTCGTCGCCCGCCTCTTCACGCGCGGGTTGGTGCTGTCGGACCCGGACACCGTGCCGCCGTTTAGCCCCTGTTTCCTCCGAGGCGGGGAGCAGGAATTGGAGCGTTCCATGGGCTGAGCTCTCCAAGGAAAGGGCCTGCGTCTCGTTGCTCTGACTCTTGCCCTACGGCCTTTCGTCCCGGCCTTCGGCCCCTGCGAGCTTCGAGCTTGCCGGTATCCCCGCCTTTCGGCCTTCGGCCTGCAAGGCGCCCTATCGCCGTCTCCGCCGCCTCGCGGCCTCTGCGCTGTCTTCGCTTCGCTCGCAGCTCGGGCCGTCTCCGGCAGCTCGCGGCGCATGGGCGCCCTCGCTCACGCTCGGGCGGGAGATACCCCTCCGGCAAGCTCGGCTCTCCGGGGCGCGGCGCTGCGCTAGCCCCTCGCTGCGCTCAGGCTCCGCCGGTCCGGAGACGGCCGTAACGGGCAGTCATCGCAACGGGGCGCAGGCCCCACATAGGAGAGTGCCATGAGGAACATCGCAGAATTCCAGATCATCGGCCGGGTCGGAAAGGTGAAGACGGTCGGCTCGACGACACGGGTCTCGGTCTGCGCGAACTACCCGGTGAAGGACAAGCAAGGCGAGTGGCAGGACAACCCCCACTGGAACGAGGTGACGATCTTCCACGACAGCACCCAGGGCTACGTCAACAAGCACATCGACAAGGGCGACCTGGTGTTCGCGCGCGGCCGGATCCGCCAGAACTCCTACGACAAGGACGGCGAGACCCGCTACACGGTCGATCTCGTCTGCACCGACATCTCGCGCCTGGCGAAGGCCTCCGACGAGGCCGGCGAGTGAGCCGCCGGGGACCGCCCCTGGCGGCCCCCTCCCACTTCTCCAGGAGAAAGGCAATGAACTACATGCGCAAGCCGGATGCCCGACCTTGGGCTCGCGATCTGCCAATTGCGTTAGCCACACGCTGGCGCTCATGAGCACTGGAGACGGTGGGTTTCCGCATTGTGTGCGGGGGCAGGGCGACTCAAAACGTTACCGCGTCATCGTGTTGCGGGCACCCAATTCCATGGGGCCGCCCTGGCGGCCCTTCCTACGCTAATCACGCGACGCCGATCGGCGAGGGCGCCTGTGGCGCCAGCGGTCGCAGCCCCTGATCGGGGCCGCGTTTTCTTCTCTCTGCGGTCCAAGCTTATGGCTTGTCGGCCCGCGCCAAGAACGCGGCGCGGTCCTCGCCATGCTCGCCTGCGGCTGCGCGTGGCTCCTGTCCGTTGGCGCCGCCTCCGGCGGTCGCTTTGCGATCCCTGGCCCAGGACCTCCTTCGCACGTCGCCTGGCCTTCGTCATCGAGACGAGGGAGATTCTGCAATGACACAGACTATCGCGCAGCTGGCCGACGACACCCTCACGATCACGTCCGGCGAGTTCGCCGCGACCATCACGGTGAAGCAGATCGCCGCCACCTGGGACGCGCGATCGCATTTCCCGGAGAGCCGCGCACGCCTCGAACTGGCGGTGCTCGAGGAGCGGCTGAACAACTTCGCTCGCCGTCTCGAGGAGCTTGAGGCGCCAGCCGGAGCGCTCAACGCGGCGCAGGAAACCGAGGCGTACACACGCGGGCACGTCGAATTGACCCGTCGCGCCTGGGCGCTCGAGAACCGATGCATGTTCTGGTTCATCGTCGGGCCGGCGAAGTTCCCGACGGCCCGCAACGAGAAGAGCATGGCGAGCCGCGACAAGGGCTATCGCCTCATGAGCGAGCATCCTCGGCTGGCGATCGCCGCCGTCCGCCGTAGGGCCTTCCCCTATGGCGCGCCTAGCGAGGCGGTCAGGGCCAACAATCCGGACGCGCCGCAGTTGCCGCGCGCCAAGATCGACAGGCATCAGCGACGGCACGCCCTGATGAAGGCTGCCAACATGGCGATCCGTGCCTCCAGGGCGCAGGACGAGACGGTGCATGCCGAGGCGGTGCAAGGCGCGACCGGCCTGCCGGCGGCGATCTGCTCCCAGCTGGTGCGCCAGGACGAGATGGGCCGCCGCGGCTTTGCGGATTACCAGCTCGCCGGCGCGCTCGCCGAGATCACGAGGCTCGCAAAGCGTCTGGCCGACATCGAGACGGTGCGCGCCAAGGGCACGCGCGAGAGGAGCGTTAGCACGGAACTCGGCGAGATCCACATCGTCGAGAACGCCGACGCCGCCCGTATCCAGTTGCTCTTTCCGGGCAAGCCGGACGCAATGGTGAGGGCGCATCTCAAGTGATGCGGGTTTCGGTGGTCTGCGCGCGAAGGCGCCTGGCAGCGGCATCTGAACGAGGCCGGACGCTGGGCCGCCGAGCGCGTGCTCAAGCAGCTCGGCTCGCCCGGGTGAGGCGCCATGGCCCCCACGATGTGGTCGGCCCCTCTCGGCGCGGCACCACACGAAATATCGTTCGACAGTGGAGCCATGGTGGCTCCCATATGGCTCCGCTGTCAGGCGCTCGCCTCCTCTCGCACGCCGCAGGCCGGGGGCCATCTTTTCCCACCGGTGCCGGCCAACACTCTCCATTCAACGGTCGCTGACCGACCTCGCCGACCTGCGCCTCTCGAATTCCCGCGCCCCGATCTCCCGCAGCCGCGCCGCCTCCCGGCTGTCCCCGATACGCCGGCGCAATTCGATCAAGCCGCCGAGCAACACTGATTCCGGCAGATCGCGCAGCCCGGCCAGCACGATCAGGCCGCCGAGCTTGAACTTGCCGGCGGTGTCCGCGCGGCGCGCTACTCGGCGATCGGCACCCGCCAACATCCGCCGCTTGCGCTCGAGCAGCAGCAGTTGCTGGCGTATGCGGTGGCGCCGACTTGGTCCGCGCGCGACCCGGAAGCTCGCTGCCAGATCACGAAAGCCAGCCGCAAGCTCATCGTCGGAGAGAGCAAGCTCCGCGAGGCCTGCCGAGACGGCGAGGCGGCCGATGCGATCGCGCTCGGTCGTGTCGATCCCAGCGAGCTCGCGAGCGAGCAAGGCCGACCGCTCCTCGATCTCGGCAAGGGTCTTCGGAACTTTGAGGCGGGGTTTGCGTCCCATCGCTATGCCCGGGTCAGCGCCGATCGGCGCCGGCTACACGAATTCGGGACCCAGCCGGAACGGGCTCGGCCTTGATGCGGGCGGCTCGCAGAGCGCCAGCGGTTTAGGCGGTCAGCGTAGCGACGCGGGCTCCGGGACACCAGCAATGCGGCGTGGCCACATGACTTCGACCCGTCTGAGGTGCGACATGCGGCGATGCCACCGCTGGCCTCGCCAACGCAACCCCGACCAGCTCTGGCTCGGCTCGCGTGCGCGCTCTATCAGCGCTGGTGGCTGCCGACGGCGGTGGAAGGCTGGCCCTATGCCGAACCTGCAAATGCCGACCTCCCCCTTCTTCTCGGCCGACCAATCCATTGCCCTTAGGTGGGCTCGTGAGTTCGCTTCTCTCGCGTTGCCTTCCTCGTCAGCTTGCCTTCTCGTCAGATCATCACCTCATCGCTGCGCGCTCTTCGAATCGGAGCTTCGCCGGTTTGTGAGGTGGCCGGCCGTGGCCGGCGTGCAGAAACGGAGACGGCCTTCGGCCGTCGGTGTTTATGCCGCACTTATGGGTTGCTTGACCGCAACCCTTCCCAGTGCGACCGTCACCGCAATCGCCCCGCTTTCGTGGCCCCATTGCTATGCACTCTTCCCCGACGCTGAGGATTGCCCAAATGACCTCCATCAGCCCGAGGCCCCGCTCGCCTATGACGTGATAGGCTCCAAGCGCCAGCGCCCAGAATGACGATCGAGCATCTAAGCGTCACCCACATCTCGCGTGGCAAAGGCGGAAGCGCCGTGGCGTCGGCCGCCTATCGAGCGGCCGAAATGATCGAGGATGAGCGCGTTGGAACGACCCATGACTTCCGCAAGAAGCAGGGCGTCGAGGCCACGTTTATCATGGCGCCGGCGGGTCTCGAGTGGGTGAAGGACCGCTCGGCTTTGTGGAACGCTGTCGAGTTCCGTGAAAAACGAGGCGACGCACGGCTGGCCACAGAGGTGCGGATCGCACTCCCCCACGAATTGACGAACGAGCAGCGTCAGGAGCTGACGCGCGAGTTCGCGCAAGCCCTCGTCGATCGCTACAAGGTAGCGATCGACGTCGCCATCCACGCGCCGCCGGCGAGGGGTGACGAACGCAACTGGCATGCCCATCTCATGATGACAACGCGCGAGGTGACCACCAAGGGGTTCACTGCCAAGACCGAGCTGCAGCTCGCGAACAAGGATCTGATCCATCTCGGACGCCCCACCTCGCGCGAGCAGATCGTCACGATCCGACAGCTATGGGAGCACACAGCGAATGTCGCGCTGACGCGGGCGGGGCGCGAGGAGCGCATCGACATGCGCTCCTATATAGCGCGTGGCATCGACATCAAGCCCACCGTGCATATGGGTGCGGAGGCGACGGCCATGATGCGGTCGGGCCGCGGCTCCGCCATGGAAAGGCAGAACCAGCAAGCCTGCTCGCGGTCGGCCGAGATTCTTCGCATCAATCCGGAGAAGGCGATCTTGGTGGTCGAGCGCGAGAAGAGCGTCTTCGACCGCAAAGATGTGGCGCGCATCATCCACCGCTTCGTGTCTGATCCTGTGTTGTTCTCGAGCATCCTGGAGCGGGCGATGGCGCATGAGAGCATCGTGCAGCTCGCCCCTGAATTCCGCGACCTGGCCACCGGCAAGGTGCTGCAGGAGGCTCGCTTTGCAACGCAGGAAATGGTCCGCATCGAGCATCAGATGGTGCGAAGCGCGGTCACCTTGGCCGAGCGCGGCGGCTTCGCGAGAGGGCAGGGGACTGTCGCGAAGGTGCTGGCGCGCTTCGAGGCGGAGCGGGGCTTCGCGCTCAACGCCGAGCAACAGGAGGCGGTCCGGCATGTCACTGATGACCGGGCACTCGCCGCCGTTGTCGGGCTCGCCGGCACCGGAAAATCGACGATGCTCGAGGCAGCACGCCAGGTGCTCGAGGCTGAAGGACACCGCGTCCTGGGTGCGGCGCTCGCTGGCAAGGCGGCGGCCGAGCTGACCAAAAGCTCGGGGATAGAGGCCCGGACGCTGGCGTCCTGGGAGGCGCGCTGGGAGAAGGGGAGGGAGGAGCACAAGCTCCGCGCGGGCGACGTCTTCGTGATCGACGAGGCCGGGATGGTGTCCTCGCGCCAGCTCGCGCGCATCGTCGCTAAGGTCGAGGAAGCAGGCGCAAAGCTCGTGCTCGTCGGTGACCCGCAACAGCTCCAGCCCATCCAGGCAGGTGCGGCCTTCCGCGCAATCGTCGAGAAGACGGGCTTTCTCGAGCTTACTGATATCCGGCGGCAGAAGGAGGGATGGCAGCGCCAAGCCTCGCTCGATCTCGCCCGCGGCGAGGTCGGGAAGGCGATCAGCGCCTATCTGGCTCGCGGCCTGGTCGAGGCCTCGAGTACCGCAGGCGAGGTCTACCATAAGGTCGTCACCGAGTGGTTCGACGAACGCGATCCAGCGAAGACCGCCGTTGTGCTCGCCTATCGCAACAAGGACGTTGACGCCCTCAACGAGGCGATTCGCAACGAGCGCATCACGCGCGGCGAGATCGATGCAGGCCACGAATTCAGCTCGATTCAGCGACGCACCAAGCCACTCGTCTCGATCGAGCTGATGGAAAATAGTATCGAGGAAAGCCGCGCCATTCGCCTCTCGGCGGGCGACCGGGTGCTTCTCGGCAAAGGCTGGGGTGAGCTCAAAAACGGCCTTTTGGGCTCCGTCCTCACGGCTCGGCCGGGCGAGATCGAGGTTAAGCTCGACGGCGGCCAGGCCGTCACGATCAACGCAGAGAGCTACGCTTACGTCTCGCACGGCTACGCCATGACCATCCACAAGGCGCAGGGCCTGACGGCCGATCGCAGCTATGTCGTCGCCTCTCCCGTCGATGATCGTCATCTCGCTTATGTGGCGATGTCGCGCCATCGCGAGCAGGCGAAGCTGCATTGGGCCACCGAGGACTTCAAAAACAAGACCCTCGTCGAAGGCCTCTCTCGCTCACGCGCCAAGGAGGCAACGACCGACTACCAGGTCGATATCGATGCCTTCCTGGAGCGGCGCGGCCTCGAGTCCAGGCGCACCATGGCGGAGGCCTATGCCGCCTACAAGGACCAGGCGGCGGCCTGGATCTCGGCGAAGCGCGAGCGGCTCGAGGCGACCTGGCAGCGCGTGGAAGCGGCGTGGCAACGCTTCGAAGTGCTGATCGGCCAGCGCCAGGAACAGAATGTGGACGGCACACCCAAGCCGCTGGTCGCGGCGAGCGCGGCCGCGAGCGGGGTCGACCATACGGTCGCCGTGCCCGGGCTATCCAGGCAGGCGAGTGCCGCCCTCGACCAAGTCTACCAGACGCCCGACCGGCTGGCATCACGTGCGGCTATCTCGGCCGCCCTCGCCGATCCGGTGATCGCCAAGGAGATCTCCGAGGTCGGCGCGGCCGTCGAGAAGCGCTATGGCCCATGGAACCTCGGCCTCGGGCTGCATGTCGGCGGCTCGCGCGAGGCGCTCGAGCAGCGCTACGGCAGGGAGGAGACCGCAGCCCTAATGCTCCACGCCGAGACGCTGCGCGCCGTCAACCTCGTGCGCGAAACCGCGCATGAGCAGCGCAACGAGGTCTTGGCGCGCCAGAGGCTGCGGGCGGAACCGGCTCGGACGAGGCCTCTCGCCGCCGCCGTCTCCGAATTCCCGCAAACCGTCGAGCAGGCCGCGAGACACCAGACCATCCTGCAAGGCTCACCATACCATCAGGAGATCCGCGAGCTCTACCGATTGGCGGCGCCGGGCGTGCAGCGCCTCGCGGATCTCATGAGGGCGATCGACAACCATATCCGGGCACATGCCGGGGAGGCCGATGCGCAAGCGAGCGTGCGCCAGTTCGTGCTCGAGAATGCCGGGCGGATCGGCGGATTGCGCGGCTCGACGAAGCTCCTCGACTTCGCCGGCCGGGAGGGACGCCGCCAGGCCCTGCAATCACTTGAAGCCCTGGCGGAGCACGCTCCATTCGCGGCCAAAACCTACGCCCATGAGCTGCAACACAATCGCGAGGTTGAGGAAGACCGCCGGCGCCGAATGGCGGTCGAGATCCCCGCGCTCTCGACCAATGCGTTATCAAGCCTCGCGAATATCGAGCGAAGCCAGGCGAATGTCGCGCTGACGCGAGAGATCCGCGAAAACCCTGCGTTCAAGGCAGAGCTCGAAGCCCATACACAGGCAATGGCAACGCGCTTCGGACCGCACTATGCGACGGAGGGACTGGCAGCCATCGAAGCACGCTTGCCGGCGGAAGATATCCCGCGCGCCGCAGAAATCTTCCAGGCGACCCGTATCCTCGAAGAGGCCAAACACAACGACATCTGGCAGCGCCAGCAGGAAAGAGCTCAGCAACAAGGTCTTCAACAAGGTATCACGCGTTCGATGTAACTGCGCGAGGTAGTGTAGGGCGTGTACCCATAAACCCGGCGGCGTGATGCGATGAAGCTTACGTCCGCTTTGCCCGGCCCAGTTTCACTCCTGACGAGCAGCATCTGCCGCGCGGATAGGTCGATCGCCTTGACAGGCTTAAGGGTAGATTACCAGCTCGAATTTGTTCCGGCTCGCAACCGGCCTTGCGGGCAGCTTTCTCGCGTAGACTAATTCGTGATGTTGAGCGATGCTGATGATATTGATCGAATTTCATGGGTGAACAGCGATCCTTTGATGATTGGCACAGGAGAAAGGATCGCATGCTGAAGTCGGAACACATGAACAAGCAGCTGTTGGACCGGCGTGAATTTAATGGACTTTGGGCGGCGCTCGGCTCATCGCTGCCCACGGTCAGCGCAATGTTTGCCGGACTGCAAGGGGTATCGGCCTTTGCGGCGGCCACCGGCCTCGATCCAAAGTTCCACGATGGCACCGTGGTCCCAGCGCTAGGACAGGGCTCTTGGCATCTCGCACAGGGGAGGCATCCGGAAGCTGTCGAGGAAGAAGCGCTGCGTACAGGCCTTTCGCTCGGTATGACTTTGATTGACACAGCAGAGGGGTACAGCAACGGCCGCTCCGAGGAATTGGTCGGCCGCGCAATTGCCGGTCAACGCAACCGCGTATTCCTGGTCTCCAAAGTTGATCATATGACGACGGGAGATGCCATCGCGCGTGCCTGCAACGCGAGCCTCGCCCGTCTCGGCACCGATCACCTCGATCTCTACCTCGCGCACTGGCGAGAAAGGGGCACCGACCTTTCCATCATTGTGACGGCTTTCGAAAGTCTGCGCACGGCGGGGAAAATTCGCGCCTGGGGCGTGTCCAACTTCAATGTCAGCGACATGAAACTGCTCTTCCATATTCCGCGCGGCGATCGCTGCGCGACGAATCAGGTCCGTTACAACCTTCACGACCGCGGCATTGAAAATGGCCTCCTGCAATGGTGCCAGCAACATGGCATGCCGGTGATGGCCTATTCGCCGCTCGGCGGCCTCGGCGCTAGTCTGGTGCGGGATCCAACGCTTGCGCGTATCGCCGCAGCACACGGTTGCTCGGCTGCCGCCGTTGCGTTGGCTTGGACTATCCGAAGCGGTAACGTCATTGCAATTCCCGAAGCCGGTTCCGTGGCGCATGTAAAAGAGAACGCCGTCGCGCGCTCTCTGACGCTCACGCCCAACGAGCTTCAGACAATCGATGCAGCGTATCCACCGCCCCACTAAAT
>Ga0318562_10001310_pt1 | contig 11217 bp, 14 predicted proteins | sample GRESIP066b5f18_FD_203688 | JGI IMG/M metagenome (GOLD analysis project Ga0318562, IMG submission 203688) | Tropical soil microbial communities from Luquillo Experimental Forest, Puerto Rico - GRE.SIPMG.066b5f18 | ecosystem: Environmental > Terrestrial > Soil > Tropical forest > Bulk soil...
CTGCGGGCAGCACGCTGACGCTGCTGACCGGCGACACCGCCATCACCTTGTCCGCGTACTCGGTGAACGCCGCCGTCGGATCGAGTTTTGTCTTCGTGATGGTGACCGTGGCCGACATGCCGTCGGGCCCGTCCATGCGGACGCCGACGTCCCCGGTCCCGGGCGTCACCTTCCAGCCGTCGGGAACTGCGACGGTGACCCGTGGCGCTGCGGGATCCGAAACCTGTGCGACGGCCTCGACGGCGGGCCGCACCGGTTGGGCGCAGGTGACGGCGCCGGGCGGGATAGGCGCCCGCGAGGTCGCGACGATTCCAGGAGCTGCAGGCCCGGCGTCCTCGGTCGAACGCGGTGTCGGCGCTGCGCTCATGCTGGTCGGCGCCTCGGCATCGTCACTGCGGATCGCGACGCCCTGATCCGTCCGCACGCATCCCGATGCGAGCGAGGCCGTCAGACTCAGCAGAACGAACGTCGTCCGACCGAACCGCTTCACCCCTCCATCATCAGTCTTTTGAGAACGCGAGTGCCAGTTCTTTCTCCACGTCGACATACGGAGCACCGGATAGGTCGACGTTGACCTGCGCGATCGTGCCTCCGGTGAATACATAGGGTGCCTTGAACGTACTCGATACCGCCGAACCGCTGTTGCGCCCGATGCTGATCGTCGCGCCGGCCAGCCCGAACGTTCCCGGATGGGCCTTGACGTTCGGGAGCGACGCGACGGCGTCGCCGTCGATGTAGAGCGTGACGTCACCCAACGGTGTATGGCTGTTCTCGACCGTCCCGGTGCGGGCGTAGCTGACGCCAAAGATGTGCTGCCCTAACGGAACCGCGCCTGGCGACGACACCATCTGCTCCTCGTCACCCATGAAGTTGTAGACGTAGTGCAGTCGCCCGTCCTGAATGAACAACACGTGCCCGCCATGTGCGGCGCCCTGCTTGAACAGCACACCTTCGGCCCCCGTTGTGTCGATGGTCACCTCGGCGAGCACAGATATCGACTGGCCCCGCGGTTCGGCGGCGGCACCCATTCCGATTTCTGCCGAGTCCGGGTAGTAGGTGAAGCTCTTTCGGTCGCCGGTCAGGTACGGACGGAAGCGCGTCATCGTCTCGAAGATATTGAGGTCGGCGAGCGGCAGACCGTTGTACTTGGCCGCCTCGTCGAACCAGAGCTTCTTGAGCTGGTCGAGCTTCTCGGGCTGTTCGGCGGCCAGGTCGTGGCACTGACTGCGGTCCGCCTGGATGTGATACAGCTCCCAGCGATCCTTGTCGAAGTGCGACCAACCCGCGGGCGTCGCCGCGTGCACGGTGTTGGCGAACCAGCCCTTGTGCCAGATCCCGCGGGTACCCAGCATGGTGTAGAACTGGGTGTCTTTGCCGGTGTCAGCAGACGGGTTATCAAGCGCTGCTTTGAAACTCACGCCGTCCAATGGCTTCTGCGCGATTCCGCCGACTTGGGCGGGCGGCGTGACGCCGAGCAGGTCATAGATCGTCGGGGTGATGTCGCAGACGTTGACATAGTTGTCGCGCACTTCACCGTGGGCCTTGATTCCGTTGGGCCAGCTGATGATTGCGGTGTCGGCGATTCCCCCTTCGTGGGAGGCGTAGCGCTTGTACAACTTGTACGGCGTGTTGAAAGCCATTGCCCAACCGATCGCGTAGTGCGGGTACGTGTCCGGGCTGCCGAGGTGGTCGATGTATTTCATGCTCTCCTCAACGGTGTCGATGTAGCCGTTGAAGAACTTCACCTCGTTGACCGAACCGTTCGGGCCGCCTTCACCGCTGGCGCCGTTGTCGGAGATCACCACGATGATCGTGTTGTCCAGCTGCCCGGATTCTTCGAGATAGTCGAGTATCCGGCCGATCTGGGCATCGGTGTAGGACAGGAAGCCAGCGAACACCTCGGCCATCCGGCAGAACAGCCGCTTCTCCCCGTCGTTCAGCGAATCCCACGGGCGCACGGTGTCTTGCGGCGGCCACGGCTCACCGTTGGGGCCCTTCACATCGAGATACGGGTTGACTGGCGACAATTCGGTGTCCGCGGGCACGATGCCGAGCTTCTTCTGGTTCTCCAGCACGATGTCGCGATAGCGCTCATAGCCCATGTCGAACTTGCCCGAATACTTGTCGACCCATTCCTTGAAGACGTGGTGCGGCGCATGCCCTGCACCGGGGCAGACGTAGCTGAACCACGGCTTGTCCGGGGCGATCACCTTGGCGTCGCGGATGAACTCGATCGTCTTGTCGGCGATGTCCTTCGACAGGTGGTAGCCCTCCTCCGGCGTTGCCGGGGGTGACACCTGATGGTTGTCGTACACCAGGTCGGGATACCACTGGTCGGTCTCGCCGCCCATGAACCCGTAGAACCTCTCGAATCCGCGCGACAGCGGCCAATGACGTCTGGTGGCAGCGAGATTCGACTCCTCCAACGGGGTCAGGTGCCACTTGCCGACGCAGTACGTGTTCCATCCCCGTTCGTTCAGCACTTCGGACAGCAGGGCGGTGTCGGCCGGGATGCGGCCGTTGCAGTTCGGAAAGCCGTCGGTGAACTCCTCGATGGTGGCCATGCCCACGGTGGTGGCGTTACGGCCCGTGAGCAGCGAGGCACGCGTCGGCGAGCACAGGGCGGTGGTGTGGAACTGGGACAGCCGTACCCCGCGATCGGCGATGCGGCTCATGGTCGGCATTTCCACCAGTCCGCCGAAGCAGTCCCACGTCGCGATGCCGGTGTCGTCCCACACGAGATAAAGGACGTTGGGTGCGCCCTTGGGTGCGGTGGGTGCGGCGTACGGGCCCCAATCAGCTTCGGAATCGCGGATATCGAGCTCGATCTTGCCGTTGAATTCGGTTGCCATAGCCCAGCCTCGTCCCGGTAGGTGCGTCTCCCAACCCGCCCGGAGACTACACCGACTGGATAAGCGGCTGCTGAGAAATCGGGGACGGCGACATTACCGGATTGCGCTTCAACCAGCGATGCACGACGAAGGTCGGGATGGTCCATCCCAGCCATGCGCCGATGCCCGCCACCACCCACAGGTAGTGCTCCTCGTTGCCGCCAAAGACGCTGTCCCGCAACGGGTAGAGTGCAATGAACAGCACCGGCGTCCAGACGCGGTTGGTGATGATCGACAGTCCGATCGTGGCGCTGAGGACCATGTGCCGCCGGTGCACGGCAAACCGCCGCTGTCTGCCCGCGAGGTATCCGGTGATCGTGAACCACAGCCACAGCGACGCCAGCAGCACGTTGCTGACAGCCAGGATCGGCCCAAACGGAGTCGCCGCGCCGATGACCATCGCGCATATGGCTGCAGGCACCGCGGTGAACACGTAGACGCGGCCGACCCGGCGGTGCACATCTGGGCGCCTGCGGCGCAGTCCCGGCCAGATCTGCACCACCGCGGACACCATCGCCACGCTCGCGAACATGACGTGGCCGACCAGCAGCGGATAGTGCAGCGCGAAAGTGGTGGGCACGCGGGTGCCACCGGTGAAGTAGGGCGGCAGCGAGTAGCCCAGGAAGACCAGCACGATCAGGGCGAGTGTCGGTGCCGGCCAGCGGCGGTTGCGAGGGTATGCGTATGCCATACGCAAGAGCGTACGTCATACGCATACACGCTGCGTGTCGATTACGCTGACCCGTGATGAACGACCGTGACGAGCCGCTGCCGCGCGCCCTGGAGATCCTGTGGGGCGAGGCCGCGCCGTCTCGACGGTCGAGCGGGCTGAGCCGGGAGCGAATCGTTGCGGCGGCGGTCGAGCTGGCTGATGCCGACGGCCTGCCCGCGCTGTCGATGGCGCGACTGGCCGAGCGGTTGGGCTGCGGCACGATGTCGTTGTATCGGCATGTCGCCAACAAGGACGAGCTGGTGATGTTCATGCTGTCGACCGCGCCCGGTCCCCCACCTGGATCGACTGACAGCGCCAATTGGTCTGATGCCCTTAGCGATTGGGCCATCGGGCTGTGGGACGTCTACCACCGTCACCCCTGGGTGCTGCAGGCGGCTGCCGCCGGTCCGCCCGCCGACCCCGGACAGCTGGCATGGCTGAACGCCGGCCTGACCGCCTTGGCTGATACCGGGCTGACCGAGCGAGACAAGCTGGCCGCCCTCATGGCGGTGCTGCACTACGTCCGCGGCGCCGCGGCCCTCGCCATCGAGGCGGGCCGGATCGACGGACCCGACTACCCCCGGCTGCTGCGGCGGGTGCTCGACACCGACCGGTTCCCCGCGCTTGCGGCGGCGCTGGCATCCGGCGCGTTCGACGACGGCGACGACGACCACCTCGCCGATTTCCGGTCAGGGCTACGCCAACTGCTCGATGGCATCGCCGCGAAAATCGGGTAACGAACGGTGGCGAGGAGGAGCGAATATGACCCCTGAAAGCGCAGGCAGCGGGCCTATCACGCTGATCAACGTTTTCGAGATCCATCCGCAGGACATCGAGCCGTTCATGCGGCAGTGGGAGGAACGCGCGGAGTTCATGGGGAGCCAACCGGGTTTCCGGTCGCTGCGGATCCATCGCGCATTGAGCGCGGATGCGCGATTCCAGCTGGTCAACGTCACCGAGTGGGACAGCGCCGAGGCGCTGCAGGCGGCGACGACACAGGACTATTACCAACAGACCGCGCAGCAGGCCATGCGCACCTTCGAGATGACGGCGCACCCTGGCGTGTATCGCGTCATCCTCGAAGCCACCCGCGAAAGTAAATGAGGGTCGTCTGACCTGTGACGTCCGGGTGGATACCCCAGGGTCTGCCTGCAGGTGCGGCGCGGCGGTGAGAGTATCCGAAGGTGGCGACAAGCAATGCGCAGACGATTTCCTATCCGGCACCGGGCGCGCGACCGCACCGTCGTGACGACTTCTCGGTCGACCCGCACGTTGTCGTGCTGTTCGGCGCGACGGGCGACCTGGCCAGACGCAAGCTGATTCCCGGGCTCGCCTATCTGGACCAGTCCCAACTCGCGCCCGACATCGAGATCGTCGCAACGTCGTTGGAGGACATCTCCACAGAGGAATTCCTCGAGCTGGCCAAGCACGCCATCGACGACTACGGGACACACAAGCTCACCAATGAGCAGTGGGACCGATTCGCCAAGACCGTCACCTATGTGCCCCAGAGCGCGGGCCCCGAGGCGTTGGCCGCCGTCGTCGAAGAGGCCGAAAGCAAGTTGGGACCGGATGCCCTTCGGCTGCACTATCTTTCGGTGCCGCCGAAGGCTGCCCGCGCGGTCATCACGATGCTTCGGGACGCCAAGCTGGTGGAGCGGTCCCGTGTCGTGATGGAGAAGCCGTTCGGCACGGACCTGGCCAGCGCGATCGAACTCAACGACTTCGTCCACGAGACGTTCCGCGAGGAGCAGATCTTCCGCATCGACCATTTCCTCGGCAAGGAGGCCGCCCAGAACATCCTGGCGTTCCGGTTCGCCAATGGTCTGTTCGAGCCCATCTGGAACCGCAACTTCATCGACCACATCCAGATCGATATCCCCGAGACGTTGGGCCTCGACGAGCGGGCCAACTTCTACGAGAGCACCGGCGCATACAAGGATATGGTCGTCACCCACCTGTTCCAGGTGATGGCGTTCGTCGTCATGGAGCCGCCGACAGCCCTGGAGCCGCGGGCGATCAGCGAAGAGAAGAACAAAGTGTTCCGCTCGATGCTGCCGGTGAAGTGCACCGACGTGGTCAGGGGCCAGTTCACCGGCTACCGCGAATTAGAGGGCGTGGCAAAGGATTCCGATACCGAGACGTTCATCGCGTTGAAGGTCGGCATCGACAACTGGCGCTGGGCGGGCGTCCCGATCTACCTGCGCACGGGCAAGCGGATGGCCGAGGGGATGCGGATCATCTCGATCGCGTTCAAGGAGGCTCCGCGGTCGATGTTCCCATCGGGCTCCGGCGTCGGCTCGCAGGGTCCTGACCACCTGACCTTCGACCTGGCCGACAACTCCAAGGTGTCGTTGTCGTTCTACGGCAAGCGGCCTGGACCGGGCATGAAACTCGACAAGTTGTCGATGCAGTTCTCCACTCAGGAGATCGAGTCGTCCAACGAGGTGCTTGAGGCGTACGAGCGGCTGATCCTTGACGCGATGCGCGGCGACCACACGCTGTTCACCACGGCTGAGGGCATCGAATCGCTGTGGGAGCGCTCGGAGAACCTGTTGAACGACCCGCCACCTGCCAAGCCCTACCCGCAGGGCACGTGGGGGCCCAACGCGATTCACCAGCTGATCGCGCCCAACGCGTGGCGGCTGCCGTTCGAACGCGCATGGCGCGAGCACAACCACGACCACGACTAGTACTCCGGCAGGCTCCCGCGCAAGCCGAGGAACGCAAAAGCCCCCGCAACGCCGAAGCGTGCGAGGGCTTTTGAGGCTTGTCGGCTACTTGGCCTTCTCGAGGATCTCGACGAGCCGCCAGCGCTTGGTGGCCGACAGCGGACGAGTCTCCATCAGCGACACGCGGTCGCCGATGCCTGCGATGCCATCTTCATCGTGCGCCTTGACCTTCGTCGTGGTGCGGATGATCTTGCCGTAGAGCGGGTGCTTCACGCGGTCCTCGAGCTCGACCACGATGGTCTTCTGCATCTTGTCGCTCACCACGTAGCCGATGCGGGTCTTCCGACGTCCGCGTGGCTTCTCGGTGCGCGGGGTGTATGCCGGACCCTTGGTTGCGTTGTCTGCCATTACGATTCCTCACCAACGGGTCCGGATGCCAGACCCAGTTCACGTTCGCGCAGCACGGTGTACACGCGCGCAATCTCCTGACGCACGACCCGCAGCCTGCGGTTGTTGGCCAGCTGACCGGTCGCCATCTGGAAGCGCAGATTGAACAGCTCTTCCTTCGACTCGCGCAGCTTGTCTTGCAAATCCTCGTCGGTCAGCTCGCGCAGTTCGCCCGGCGTCACTCCCACCGCCATCAGAAGTGCTCCTCTCGGGTAACGATGCGTGCCTTGATCGGCAGCTTGTGGATTGCGCGGGTCAGCGCCTCCCTGGCGATCTTCTCGTCTGGGTAGCTCAGCTCGAACAGCACGCGACCCGGCTTGACGTTGGACACCCACCATTCCGGCGAACCCTTGCCCGAACCCATGCGGGTTTCGGCCGGCTTCTTGGTCAGCGGACGGTCCGGGAAGATATTGATCCACACCTTGCCGCCACGCTTGATGTGCCTGTTGATGGCGATACGAGCGGACTCGATCTGCCGGTTGGTGATGTAGGCGTGCTCCAGAGCCTGGATCCCGTAGTCGCCGAAGCTCACCGACGTACCGCCGCTGGCGACACCACGCTGCTTCGGGTGGTGCTGCTTGCGGTGTTTGACCTTGCGGGGAATCAACATGACTAGCTCTCCGTGCTCTCCGTGGTCGGCACCTCGGTCGCAGCCTCGGCGGTGGCCTCGGGTGCGGTCGTCGCCTCTGCGGCGGGTGCCTCTTCGGTGCCCGATGCGGCGCGACCGGCCTCAGTGCTCGTGGCGGTGGTGCCCGATGCGCCACTGCGACGCGGGCGGGTGCCCGACGGACGCTCGCGACGCGGACGATCGGCGCCCGCGGGAACCGCGGCGGTCAGCTCACGCTTGCCACCGACGATGTCGCCCTTGTAGATCCAGACCTTCACGCCGATGCGGCCGAAGGTCGTCTTTGCCTCGTACAGCCCGTAATCGATGTCGGCGCGCAGCGTGTGCAACGGCACGCGACCCTCGCGGTAGAACTCCGAGCGGCTCATCTCGGCGCCACCGAGGCGGCCCGAGCACTGCACGCGGATGCCCTTGACGTTGGGCTGACGCATCGCGGACTGGATGGCCTTGCGCATCGCACGGCGGAACGCCACGCGGTTGCTCAACTGCTCGGCAACACCCTGGGCCACCAACTGAGCCTGCGACTCGGGGTTCTTCACCTCGAGGATGTTCAGCTGGACCTGCTTGCCCGTCAGCTTCTCCAGGTCGGCCCGGATGCGGTCGGCCTCGGTACCGCGGCGGCCGATGACGATGCCAGGACGCGCGGTGTGGATGTCGACGCGGACCCGGTCACGGGTGCGTTCGATCTCCACGTCGGCGATGCCGGCGCGCTCGAGGCCGGTGGCGAGCAGCCGACGGATCGCGACGTCTTCCTTGACGTAGTCCTTGTACTGCTTGTCGGCGTACCACCGGGACTTCCAGTCGGTGGTGATGCCGAGCCGGAAGCCGTGGGGATTGATCTTCTGGCCCACTACTCTGAGCCCTCCTTCGCTTCGTCAGAAGCCTTCTTCGCCGGAGCTGTCTTGGCCGGAGCCTTTTCAGCGCTTGCCTTCGTCGCGGGCGCCTTCTTTGCGGGCGACTTCTTCGCGGCGGCGGCCTTGCTGCCCTGCGCACGCCGCGAACGGGTCGAGCTTGCCGACCGACCACCGCGCTCATCACGCGACGGGCGGCTCTCCACGATCACCGTTATGTGGCTGGTGCGCTTGCGGATTCGGAACGCACGCCCCTGGGCACGCGGCCGGATGCGCTTGGCTGTCGGGCCCTCGTCGGCGTAGACGGTGGCCACCACGAGCGTGGACGGATCCAGACCCTCGTTGTTCTGCGCGTTGGCGGCGGCACTGGCGATCACCTTGGCGACCGGCTCGCTCGCGTCCTGCGGCGCCCAGCGCAGGATGTCCAGCGCTTCGGACACGGACTTGCCGCGCACCAGGTTGATCACCCGGCGCGCCTTCGTCGCCGACACGCGCACGAAGCGGGCTTTCGCCGTCGCGGTCGGGTATTCGGTCTCAACAGAGGTCATCGCCGTTTGGCCTTCCGGTCATCCTTGATGTGACCCTTGAACGTGCGGGTGGGGGCGAACTCGCCGAGCTTGTGTCCGACCATCGCCTCCGTGACGAACACCGGGACGTGCTTGCGGCCGTCGTGCACCGCGAAGGTGTGCCCGATGAAGTCGGGGATGATGGTGGAACGGCGCGACCAGGTCTTGATGACCTGCTTGCTGTTCTTCTCGTTCTGTACGTCGACCTTCTTCAGGAGATGGTCGTCGACGAACGGACCCTTCTTGAGGCTGCGTGGCATCGGCTAACTCCTACCGGTGGTGCTTCTTGCCGGTGCGCCGGCGTCGGACGATGAGCTTGTCACTTGGCTTGTGCGACTTGCGGGTACGGCCCTCGGGCTTGCCCCACGGGCTGACCGGGTGACGGCCGCCGGAGGTCTTGCCCTCACCGCCGCCGTGCGGGTGGTCGACCGGGTTCATCACGACACCGCGGACGGTGGGACGCTTGCCCTTCCACCGCATGCGGCCGGCCTTGCCCCAGTTGATGTTCGCCTGCTCGGCGTTGCCGACCTCGCCGACGGTGGCGCGGCAGCGCACGTCGACGCGGCGGATCTCACCGCTGGGCATACGCAACGAGGCGTAGGTGCCTTCCTTACCCAGCAGCTGGATCGACGATCCGGCCGAGCGGGCCAGTTTGGCGCCGCCACCGGGCCGCAGCTCCACCGCGTGGATCAGCGTGCCTGCGGGGATGTTGCGCAGCGGCAGGTTGTTGCCGGGCTTGATGTCGGCGTTCGGGCCGGACTCGATCACGTGACCCTGACGCAGACCCTCGGGCGCGATGATGTAGCGCTTCTCGCCGTCCAGGTAGTGCAGCAGCGCGATGTTGGCCGTGCGGTTGGGGTCGTACTCGATGTGTGCGACCTTGGCGTTGACGCCGTCCTTGTCGTGGCGACGGAAGTCGATCACGCGGTACGCGCGCTTGTGGCCACCACCCTTGTGCCGGGTGGTGATTCGACCGTGCGCGTTACGCCCGCCCCTGCCGTGCAGCGGACGCACCAGCGACTTCTCCGGATGGTCGCGAGTGATCTCAGCGAAATCGGAGACGCTGGCACCGCGACGACCGGGGGTCGTCGGCTTGTACTTGCGAATAGCCATCTTCTAAATCTCCCTGCCGGCTAGGCCGGCGCTCCGAACAGATCGATGGGCTTGCTTCCGGCGGCGAGCGTGACGATGGCGCGCTTGGTGCTCTTGCGCGTGCCGTAGCCGGTGCGGGTGCGCTTGCGCTTACCCTGTCGGTTGGCGGTGTTCACCGACGCGACCTTGACCTTGAAGATCTGCTCGATGGCGATCTTGATCTGGGTCTTGTTCGAATCAGGGTGAACCACGAACGTGTACACGTTGTCCTCGATCAGTCCGTAGGACTTCTCCGAGATGACCGGGGAGAGGATGATGTCGCGCGGATCAGTGACGGTCGCCATCAGGCCGAAACCTCCTGCTCGGTGTTGGCGCTGATGTAGGAATCCAGCGCCTCGACGCTGAACACCACGTCGTCGGCGTGCAGCACGTCGTAGGTGTTGAGCTGATCCGGCGAAAGCACGTGCACACCAGGCAGATTCCGCACGCTCTTGGCGCCGGTCTCGTCGCTGCGTCCGATGACGATCAGCACCTGCTTGCCCTCAACGAGCGTGCCGAGGAACGCCTTGGCGCTCTTGGTCGACGGCGTCTGACCCTCGACTAGCTCGGTCACCGCATGAATACGGCCGTTGCGGGCCCGGTCGGACAGCGCGCCGCGCAGCGCGGCACGGATCATCTTCTTCGGGGTGCGCTCGGAGTAGTCACGCGGCTTCGGCCCGTGCACGGTGCCGCCACCGGTGAACTGGGGCGCACGCGTCGAACCCTGACGAGCACGACCGGTGCCCTTCTGCCGGTACGGCTTACGCCCGCCACCACGGACCTCACCACGCGTCTTGGCGGAGTGTGTGCCCTGCCGGGCTGCCGCCAGCTGCGCGGTGACCACCTGGTGCATCAGCGCGATATTCGGCTCGACGTCGAACAACTCGGCGGGCAGCTCGACGGAGCCGTCCGTCTTGCCTGCCGGGGTGTGAACGTCGATCTTCACATTCTTGCTTGCCATTACTTCTCGCCTCGCTTGATCGCGCTGCGGACCATGACGAGTCCACCGGTGCGCCCGGGGATGGCGCCCTTGATCAGCAATACGCCGTTCTCGGCATCGACCTTGTGCACCAACAGGTTCTGTGTGGTCACCCGGTCGTTGCCCATGCGGCCCGACATGCGGGTGCCCTTGAACACACGGCCGGGGGTGGCGCAGCCACCGATCGAACCGGGCCGACGGTGCACGGCCTGCGCGCCGTGGCTGGCGCCCTGGCCGCGGAAGCCGTGGCGCTTCATGGTGCCCGCGAAGCCCTTGCCCTTGCTGGTGCCGGTCACATCGACATAGCTTCCGTCGGCGAAGATCTCGGCGGTCAGCTCCTGGC
>Ga0318562_10001311_pt1 | contig 11215 bp, 9 predicted proteins | sample GRESIP066b5f18_FD_203688 | JGI IMG/M metagenome (GOLD analysis project Ga0318562, IMG submission 203688) | Tropical soil microbial communities from Luquillo Experimental Forest, Puerto Rico - GRE.SIPMG.066b5f18 | ecosystem: Environmental > Terrestrial > Soil > Tropical forest > Bulk soil...
CCGGATTCTGGCCTCGGGCTTCCTGCGGCCCGAGGATCACGAGCCCTACCAGCAGATGAACGTGACCATCCACGACACGCTGCTGATGGCCTCCGGCAATCCCTGGGTGACACGCTTCGCAGAGCAGGCCCAGAACATCCCCTTCGCCTCGGACCGCATCGTGCTCTGGGATGACCACGCGGTCATTCTTCGCTCGCACGGTGATCACCACCGGATCGTCGAAGCCGTCATCGCGCGGGACACCCAACGGGCCGAGCAGCTGATGCGCGAGCACGTCTACTACGCCGGGATCATCCTGCGGCGCAATTACGAAAAGCTGCTGGAGGCCGGCGACGCGGCCCCGGGCGTCAAGCCGTCGCGGCGCGTGGCAGCGGCGGGCTCATCACCGCTTTAGCGATCGGCCAGTCGCGCTGGCGCGGTTCGAAACGGTGAAGTTGCCGAAGCCAATCAGTTGCACGACCTCGCCTTTGGCCAAGGCGCCGACCAGCTGCTCGAGCGCGGACTCGAAAGCCCGGCCCAGCAAGGCGCCCCCAAAGGACGCGTGGCCAGGTTGCGGAAGTTCAGGCAAGCAAGGTTTAGGATCATCGCGACCGACAGCATCGCGCCCGTTGCTGTCCCTCAACCCCGGCGCCCGAGATCCAGGTCCGCAGCGGTTGCTGCCGTTGAAGATTCCGCCCGCTACTTACGGTCTCGATCCCTTCGCAGTCATCCAGGTTCATTGAGCCCGCCGTTCGCAATGACTGCTATCGAAGGCGATTCAACGCGCCTTGACAATGCGTGCCCCGCCTACCGCCTGATCCGTCGGAAACACTTCTACCCGGGAAGCGTCCACGTGTGGCGGCAGTTGCAGGCAGGTGACCACCAATTCGGCGATCTCTTCGGGCTGGATCGATGCATAGCCCTCGTAGAGCTGCGTGCCGGCATCGTCTCCTAGGGTCGATCTGTAGAGCTGTGTCTGGACCCGCCCGGGCGCAACTTCGGTGACACGAACGCCTGTACCGAGAAGATCGCATCGCAGTGCATCACAGAACAGGCTGACCCCCGCTTTCGTTGCCCCGTACACTGAGGCATTCGGATGCGGCCAACGGCCCGCACTGGAGCCGATGAAGACCAAGTGACCCCGCTGGCGCGCGATCATGCCTGGCAACAGCGCCCGCGTGAGCTGCAGGGGCGCAGCCAGGTTGGTCGCGATCATCTGGTCGATCGCGTCGGGCTCGATGTCCTGGAAGAGCTCGCGGCTTGCGAGCACTCCGGCGGCATGGATCACCGCATCAATCGACTGGTCGGCCAGCCGCCGGGCAATCGTTGTCGTGTCGCGAACATCGGCGCAGAACGGGTCCGCGCCACATTCATTGGCCACGCTCCGCAGCGCAGCCTCGCTTCTGCCGAGCGCCAACACGCGCCAGCCTTCGCGGCGAAGCCGTACCGCCACCGCGCGACCGATGCCACTGGACGCGCCGGTCACCAAGGCCGTGCGCTGCTCCTCGACGGGATGCTCAGGCATAGATGTAGCCTCCGCTCACGATGACGTTTTCGCCGGTTGCGTAAGTGTTGCGGCTAGAGGCCAGCATCACGATCCATTCGGCAATCTCTTCCGGCTCGGCCGCGCGCCCCAGGGGATTGGCCTGCGCAAGTTCGGCCAGAAAGCCCAGTTGCTTGGCGCGTTCCGTGGCGAAGCCCGCTGGGGCCACGGAGTTGACCAGGATGCCGGACTTGGCGCAAGCATGGGCAAAGCTCTTGGTCAAACTGACCACGGCGGCCTTGGTCGCCGCATAGTGGGCGTTCTGGGGATGAGCCTTGAAGGCGTCGACGGAGGTGACGTTGACGATGCGGCCCGCGACAAACCCCGCAGAGGGTTGCTGCTGGACGTGCTTCACGAAGGCCACCATCATGTGGTACGTGCCCTTGATGTTGATCGCGTTCTCGAGATCCCAGTCCTCGTCCGTGATCTCCAGGATGTCCTTTCGAGGGTAGATGGCGGCCGAGTTGATCAGGCTGTCAACCCGGCCGAACGCGCTTGCGACCGCATCGAACGCCGCATGCGCGGAATCTCGGCGAGAGATGTCGCCCGCGACGGTGATCACATCACCGCCTTCTGATCTCAGCCGGGATGAGGCCGCCTGCAGGGCCTCTTCGTTCCTGTCGATCAGCGCAATGCGCCAGACGCCGTGGCTCAGCATCAGCCTTGCCGTTGCCAACCCTAGGCCCGAGGCTCCCCCCACAACGGCCACCGATTGATTTTTCACGAGGTCACACTCCTTTCATGGTCGATTAAGCGATGGCTACGGGCAGGGCACGCAGAAGACGCGCCAGGGCTCGCGCCGGTAGAAGATCCAGTGATGGTCGACGGGCAGTTCGGCGATGCGCAAGCGCTGGCGTTCTCTGGTAAGCATCTGCGCGAAGCAGCTGAAGAGCGCGAGATCAAATCACGGCCTTTTCCAGGAAGGGCCTGTTCTCAATGATCCGCTCGAACCCGACTTCCGAGAGGTCTAGCGTGCGGAACCTCCCATAGATGATCAGTTCGGAGACGCCACGTCCGGCGGCCGGCCCTTGCTGCAAGCCATGCCCGGAGAAGCCGTTGGCAAAAACGAAGTTCTTCACCTCCGGATGTGGCCCGACAACGAGGTTATGGTCCAAGGTGTTGAAGTCGTAGTGCCCGGCCCACTGGCTGACGACCTTGATCGCCTCGAAGGCCTCCGATCGCTCGGCCAAGGCGGGCCAGATGATCTCCTCGAACTCGTTATAGCGAGGCTCGAAGTCGTCCCAATCAACCGCAGGATCCTCCACCGGCGGGCAGCCAGTCAGGAAGTACTTGCCTTCGGGTCGACAGAACACGCCCGACGGATCGATCATCAACGGCAAGCGCCCTGAGTTGACTTGGGCACTTCCTTCTGGGTTCCTGGCACAGTCAAACACGAAGAGCGTGCGCTTGCGCGGCTCGACTGGAATATCCAAACCAGCCATGCGCGCCGTCAGCGCAGCGCGGGGCCCAGAGGCGTTGACCACAACTCCAGCCTGAACGACACGGTCTGACTTGAGCGTTACCGAGTGGATGCGATTTCCTTCGCGGCCGATCGCCACCACTTCGTCGTGGACGAACGTCGCGCCCTGCGCCCGCGCCTTGGCCTTGAAGCCATTCATCAGACCGGTGTTGTTGAACCAGCCTTCCCCGGAACGGCCATAGGAGGCCAACTCGATGTCGTGCACGCGCAGGTGCGGGAAGGCCCGGACCAGTTCGTCGCGATTCCAGAGCACGACGTCGGCGCCGCAGGCGCGTTGAACCTCGTGGTTCTCGCGCAGTGTCTGCACTTGCTCGGGCGAGCTGGCAAGAAAGAGGTATCCCCCCGAGTGAAAGTGCAGATCCGGGCGATCGTCCCCGACCTGCATCAGATCGGCGAAATTGCGGATCACCTCCGAGCCGTACTGGCTGATCTTGACGTTGATGGCGTTCGAGAACTGGGTCCGGATCGAAGAGGACGACAGCGAGGTCGCCGCCGTCATGTAGGTGGGATCCCTTTCGACGACCAGCACTGAGCCGCGGAAGTCGGGGTTGGCTGTCAGGTAGTAGGCCACGGCGGAACCGATCACGGCCCCGCCGATCACCACAACGTCATAACGTTCGATCATTTCTCTTCCTTGTCATCGGGATGGCCCAAGTCCACGAACCAGCCCCCCAGGTAGCGGGTGGCCGGTGCGTGCGGATCGGCAGGCGGGAACCTGGCCTCTACCGCTTCGCGGTAGGGCTCGGAACTGTCGCGCGGCACGTAGCCGAGATGCCCGGCTCTCGCGTTGTCCACCGGCTTCACGGCGTTGTCGGACAAGCCGAAGCTGATGGTGTGGCCGACCTGCGGCGCGGTCAGGGCCGCCTGCACCAGACGCACACAATCGTCAAAGCTCAGGTAGGACCACAGCATGCGACGATCCGCCGGTTCCGGAAACGACGAGAAGATGCGCAGGCACACGCTTTCGAGGCCGAACTTGTCCCAGTACAGACGCGAGAGCGCTTCGACGAAGCACTTGGAGACTCCGTAGAGGCTGTCCGGTCGCACCGGGGCGTCGGTATCGATGTGCGCTTGCAGCGGGTGGTAGCCAATGGCATGGACCGACGACGCATAGACGACGCGCTTGGCGCCATGCTTGCGCGCGCCTTCGTAGACGTGGTAGCTGCCGCGGATATTGGCGTCCAGGATGTCGGCCCAGGGGCACTCCAACGGCGTCCCGCCGAAGTGCACGATGGCGTCGACGTCACGGACGGCTGCCAGCGTCGCGGCCTCATCCGCGAGATCGAAGACGCGGCTTTCCTCATTGGGGCGCAAGTCCTCGATGGGGACGCGGTCGGCCAGGCGCAGTTGCTTTGCCAAGGGTGCCAGCCCCCTGCGCAGCTCCGTGCCGAGGCGGCCGGCGGCGCCGGTGATAAGAATGCGGTTGTAGCGCGGAGTCATGAGGATACCTGTCGTTGCAGTTTGATGTTGTAGGTGATCACCCGTTTCACGGGCTTGAACACTTTCATGCACGCATCTCTACGTTCGAGACCAATCCACGACCGAGCTTGCGCTCAGGCCGCACCCAGGTAGGCCCTGGCGACCTCCGGATTGCTCAACAGCTCCTCGCCTCGGCCCTGCATGCGCACCCGCCCGTTGACCAGCACGTAGCCCCGGTCAGACAGTCGCAGCGCGTGGTGGGCGTTCTGCTCCACGAGGAAGATCGTCTTGCCGCTGGACCGGATCTCCTTGAGCACCTCGAAGATCATCTTCACCACCAGCGGTGCCAAGCCCAGCGAAGGCTCGTCCAGGAGGATGAGCGCCGGTCGCGACATCAGTGCGCGCGCAATGGCCAGCATCTGCTGCTCGCCGCCGGACATGGTCCCCGCCGGTTGATTGCGTCGTTCCTTGAGCCGGGGAAAGAGGTCGAAGGCGGCCTGCCGGTCGGCCTCGAAGTGCCGATCGCCCACGGCGGTGGTGCCCATGAGCAGGTTCTCCTCGACCGACATGTCCAAGAATATCTGCCGTCCCTCCGGGACGAGGGCAATGCCGCGGCGCGCCACCAGATTGGTCGGCAGCCGGGTGATGTCGTCGCCGCGGTGCAGGATGCGTCCTCCGTTGGCGCGCGGCGTGCCGAACACCGAACCCATCAGCGTCGTCTTTCCCGCGCCGTTCGCTCCGATGAGGGTCACGATCTCCCCCGGCATCACATCGAGGTCCACGTCGTCGATCGCGCGCACGGGCCCGTAACACGCGCTCACCGACTCGAAGCGCAGCAGCGGCGCCACCTCCGCGGCCGCCAAGGCGGCCGCGATCTGCAGTTCGTTCATCTTCACACTGCCACCTCTTCGGGCGCACCCAGATAGGCGGCCACGACCGCGGGATTCGCGGCCACCGAATTCGGTGTGCCGGAGGCGATGACCTGGCCGTGGTCCAGCACGACGACGTGATCGGATATGTTCATCACCAGCCCCATGTCATGCTCGATGACCATCACGGTCACGCCGTGCGCCGATCGCAGCCGTTTGATGAGCTCCGCCAGATCCGCGGTTTCCGAAGGATTCAGCCCTGCAGCGGGCTCGTCGAGACAAATCACCCGAGGCGAGGTGCACATGGCGCGGGCGATCTCCAGACGGCGTTGGCGGCCATAGGGCAGTTGCCCTGCCAGACGGTTGGCGTCGGACTCCAGACCCAGTTCGCGCAACCAGTGGTAGGCGTTCTCCACCGCCGTTGCTTCCGCGCGCCGATAGGCCCGCGTGCCGAGGATGCCGGCCACCAGGTTGCGGTTGACGGCCCTGTGTTGTGCCACCAACAGGTTCTCGGCCACGGACATCTCGCGGAACAGGCGGATGTTCTGGAAGGTGCGCGCGACGCCAGCGCGCGCAGCCAGGTGCGACCCGCCGAGCAAGGGCTTGTCGAGCAACTGGCCGATCTCCACCTCACCGCCGGCCCCCGAGAAAGTAATCGTTCCGGAGGTGGCCCGGTAGAAGCCCGTGACGCAATTGAACACCGTTGTCTTGCCAGCCCCGTTCGGTCCGATCAGCGCGGTGATGGAGTCCTGTTTCACGGTGAACGAGACGTCCTTGTTGGCCACGACGCCGCCGAATCGCATGGTCAGGTTCTGTGCCTGGATCAGTGTCTTGCTCATTTCGCCACCTCGGTCCTTGACGGCGAAAAGGCTGGCCGTGCCGGGCGGATCAAGCCGCGGGGGCGCCACAGCATCATCACCACCATCAACGCACCAAAGACCAGGGTGCGGAATTCGGCGAAGTCGCGCAGCAGCTCCGGCAGCAGCGTCAGCACGATGGCCGCCAGGACAACACCCACCGTGGAGCCGAGTCCACCGAGCACGACGATGGACAGCACCAGCACCGACTCGAGGAAGGTGAACGAGGTCGGGCTGACAAAGCCTTGCTGCGTAGCGAAGAACACGCCGGCCAATCCTCCGAAGGACGCGCTCAGCATGAACGCCGAGAGCTTGACCATCACATGGTTGATGCCCAGGCTGCGGCAGGCGATCTCGTCTTCGCGCAGCGCCTCCCAGGTTCGCCCCAGCGGCATGACGCGCAGTCGCGTCACGACATGGACGGCCGCAAGCACGACGCAGAACAGAACGCCATAGAGGAACAGGTACTTGCCGTTCGGGCTGTATCCCAGGCCCAGCAACTCGTGCAGCGGCACCCCGCCCTGCTTGGCAACTCGGCCGAACTCGATGCCCAGTAATGTGGGCTCGGGTGCGGGCAACCCATTGGGCCCGCCGGTCACATCGACAGCGTTGATGAGCACCAGGCGGATGATTTCTCCGAAGCCGAGCGTGACGATGGCGAGGTAATCCCCGTGCATTCGCAACACAGGGAACGCCAGTACTGCGCCACAGATTGCGGCCAGCAAGGGAGCCAGCGCCAGGGCGGACCAGAAGCCGATTCCGAAGTGCTCCGCACCAATGGCGAGGAAGTACGCTCCTACTGCATAGAAGGCGACAAACCCAAGATCCAGCAGGCCTGCCAGGCCTACCACGATGTTGAGCCCGAGGCCGAGCAGCACATAGATGAGAGCGAGGGTCGCCACGCTCAGCCAGTACTTGTCGGCCAGGAACGGCACCAACGCGCCCAGCGCCACCAGGGCCAGCACCCAAGGTGTGCGCAGAGCCCGTTGCGGCGCCATGATCTTCACGCTGGATGCCGTCGCGGCATTGAATCGTCCCACGAAGAACGCCCCAGCGCCGGTGCTGAGCGCTGCCGTCATCAGGAAGCGTCCCGCCGCCACCACCAACGCCAGCGCGAGGGGGCGTAGCGGATGACCCTGGAAGCCGAAGCCGTCCAGCACAACCCCCGAGATCGGCCCCAGCACGATGAGGGCTAGAACAAAGACCGTGAGGGCGTCGAGGGTGGCTCGCACGATCGGCGCGCGATCAACTTGAATCGACATGATCATTACACCTTCTGGATTTCCGGACGCCCCAGCAATCCGGAGGGCTTGAAGTAGAGGACGCAGATCAGGGCCACGAAGGCGAACACGTCCTTGTAGTCGGTACTGACGTAGCCGGCAAACAAGGCCTCGGCAAGGCCAAGGATCAACCCGCCCACGATGGCGCCGGGTAGTGAGCCGATGCCGCCGAGAACCGCTGCGGTGAAGGCCTTCACCCCGACCACGAAGCCCATGTAGAAGTTGAAGGATCCGTAGTTCAGCGTCACCAACACTCCGCCCACGGCGGCCGTGATGGCGCCGATGACGAAGACCAATGAGATGATGCGGTCGGTGTTCACTCCCAGTGCCGAGGCCATGCGACGGTTCTGCTGGGTAGCGCGGCATTGCCGGCCCAGGCGGGTGTAGCCGATGACGTAGGTCAACACCGCCATGGCCGAGAGCGCAACAAGCAGAATGACCAGCTGCATGTAGGTGAACTGCGCGGTACCCGATCCGATGTTCATCTGCACGGAGCCGGCGAGCAGATTCGGCACACCCTGGTCGCGCGCCCCCTGGGAGATCTGCACATAGCTTTGCAGCATGAGAGACACACCAATGGCAGAAATCAACGGCGCCAGGTTGGTGGAACCGCGAAGCGGCCGGTAGGCGACGCGCTCGATCACCCAGCCGAACAAGCCGGTGATGGCGCAGGTGACGAAGAGCACCAGCAGCAGCACCAGGACAGGCGACGTCACGCCCAGAACGGTCAGCACCGACAACACGATGGCAGACATGTAGGCGGAGACCATGTAGACCTCGCCATGGGCGAAGTTGATCATCCGGATGACGCCGTAGACCATCGTGTAGCCCACGGCGATGAGCCCGTATATCGCTCCGAGGGCGCAACCGTTTGCGATCTGCTGCGCAGCAATGTGAAGATCCACGACAGGTCCAATTCAGGTTCGTTGTACGTGCTATCGATTGCAGCTGGTGCCGCGGTGATTTCCCGGAGCGCTGCCTCAGCGGTACTCGAAGCGACGGCCGTTCGAGTCGAAGGCGAAGAAGTCGAACTGGAAGTCGACCACGTCCCCCTTGTCGTTCCAGGCCAGCTTGCCGACTGCGGAGTTCACGCTGTTCTTGCGCAGCCAGTCGGCCATCGCGTCGGCGCCGCCCACATTGGTGCCTTCCATCGCGGCGACCAGAGCCTGCACGCTCGCATAGGCGAACAGGGCGTAGTTGCTGGGCTCGACATTGGCGCGCTTCAGCGCTTGCGTCACCTCCGAGTTGCCGAGCTTCTTGGTGGGATCCGGCGCCGACGAGTAGTAGACATCCTTCAAGAACTGCGGGCCACCAGCGGCATTCACGATCTCGGCCTGCGCCAGGGCATCGCCCGAGACAAACTTGGCGGTCAGGCCCTGCTCCCGCATCTGGCGGATCAGCGGACCCGCCTCCGGGATCAGCCCACCGAAGTACACCGCGTCGGCATTGGCCGCCTTGATCTTGGTGACCAGCGAGTTGAAGTCGCGCTCTCCCCGGATCAGTCCCTCGTACAGGACGGGCTGCACACCACGCTTGGCCAGCGCCGCGCGCAGCGCATCCACCAGACCTTGACCATAGGTATCCTTGTCATGGATCAGAGCGATCCTGGTGACCTTCAGTTTGTCCAACAGGAACGATCCGGCCACCACCGCCTGCTGGTCGTCGCGCCCACAGGAACGGAACACCGTCTTCAGCTTGCGTTCGGTCACGATCGGGTTGGTCGACGCAGGCGTGATGCTGAGAATGTTGGCGTCCGCGTAGATGACCGAGGCGGGGATAGTGCTGGACGAGCAGAAATGCCCCACGACGGCATCGACCTTGTCCTTGTCGACCAAGCGGTTGGCCAGCGCGACAGCCTGCTTGGGTTCACAGGCGTCATCCCCCTTGACGAGTTCAATCTTGCGCCCCCGAATTCCACCCTTCTCATTCACCTGGTCCGCATAGGCTTTGGCGCCCCCCCACAGTTGCTCGCCGAACGTGGCATTCGATCCCGTCATGGGCCCCGCGATCGCAATCTTGATGGGCGCCTGCGCGGCAGCAGGCAGATGAATCGCAGAAGCGGCCACCATCGCCAACCCGGCAAGCACGGATTTGATTCGAATCATCTGCGTCTCCTTCTGTTTGATGTGGCGCCGGCCGCCGATGGATAGAGCCGCCGTCAGGGCAGCAAAACAAGAATTGAACTTTTTCATGTGGGTGTTCCGGAAAGATAGGGCTTGGTCTGGATCACTGGGGTCAGCAACGCTGCGGAGAGACAGTTGAGCCTTCACCGACAGGAACAGGCTGCGTTCCTGCTTGCTGCGGCAATGATGGTCAGCGCCGGATGGTTCGACAAACAACATTTATCTGTCCGGAGGGCAAGAAGCGCTGTGTCCGCGTTTGCCCTAAGTTGGAAATGACGCAAGAGTGGCAACGAATGTCCCGCTGCTGGTGCGCGGCCACCCCGGTCGAGCCACGAGAGCAGCCGGATTGCCCGGTGCGTGTTCCAGGTTGGAGCGTGGGCGCCTGCTCAACAAGCGTTGTCCTGCATGGACGTCGATGGCAAGCCCCGCTTGCCCCATCGCTAGGAATTAATTGTTTGTCAGCGTCCGCCTCGCTGGAGAAGATTCGGCCACAGCTTCCGTAAAGACGGTTCAGCGCAATACATCACGGCACCCATCCCAGACAAGGAACATCAGCAATGGGCAATCAACGAGTCAGAGCCGGCGTCGACATCGGCGGAACCTTCACCGACGTCGCACTGGAGTTCGACGGGCGCATCCATACGGCCAAGATCCTCACGGACTACGAGAAGCCAGAGCGCGCCATCGTGCGCGGCCTGCAGGCGGCCGCCGAGGAGGCGCGCATCTCGGTGCAAGACATTGGCACCGTCATCCACGGAACGACGCTGGCCACAAACTCCCTGATCGAGCGAAGAGGGGCCAAGACCGCCTTCATTACCTCAGAAGGCTTTCGCGACGTCATCGAGATGCGTACGGAAGGACGGTTCGAGCAATACGATCTCGGAATCACGCTGCCGACGCCACTGATCGCACGCGACCGCCGGCTGACGATCGGCGGACGACTGAACGCGCAGGGCGACGAGTTGGTGCCCCTGGACATCGCCGGCGTCCACCGCGCGATCGAGCTGTTGCGCCAAGGCGACTACGAGAGCGTGGCCGTCGGCCTGATGCACAGCTACCGCAACGGCAGGCACGAGCGCGAAGTCCGCGACCTTATCGCCCGCGCGCTTCCGGACATCTCCATCTCCATTTCCTGCGAAGTCTCCCCACAGATTCGCGAGTTCGAGCGGTTCAACACCGTCTGCGCGAATGCATATGTGAGGCCGCTCATCTCGTCCTACCTGAATCGCTTGACGGGTGCGTTGGAGGCCGAGGGCATCGTCTGTCCGCTCTACCTCATCCATTCCGGCGGCGGCCTGATGTCGCTGGCGAGCGCCGCCCGGTTCCCGGTCCGCCTGCTGGAGTCGGGCCCTGCCGGCGGCGCGATCTTCGCGAGCGACATCGCGGCGCGGTTCGGGCTGCCCGAGGTGGTGTCCTTCGACATGGGCGGCACGACAGCCAAGATCTGCCTTATTGAAGACCAGGCGCCCAAGACCAGCCGCGTCTTCGAGGTCGCGCGCACCTACCGCTTCAAGAAGGGCAGCGGCATGCCCATCTCGATCCCTGTGATCGAGATGATCGAGATCGGCGCGGGCGGCGGCTCCATCGCCCACGTGGACGACATGAAGCAGGTCCGCGTCGGACCCGAAAGCGCAAGCTCGGAACCTGGCCCGGCCTGCTACGGAC
>Ga0318562_10001316_pt1 | contig 11206 bp, 13 predicted proteins | sample GRESIP066b5f18_FD_203688 | JGI IMG/M metagenome (GOLD analysis project Ga0318562, IMG submission 203688) | Tropical soil microbial communities from Luquillo Experimental Forest, Puerto Rico - GRE.SIPMG.066b5f18 | ecosystem: Environmental > Terrestrial > Soil > Tropical forest > Bulk soil...
CCCCTGCCAGCGGCGCGTGCGCGCGCTATAATCCCCTGCGGCAGGGTCTGGAGTACAACGACGTGGCGGTCGATCCGGCGAAATTCGTGCGTGAGGTGCGGGCGGAGGTGGCACGCGTCACCTGGCCTTCGCGCAAGGAGACTTTGGTGACCACTGGTCTCGTGTTTGCGATGGTGGCGCTGGCGGCGATGTTCTTCTTCCTGGTCGACCAGTTCATCGGCATCGGCATCCGTGCCCTGTTCGGCATGAGTATCTGAGGAGAGCTTTCAGGCAATGGCCAAGCGTTGGTACGTCGTGCACGTCTACTCGGGCTTCGAGAAGAAGATCGCCCAGCAGATCAAGGAGCAGGCGGCACAGAAGGGCCTGGCGGATCAAGTGGACGAGGTCCTGGTGCCCTCCGAGCAAGTGGTGGAGATGCGCCGCGGCCAGAAGGTGAACGCGGAGCACAAGTTCTTCCCCGGTTACGTGCTGGTGAAGATGGAACTGACCGACGATGCCTGGCACCTGGTGAAGAACACACCGAAGGTGACCGGTTTCCTCGGCAGCAAGACGCGGCCCTCGCCGATCAGCGACGCCGAAGCCGAACGGATCATGAAGCAGACGCAGGAAGGTGTGGAGCGCCCGCGTCCGGCGGTACTGTATGAGGTGGGCGAGCAGGTGCGTGTCGCCGACGGCCCGTTCACCAGCTTCAACGGCACGGTGGAAGAGGTGGACGAGGAGAAGGGCCGGGTGAAGGTCAGCGTGTCGATCTTCGGCCGCTCCACGCCGGTGGAACTGGAGTATGGGCAGGTTGAGAAGGTGTAGCCACGTGCGCTGAAGCAGGCGCCAAAGCTATGCCGCCTCTCGTCTGAGCCGATGTAACGTTATCTCCGGCAGACAGTTGAAGCGGACCGGTACACCGCAGGACCCGGTGCCGATCGATGTGTATCCCGTCATCCCGCGGTGCCGCCACGGCCCACTGCCCATCGGACGTGGCAGCGTCGACTGGAGAATGATCGGCGTTCCGCCCGGCAGGCAGACCTGTCCGCCATGCGTGTGCCCGGCCAGCAGCAGGTGAAAGCCGGCGTGGGACGCCTGCCGATAGATCTCGGGCGTGTGGGACAGCAGAATGGCAAAGTCATCCTGGCGCATCCCGGCGGCAGATTTCTCAATGTTGTCGACGCGGTAGAAATGCGCATCGTCGATGCCGGCGAGATAGAGGCGGCGGCCGTTGCGTTCGATCGTGACGTGCTCGTTCACCAGCATGCGGATCCCCATGCGCTCCAGTTCCGGTACCATCAGGATCGAATCGTGGTTTCCGAGCACGCCGAACACGTCGCCCCTGAGCGCCTGGCGAAGGCCGAACATATGCCGCAGACAGGGCTGAAACGGCCCGAAGGTCCGTCCGCGATAATCGCCGGTCAGCACGCAGAGATCGTAGCGCAGGTCGCGGACCAGTTCGGCAGCCGAAGCCATGGCGGCCACGCTCATGTCGGCGTGCAGATCGCTGAGATGGAGGATCGTCAGACCGTCGAACGGCGTCGGCAGCCGCTCCGAGAACACGTCATTATGCCGTAGCCGCACCCTCCCGGCATTGCCGCGTCCCCGCCAGTACATGCCCGAGAGGCGCAGAATTCCTTCGATGATGGCGTGGGATATCGGCAGGTTCTCGACACGCAGGAAGGTCAGTCCCTGACCGAAGGCCCGCGCCTCATGGTCGCTCTCGATGCCTAACCGTTGACGCGCATGGACCCTGCCCAACCGCTGCTCGAGCATTTGCCGGATCTCCTCGGCCGCTGCGTCAGCGTCGCCCGATACCAAACTGGTCACCCATCCGGTTGATTCGTTCATCCGTTACACCGGCCTCAGCATCGCTTCCGATACGCCGCGGCTCACATAGCGATACGCGCCGCGGATGTCGAAGGTCAGGCCATGGGTGCTATAAAGGTCGGCGACCAAGGATCGGTTCTACGAGGATGCTGCCTCTTTGTTGATCGTGGTCGCACGCGCCATCGCGTGATGGCGCCAACGCCTCGGAGCAGGCAAAACGGAGCGCAACAATGGATCGCGGATCTGTCGACTGGAAGGGCTACTGGGTTGCGGCGCCGACCCCCTTCACCCTGACCGGCACGCTGGATGAGCCGGCCTTCCGCGCGACGCTGCGGCTGTATTGCCGCCAGGGCGTGCACGGCGTCCTGGTCAACGGCACCACCGGCGAGTGGTTCGCGCAGACCGATGCCGAACGCCGGCGCGTGGCTGAAATCGCGGTCGAGGAACTCGGCGGCGCCATCCCGGTGGTGATCGGCTGCACCACATTCACGCCATCGGCGACCATCGCACTCGGCCGGCATGCGCGCGAAGTCGGCGCCGATGGGATCCTGTCCACGCCGCCGCCCTACGCGGCGCCGACGCCGCGGGAAATCGTCGCGTTCTATGCGGCCATCTCGGACGGCGTGGACCTGCCGATCATGGTGTACAACTGGGCGCGCGGCGTCGCGGTCGAGATCACCTGGGAAACCGCCCTGGAACTGACCAGGATCGACCGCGTGGTCGCCATCAAGGACAGCACGACGCATACCGCTCAGGCCTTGGCCACGCTGGAGAAGGTCCGCGATCGCGTCCGCTGCTTCGGCGGCTTCATCAGCCGACTCGGGCTTGCGGTGCTGCGTGGCCTCGGCGGCGACGGCAACATCGATGGCGGCGGTCTCGGCGCACCGTTCGCGGTGGCGTTCTACGAAGCGTTCTGGCGCGGCGATACGGTTGCGGCCGAGCAGGCAGCCGGACGCTACCAGGCGCTGATGACCCGCCTCGTTCGCCCCGACTGGAGCGGCGTCTTCGGCTCGCCGCAGTCGCAGATCAAGGCGTGCATGAACCTGCTTGGCCAGCCAGGTGGCCGCGTGCGCCCGCCGCTGCTGCCGATCGACGATCCCGCGGACCTCGGGGCTATGCGCGGCATTCTCGCCGAAGCCGGTTTGTTCGAGGATGCGCCGTTGGCGCAAGCGTAGGCGCACTACAGCCCGTCCTCCACCATATCGAGCAGGCGTGCCTCGATTGTCCGTGCCTGCGCGCGGGTCAGCCGCCGCAGCGGGCCTTCAAGCACCAGCATCGCGAGGCCGTGCACCGCCGACCACGCGAGGTACTCCGCGCCCGGCCGTCGTGCCGCAGGCAGCACACCGGCCGCGACCATCCGGTCGAGCGCGACGCCCAGCAGTTGGAACGGATTGAGGCCGCTCCGGCCGGCCATCGCCGGGCTGGCCGCGGTTTCCGGGTCGGCCGGGACGGCGAATGCGGTGCGGAACAGGCCGGGCTCCGTCCGCGCGAACCGCAGATAGGCGGTGCCGATCGCGCGCAGGCTGGCGCGGGCGTCGTTATCGCGCACCCGCGCCAACTCCTTCTCCATCGCCACCGCCAGCGCCGCCAGCGATGCCGATCGCACCGCCTGTAACAGTGCGTGCCGGCTGGCGAAGTGACGGTACGCCGCGTTGGGCACCACGCCGGCCCGGCGCGTGGCTTCGCGCAGCACCACCGCCTCGGGGCCACCGGCACGCGCCAGCGCGATGCCCGCGTCCAGCAGCGCACGACCGAGGTCGCCGTGATGGTATGGGCGACGTGGCCGGATTTGGTCTGCCGCATCGGGCATCACTGCTCTGCGAGCATGTGGACACTGTCCATCGGGCTTGCTAGCTTCATGTGGACGCTGTATACATTACGGCGCGCGAACGCAAGGAGGAGTTGCAATGCAGGTCCAGCCCTATCTGTTCTTCGACGGCCGTTGCGAGGAGGCGCTCACGTTCTATCGCAACGTGCTCGGCGCGGAGATCGGCATGATGATGCGGTGGAAGGACAGTCCCGAGCCCTGCCCTGAGGGCACGATCCCGCCCGGCAGCGAGAACAAGGTGATGCACGCCTCGGTCAAGATCGGCGACACGATGGTGATGGCCTCCGACGGGCGCTGCGGCGGCGCGCCGAACTTCCAGGGATTTTCGCTGTCGCTCGACGCCGCCGATGACGTCGAGGCGAAGCGGCTGTTCGATGCGCTGAGCGATGGCGGCCAGGTGCAGATGCCGCTCGGCAAGACGTTCTTCGCGTCCAGCTTCGGCATGGTCGCCGACCGGTTCGGCGTGTCCTGGATGGTGATCAAGCCGACGATGTAGGCTACGCTGGCGGTCGTGGCGCGCGTCGCATTCACCGCGAATCTGGAACGGCACCTGAGTTGCCCGGTGCGGACCGTGCCGGGCGACTCGGTGCGTGCCGTGCTCGACGCCGTGTTCGCGACACAGCCGCGGCTGCGGTCGTATATCCTCGACGACCAGGACCGCGTCCGACGACACGTCGCGATCTATGTCAACGGCGAGCGGGTCGCCGATCGCGACCGCCTCGGCGATCCGGTGCGCGATGCGGACGAGGTGTTCGTGTTCCAGGCATTGTCGGGGGGATGATGGCTGCGCCGTCGGCCTCGTCGCCTTGCAGTGACGGCGGGAAGGGAGCGCAATCATGAGCGATAAGCTGTTGGTCGGCACGAAGAAGGGCCTGTTCGAGCTGCAGCGCATACGCGGCGCATGGTCGATCGCCGGCACACGTTTTCTCGGCGATCCGATCTCGATGCTGCTGCACGATCCGCGCGATGGCGCATTGTATGCCGCCGAGGCGCTCGGGCACTTCGGCGTGAAGCTGCAGCGCTCGCGCGACGGCGGCGAGAGCTGGCAGGAAATTCCCGCACCGGCGTTTCCCAAGACCGGCTCGGACGGACCAAGCGTGTCGTACCTGTTCTGCCTGGAGACGGGCGGCGCGGACCAGCCGGGATGGCTCTGGTGCGGCACGATCCCCGGCGCGCTGTTCCTATCGCAGGACCACGGCGAGTCTTGGACGCTGAACCGGGCGCTTTGGGAACTGCCGCAGCGCAAGGACTGGATGGGCGGCGGGTTCGACGATGCGGGAGTCGCTTCGATCTGCGTCGATCCGCGCCGGTCGGACCATATGACGATTGGCGTTTCCACCGGCGGCGTGTGGATCAGCGACGATGGCGGCGCATCCTGGCGCGGTTCGGCGGATGGGATGTACGCTGACTACTTCCCACCGGAACGGCGGCACGATCCGGAAGTGCAGGACATCCATCGGCTGGTGCAATGCCCGGCGGCACCGGACACGTTATGGGTGCAGCACCACAACGGCGTGTTCCGTTCGACCGACGCCGCGCATTCCTGGCAGGAGATCACCACGATCCGCCCGGCGAAGTTCGGCTTCGCGGTTGCGGTGCATCCGCACGATCCCGACACCGCCTGGTTCGTGCCGGGCGTGAAGGATGAATGCCGCGTCCCGGTCGACGGCCGGCTGGTGGTGGCGCGTACCCGCGACGGCGCCCGCTCGTTCGATATGCTGACCAAGGGCCTGCCGCAAGCTCATGCCTACGATCTGGTCTATCGGCATGCGCTCACCGTCGATGGCACCGGCACGCGCCTGGCGATGGGATCGACGACGGGCCATCTGTGGGTGTCGGAGAACGGCGGCGACGCCTGGGCGCTGGTCGCCGGCCACCTGCCGCCGATCAGTTGCGTGCGCTTCGGCTGAGCGCGCATCCTGGCGCGCACCAGGGAGTGATGCGATGAGCCAGGACAAGCCGGACGCTCCCCAGGCGGTGCGGCAGACCAACCAGTCGTTCTTCTTCGAGGCGGACATCTTCTCCGCCGGCCGCCTGATCGCGCGCCGCGCTCGGCCGGGTGGCGTGGTGCACGAAGCGCCGCGCGCCGTCCCGGTGCTCCGCGACTGCAACGTGCTGGTGGTCGGCGGCGGGCCGTCCGGCACGGCGGCCGCGGTGGCTGCGGCGCGCACCGGCGCCGATGTCGTGCTGCTGGAGCGCACCAACCACCTGGGCGGCCTCTCCACCGGCGGCCTGGTGATCTGGATCGACCGCATGACCGACTGGAGCGGCGCGCAGGTGATCCGGGGCATCGCCAACGATCTGCTCGACCGGTTGCCCAAGGATGCCGTCGCCGGTCCGCCGCGCGGCCTTTGGGGTAGCGCCGATGCGGCCACCGCCGCCTACTGGCGCGAGCGCAGTGCCGCGTTCCACGGCATCGTCACCTGGTCGCCGACCATCGATCCGGAACGGCTGAAGCTCGCCAGCCAGGAGCTGGTGCTGGAGAGCGGCGTGCATCTGCTGCTGCACGGTCTCGGCTGTGTACCGATCGTGCAGGATGACGCCGTTGCCGGCGTGGTGTTCGAATGCAAGGAGGGCCGCCTAGCGATCCGCGCCGGTGTCACGGTGGACTGCACCGGCGATGGCGACATTTTCTCCGGTGCCGGCGCGGGCGCCGATACCGACATCGAGGAGCGCGACATCCACCACTGCATGAACACGTCGTGGATCTGGGGCGGCTGCGACCTTACCCGCTGGATCGCGTTCAAGACCGGCGACCCCGCCGGCTTCTCCGCCTTCATGGAGCTCGGCCGCTCGCTGTGCGGCGGGCTGTTCGAACGGCCGTTCGCGTCCTGGCGCAACGATGTGGCGCTGTTCATGGGGCCGCGGCTGTCGGGCTACTCGGCGATCGACATCCAGGACCTGACCGAGGTGGAGATCCGCTCGCACCGGCTGATGGCGCAGCACCTCGACGCATACCGCGCGCACGCGCCGGGCTTCGAGGCCGCGTTCCTGATGCTGTCGGCGCCACAGCTTGGCGTGCGCCATTCGCGGCGCCTGCCGGGCGTGGCCCGGGTGACGCGCGAGCGCTGGAGCGAAGCGACCCCGTGGGGCGACGAGATCGGCGTGTCTCCCTCGCTGTCGCCGAAACTGCCGCCGGTGTCGGTGCCGTATGGTTGCCTGGTGCCGCGCACGGTGGACGGGCTGCTGGTCGCGGGGCGGCACGTGTCGTCCGATGCGGCCAGCCATTCGTTCCTGCGCGAGATCCCGCAATGCTGGCTGACCGGGCAGGCGGCTGGAGTGGCGGCCGGAGTGGCAGCGCGGCTGGGCGTGCTGCCACGGGCGGTGCCGGTCGGGGACGTGCAGGCGGAGCTGCTGCGGCAAGGCGCCTACCTCCGGGAGGTGGCGCGGGAACCGGAACAACCGTTGGTCGCCCAACTGCACGGTGGTTAAGCCGGCGAAGGCAGGCCGGGCACAGGCTCGTTCGCGTCCGCCTGGATCAGTCAGATCGCGACCAGCTGCCCGGCGCCGGCCGCCTCCAGGAACGTGGCCACGCCGGCCACCTCGACACCCGCCATCAGCCGCGCCTTATCGAGGCCTTCGGCGCGCAGACCCGCCTCGCAGGCGATCATCCGCACGCCCATCTCGACCGACGCCTCGCGCAGTTCGTCCAGCCCCGCGACGCCGGCGCCGCGCACCCGTTCGTCGCGCGCCGCGTCGGTCAGTCCCGACCAGTCGGTGAACAGCGCATGGCAGCCGGTGTTGGTGGCGAACAGCACCACCTTGCGTCCCAATGCAGCCGCTCCCGAGGCGAGCACGAACGCGTAGTGGGCGCGATCGTGCGCACCGGACAGCAACAGAATACCCAGGGGTTCAGACGGCACAGACCGGCGCCGCCGCGTCCCGGTGCTGCGACAAATCCTTGATCGTGGCGGCCGGACTGCACAGCGCGCAGCCGGGATCGGCGTGCAGCCGCACGGTGCGGAACCTTGTCGCCAGCGCGTCCCAGATCAGCAGCTTGCCGGACAGGCTCTCGCCCACGCCGAGGATCTCCTTCAGCACCTCGGTCGCCTGCAAGGTGCCCATCACGCCGGTGACCGCGCCCAGTACCCCGGCCTCGCTGCAGGTCGGCACGGTGCCCTCGGGCGGCGCCTCGGGATACAGGCAGCGGTAGCAGGGCCCACCCTCGTGCGGCTTGAACACCGACAGCTGCCCTTCGAAACGCAGCACGGCGGCGGAGACCAGCGTGCGGCGGGCCAGTGCGCAGGCATCGGCCAGCAGGAAGCGCGTGGAAAAATTGTCGGTGCCGTCGCACACGATGTCGTAGTCCGCGATCAGCCCCATCACGTTGTCGGCGTCGAGGCGCTCGTTGTACGGTTCGACACGGACCTCCGGATTGATAGCGCGCGCAGCTCCGGCGGCCGATTCCGCCTTCTGCTGGCCGATCCGGTCGGTCGTGTGGGCGATCTGCCGTTGCAGGTTGGACAGCTCGACCCGGTCGTGATCCACAATGCCGAGAGCGCCGATGCCGGCGGCAGCGAGATAGAGCGTGAGCGGCGAACCCAGCCCGCCGGCCCCGACCACCAGCACACGCGCGGCCTTCAGCTTCGCCTGGCCGATGCCGCCGACGTCCTGCAGCAGGATATGGCGCGAGTAGCGGCGGATTTCGTCTTCGCTGAAATCGAGATCCATAGGGATAAGGATAGTGTCGGCGGCGGCGGCTTGCGAGGCCCGGCGCCGCATTGACGGTCTGCAAACCCCCGTCCTATCGTCTCAGCCGAAATCAATAGCCGGGGCGTCACGCAGTCGTCCCCGTCCTGGGAGGGACGACGGAAGTGGAAGACGCCGCGCGGCTGCTGCAGCTGGTTGTCAATGGCGCAGCCGCCGGCTGCATTTACGGCCTTATCGCGCTCGGATTCGTCCTGATCTACAAGGCGACCGAGATGATCAACTTCGCTCAGGGCGACATCATGATGCTGGGCGGGTTCTTCGCGTTCGCGCTGATCGCGCATTTCGGCCTGAACTACTGGGTCGGCGCGCTGATCGCCATCCTGCTCACCGCCGCCTTCGGCTTCGCCCTGGATGCCGTGGTACTGCGCCGGGTGATCGGCCAGCCGCAATTCGCCGTGGTGATGCTGACCTTGGGCCTGGGCTTCATCTTCCGCGCCGCGGCCGGCATCACCTGGGGCTACGATTCAGTCGGCTTCAACACACCGTTCACCAACCGTACCATCAACCTGCACGGCCTGATCCTCGGCCAGGACAACGTCTCGATCATCGTCGGCACCGTGCTGCTGTGCGGCGTGCTGTATCTGTTCTTCAGCCACACCCGGCTCGGCGTCGCGATGCAGGCCTCGTCGCAGAATCAGCTTGCCGCCTACTACATGGGCATCCCGGTGCGCACCGTGTTCTCGCTGATCTGGGCGATCAGCGCCGGCGTCGCCGCGGTCGCGGGCATCCTGCTCTCACCGGTGTCGATGATCGACGTGAACATGGGCTTCCTCGGCATCAAGGCTTTCGCCGCCGCGGTCCTCGGCGGGTTCGGCAGCATTCCCGGGGCGCTGGTCGGTGGCGTGGTCATCGGCATCGTCGAACAGCTGGCCGGCTACTTCCTGCCGGCCGGCTTCCAGGAGGTGACCTCCAACGTGGTGCTGCTCGCGACACTGATCCTGCGCCCACAGGGTTTGTTCGCCGAGATCGCCGGCAAGCGGGTCTGAACCATGCGCTACCTGTTCAAGACCGACTACCGGCAGGACACCACGCTGTGGCGCCACCGCGGCGACCTGTTCTGGTACGGCCTGCTCGGCATCGTGCTGCTGGCGATCCCGTTCGTGCTGAGCGAGTTCTATGTCGGCGAACTGGGTGGCGTGTTCGTGTTCGCCGTCGCCGGCGTCGGCATGATGCTGCTCGCCGGCTACACCGGACTGATCAGCCTGGGCAACGCGGCGTTTCTCGGCATCGGCGCCTACACCGATGCCATCCTGCTCACTCACGGCGTGCCGCTGCTGGTCGCGCTGCCGGTCGCCGGCCTGTTCACCGGCCTGTTCGGCATCGCGATCGGCCTGCCGACGCTGCGCATGAGCGGCCTCTACCTCGCGATCGCCACGCTGGCGTTCGGCAGCATCGTCGGCACGGTGTTCCAGAAGTGGGACGCGGTGACCGGGGGCTTCGACGGCTTCGCGGTGCCGGCGCCCGACATCTTCGGCGTGCCGATCCAGAATGCGACCGGCATCTACTACCTCTCGCTGGCAGTGCTGGTGATCGTGCTGTGGTTCTCCGCCAATCTGCTGCGCACGCCGTTGGGGCGCGCCATGGTGGCGATCCGTGACAGCGAGATCTCGGCGCAGAGCATGGGCATCCACCTCGCGCGCTACAAGACGTTCGCCTTCGCGCTAAGCGCCTTCATCACCGGCCTGGCCGGCGCGCTGTTCGCGCACTACGTGCGCTTCCTGGCGCCCGACGCATTCGACGTGCTGCTGTCGGTGCAGTTCGTCACCATCGTGTTCGTCGGCGGCCTGGGCTCGCTGCACGGCGTCATCCTGGGCGCGCTTTTCGTGCGGCTGCTCCCGCAGTTCATCGCCATCATCCGCGACGATCTGCCGTACGGCATCGGCCGCATGCCGGGCCTGGAACCGTCGCTGTATGGCCTCGTGCTGGTGATCGTGATCCTGTTCGAACCCGGCGGAATCTATGGCCGCTGGATCAAGATGAAGCGCTGGTTCCAGGCCTATCCGCTGAAGCGCCGCACCAGTTTTCGCCGGCAGAAGTCGTACGCGCGTTCGGAGCGGCTGCGATGAGCCTGTTCCGTGCCGAGGACATCGCAATCCGCTTCGGCGGCATCCGCGCGGTGGATGCGGTGAGCTTCGCTGTGAACCAGGGCGAGGTGTTCTCGATCATCGGCCCGAACGGCGCCGGCAAGACCACCATCTTCAACCTCATCAGCCGGATCTATAATCCTACCGACGGCCGGTTGTTCTTCCAGGATCACGACATCACCGCCGTCCCGCCGTATCGCATCGCCGGTCTGGGGATCGCGCGCACCTTCCAGAACATCGAGCTGTTCGCGAACGCCACGCTGCTGCAGAATCTGCTGATCGGTCGGCATTGTCATTCGACGGTCGGCGTGCTGTCGCAGGTGATCTTTACACCCGCCGTGCGGCGCGCCGAACTGAAGCATCGCGAGAAGGCGGAGGAGGTGATCGCGTTCCTCGGCCTCGAGCGGTATCGCGACACGCTGATCGCCAATCTGCCGTACGGGGTGCGCAAGGTGGTCGAGCTTGGCCGTGCGCTGTGCGTGGAGCCGAAGCTGCTGCTGTTGGACGAACCGTCCTCGGGGCTGAACGTCGAGGAGACCGAGGGCATGGGCTTCTGGATCGAGGATATCAAGAAGGACCTTGGCATTACCGTGATCATGGTCGAGCACGACATGAACCTGGTGCGCATGGTGTCCGATCGGGTGATGGCGCTGAACTACGGCAAGGTGATCGCTCTCGGCACGCCGGACGAGGTGCAGAACCATCCCGAGGTGGTGCGGGCGTATATCGGGGGTGAGGCATGAGCACCTCGCTCCGGCGCCCCCTCCCCAACCCT
>Ga0318562_10001317_pt1 | contig 11202 bp, 11 predicted proteins | sample GRESIP066b5f18_FD_203688 | JGI IMG/M metagenome (GOLD analysis project Ga0318562, IMG submission 203688) | Tropical soil microbial communities from Luquillo Experimental Forest, Puerto Rico - GRE.SIPMG.066b5f18 | ecosystem: Environmental > Terrestrial > Soil > Tropical forest > Bulk soil...
CGGTGGGAGGGCTCCAGGCCGCGCTGGCCCTCGGTGAGCGCGCCCCTCGGGGAACGAGCGCACTGCACGTGCTCGATGGCCGGGCGCTGCGGTTCCGGACGCTGACCGTCCGCCGGTCGCCGGGCTGTCCGGGATGCGGGAGCGCGGGATGAAGCCCGACGCGCGCCTCGACATCCGCCGCGAGGTCTGCCCGATGACCTTCGTCCGGACCAAGCTGGCCCTGGAGCAGCTGCCTCCGGGGAGCGTGCTGGAGGTGCTCCTCCAGGGGGACGAGCCGCTGCGCAACGTCCCGGGCACCGCTCGCGACGAGGGCCACGAGGTCCTCCGCCTCGAGCCAGTGGGGGACGGGAGCTACCGGCTCTGGCTCCGGAAGGGCGTTCGATGCTGAGCGAGCCGCGCATCCAGCGCTACGCCCGGCAGATCCTCCTCCGCGACGTCGGGGGGGTCGGGCAAGAGGCGCTCGGAACGGGCGGTGTCCGGCTCGCGGCGCGCGGGCCGCTCTTCGAGGTCGCGGCGACCTACCTCCGCGCGGGGGGGACGGCGGTCGAGCCGGCCGGCGACGCCGGTGCCTGGGCTGCGGGCGCGCCGCTCTTGGACACCGCTCCGCGCGACTGGCTCGAGGTTCGCACCGGAATCCCGACGGGAGATGCCCGGCCTTGCGTGGTGGCCGGCGGGCGAGCCGGCACGGTGGAGCTGTGGTCGGTGGGCCGGGAAGCGTGCCTCGACTGCGTCCGGGAACGCCTGCCGGGCGGCCCGGAGGCGGAAGGTCCTCCCGCGGTGGTGGCCGGGAGCGCGCTGGCCCTCCTCGTCCAGCGGCGGCTGCTCGGCCTGGCCGCCGGACTCGAGGGGGTAGCGGTCTCCCCCGAGGGCGTGGTGGCCCGGCTCGACCCGGCGCCCTGCACCCACCGCCCTCCCGTGCTCCCCGCGCCGGTGCGTTCCGCGGTGCTGGCCCATCTGCAGGCCGCGTGGCCCGAGGAGGGCTGCGGGGTGCTCCTCGAGGGCGAGGGAGGCATCCGGTTCCTGCCCCTGGCGAACGCCCAGGCCGCGCACCACGCCCGGGACCCGGAGGCGTTTCCGCGCGACGCTCGCCGCGCGTTCACCATCGAGCCGTCGACCTGGCTGCGTCTGATGAAGGAACTCGAGGCCGGTGGCGACCGCCTGCTGGCGATCGTGCACTCCCATCCTGAAGGCCCGGCGCACTTCTCGGACGAGGACCGCCGGCAGGCTGCCGCCGAGGGGCTCCCCCTCTTTCCGGGGATGGCGCACCTCGTCGTGGCCCTCCAGCGTGGCACCCCGGTGAAGGCTGTCTGGGCCCTGTGGAGAAACGGTGGATTTGCGGAGCTCGACTGCCCGCTCGGCGAGTAAAAAAGGTCCTAGATTCAATGGCTTGGATGCGTTCCACACGATCCGGCCGTTCCGCGGCCGGAATTGTCAAGGCAGCCGAGTTCGTGTAGAGGTCTGCCCCCACAGCACCCCCGCTGAAACGGTCGCTGGTACGGAATTTGCCGTCCACGGCAGATCTCTCGGAGAGTTCATGGCCCCCAACCAAGGCTTCACGCTCTGGCTGACCGGAATGTCCGGCGCCGGAAAAACCACCCTCGTCGAGTACATCGCCGCCCGGCTCCGGCAGGTGGCGCGCGCCGTCGAGGTGCTCGACGAGAACGACCTGGCGTCGGACCTGTGGGGCGGGACGGCCGACACCAAGGACGAGCGGAACATCGGGGTGGCGCGGCTCGGACTGGTGGCGAATCTGCTGACCCGGAACCAGGTCGCGGCGCTGGTCGCCTCGGTGAGCCCGTACAAGGGGGCCCGCGAGGACAACCGGCGCCTCATCGGCCGCTACCTCGAGGTCTACGTCGACTGCCCCACCGAGAAGCTCATCCAGCGCGACTCGACCGGGAAGTACAAGAAGGCACTGGCCGGGGAGATTCCCAACTTCGTGGGCATCACCGAGCCCTACGAGCCGCCCGGCTCTCCCGAGGTCACCATCCGCTCCGACTCCGAGGCGGTGGAGGCGGGGGCGATGCGCATCTTCCAGGCTCTGCTCGACCTGGGCTACGTGACCTCCGACGAGCTGAGAGTCATCACCGGCAAGCGGATGCGCGCCGTGCCCCCCGGCCGCCGGGCGACTGCGGCCCGTCGCGCCGCCGGTGCACGGACCCGGCCCGCTGCGCGCGCCGCCCGGGTGGCCAAGCCGCGCAAGCCAGGCAAGGCCAAGCGCTAGAGCGGAGCGCGGGCCCGTGCGCACGCCCCTCGAGTGGGAGCAGCTGGCGGAGGCCTCCGGGCCCAAGCTGCTGCGCCTGCGCGAGGCGCTGCGGAACCTCGGCTCTGCCCTGGTGGCGTTCTCCGGCGGGGTCGACTCCACCTTCGTCCTCAAGGTCGCCCACGACGAGCTGGGCGACCGGGCGGTGGCCCTCACCGCGATCTCCGCCAGCGTCGCCCCCGACGAGCGCCGCGAGGCAGAGGCCCTGGCCCGCGAGCTGGGGGTGAGGCACCTGGCGGTCGACTCGGGGGAGGTGGCCGATCCCCGCTACGCCGCCAACCCCGCCAACCGCTGCTACTTCTGCAAGACCGAGCTCTACGCGCTCTGCGCCGAGCAGCGTCAGGTGCTGGGCCTGGCGGCGGTGGTGGACGGCTTCAACGCCGACGACACCCACGACCACCGGCCGGGGCACCAGGCGGCCCGCGAGGCACGGGTGCGCTCTCCCTTGGCCGAGGTCGGGCTGGGCAAGGACGAGATCCGCGCACTCTCCCGGGCGCTCGGGCTCCGGACCTGGGACAAGCCCCAGATGCCCTGCCTGGCCTCGCGCATCCCCTACGGGACGTCGGTCACCCCGGAGCGGCTGGTGCAGATCGGCAGCGCCGAGGCCGACCTCCGGGCGCTCGGGCTCCGCAACTTCCGGGTGCGGTACCACGGCGAGGTGGCCCGGGTGGAGGTCGCCGCCGAGGAGCTGCCCCGGTTTGCCGACGAGGCCCTCCGCGCCGGGGTGAACGCGGCGCTGAAGGCGCGTGGCTTCCGCTACGTGGCGCTGGACCTCGAGCCGTTCCGGTCCGGCCGCCTGAACGAGGCCCTCGGCCCGCCGGCGAGCGGGGCGCGCTCCTGAGCCTCCGCCGCCGGGCGATGACCGGGGCCGGAGTGCTCTGGCTCCTCGCCTCGCCCGCCCGCGCCGAGGAGGTCGAGCGCACCGACCACCGCGGGTCCCTGGGGCTGCTGGTCGGCGGCGGGGCCGACTTCACCCGCGAGGTGACCAGCGGAGGGGTGAGCGAGGAGGGCGTCCGCGGGCTGGTGGAGTCGCTGGTCTGCTTCCCCATGGGGCTCAGCGGGAACGAGTGGACGGTGGGAACGCGGGCGGGCTTCGGCCAGTCGAAGGTGGACGTGGCCCTCGCCGGCGGCATCCGGGCCTACTTCGGCGACGACCGGTTCAAGACCTACGTCACCGCCGAGGTGGCGGTGCACGTCACCCCCAACGTGACCGCCGGCCCCCGCCTCGGGCTGGGCATCCAGTACGACTTCCTGCCCACGGTGGGCGTGTACCTGGGCGGGGCCGCCGAGGTCACCGCCGGTCAGGGCATCCGCATCGCCGGCGCGGTCACCGCCGGCTTCCAGTTCCGCACCTACATCTTCGAGTGACAGGGCCCGGCCAGTCCGGACACCCTGAAGCCCGGGGCGCCTAGGAATTTGACGCTGGAGCGATACGTAGGAGTATGTGCATCAAGGTATGAATATCTCCCACACCAGCCCACGCCTGACGTCAGTCGTCTTCCGCCTCACCCGCGAACGCCTGGAGGCGCTCAAGGCGCTCTCGCGGGCAACGCGCATCCGGCAGAGCGAGTACCTCCGCGAGGCCATCTCCGATGTGCTGACCAAGCACCGCGCTCCTCCGGCGCCCTTCGACGCTCCTCAGGCCTGAGTCACCGCCGCGAAGGGCGGAAACTCGGGCACCGCAGCGAGGTGTCCGGCGAAGGGGTCGAGTGCAGGCGGGTACCCCACTTCCCAGAGGGTGAGCCCGGAGGCTGGCGCCCGGAGCCCCTCGATGCGTGCCTCGCCGGCGAGCGCCGCATCCCAGGCATCAAGCGAGAGCTGGCCCGCGGCGACCAGGGCCGCGCCTCCCACCAGCAGCCGCACCCCGTAGCGACCGAAGGCATCGCCGTGTAGCCGCACCTCCACCAGCGACCCGGCCTGGGTGACCGCAGTCTCGAGCAGGGTCCGCGTGCGCCGCACGCTGGAAGCGGCGTGGAAGGCGGAGAAGTCGCGCGCGCCTCGGGCCCGCTCCAGCGCGGTGGCCAGCGCGGTGACGTCGAGCCGCACCCCGCTCAGTCGCGGATGCTCGGCGACCTCCCACGCCAGCCCGGTCCATCCGCGCGGCACAGGCCCCAGCGCGAGTCGATAGCGGTACTCCTTCCACGCCGCGGACCACTGGGCATGGAAGCCCGGCGGCGCGGGAACGGCGAGGAGAATTCCCCAGTCCGCCTCGCCGACGGAGCTCAGCGGCTGCAGCTCCACCTCGCGTGGCAGGCGCACGCTCACCGGCTGGCAGCGGGCGTGGACGCCGCGGTCGGTCCGACCTGCGGCCATGGGTCGGGCTGTGCTACCCCGGGTGTGGAGTGCCTGCGCCAGGACTGCTTGCGCCGTGCGAATGCCGGGTTGCGCTTGCCAGCCCCCGAACCCCTCGCCGCGATACCACATCCAGAGGGCCACCCGCCGTCGCTGCACGGCGGTAGACTATGTCCCTCTCCCACTCCAATGGATTCGCGGAATGCACAGGACCCCGAGCGGGTGCTCGGCGGAGAGTGGCTGTACCGGCAGGGCGAGCTGGTGCTCGGGCCGGTGCAGGGTGCCCAGCTGCTGGACCGGCTCTACGCCGGGGACATCAACGGGCAGACCGAGGTGGCCCTCCTGGGCCACGACTTCGAACGGGTGACCCAGGTCGACGCGCTCCGGATCCATCTGGCCAAGGCCGAGGCGAAGTGGCGGGTGGATGCGCTCGAGCGGCGAGTCCGGGACCGGGCGCGGAAGCAGCGCAACACCCGGCTCCTGACGGTGGGAGCGGTGGCGTTGGTGGTGGCGGGCGTGGCCGGCGCGGTGGCCCGGTACATGGCGGTGCACGGCACCTTCGATCCGGTGCGGGAGGAGGCGGCGATCGCCGTCGAGCCCCCGACCATCGGGCTGGCCAAGGCGCGCCGGAAGGACGACGAGCTGGCCTACTACCCGATGGACCGCGGCGGGAAACGCGCCCCGGCGCCGACCGGCACCCGGGTCATTCCTCCCGGAGGGAGGAGCCCGGGCGGCAGTGGCGACACCGACCCGGACGACGTGAGCGTGGAGGCGAAGTTCGACCGCGGATCGATCCAGAGCGTCATCGCCCAGCGCCAGCACGGGCTCTACCCCTGCTTCAAGGAGGAGGCACGCCGCCAGCCGGGGCTGAACGACCGCATCCCCATCGAGTTCGTCATCGGCAACGACGGGCAGGTGAAGAAGCTGTGGGTCGACAATCCGCGCTTCCAGGACGGCCCGCTGCCCGACTGCCTCCTCAAGGAGCTGCAGCGCTGGCCCTTCCATCCCTACGAGGGCCAGCAGGCCACGGTCGGCCTCTCCTTCACCATCGGCAAGGGAACCGGGTGATGGCCCGCCCTCCGGTCGCCGAGGTGAATGCCGACGCAGCCGATGGGTTCCGCGGCGAGGTCCGTGCCGCGGCCCGAGCCTTCAAGGCTTCCTGGACCGGGCTGGCCCGGGTCCTGACCCGGGTGCGGGACGAGGGCCTGTGGAAGGGATGGGGCTTCCCCAGCTTCGAGGCCTACTGCGCGCAGGAGATCCACATCCGCAAGGCGACGGCGTTGAAGCTCACCCGGTCGTGGACCTTCCTCCATCGCCACGAGCGGGAGTGGGGCGAGTCGCCACCGGAACGGGCCCGCCCCGCGCCGGCCTTCGAGGTGGTCGAGGTCCTCGCCGACGCCGAGGATCGGGGCACCCTCGATGCGGCGGAGTACCGGAGCATCCGCGACTCGATCTGGGACCCCGAGCGTCCGGTGGCCGAGGTGCGCCGGGAGATGCTCGACCGCTTTCCCCGTCCGGCGCCGGAGCCGACGCCCACCGAGCAGCGGTTGCGACAGCTGGCCCGGACCGCGCGGAGGCTGGCCGAGGACCTCCATGCTTGCCGCGGCGTGCCAGCGTCGGTCCGGACCCAGGCCGACACGCTGGCGGAAAACGTCGAGGCGCTGGCAGTCACGCGCGCCGGGCGCTGACACCGCCGGAGCGCACGTTTGCCGCCGGATGGTGGGCAGGCGGTCGTTCCTGCCCCGCCGACCCCGGGCGACTATTGGACAGGGGACCCGGTTTCGCGGCAGCGTCGGAGGTGGCGGGCCACCGGGGTCTGTGGTGGAGTCGTCAGAGGCGTCGTCGGGGTCCCTGGGAGGTCCCTGGAGTGAAGAAGGAGCACACGGTCAACCTGTCCTGCTCGTTCTGCGGAAAATCGCAGCGCGAGGTCCGCAAGCTGATCGCTGGGCCCACCGTCTACATCTGCGACGAGTGCATCAAGCTCTGCAACGACATCATCGCCGAGGAAAACGACCGGGAAGAGAGCAAGCCCCAGGTCTCGCTGCCCACCCCCAACGAGATCAAATCCTTCCTCGACGATTACGTGATCGGCCAGGACCACGCGAAGAAGGTCCTCGCCGTCGCGGTCTACAACCACTACAAGCGGATCTACCAGAAGAAGCCCCCCAGCCGGCCGCGCCCCGGGGTGAAGGCCGCCGGGCACGAGGACGTGGAGCTGAGCAAGAGCAACATCCTGCTCATCGGCCCCACCGGAAGCGGCAAGACCCTCCTCGCCCAGAGCCTGGCCCGTTTCCTCAACGTCCCCTTCACCATCGCCGATGCCACCAGCCTCACCGAGGCCGGATACGTCGGGGAGGACGTAGAGAACATCATCCAGAACCTCCTCCACAACGCCGACTACGACGTGGAGAAGGCTGCCCGAGGCATCGTCTACATCGACGAGATCGACAAGATCGCCCGCAAGGGCGACACCCCCTCGGTCACCCGCGACGTGGGCGGGGAGGGCGTGCAGCAGGCCCTGCTGAAGATCATCGAGGGCACCCGGGCCAACGTCACGCCCCGCGGCGGCAAGAAGTACAACCAGCAGGAGTACGTCCAGGTCGACACCAGCAACATCCTCTTCATCTGCGGCGGGGCCTTCCACGGCATCGACGCGGTCATCCGCCGGCGGGTGGGGGAGAAGGGCCTGGGGTTCGGGGCGAAGATCGTCCACAAGGACGACCGGAGCATCGGTGAGCTGCTGAAGCTGGTGGAGCCAGAGGATCTGATGAAGTTCGGGATGATCCCCGAGTTCGTCGGCCGGCTCCCGGTGGTGGCGACCCTCAACGATCTCCGCGAGGACGATCTGGTCACCATCCTCACCCAGCCCAAGAACGCGCTGGTGAAGCAGTACCAGAAGCTCTTCGAGCTGGAGAAGGTGAAGCTCTCCTTCACCAAGGAAGCGCTGCGGGCCATCGCCCGCGAGGCGATGCGTCGCAACTCCGGTGCGCGTGGCCTCCGGGCGATCATGGAAGACGCGATGCTCGATATCATGTACGACGTTCCGTACCGGGAGGGCGTGCGGGAGTGCCGGATCACCCAGGAAGTGGTGACCAAGCACGAGCCGCCGCAACTGGTGCTGGAGAAGGAAAAGAAGACGGCGTAGCGGTGGCGGGGGGGGCGGGCGGCGGCGCCTCTTCAGGAGGTGCGGCGGTGGCCCGAACGTCTCGTACGTTGCTCCTGGGAGTCCTCCTCCTTGCCGCTCCGGCGTCTGCCCTGACCGACTACTGGTCGGACTCGCCCTCCACCCTCGAGGAGTGCAGCGCCCGCCGGAAGCCCGGCGAGGAGGTGCGCTACTGGCACTGCTACTACCTCTTCGCGTTCGAGCACATGAACCAGATGGCGGCGGTCAATGCTCGGCTGGAGCGCACGCTGCGCCGCGACTCCTCCCAGAACTACGGGGCCCTGGTCCACGCGGCGCTGATGGACATGCTGGTCGGCGACCGGACCGGGTCGACCTACTACGGCCCGGTGCAGGCCGAGTTCCGCCGGCGGGGAGACCACCTGGGAGAGCTGATCACCGTGGTGGCCACGCTGTGGTGGGCGAGCTGGCAGGGCGCGGAGGAGGTCGGCTCTCGCCAGTACGCCCGGGGACTGGAGCTGGCCCGGGAGATGAACGACCCCGACGCGCTGGCTTGGGTGCTGGAGTCGGGCGCCGATCTCTCGATGGGTCTGCTGGACTACGGACGGGCGGAGCGGCTGGTGCGCGAGGCCGAGGCCACCGTCACCGCCGGGGCGCCGTGGTGGGTCCACTGGCGGATCCTCTACACCCTGGCCCGGGTGCTGGCGGCCACCGGGCGGCCGGCGGAGTCGCTGCAGACCTTCGACCGGGCGGCGGTCTGGGTCGGCGAGCACATCGACACCTTCCGCGCCCTCACTGCCCAGGGCCGTGCCGAGCAGGCAGTTCGACTCGCCTCCGCCGACCTGCTTCCCACCGAGGAGGCGGAGCGCCGGCTGGAGGAGGCGTTGCAGCTCGCCCGTGCCGCCCGCTTCCAGACCTTCCTCACCGGTGGGGAGATGCCGCTGATCATGCTCCGGGCGGCAATGCGGGGGCCGTCTCCGGAGAACGACGCGGCCCTGCGGGTGGTGCTGGAGCGCGGGGAGCCCATCGACCAGCCGTACCTGATCAACAACGCGCTCCGGCTCCTCAGCCGCTTCAGCGCCGAGAGCGACCCGGGGCACCCGGAGCTGACCCGGCCCTGGCTGGACGAGCTGCTTCGCCGGGCCACCGACCTCGACAATCCCAAGGACCTCGCCCTCGCCCACCTGGCCCGGGCCCACCTCGACTGGCGTGCGGGCGACCGGGTGGCGCTGCCGCGCGATGCGGGGGCCACGCTCGACGCGCTGGACCGCCTGCGCTGGCAGCAGCCCGAGGGTCTGGCCCGGGCCCGCACCTCGGCGCAGTGGTCGTTCGCCTACGAGCTGCTGGCGGGGTGGATGCTCGACCTGGCCGGCCCGACCCCCGGCCCGGTGCCGGTGGAGCAGGCACTGGCGACGATGGAGCGGTTGCGCGGGCGGATCCTTCTCGACGAGCTGACCCGCGCCGGAGTGGCCCCCGAGGTCGTCCCTCCGGCTCTGGAGGCGCGTCGCCAGCAGGCGATGACCGAGCTGGCCCGGGCCCAGCGGAACCTCCTCGCCGAGAAAGCCGATTCCCCCGACCGGGCCGCGGTCGAAGGGCGTGTCCGCCACGGCGAGCGGGCGCTCACGGAGGTCGAGGACGCGATCGCCCGCTCGCACCCGGCCTCGGTGCCGGTCCCGGTGGCGAGCATGAAGGCGCTCCAGGACGCGCTGGGAGAGGACGAGGCGCTGCTGTCCTTCCAGCTCTGGCGCCCGGATCTCTCCCTCATCGCTCCCTATCCAAAGGGGCGGTCGTGGCTGGTGGCGATCGGCCACCACGACGCCTTCGCCGTGCCGGTGCCCGACGCCCACCGGGTGGAGCCCTCGGTGGAGACCTTCCACGCGCTGCTCCTGCGAAAGGAGCCCGGCCCACCGGAGCCCGCGGAGCAGCTCGGGCAGCAGCTGCTCGCCCCGGCCCTGGAGCGGCTGGGGCCCGCCGTTCGCACGCTGATCGTGGTGCCCGACGGTCCGCTGGCCTCGGTGCCACTGGAGACGATGACCCTCCATGGACGCCCGGTGGCCGATCGCTATGCCGTCGCCACCGCTCCCTCGGCCTCGCTGTGGCTGCGGTGGCGGACCGCCGGGCGGGGAGGCTCGGGTCCGGCGCTGGCGATGGCCGACCCCCAGGGGGGGGCCTCGCCGGGCCTGCAGCGGGACGCGGCGCGGTGGCTGGAGGGCCTGCAGCTGCCCTCGCTGCCCCACGCCCGGAGCGAGGCCTCGGCGATGGTGGCGGCGCTGGGACAGGGCGGGATGCTGCGGGTGGGCCCGGAGGCGAGCGAGCGGTTCCTCAAGACCCACGACCTGCGACCGTGGAGCGTGCTGCACTTCGCCACCCACGCGGTGGTGGATGACACCGCGCCCGAGCGCTCGGCCCTGGTCCTCGCCGCCGGCGACCCGGGCGAGGACGGGCTGCTCCAGCCGCGGGAGATCGCCCGGCTGGACCTGGCGGGGAAGGTGGTCGTGCTCTCCGCCTGCCGGACCGCCTCGGGTCACCTCCTGGAGGGAGAGGGGGCCTTCGGCCTCGTCCGGGCCTTCTTTCGCGCCGGGGCACAGGCGGTGGTGGCCTCACCGTGGCCACTGGGCGACCTCGAGGCGCGCGATCTGATTCAGGAGCTCGCCGGCCGGCTGGGGGAGGGAGAGTCGCTGAGCGCTGCGCTCGCCGAGGCGAAGCGGGCGCGCCGGGCTGCCGGTGCCCCGGTGACCGCCTGGGCCGGCCTCCAGCTCTACGGCGACGGGAGCGTGGTGCCCAGCGCGGCTCCCCCCCGGTGGCGCTGGGCGCTGCTCGCCGCGGTGATCGCCGCCCTCGCCGCCGGCGCGCTGGCCGCCGCGTGGCGCGCTCGCTCGCGACGGGCCGGCACTGCCTAGGGGTCTACGGTGCGGTAGGGGCGGCCCCACACCGCGCCGAAGCGCCGCGGCTCCTCGAGCGGGATGAGTCCCTCGCGGGGGCCCACCTCCTCGGGGCGCTCGGTGAGGACCAGGACCACCCGGGACCCCGGACGGTCGTTCCTCGCGCCGCGGACCACCACGTCGGCCCCGCGTTCCCGGGTCACCATCGCGACCCACAGGCTGCAGATCTGGAACCGGCCGCCGGTCGTCCGGTTCACCAGCACCCCGTAGGAGAGGTCGTAGGCCCGGGCGGCGCTGCGGCAGTCGTCGCCGGCCTCGGTGGACTCGAATCCCTCGGAGAGGGTGCGGATCAGCACCGGGCGCTGCCACCGCGTCCAGACCCCGAGACAGAGAAGGACCGAGGCCGCGACGGCCAGGGCAGCGCGGGGTCGGGTGCTCGCCACTGCCGGGACCCAGGCTCCGGCGGCGAGCGCCACCAGCGGGGCGAGGTTCACCGAGAGCCGCGGCTGGAAGTTGCTCCGGCTGAGGAGGGCGAGCAGCGCCAGCTCCACCAGCGCGAGCACGCCGAAGGGAACCACCAGGCGGCGGACGAATGCCGAGCGGATGGCAACGACCAACGTGGCGGCGAGGAGGAGGAGGACCCC
>Ga0318562_10001318_pt1 | contig 11200 bp, 8 predicted proteins | sample GRESIP066b5f18_FD_203688 | JGI IMG/M metagenome (GOLD analysis project Ga0318562, IMG submission 203688) | Tropical soil microbial communities from Luquillo Experimental Forest, Puerto Rico - GRE.SIPMG.066b5f18 | ecosystem: Environmental > Terrestrial > Soil > Tropical forest > Bulk soil...
GAATATACGAACTGGCCGACGAACTCGCCGTTCACGTAGAGCTGCGGGATCGTCGGCCAGTTCGTATATTCCTTGATGCCTTGCCGGATTTCCGGATCCTGCAGCACGTCGACGGCCTCATAGTCGTTGACGCCGCAGCGGCGAAGGATCTCGACCGTTGTCGCCGAGAATCCGCATTGCGGAAAGTCGGGGGTGCCCTTCATGTACAGGACGATCCGATTGGAGGTCACCTGCTCGCGAATCTTGTCTTGAGTGCTCATAAGAATGCCCGTGCCTTTGGGACTGGAAACAGCGTATTTTATCGCATCATGAGCGCGCGGGCTCACTCTTTGACAGCGCCGGTCATCCCCGACACGTAGTATTCGACGAAGAAGGAGTAGAGGATGGCGACGGGAAGCGAGCCGAACAGCGCGCCCGCCATCAGCGACCCCCAGTGGTAGATGTCCCCCTCGACGAGCTCCGTGACGACGGCGACGGGCACGGTCTTCGTCTCCGACGACGATATGAACGTCAGCGCATAGACGAACTCGTTCCATGACAGCGTGAAGGCGAATATCCCCGCCGAGATCAGTCCGGGCACCGCGAGCGGCAGGATGATCTTCACCAGGATCTGCACGCGCGTCGCCCCGTCGATCAGCGCGCATTCCTCAAGCTCGTACGGGATCGACTTGAAGTACCCCATCAGCAGCCACGTGCAGAACGGGATCAGGAACGTCGGATACGTGAGTATCAGCGAGAGCCGCGTGTCGAACAGGTCGAGCTTGTAGATGACCGCCGCGAGCGGGATGAAAAGGATCGAGGGTGGAACGAGGTAGGCGAGGAAGATGCTCATCCCGACATAGCGCGATCCTCGGAAACGCAAACGTTCGATAGCGTAGGCAGCGAGCACACTCGCGAACAGCGACAGCGCGGTCGCGACGACCGTCACCAGCATCGTGTTCCACAACCAGTCGGGGTAGGCCGTTTCGAACAGAAGCTTCTTCACGTGATCGAGTGTCGGATTCTTTACCCAGAACGGGTTGCCTTCGCGCGACAGTAATTCCTCGTTCGGCTTGAAGGCCGTGATGGCCATCCAGTAGAAGGGGAAGAGCAGCACGAACAGGAACACGGCGATCGGCACGTAGACGGTGACGATCCGTCGCGGCGCCGACACGAGGTAGTCCATCCCCTGCGCACGTTCGACGCGCACGCCCGTGACCGCCGCCGGCGCTTCGTCGGTCCGGTTGTCGCCCGCCACGCTCATGCCGCGGCCTCGTTGTCGCACTTGTGCATGGGATACTTCCGAGTGTCGGCCGCCTCAATCGCCTGGCGACGCGCCCTTCGGGCCTGGGCTTCGCCCGCCATGCTCATGAGTCTGCCCCTCCTTGCTGCCATGCGCGGCGTTGCAACCCGAAGTACGAGAACAGGATCGCCGCAACCAGAAACGGCACCATCGCCGTGGCGATCGCGGCGCCTTCGCCGAGGCTGCCTCCGGGGATCGCCCGCTGGAACGAAAGCGTGGCCATGAGGTGCGTCGCGTTGAGCGGACCGCCTCGCGTCAGCACATAGATCAGCTGGAAATCGGTGAACGTGAACAAGACCGAGAATGTCATGACCACGGCGATGATCGGCGTCAGAAGCGGCAGCGTCACGTAGCGGAACTGCTGCCAGGGCGATGCGCCGTCGAGGCTCGCCGCCTCGTAGTACGAAGGCGAAATCGTCTGCAGACCGGCGAGCAACGTGATCGCGACGAACGGCACGCCGCGCCAGATGTTAGCGGCGATCGTCGAGAACCGCGCGTTCCACGGGTCGCCGAGGAAGTCGATGTACTCATGGATCAGCCCCATCTTCGACAGTGCCCAGCTGATCACCGAGAACTGCGCGTCGTAAATCCACCAGAACGCAAGCGCGGAAAGCGCCGTCGGGACGATGAACGGGAGCAGGACGACCGCGCGGAAGAACGCCTTGAACGGGAGGTGCTCGTTCAGCAGCAACGCGAGCCAAAGGCCGAGGCCGAACTTGATCACGCTCGCGACCGCCGTGTAGAAGATCGTGTTGAAGAGCGCAAGCCGCGTGACCTGGTCCCCCCAAAGAAACTCGAAATTCTCGAGACCGATCCATTCGCCGGGGCGGCCGATCTTGGTGTCGGTGAAGCCGAGGTAGGTTCCAAGGCCCAGCGGATAGGTAAGGAAGATCAGAAGCAGCGCCGCAGCAGGCGCGAGGAACACGAACCCGAGCACGTTGCGACTCTCGAGATGCCGGCCGAGCGCGGAAGCGAATTTCGGCATTTACGTTCGAGCAACGGACTGGCCGGCGCGTCGGCGGCGTGAAGTGCCGAGCGCCGTGAAAGCGCAGACGCGCGCCGCGATGGCCATCGGAGCGTTTGGCCGCCGGCTCCGTCCGCAGGGGCGCGGCGCCGGCGGATTCGCCACGTTCAGACCTTGTAGTAGCGCTCGGCGCGCTTTTGCGCGCGCTCGGCTGCTTCCTTCGGCGTCTTCGAACCGGACGCCGCTTCGGCAACCATGTTTACGACGATGAAATCGGCGAGCGCGCCTGCCGACGCGTAGCCCATCTTCCCCGAGTAGCCCGACGGCAGCATGTTCTTCATCGAGTCGCGGTATGGCGTGTGCTTCGGGTCGACGGTCCAGATCGGGTTCTTCTCGTAGTAGCGCAGCGCCGGCGTCACATAGCCGATGGCCGCCTGCACCCATGGGTCCATCTGCTCCGCCTCCATCATGAAGCGCAGGAATTCCTTCGCTGCCTTCGGATACTTCGAATACTTGAAGATCATCTGGTTGAAGAACAGCTGGAACTCGGTCGGCTTGCCCACGGGTCCGACCGGCATGCTCGCGTGATTCATGTCCTCAGCGATCTCTTTAAGCTTCGGGTCGGTCGAGTTCTTCGCCGCGTAATAGATCGAAATGCCGTTGTTGGTGAGGAACAGCTGCCCGTCGAGGAACGCCTTGTAGTTGCTCGGATCGAGCCACGACAGCGTTCCGGGGACGAACGTCGGGTAGAGCTCCTTCACGTACTCAAGCGCCTTCAGCGTTTCGGGACTGTCGATCACGACCTTGTTGTTCTGATCGACGAGCTTGCCGCCGTGCGCCCACACGATCCACTGGCACCAGGTGTTCGCGTCGCCCGTCGCATTGCCGAGCGCGAAGCCGGCTGGGGTACCTTTCTCCTTCAGCGCCTTGCAGAGCTTCAGGAAGCCATCCGTGTCCTTCGGGAACGTCTCGAAGCCCGCCGCCTTCATCGCGCTGATCCGGTAGTTCATCGCCACGCCGGCGACGCCGAGCGGAACGCCGATCCATTTCTTGCCATCGGGCCTGAGATACGGCTCGCATACGGGGTAGAAGCCGCCATACTTGCTGCCGAGGTAGGTGCAGACGTCCGTGACGTCGACGAGCTTTTCCGGATACAGATTGGCGTCGTCGTTCGTCGACAAGATGACGTCGGGGCCCGCGCCGGTGTTTGCTGCCACTGCTGCTTTCGGCCGCACGTCTTCCCAGCCTTCGTTGTCGACGCGCACTTCGATGCCGTACTTGTCCTGGAATGCCTTGACGTTGACCATGTAGCGGTCGATGTCGCCCTGAACGAAGCGACTCCAGCGCAGCACGCGAAGCTTCGCGCCCTTCTCCGGCGTGTTGCTCCATTGCGCGTTCGCATCCTTGACCCAGATCATCGGCGCCACAGCCGATGCGGCAACGGCGGTCGAGGTTTTCAGGAATTCACGGCGTTTCCATTTGCTCATTGCGTCCTCCTAATGGTCGTGGTGGTCTTATCGAGTCTCGCAGGGGCTCGAATTTCAGGCGACGAGGCAGCGACCGCTCGCCGCGTCGAACAGGTGCGCCCGCCGCAGGTCGGGCGCGAGATTGATCCTGTCGCCGGCGCGACAGTCGGTGCGGTCGTCGATCGTCGCAGTAACCTCCTGTCCCCTGAAGCGACAATAGAGCTGCGTGTCGGCACCGGTCGGCTCGACGACGATGACGTCGACCGGCAGGCCACTCGCGCCCAGCGTGCAGTGCTCGGGACGCAAGCCGTAGAGCACGGCCTGACCGTTTTCCGCACGGGCGCCGTTCGGCGCGGGCAATGCGACGCCGTCAGCGAATTCGATGCGCAACTCCCTATCGACGGCGCGCGCGATGCCGGGGATCATGTTCATCGCCGGCGATCCGATGAACCCGGCGACGAACGTATTCGTCGGGTGGTCGTAGAGGTCGAGCGGACCGCCGATCTGCTCGACAACCCCCTCGCGCATCACGACGATCTTGTCTGCCATCGTCATCGCCTCGATCTGGTCGTGCGTCACGTAGATCGACGTCGTCTTGAGGCGTTGGTGGAGCTCCTTGATTTCGGTGCGCATCTGCACGCGCAGCTTCGCGTCGAGGTTCGACAGCGGCTCGTCGAAGAGAAACACCTGAGGGTCGCGGACGATTGCGCGGCCCATCGCGACGCGCTGGCGCTGGCCGCCCGAGAGCTGGCGAGGATAGCGGTCGAGATACGCGGCGAGCCCGAGGATGTCGGCCGCTTTCTGCACGCGCTCCGCGATGTCCTGTTTCGTACGCTTCGCGAGCATCAGCGCGAACGACATGTTGTCGCGCACCGTCATGTGCGGGTAGAGCGCGTAGTTCTGGAACACCATCGCAATGTCGCGCTCCTTCGGCGGCACGCGATTGACGACCTTCCCGCCGATCGCGATCTCTCCGTTGCCGATTTGCTCGAGGCCGGCGATCATTCGTAGCAGCGTGGACTTGCCGCAGCCCGACGGCCCCACGAGAACGCAGAACTCGCCGTCGGCGATGTCGACGTCGACGCCGCGGATCACGTGGGTCGACCCGAAGTGCTTGTGGACCGACCGGATCGCAACTGCTGCCATACGGTGCCCGCCGTCGCCGGAGAGATTGTTACGGCCTTCGCGTGCCGGGCGTGACGACATACGTCGGCCGCCCGGTCGCGAACCAGCTGATGACATTCTGCGCCGCCTTTCGTCGCAGCTCCCTTTCGGACTCGACCGAGTAGAACGCGGCGTGCGGCGTCAGGATAACGCGCGGATGGCCGAGGAGTCTCGATCCAGCACGTACAGGCTCGGTCGGAAGCACGTCGAGAGCCAATCCCGCGAGGCAACCGGAGTCGAGCGCGGCAAGCGCGGCGTCGACTTCGACCACTGAACCGCGCGCGGTGTTCACGAGATACATACCCGGCTTGGCCTTGCCCAGAACGTCGGCACCGACCATCCCACGGGTCTCGGCATTCAGAGGTACATGCAGCGAGACGACGTCGCAGTCGGCGAACAGGCCACCGAGGTCGCGGCGCGCGACATAGGCGGGGAAATCGCCGTCGATCAGATACGGGTCGTACGCGAGAACCCGCGCGAAGACGTTACGGCTGACGTACGACATCCGTTTACCGATGCGACCGAGACCGACTAGCCCCAGCGTCATGTCGCCGACCCGCCGCAGCGGACCGGACGACATGAAGTGCCACCGCCCGGCGTGGATGTCTCGGTGATAGGCGACCACGTTGCGAACGAGCGCCAGTGCGAGGGCGAGCGCATGGGTCGCGACCTCGCCGACGCCGTAATCCGGAGAATTCGCGACCCACACGCCATGGCGGGCGCAGGCGTCGGTGTCGACGGTATCGAAGCCGGCGCCGATCCGGCTCACGATGCCGAGCTTCGGCAGCGACGAGACCACGCGTTCGGTGATCGGCGCGTATTGCAGCAGGATCGCCACGCAGTCGCGCGCCGCGGCAATGACGTCGTCCTCCGCCTTGCACCGCGCGCTTGTGAGTTCGAGTCCGGCATCGGCGAAGAGCTTGCGCTCGAGCTCCAAATCGGGAAAGTCATTGTCGGCGAACAACACCTTCGGCATGAGAGTCCTTCCGGAAGCGGTCGGCCGTTGCGGGCGGAGGCCTCGGCGACGCGCAAAAATACGTGGCCCCCGGGTCATTGGTCAAGTGGCCTGACCGATCGGCCTCCCCGCAGCGAGGCGCAGACTATAATCCCCGCTCTACCCTGCCCGTTCTCCGATGACGACCCGCTTTCTGCAGACGACCATCGCCGGCAGCCTGCCCAAGCCTCCGTGGCTCGCCACCCCGAACGCGCTGTGGGCCCCGTGGCTGCTCGAGGGCGAGGCGCTTGCCGAAGGCATGCGCGACGCGGTCCGGCTCGTGCTGCGCGACCAGGAACAGGCCGGGATCGACATCGTGAGCGATGGCGAGCAGACGCGGCGCCATTTCGTCACGACGTTGATCGAGGCGCTGGAGGGTGTCGATTTCGCGCACAAGCGGACGGTGCGGATCCGCGACCGCTATGACGCCGACGTCCCGGTCGTGGTCGGTCCCGTTGCGCGCCGCGGCCCGGTGTTCGTCGACGCCGCGGGGTTCCTGAGTAGCGCCACCGACCGCAAGGTCAAATTCACACTGCCGGGACCGATGACGATGGTCGATACGCTCTACGACGCGCACTACGGGAGCCGCGAGAAGCTCGCGTGGGCATTCGCCGAGATCCTGAACGAGGAGGCGCGCGCGATCGAGGCCGTCGGTATCGACGTGATCCAGTTCGACGAGCCCGCCTTCAACGTCTACTTCGACGAGGTCCGCGACTGGGGCGTGAAGACACTGGAGCGCGCCGCGCAGGGCCTCGGGTGCACGACCGCCGTCCACATCTGCTACGGCTACGGCATCAAGGCGAACATCGAATGGAAAAAGACGCTCGGCGCCGAGTGGCGGCAATACGAGCAGACCTTCCCGCTGCTCGCGCAATCCGCCATTCGACAGGTCTCCCTCGAATGCGCTAACTCGCACGTCCCGATCGATCTCATCGGTTTGCTCGCCGGTAAGGACGTCCTCGTGGGGGCGATCGACGTCGCCACCGAGCACGTCGAGACTCCGGAGGAAGTCGCTCGGACGATTCGATCGGCGCTGCGTTTCGTCCCGCCCGACCGCCTCTATCCATGCACCAACTGCGGTATGGTGCCGCTCTCCCGGGAGGTCGCCCGAGGCAAGCTGCGTGCTCTCGGAGCGGGTGCAGCGCTCGTCCGGGCCGAATTCGCCACGGCGGGATAGGCGCAGGGCTGCCGCCCCGGGGGGCGTCTGGTCTGGCCACTTGGCCAGCAAGGGGTTTTTTGCCCGGTTCCGAATACCACTGGCGCCGGCGGGGTTAGTTGTGTATCCTGCCCAACGTGTTTTAGTTTCAAGGCAGTAAGTACGCCCTGTGCGACCGCTTTGCAGTCGTTCCGCCGTCGTTCTTTCCTTGAGATCGAAACATGGCCGGGAGCATCCCGATTTCAATTTTGTTGTGAGGAATTACTGAAATGGCAACTGGAACTGTGAAGTGGTTCAACGACGCCAAGGGCTTTGGCTTCATTACGCCCGATGGCGGCGGCGAGGATCTGTTCGCACACTTCTCCGCAATCAACATGCCGGGCTTCAAGACGCTCAAGGAGGGCCAGAAGGTCTCGTTCGAAGTGACCACCGGTCCGAAGGGCAAGCAGGCGAGCAACATCCAAACCGTCTGATCTCCCGCTCACGGAAGGCAGACTCAGAATAAAGCCGGGCGTCCTCGCCCGGCTTTTTCTTTGTTGTCGTGTGTGCGGTCAGGGAAAGCGTGCGCGTTTCCTTCGCGAGCGCGCGGCGCGTCATGGAAAGAGCGCCCGAGTTTCCCGGGGCGCGCAGGCCTCATCACAAGCACACAGGAAAATCCGGAGGCTCCTTCGACCTAGAACCGAGCACGGCTAGGGATACGCGCTGTCGAGGCATGCGCGCATCCGTGCCGCGGTCGTCGCGATGTTGCTGGTGATCGATGTGAAGTGATCGCCGGGAATCGCATGCAGTTCGACCTCTTTGCCGATTCCGGACCAACCGAGCGAGGGTCGCAGATCCTTCACGGCCTCCGAGCGCAGCACCGCGAGCCGACCGGGGTACGGCGCGGGATCGTAGGCGGCAATCGCTCGCCGGTAACGGTTGAACAACGTGTCGTCCGGCGCCGGAACGGGAATCGCTGGGGCAACAGGCTCGCTTTTGCGCGGTGGCGGCGCATTGCCCAGCGTCAGGCTGAGGCCGACGGGCTTTGTCCGCCACGGTACGGCGGCATCGATGATGACGACGAGCGGAACTTCCTCGTCCTGGGCCAAAAGCTGCCTCGCCATCTCGACGGCGACAAGTGCGCCGTTGCAATGACCCGCGAGGAAATACGGACCGTGCGGCCGAGCTTCGCGGAGCGCGGCAACACGCTCGAGCGCCATCGCCTCGATCGAGTCGGGAACCGGCGAGCCGTCGAGGCCGTGCGGATGAATCACGTAGAACGGCTGATCGGGACCGAGCGATCGGGCGAGCCCGTGGCTGTAGAACCCTCCACCGCTGAAGTCGCCGTGCAGGAAGAATAGCGGCGGCCGCGCGCTGCCCTGCATCAGCGGCACAGCCGTCGAGCCCGACGGGCGCGCAGCGCTGCGAAGCGCTTCCGCAAGCCGCTCGATCGTCGGCTCGGCAAAGACCGCAGCGAGCGGAACGCTCGTGCCGCAGGTCTTTTCGACGGCCGCCAGCATCCGGACCGCGAGCAGCGAATGCCCGCCGATCTCGAAGAAGTTGTCGCGCACCCCGACGTTCGCGACGCCGAGCAGGTCCCTCCAGATAGACGCGATCGCGAACTGCAGCGGATCGGTCGGCGGCACGTGAAAACCCTTGCGCTGTTCGATCAGATCGACGGGGTCGGGCAGCGCCTTGCGGTCGACCTTCCCGTTCGGCGTGACCGGAAGCGCGGGGAGCAGCACGATGCCTGCCGGAACCATGTATTCGGGAAGGGAGCGGCGTAGATCGCGCCAGAGGTCGGCCGGAACCGGCTGCGAATCTTGCGCCGGGACCACGTAGGCGGTGAGCCGCCGCGAATCCGAAGTGTCGCCGTGCATCACGACGACCGCTTCGCGCACGCTTGGAAGGCGTGCGAGCGCGGCCTCCACCTCTCCGGGCTCGATCCGATGGCCGCGGATTTTTACCTGCCGATCGACGCGACCGGCGAACTCGATCGACCCATCGTCGCGATACCGGGCGCGGTCTCCTGTCCGATAAAGCCGCGCTCCGGATGTCGGATCGAACGGGTGCGCGACGAATCGCTCGGCGGTGAGGTCGGGACGACCTAGATACCCGTGAGCCAGTCCCGGGCCCCCGATGTGAATTTCGCCGGGTACGCCCGGCGCCACGGGCTCGCCGTGCGCGTCGAGCAAATAGACCTCGGTGTTCGCAATCGGCCGCCCGATCGGTATCGTCGCAGCGCGCGGGTCGACGTCACGTATCTCGTGCCACGTCGCGTACGTCGTCGTCTCCGTCGGGCCGTAGACATGGAGCAGCCGCGCCGGGCGGCCTTCGCGCAGCGCGGCGTCAACCCATCGCGGCTCGACGGCTTCACCGCCGAAAAGCACCTGCCGGCGCGAGAGGGCTGAAGGCGCGTCGCGTGCAAGCTGGTTGAAGAGCGCCGTCGTGACGAACATCGTCGTCACGCCGTGGCGGTCGAGCGCTTCCGCGAAGCCGCCGAGCGAAAGCACCGCGTCGCGGGAGATCACCGCGATTCGCGCGCCGTTGAGCAGCGCTCCCCAGATTTCGAACGTCGCCGCGTCGAACGCGGGGTTCGACAGGTGTGCAATGGTGTCCGCAGTGGAAAGTCGGACGTAATCGGTGACACACGTGAGACGAACGACGGCCCGATGCGGGATCGCGACGCCCTTGGGCACGCCCGTCGATCCGGACGTGTACATCACGTACGCGACGTCCGTGGCCGATGATCGCGGCAGCGCAGCGGACGCGTCGTCGCCGCCGTCGGCGTCGTCGGGATCGAGTTCGACGACGGGACGCCGGGAACCCGCCATCGCCGTTGCGAGCGCGCTCGCGGCGTCTCGCGTCGTGACAACAGCGGCGGCGTTCGCGTCCTTCAGCATCGCCGACAGTCGTTCCGGCGGATGCATGGCGTCGAGAGGAACGTAGGCGCATCCCGCGTAGAGCACGCCGAGAAAGGCGACGATTTCCTCCTGCGAGCGCTCGATGCAAACGCCGACCATCGCGCCCGACGCGACGCCAAGCTCGCGAAGCCGCCGTGCGAGCTGCCTTGCGCGGCGGCCCAGCGCCTCATAAGTCAGGCTTAGCGCTCCGTCGATGACGGCGACCGCATGCGGCGCGCGAGCGAGCTGCGCATCGAAGAGCGCAGTGATCGACGAATCGCGCGGGAAATCCGTTGCCGTCCGATTCCAGCCGACGACGATGTTCCGGCGCTCGGCTTCGGTGATGAACCGCAAGCTGGAGATCGGCCGATCGGCGTCGCGAACGATCTCCTCGAGCAGCGTGCGGAACTGCGCGCCGATGCGCCCGACCGTCGCCGCGTCGAAGAGCTCGGTGCTGTACTCGAGCTCGCCCGCGAGGCCTCCATCGTCGAGATAGAGAAGGAGACTCAGCTCCGCCTTCGCCGTCGTGTTGCGAATCCGTATCGGCCGGCATTCGAGTCCGGCGAGCGCGAGCATCGGCGACTCGTGCTCCTGCAGCGTGAACATTGCCTGGAACAACGGGGCCCGCCCCGGCTCGCGCTCGGGGGCGGCGGCTTCGACGACGCGGTCGATCGACAACTCGCGATGTCGGTACGCTTCACGCGCGCTCGCTGCGGTGCGGGCGAGAAGTTCGCGGAACGTCGGATCACCGCTCAAATCGCCTCGATGCACGACCGTGTTGACGAGAAAGCCAATCACGTCCCTGAACTCGGGACTACCCTGCGCGGACACAGGCGAGCCGACCAGGATGTCGTCCTGATCGGCGTAGCGTCCGAGTAGCACCTGGAACGCGGCGAGCAGCGTCATGTGCAACGTGACGTTCGCGCTCTCGGCGACTGCACGAAGCGCGGCCACGTGCTTCGCGTCGACCTTGAACGATGCGCACGCGCCGTCGGTATGGCGGACCGCGGGCCGAGGCCGGTCGGAGGGGAATGCGAGGGCGGCAGGCGCGCCGGAGAGTCTCTTGCGCCAGTATGCAGTGAGCGCTTCGAGGCGTTCCGGCGTCAGGTGCGCACGCTGCCACGCGACGTAATCAGCGTACTGTATCGGTACAGGCGGGAGATCGGGCGCCTTGCCCGCGCGCAACGCGTCGTACGCGGCGCCCACCTCCCGCGCCGTGATCTTGCCCGAATCGCCGCCGCACACCATGTGGTGGCGGACGAGCGCAAGCACGTGGTCGGTCTCGCCAAGCC
>Ga0318562_10001319_pt1 | contig 11199 bp, 11 predicted proteins | sample GRESIP066b5f18_FD_203688 | JGI IMG/M metagenome (GOLD analysis project Ga0318562, IMG submission 203688) | Tropical soil microbial communities from Luquillo Experimental Forest, Puerto Rico - GRE.SIPMG.066b5f18 | ecosystem: Environmental > Terrestrial > Soil > Tropical forest > Bulk soil...
GTTCGTGCGCATCGCCATCGTCGAGAACGAGCAGCGCATCCGTCAGGCAGCCCGCAATCTGCGGCGCTTCTTCGACAATGCCGACCGCAACCTGCACAATGTCGTGCCGATGACGGCGCGCGGCTAGCGACGCGCCACACCGGTCAGCCGGCTATGTGAATGGGGCTCCCATGCGACACGAAGGCGTCAGCGACGCCGGATAAGGGCCGCCGGACAAGGCCCGAGGATCGGGCATATGGGGTGGCACAGATTCGGGGTTGTCGATGTTCCGTCGCACGCTGTCGCTCGCCATCGGGCTCTCCGGAGCACTCGTCGCCTCGCAGCTTCCCGAATTCACGCAGCAATATGCGCAGCGCCTGGGCGGGGCGATCGATGAGTTGCGCCGCGTCGTGCAGCGCTTCGATGCGGATTCGGTCGCGGTCGGCGAAGATCGCAAATCAGCCCTGACACGGCTCGCCAAATCGCCGGACGAGCTGGTACGGCGCCAGAGCGCCGCGATGCTCGAGAATGTGGCGCGCCTCAACACGCTCGAGGCACAGCAGGCCGAGATGGCCTCGGCCGGGCTCTTCGGCCGCATCGAGGCCTTCCTGTCCGACCCCGACCCCGAGGTTGCGCTCGCCACCTGGAACGCCTTCCAGCCAGGCGTGCCGGCGACGGGCGAGGGCGCGGCGAGCGGCGGCGCTGGCTTCCTGATCGCAGGCGGGCTGACGGGGGCAATCGGCCGCATTTTCCGCCGCCGAGGCACGCTCGCGACGGCGCGCTGAACGCTAATAGCCGGCTCAGCGGATGCGGACCGCCTGCCAATCGATGGCGAGGCGCTGCGCCTGAGTCAGCTCGGCGACCGAGAGCTTGCCGCCGATCGCATCGCGGATGCGCGTCCAATATTCGCGGTCGCGCGGGGCGGTATTGGCGGTGGCAAGGTTCAGCCAGGCATAGGCCGTGACATAATCCTGCGGCACACCCTGGCCTTTGTCCCACATCTTGCCGAGCATGTATTGGGCGAGGGCGACGCCGTGCTCGGCAGCGCTCTGGTACCATTGGGCCGCGATCTCATAATTCTGCGGCACGCCCCGGCCATTGGCATACATGAAGCCGAGATAGGTCTGGGCCTGCGGATTTCCCCTTTCGGCCAAGGGCAGCAGGATGATCCCCGCCTGCACATAGGCGTGGCGGTTGAAGGCCGCGATCCCCGCCCGCAGCGCATCGCCGCGCGCCTCGGCGCCCGAGGCGCCGCAGAGGATCACGGCGAGCGCAACCCCGGCGATCCGCGTCCGGGCGCTCGAGAACATGGCGGCCATCCTGTCCCAGGGAATGCGGGCTTGCGCCCGGCGAAAAGCGTCGACGCGAATGCTATCGCATGACCAGACCTTTGCACAAACGCTGTGTCATCTGCACAAGCGGCGTCATCCGGTGCGCACCGCGGCACGAAGTGATGCGGCGCAGACGCAGGACCACAGCCTGTGACGACTACGCCCGACTGGTGGATCCCGGATCTGCGGCGCACCGCTTCGTGCTGCACCGCGTCCGGGATGACCGGCGCGTGATGCCTCGACAAAGCTCTGGTCTTCGGCACGCCGCACCCGTATCGGAAAGGCTCAAATCACTCTTCAAGCCCGAATGGTCGAGCCATGAGCAAGGTCGCGCAAATTCCCGGCACTCTGACCCGCTATCGCCTGGTCGATGCGCGCCTGCCCGCCTGCGTCACGAGCCCCGCGGGGCTCCTGCCCGACCAGGACGGGCTCGCACCCGCATCGCTCTTGATCGAGGATGGCCGCATCGCCGAGATCGCGCCGGCCGATGCGCCCGTCCCGGATGCGGCGCCGCTGGTGCATCTCGACGGCGGCATCGTGCTCCCGACCTTCACGGACATCCACACCCATCTCGACAAGGGCCATATCTGGCCGCGCCATCGCAACAGTGACGGCAGCTTCGGCTCCGCGCTGCTTGCCTGCAAGGCCGACAGGTCACATTGGAGCGCGGCCGACGTGCGGGCCCGCGTGCAGTTCGGGCTCGCCAGCGCCTATGCGCATGGGACGAGCGCGATCCGCACCCATATCGATTCGATGATCCCGCAGATCCGCATCTCCTGGCCGGTCCTGGCCGAGCTGCAGGAAGCCTGGCGCGGCCGCATCGCCCTCGAGGGCTCGACGCTCTTCGCGATCGAGCTCGCGCTCGATGACGCCCATTTCGCCGACATTGCCTGGGCGCGGCGCGAATTTGGCGCGGGGCTCGGCGCCGTCACCTATATGGGCCCCGGCCTTGAGGCGGGGCTCGAGCGTCTGTTCCGCTTCGCGACCGAGACCGGCTCCGATCTCGATTTCCATGTGGACGAGACACGTGATCCGCAGGCGCGATCGCTGGAGGTGATCGCCGATATGGCGGTCGCGCACCGCTTCCAGGGCAAGATCCTGTGCGGTCATTGCTGCTCGCTCGCCGTGCAGCCCGATGACGATGCGCGGCGCATCATCGACAAGGTAGCGAAGGCCGGGATCGCCGTCGTCTCCTTGCCGATGTGCAATCTCTATCTGCAGGACCGTGATGTGACGGCGCGGCGCACGCCCCGCTGGCGAGGCGTCACGGCGCTCCATGAGCTGAAGGCCGCAGGCGTCGAGGTGATGGTCGCGAGCGACAATACGCGCGACCCGTTCTACGCCTATGGCGATCTCGATATGCTCGAGGTGCTCCGCGAGGCGACGCGCATCCTGCATCTCGACGATCCGGTCGCGGATTGGCTGCGGACGGTGAACGCGGCGCCGGCCGGCGTCATGGGTGCGGCCGGGACGGGTCACCCCTTGCGCCAGGGCGCCGTCGCCGATCTCGTGCTGTTTCGGGCGCGCTCCTTCACCGAATTATTGTCGCGTCCGCAAGCCGACCGAACCGTGTTGCGTTCCGGGCGCGCCTCGGCGGCCGTCGCGCCAGACCATCGCGAGCTTGATGCCGTCATCATGTCGCAGGGATGATTGCCGACCCGAGGCCGGCAAACATTAGCCCGCCATGAGGGCGCGGCTGGTCACTGCAGTGGGGGCGCCGGTCAGGCCCGCATAATCGTCGATCGGCCGCGGCCGGCCGATCAGATAGCCCTGCACCTCGTCGCAGGACTCATTGGTGAGGAAGGCGAGCTGGTCTTGCGTCTCCACCCCTTCGGCGATCACCGGTAGGTCGAGGGCACGCGCGAGGCCGATGACGGCGCGCACGATCGTCGCCGATTGCGGATTCTCGCCGAGATTCATGATGAAGGAGCGGTCGATCTTGATCTTGTCGAAGGGGAAGGACTGTAGATACGACAGCGAAGAGTAGCCGGTGCCAAAATCGTCCATGGCGATGCGGACGCCGAGGGCCTTCAGCCGGCGCAGGATGGAGATGGCGCGGGCAAAATCGCCGATCAGCGCCCACGCCGGCGGGACCGCAACCCGCGACCGCCGATGCGCTGGTGCGCCGCCTCTTCGACACGGTGGTCGGCGATCTCGAGATCGGCGGGCACCAAATGCGCCTCTCGCTCAGCGTCGGCGAGTCCACAGGCCCTCGGTCACGTCCTCGAACATCGACACGAAGCCGCCATCCGAGAGCGGTCGATGGTCGCGGCTGACGATGCTGCCATCGTTGAAATGCACCATCGTCTTGGTCGGCTTGCCCGAGGTTGCGGCCTCCGTCCACAGGCAGATACAGGCCTCCCGATCCGGCAACGGGTTGTGCTCGACCTCGAAGCGGCGCTCGAGCACCGCCGCCGCGGCGTGCCGGGCTTCGTAAGCTCGGGCGGCAGGCCGTGCATCCGCGCATAGCGGCTGTTGCAGGTCACAAGACGCAGCTCGTGGTCAAAAACGCAGAAGCCCTGATTAAGGTGCTCGATCGTGGTCTCGAGGACGCCGAGCTTGGCGCGCATCTGCTCGGCTGAAGCTCTGATGCCCTCGGCTTTGGGCTTTTCGCCTTGAGCGTGGACGGCATGGCCTTGGCGTGCCGTCTCGGCACAAGGATCCTGCATGGAGGGCCGGGCTTTCGGCCTCTCCTTTGGGATGCTTCTCTTGACCATGCAAATGCTCTGAAGCCGCAATACGAACGAATTTGTGAAGATATGCCTCTTCCAAATCGTTGTGCTTCAACCCTGAAGATTCGGTTTAATCTTGTGGCTATTCGGTGTGCATCGCCCATATTCGCGTGTGGTCACAGCCGAAGGCCGAGCGCGATCCGTCAACTCATCGCAAAGTATAGCGTCAGGAAGCTCGTTTCAGCCGGCGCGTGCTCCGGGCTCCCCATGCGCGATGCCGAGATAGGTCTCGACCACGCGCGGATCGGAGCGCAGCGCCTCCGACGCCCCTTCGATCGCAATCGCGCCGTTCTCCATGACATAGCCATGATCGGCCACCTGAAGCGCGGCCCGCGCATTCTGCTCCACGAGCAGGACCGCGACGTCCGAGCGCTTGAGCTCCGCGACGATGCGGAAGATGTCGCGCACGATCAGCGGCGCGAGGCCGAGCGACGGCTCGTCGAGCATGAGGAGCTTCGGGCGCCCCATCAGGGCGCGCCCCATGGCGAGCATTTGGCGCTCACCACCCGAGAGCGTCCCGGCGAGCTGGCGGCGGCGCTCGAGGAGGCGCGGGAAGCGCGCATAGACGTCATCGAGCGCGCTCTTCAGCGCAGCCCGCCCCTCACCGCGCCGCTTGAAGGCGCCGAGCCGCAGATTGTCCTCGACGCTCATGGTCGCGAACAATTCCCGCTTCTCCGGGACGAGGCCGAGGCCGTCCGCGACCCGCGCCTCGACCGGAAGCCCTTCGAGCGAGTCGCCCATGAAGCCGATATGGCCCTGGGACGGCAGGATGCCCATGATGGCGTTCAAGAGCGTCGACTTGCCGGCGCCGTTCGCGCCGATCACTGTGGCGATGCGTCCAGGCCCAACCGTGATCGAGACGCCGCGCACCGCCAGCACGCCCCCATAGGCGACGCTGAGATCGCGCACGTCGAGGACGGGATCGCGCGCGGGCGCAGCTGGCTGCGGGGTCGCCTGATGCTCGGCGCTCACGCCACGGCTCCGAGATAGGCCTCGACCACTGCGGGGTCGCGGCCGATGGCGGCCGGTGTCCCCTCGGCGAGCTTCGAGCCGAAATTCATGACGATGACGCGTTGGCACAGGCCCATCACGAAGTCCATGTCATGCTCCACCAGCAAGATGGCGACGCCCTCATCGCCGAGCTTGCGCAACAGGGCGGCGAGCGCCGCCTTCTCCTGATGGCGCAATCCCGCAGCCGGCTCATCGAGCAGAAGGAAGCTCGGATCGAGGCAGAGCGCCCGTGCGATCTCGACGATGCGCTGCTGGCCGAGCGCAAGGCTCGTCGCCGGCTTTTCCGCCTCCCCGAGGAGGCCGACGCGCTCGAGCTGGCGGCGCGCCTCCTGGAAGAGCCGCGCCTCCTCGGCCCGGTCGAGCCGCGCGATGCCGGAGATCGCGTTCGCATGGCCGCGCAGATGCGCTCCGATCGCCACATTGTCGATGACGCTCATCCCGGCGATCAGGCGCACATGCTGGAAAGTGCGGGCAAGGCCGAGCCTCGCGATGAGGCGGGCCGGAAGGCCGGTCGTCTCGCGCTCGGCGAAGCGCACCGCGCCGGCGCTCGGCCGCTCGATGCCAGTGATGAGGTTGAACGTCGTGGTCTTGCCGGCGCCGTTCGGCCCGATCAGCGAGACGATCTCGCCTGCCGCGACCGAGAAGTCGATATCGTTGACGGCGACGAGGCCCCCATAGGTCTTGCGCAGTGCCTTCACCTCGAGGAGCGGCGCCCCTCTTTGCGGCACCTCGCGGCGCAGGAGCGGCTCGACCGCGGTCGGGGCCGGGCGCGGCCTCGCCTCGGCGCGGCGCCGGAAAGGCCGCGTGATGAGTGGCCACAGGCCGTCGGGTGCCGTCTGCAGCATCGCGACGAGGATGACGCCGAAGACGATGATCTCGTAATTGCCCTGCTGGCCGACGAGCTTCGGCAGGAGGTCCTGGAGCTGGTCCTTGATGATGGTGACGATGCCGGCGCCGAGCAGCGCTCCCCAGACATGACCTGCCCCGCCGACCACCGCCATCAGCAGATATTCGATGCTCGCCTCGATGTTGAAGGGCGACGGGTTCACGGCCCGCTGCATATGGGCGTAGAGCCAGCCCGAGACCGCGGCGAGCACCGCCGCATAGACGAAGGCGAAGATCTTCGCCGACGAGGTGTCGACGCCGCAGGATTCGGCCGCGACCGCGCCCCCCCGCAGAGCACGGATAGCCCTACCGATGCGCGAATCGAGAAGGTTCTGCGTCGCCACGATCGAAAGCACCACGGCGATGAGGATCAGATAATAGAGCTTCGCCGAATCGATAAGCGAGATGCCGGCGATCGAGAGCGGCGGGATGCCGGAGATGCCGTCATAGCGGCGAAAAAAGTCGAGATTGCCGGTGATGTAGTAGAAGCTGATGTTCCAGGCGATGGTGCCGACCGGCAGGTAATGGCCGGAGAGCCGCAGCGTGATCGCCCCGATCAGGAAGGCCAGGACGGCCGTGATCAGGATGGCGATCGGCAAGGTGGCCCAGGGCGAGACGCCGTAGCGCGTGGTGAGGATCGCGGTCGTGTAGGCGCCGAAGCCGACGAACATGGCCTGGCCGAAGGAGGTGAGCCCGCCGACCCCCGTCAGCACCACGAGGCCGATCGCCACGATGGCGTAGAGCCCGATATAGTCGGCGAGCGTCACCCAGAAGGGCGGCAGGCCGGGGATCGCCGGGAAGACGAGCGCAGCCGCAAGGGCGATGAGTGGGGCGATGGAGAGGCGCGGCATCACTCCTCCTCCTCGATGCCCGCATGCAGAAGCGAGCGCCAAAGCAGCACCGGGATGATCACCATGAATACGATCACCTCCTTGAAGGCGCTGGCCTCGAAGGAGGCGAGGGACTCGACGACGCCGATCAAAAGCGCCGCGAGCGCCGCGCCCGGATAGCTGACGAGGCCGGCGATGATCGCAGCGACGAAGCCTTTGAGGCCGATCAGGAAGCCCGAATCGTAATAGACGGTGGTGAGCGGACCGATGAGAAGCCCCGACAAGGCGCCGATGAAGGCCGCGATCCCAAAGGCGATGCGGCCCGAAAGCGCCGGCTCGATGCCGACGAGGCGCGCGCCGAGGCGGTTCACAGCGGTCGCCCGCAGCGCCTTGCCGATCAGGCTAAAGTCAAAGACGAGAAAGAGCCCGACGACCAGCGCCGCCGAGGCGCCGATCACCCAGAGCGACTGGCCGCTCACGAGGACGGGGCCGAGCGTCATCGACAGGTCGGAGAAGCTCGTGGTGCGCGAGCCCTCGGCGCCGAAGAAGACGAGGCCGAGCCCCGTGAGCGCGAGATGCACGCCGACCGCGGCGATCAGGAGCACGAGGGTCGGCGCATCGGCGAGCGGCCGGAAGGCGATGCGATAGACATAAGGTCCCATCGGGGTGACGATGGCGAGCGCGAGCAGCATCTCGACCGGAAGCCCGAGCTTCCTCGGCGCGAGGAGCGCGGTCGCCGCGAGGATGAGGAGCGGCAGGAGCACGGTCTCGGCGAGGATCAGCGCCAGGCGGCGTGTCGTGATGACGCGTCGCTCGGTCAGCATGCCGGCGATCCCGGCGAGGACACCGAGCGCGACGACGAGATACGCGGTGGTGGGGACCTCGCCCATCTCGAGCGTCGCCATGGTCAGCGTCCCATATGCGACGAATTCGCCCTGCGGGATGAAGATCACCCGCGTGACGGTGAAGACGAGCACGAGCGACAGCGCCAGCAACGCATAGATGGCGCCGCTGGTGATGCCGTCTTGAACCAGGATGAGGAAGATCGAGAGGTCCATTGGAGGAGAGAGTGAGTAGTGAGAAGTGAATAGTGAGGGGAAGGTTGAGACTTGCTACTCGCTACTCACACTTCACTACTCGCTCTTCACCCCACACTCACTCCTGCAACAGCTTCCAATGCCCGTCCTTCACGGTCACCATGACGCGCGAGCGCGCGTCCTGGCCAACATGGTCGGTCGGCGTCATGGTGGTGACGCCATGCGAATAGACGACCTCCTTCAGGCCCTCGAGCGCGTCGCGCAGCGCCTGACGGAACTCCGGCGTGCCGGGCTTGCCGGATTTCAGCGCGACCGGAATGGCGTTCTGCAGCATGATGTCGGCATCGAAGATATGGGCCCCGAAGGTCGAGACCGAATCCTTGCCGTTCGCCGCCTCATAGGCCGTCACATATTCCATGGCCCGCGTCTTCGAGGCGTTGCTGCCGGGAAGCTGCGCCGCGACGAGCACCGGGCCCACTGGCATGATGGTGTCCTCGACATCCTTGCCGCCGACTCTCAGGAAGTCGTTATTGCCGGCGCCATGCGTCTGGTAGACCAGCCCGGTATAGCCGCGCTCGCGCAGGGTCTTGGCCGGCAGCGCAGCCGGCGTGCCGGCGCCCGCGATCAACACCACATCGGGCTTGGCGGCGAGGATCTTCAGCACCTGCCCGGTGACGCTGGTGTCGGCGCGCGCATACTTCTCGGTCGCGACAAGCTTGATCCCTTTGGCCCCGAGCATCGGCGTGATGACGTTCAGCCAGCCATCGCCGTAAGCATCGGCGAACCCGATGAAGCCGACCGACTTCGCACCCTTCTTCGCCATATGGTCGGCGATCGCCGCCGCCATCAGCGCGTCGTTCTGCGGCGACTTGAAGGCCCATTTCTTCTTGTCGTCCATGGGGCTGATCACGGCCGATGAGCCGGCGAGCGAGATGAAAGGCGTCTTGGTCTCGGCCGCCACCTCGACGAGTGCGATCGAGGCCGGCGTGACCGAGCCGCCGACCAGCGCATCGACCTTCTCGTCGGTGACGAGCTTGCGCGCATTGGCGACGGCCTTCGTCGCGTCGCTGCCGTCGTCGAGCACGATATACTCGACGCTTTGGCCGGCGATCTCCTTCGGCAGGAGCGGCACAGTCTTGGCCTGCGGAATGCCGAGCGAGGCGCCGGGGCCCGTCTGCGAGATAGTGATGCCGATCTTGATGCCGTCGGCCGACGCCGCCTGGCTCAGGCTCAGTGCGGCGGCGGCGACGCCGATCATGACAAGCCGATTCATCTGGGCTCTCCCTGGAGATTAACCGCGCCGGGCGCAGCGCTTTGCAAAAGTTAACCGACGCATTGCATCGCGAGGGCGCGGTTGTCCAGTGGCGTGCTCTTCCTTCTCCCGCGATACGTCGCGATGCGGGAGAAGGAAGGAACCCTATGTCCGCCGTGCCAGAGCGAGGCCCGCGCCGGCCCCGATCAGGAGGCCGCCGGTCAGGCGGTTGCGCAGCTTGCCGTTGACGGCGAGGAAGGCCCGAAAGCGGCCGGCGAGCAGCGCCCAAATGCCGTCGAGCGTCACCTCGAGGACCAGGAAGGTCAGGGCGAGGAGGGCGAGCTGGGTCGTGAGATCGCCGCCGAGACTCACGAATTGCGGAAAGAAGGCACCGTAGAACAGCAAGGTCTTGGGGTTCGTGAGCGACACCAGGAAGCCGCGTAGATAGATGGCCCGCGCCGAGCGCGGCTCGGGACGCGCCTTGGTGAGGTCGACGGGCGGTGCCCGCCAGGCGCGGATGCCGAGATAGATCAGATAGGCGACGCCGATCCAGCGCAGCCACTCGAACCAGTCCGCCATGAGTGAGAGGAAGGCGGTCATGCCGGCAATCGTCAGGATGAGCTGGACCACCACGGCCGAGCTGATGCCGGCGACGGTGATGAGCCCGTAGCGCGATCCATGCGCGACGCTGTTCGCGACGATGAGCGCGACGCTCGGCCCGGGGATCAGGATCAGGATGACGGTCGCGGCGATGAAGGCGAGATAGAGCTCGAGCGACAAGGCGGCCTCCTGATTGGCGAGCGGTTTTAGCCATCATGCCGGATCGGCGCGGACTTGGCCAATCCTGCCCTTCTCCGAGCCGCCGTCCTCCGGCCGGCCCTGCCACCCTGATCCGATATGCCGCGCGATGAAGGAAGCAAGAGCCGGCCGGAGGCCGGCGGTCCAACGAAAGCCTCGCCCACGCATTGACAGCTGGCTCCTCGTTGTGTTTTCTATACACATACGGCGTATGCATATAGAATACGGCAATCGAGCCTAGATGGTCGTCCGGTCCCTCTCCTCCACGCTCAAGACGCTCGCGGTCTGCGACGTCGTCGCGGCGTCCGGCAAGCCGATGCGGCTTGCCGAGGTCGTGCGGCAGATCGGCGATCAGCGCGCCGCGGTCTATCAGCGCCTGCGGACCCTGGTGGAAGCGGGCTATCTCGAGCAGATGCAGGACGGCGCCTTTCGCCTTTCGCTGCGCTTCCAGCTCTATGCGGCGCGCGCCCTGGAGCAGGCCAATCTCGGCGAGCGCGCCACCGAGCTCCTCGGCGAGATCGTCGGCGAGAGTGGCGAGACCGCGACCATCTCGGTGCTCGACGGCTACCACGCGGTCATCATCAACAGGGTCGAATCGCATCAGGTGCTGCGTGCGGATCTCAGGGTGGGCGCGCGCATGGCGCTCGGCGGCAGCGCCTCGGGCGCCGTGCTCGTCGCCTTCGGGTCGCAGGAGATGCGCGCCCGGCTGCGCGAGCAGGGGATCACCTTGCCGGACGATGCGAGCCTCGCCGAGGTGCGCGAGCGCGGCTTTGCGATCTACGCCCCGACCGATCCGCAGCAAGTGGCCGCGGTCGCAGCACCCGTCTTCGATCCGGCGGGTCTCTGCATAGCCGTCATCGCCATCTCTGGCCCGACGACGCGTTTCGACCATGCGCGCTGCGGGCCGATCGCAGTCGCGGCGGCGGGCCGCTTCGGTGCCCAATTCGGGAAGGCCAGAGGATGATTTCTGCCGCGATCGCGCGCCGCCAGGACGAGCCAACGACCGACGCGCCGGCGGCCGAGCTGCGTGCGCTCATGCGTCCGACCGACGAGCTGATGCGCCCGGAGCGGCTCGCGGCGCTCCAGCCCTCGCGCATCAGCGCCTCGCGCTCCCTCATCGCTAAGGCGGCGCGACAGCGCTGGCGCATCGAGCGCGAGAGCTTCGCGATCGATGAGCGCGGCCGCGGCAGGGCACTTTATGCGATCGAGGCGGATGGCTGGCGCTTCAGCTTCCCGATCCTCTCCTTCGAGCCGTCGACGCGAGAGCGCACCGGGCGCATCATCGGGCGCGCCTGGGACATGATGGGCGCCCTCGTCGAAGGCGAGATGACGCAAGGCGCAATC
>Ga0318562_10001321_pt1 | contig 11193 bp, 10 predicted proteins | sample GRESIP066b5f18_FD_203688 | JGI IMG/M metagenome (GOLD analysis project Ga0318562, IMG submission 203688) | Tropical soil microbial communities from Luquillo Experimental Forest, Puerto Rico - GRE.SIPMG.066b5f18 | ecosystem: Environmental > Terrestrial > Soil > Tropical forest > Bulk soil...
GCCCGATCTCGCAGAGGTGCCGACCGCCTGCAGCTTCGCGCCGCGCTGCAAGTTCGCCGAACCAAGATGCCTCGCTGCGCCGCCGCCGCTCAATGCGGTGACGGAGCACCATCTCGTGCGCTGCGTGCTGGCGGCGTAGCACTCTTGCCGGACCGCGGGCCTCTGGCCCGCATCATGGGAGTTCGCCACTCCAGTGGCGACGCTGCGCAGCGCGCAGCGCCTAGTCGCCGCCGAACATCTCCTTCACCTTGGTGAAGAAGCCCTCGGCTTCGGGGCTGGTCTTGCTGCCGGCCTTCTCGAACTCCTTCAGGAGTTCCTTCTGCTTGGCGGTGAGGTTGGTCGGCGTCTCGACGTTGATCTCGATGTACATGTCGCCGCGCTGGGTCGAGCGCACCACCGGCATGCCCTTGCCGCGCAGGCGGAACTGATGACCGCCCTGGGCGCCGGCCGGAATGTTGATGCGCGCCATCTTGCCGTCGAGCGTCGGCACTTCGATGCCGCCGCCGATCGCCGCCTGCACCATCGAGATCGGCACGCGGCAATGGATGTCGGCGCCCTCGCGCTCGAACAGCTGGTGACGGCGCACCGACAGGAAGACGTAGAGATCGCCCGCCGGGCCGCCCCGGGTGCCGGCCTCGCCCTCGCCGGTGAGGCGGATACGCGTGCCGTCCTCGACGCCGGCCGGGATGGCGACCTTGAGCGTCTTGTCGCGCCGCACCCGGCCCTGGCCCGCGCAGCCGCGGCACGGCTTGTCGATGACCTGGCCCGCGCCGTGGCAGGTGTGGCAGGTGCGCTCGACGGTGAAGAAGCCCTGCTGGGCGCGCAGGCGGCCGCGGCCATGGCAGGTCGGGCACTGCTGCGGCTTGGAGCCCGGCTCGGCGCCCGAGCCATGGCAGGCTTCGCAGGATACCGAGCTCGGCACGCGCACCGTGGCTTCGGTGCCGCCATAGGCCTGGTCGAGTGAGATCTCGAGATTGAAGCGCAGGTCCTGGCCGCGCATGTCGGCGCGCCCGCCGCCCGGCCGGCCGCGGGTGCCGCCGAACATCTCGTCGAAGATGTCGCCGAACACCGAGCCGAAATCGAAGCCCTGGCCCTGGAAGCCGCCCGGGCCGTTGGGGCCGGCGCCGCCCTCGAAGGCGGCCGGTCCGTAGCGGTCGTAGGCGGCGCGCTTCTCCGGATCCTTCAGGATGTCGTAGGCGTGGTTGACGTCCTTGAACTTCCGTTCGGCATCCTTGCTGCCGGGATTGCGGTCGGGGTGGTGCTGCATGGCGAGCTTGCGGAACGCCTTCTTGATGTCGTCGGCGCTCGCCGACCGACCGACGCCCAGCAGCTCGTAGTAGTCCTGAGCCATTTCGTTCTACGCAGCCCCCACTTGCCGCTTGTTACTTAACAACTCGGCCTCCCGCTGGTGCGGGAGGCCGCCTTGTCCTTGTTGGTCGTCCGGCTCAGCCGGAGCCCGTCTTCTTGTTCTTGTCGGTCACGTCCTCGAACTCGGCGTCGACGACCTTCTCGCCCTTCGCCTCGTTCGCCGCGCCACCTTGTTCGCCGCCCGGCGCGGCTCCAGCCCCGGCTCCTGCCTGGGCATCGGCCTGCTGCGCCTTGTACATCGCCTCGCCGAGCTTCATGGCGGCCTGGGCAAGCGCGTTGGTCTTGCTCTTGATCGCCTCGACGTCCTCGCCCTTCAGGCCCTCCTTCAGGCCCTCCAGCGCACCTTCGATCTCGGCCTTCTCGGTGGGGCTCACCTTGTCGCCGAACTCCTTCAGGTGCTTGTCGGTCGAATGCACCAGCGCCTCGCCCTGGTTGCGGGCGTCGATCAGCTCGCGCTTCTTCTTGTCTTCCTCGGCATGCAGCTCGGCATCCTTCACCATCTTCTGGATGTCGGCTTCGCTGAGACCGCCCGAGGCCTGGATGCGGATCTGCTGCTCCTTGCCGGTGGCCTTGTCCTTGGCCGAGACCTGCACGATGCCGTTGGCGTCGATGTCGAAGGTGACCTCGATCTGCGGCATGCCGCGTGGCGCCGGCGGGATGCCGACCAGGTCGAACTGGCCCAGGAGCTTGTTCTGGGCGGCGATCTCGCGCTCGCCCTGGAACACGCGGATGGTCACCGCGGTCTGGTTGTCGTCGGCCGTCGAGAAGGTCTGGCTCTTCTTGGTCGGGATCGTGGTGTTGCGCTCGATCAGGCGGGTGAACACGCCGCCCAGCGTCTCGATGCCGAGCGACAGCGGCGTCACGTCGAGCAGCAGGACGTCCTTGACCTCGCCCTTCAGCACGGCGGCCTGCACGGCCGCGCCCACCGCGACGACTTCGTCGGGATTGACGTTGCGTGCCGGCTCCTTGCCGAAGAACTGCTTCACCACCTCGATGACCTTGGGCATGCGGGTCATGCCGCCGACCAGGATCACCTCGTCGATCTGTCCGGCCTGCACGCCGGCATCCTTGAGCGCGGCGCGGCACGGCTCGAGCGTGCGCTGGATCAGGTCGTCGACCAGCGATTCGAGCTTGGCGCGCGACAGCTTGATGACCAGGTGCTTGGGGCCGCTCGCGTCGGCCGTGATGAACGGCAGGTTGATCTCGGTCTCCTTGGCGTTGGAGAGCTCGATCTTGGCCTTCTCGGCCGCCTCCTTGAGGCGCTGCAGGGCAAGCTTGTCGTTGCGCAGGTCGATGCCCTGGTCCTTCTTGAACTCGTCCGCCAGGTAGCTGATGACGCGCTGGTCGAAGTCCTCGCCGCCCAGGAAGGTGTCGCCGTTGGTGGCCTTCACCTCGAACACGCCGTCGCCGATCTCCAGGACGGACACGTCGAACGTGCCGCCGCCCAGGTCATAGACCGCGATGGTGCCGCTCTTGCGCTTGTCCATGCCGTAGGCGAGCGCGGCCGCCGTCGGCTCGTTGATGATGCGCAGGACCTCCAGGCCGGCGATGCGGCCGGCATCCTTGGTCGCCTGGCGCTGGGCGTCGTTGAAGTAGGCCGGGACGGTGATCACCGCCTGCTCGACCTTCTCGCCGAGATAGGCTTCGGCGGTCTCCTTCATCTTGCCGAGGATGAACGCCGAGATCTGGCTCGGGCTGTACTGCTGGCCGGACGCCTCGACCCAGGCGTCGCCGCTCGAGTGCTTGGTGATCTTGAACGGCACCAAGGACATCTCCTTGGCGACCATCGGATCGTCGAAGCGGCGGCCGATCAGGCGCTTGACCGAATAGAGGGTCTTGAGGGGGTTGGTGACGGCCTGACGCTTGGCCGCTTGGCCGACCAGGCGCTCGCCTGAGTCGGTGAAGGCGACCATGGACGGGGTCGTCCGCGCGCCTTCCGAATTCTCGATGACCTTGGTGTCGCCACCCTCCATCACTGCGACGCAGGAGTTGGTGGTGCCGAGGTCAATGCCAATGACTTTCGCCATGATTCTACTCTCTCTTCCCAGCAGGTCGCCGCGGCCCCAAAGGCGCCGGGTGGACCCCCGATGATTATGTTACCTGCCGGAAAAACCGGGTCAGGACAGGGGCTATATAGGTCCTATAGGGCGGCCTGCAATGGTGCCGTCGCATTGGGACCGCGAAAATCGCTCCCGCGGATATCAGATAGGTCTTGTGGGGTCCAAAATCGAGCTTTCAGGACCCCTTCGGAGGCTCCTCAGAGGTCGCATGCGTCTCCTTCCGGGCTACCTTAGCGGCGATCAGCAACGCGGCCTTATGGCCGCGATTCGCGCTGTCCTGGCCCAGGCGCCGCTCTACAGCCCGGCCATGCCTCGCTCGGGCAGTCCCTACTCGGTCCGCATGTCGAACTGCGGCTCGCATGGTTGGCTATCGGACCAAAGCGGCTATCGCTACAGCCCGGTCCATCCCGTGACCGGCGCGCCGTGGCCCGCGATTCCCCGCCCGGTTCTCGACCTCTGGCACGAGACGACCGGCCTCGCCTACGCCCCGCAGGCCTGCCTGATCAACTACTACGGCGCATCCGCAAAGCTCGGCCTGCACCGCGACCAGGACGAGGAGGCGAAGGACGCGCCCATCCTCTCGATCTCGTTGGGCGATACGGCTCTATTCCGATTGGGCGGGCCCGCGCGCAAAAGCCCGACGAAGTCACTGCGGCTGGGCAGCGGCGATCTGGTGGTGTTGTCAGGACCCTCGCGCCACTGGTTCCACGGCGTCGATCGCATCCTGCCGGGCACCAGCCAGCTCTTGGCCGAAGGCGGCCGCTTCAACCTCACCCTGCGGCGGGTGACGCCGCCCTAGTTGGCGTCGGTGTTTTCGTTGCTGGCTTCCAGCGTGCGCGCCGGGCCGCCCTTGGAAACGGCAACCATGGCCGCCCGCAGCAGGCGGCCGGCCAACAGGTAGCCCGGGATCAGCTCCTGCACGACGGTGCCGGCGGGCACCGAAGGGTCGTGCAGTTCCATCATCGCCTGATGGAAATCGGCGTTGAAGGGCTTGCCGAGCGAGTCGATGCGCGTGACGCCATGGCGCTCCAGCACCGACTGCAGCTCGCGCTCGGTCGCCTGGACGCCGGCGATGACGTTACGCAAGGCGGGATCGACCGAGTCGAGATCCGCCGGCAGCGCCGACAGCGCCCGCCCGAGATTGTCGGCCACCGACAGCACGTCGCGGGCAAAGCGCTCGATGCCGTACTTACGCTCGCGCTCGACTTCCTGCTGGCCACGGCGCCGCACGTTCTGTGTCTCGGCCTCGGCGCGCAGGTATTTGTCGTGCAGCTCGGCCTTCTCGGCCTGCAGCTGTTCGACCAGCCGCGCCAGATCGGCGGCTTCGGTCTCGAGAGGGGCGTCGGGGTCGACCGGCTTCTCAGCCGGGGCGCCGCCCGCGGTTGAATCGCTGGCCATCCGGTATCCCTAACAAAAGTGGTTTCTTTCGGCGGCCTTCACTTAGGGAGGACCGGGCGCCGGGTCAACCCTCAGACCGCTTCGAGCGGCGCCTGCAGCTTTGTGCCCCGCACGATGATGCCGCCGCGATTGCCGATCTCGATGCTGCCGTAGCGCTGGGCATAGACCGGCGGCAGCGGCCGTGCCTTGTCGGCGGCGAGCCACAGACGCAGCAGGTGGCGACGCTTGCCCGGCTCGGGCCAATCCTCGAAGTCGGTGCGGTCGTGCAGGATGGTGTGGTTGTGAACCAACTGCACGTCGCCCGGCTTGAACTCCATGAACATGTTGAGCTTGGGGTCGTTGGTCAGGGCGTCGAACATGTCGAATGCCTCGACGTGCTGTGGCGCGAGCCGCGGCGCATCGGCGAAGCGCTGCGCCGAATCGATGTACTGCCGCTGATAGATCGCACTCAGATAGCCCTGGTGCCAGTTGAACAGCGGGATTTCGAAATAGGGCTTCTGGCCCTCCGGCACCTCGCCGCGGCGGTCGGTGGCGGCCGGCTCGAACAGCAGCTTCAGCAGGTCGGGACGCCTACGGCGCATTTCGTTGAAGATCGTGGTCGAGCTCACCAACGCCGATAACCCGCCGCTCTTTGCGGTCTTGAGGCAAAGCAGCCCGACGATGTCGCAAGAGTCGGTGTGGAAAGTCTGGCGCTCGTGCGTCTGGTAGATGCGGACATTGGGGTCGTTGGACGCGAGGCCAAGGTCCTGGACATGGCCCAGCACATGGCCTTTGCCGTTCTGTGAGCGGGCGCTGCCTAGGTGCGACCCCAGGCCGAAATAGGCTGTCGCCGCTTCGCGCGTCGTCCAACGATCGACCGGCAGGCCGCGCAGCAGGATGAAGCCGCGCCCGTTCAGCACCTCGCCTTCGACCCGCGCCGTCAGCTTGGGTGCGAGCGCGGGCAGCGGAAAGTCCCTGGCCGTGATGGCCGCGATATCGGCCTCGCGCGCGATAAGCGCCTTGGTCGCCGCCTCGATCTCGGCGATCTCGGCAGCCGACAGCGGCATCAGCCAGTCGCTGCGCTTGGCCATCTCGGGTCCATACCAGGCGGCGGGGCCGGTCTGTTCCGGCGGCAGCTCGAACGACATGGCGCTTACGGCCGCTTCCACTATGCCGCCTCCCACGGAAAGCGCGGCGCGAACAGCTCGTCATCCGACGTCGACAGCCGGAAGCTCTCGGTGGCGTTCACCAGGGCGGCGCGAATCCCGGGCTCGAGCGCGCTATGGCCGGCATCAGGCACGATCACGAAGCGCGCTTCGGGCCAGGTGCGCGACAAGGCGTCGGCGGTAACCGGCGGGCAGACGACGTCGTAGCGGCCTTGCACGATGGTGCAGGGCAGATGGCGGATGCGGCTAAGCTCAGTCCACGGCCAGCCTTCGGGCACGAACGTGCCGTGCGCGAAGTAGTGCGCCTCGATGCGCGACAGGGCGAGCGCGAAGCCGCCATGGTCGGATTCGAACGGCGCCCGCGCCGTCGGGTAGAGCGTCGAGCAGGCCGCCTCGTAGCGGCTCCAGGCGCGCGCCGCCGGGCGATGGATGTCGGGATTGCGGTCGATCAGGCGGCGATAGTAGTTGCCCAGGAGATCGCTGCGCTCGCCTTCCGGCAGCTGCTCGACGAAATCGCGCCAGGCTTCGGGGAAGACCGTGCGCATGCCGTGGAGGAACCAGTCGATCTCCGGGCGCGAGCCGAGGAAGATGCCGCGCAGGATGAATCCCGTCGTGCGCTCGGGATGCTTCAGGCCATAGGCCAGAGCGAGCGTGCTGCCCCACGAGCCGCCGAACAGCAGCCAGCGCGGAATGCCGAGATGGAGGCGCAGCTTCTCCATGTCGGCCACGAGATGGCTCGTGGTGTTGTCCTGCAGATCGCCGAGTGGCATGGAGCGCCCGCAGCCGCGCTGGTCGAACACGACGATGCGGTAGAATTGCGGATCGAAGAAGCGGCGGTGGACCGGCGCCGAGCCCGCCCCCGGGCCGCCATGCAGGAACAGCACCGGCACGCCCTCAGGATTGCCACTTTGCTCCCAGTAGATCGTGTGGCGGCCATCGACGGCCAGCATGCCGCTGGCAAAGGGCGAGATCTCCGGGAACAGGTCGGAGCGAAGGGGGGTCTCGGAACGCGGCATGCGGCTTTCTCGTGGCATGAGTGCCACAGCGGCCGCCCGCATTCCAGCCTTGCGGCGATTGCGGCTGCAAGGCCGCCATGCCTAAGCTTGGGCGGGCGAAATCGGAGGAACAGTGGCTTTCCGGCGTATTTTCCCGCTCCTCGTCCTCCTCGTCCTCGCCGGCGCCTGCACGCCCGAGACCAATCCGCCGCAGACTGCCGCGGGCGGTGCGGCCGGCATGCCGCGCGAGATCGAAAAGGAAGTCGGGCCCGCCTATCCGTCGCCCGGGCTGCAGGCGATGGTGAACCGGGTCGGCCAGAAATTGGTCACCAGTTCCGGGCTTTCCGGCAGCTATCGCTTCTATGTTCTCGACCAGCCGGTGGCCAATGCACACGCCATGTCGTCCGGTTACGTCTTCGTGACGCGGGGTCTGCTGGCGTTGATGGACGACGAGGCCGAGCTTGCCGCGGCCATGGGCCATGAGCTCGGCCACATCGCGTTGAGGCACGCGGCCCAGCGCGAGCAGGCGCGCAAGGGCGTGCTCGATTCCGCCGTCGACGCGGCCCTCAAGAGCGGCTCGATGACAGTCGGCCGCTCGGTGGCCCGTGAGGGACTGATACAGCTGCGCCGCTATTCGCGGGATCAGGAGCTCGAAGCCGACCGGGTCGGCCTGGGATACATCACCCGCGCGGGCTATCGCGGTGACGCCATGATCACCTTGATCGACAAGCTGCGCCGCCAGGCGCGGCTGGAGGACAAGTTGATGGGCGAGACCGGCGGCGGCACCGAAGCCCCCGATCGCAGCGCGCTGTCGACCCATCCGGCGCCCGACGACCGGCTCGCCGCCCTGCGCGCTTCGGCCGGCGCGCAGCCGTCGGGCGAGTCGAACCGCTCGGGCTACCTCAAGGCCGTCGACGGCATGTCGGTCGACGATGCGCCGGAGGAGGGCTTCGTGCGCGGCTCGAGCTTCCTGCATCCGACCCTGCAGTTCGCTTTCGATCTGCCGCGCGATTTCAAGTTGTTCAACGACCACGACGGTGTGATCGGCGTCGGGCGCGACCGCTCGATGATGTATTTCTCGTGCAAAACCGGCCGGGTGTCGGGCCGCCTCGATGACTGGATGCGCAATCAGCTGAAGCCGACGCCCACCGACATCCAGGAGACCGAGATCGGCGGGGCGGAAGCGGCGATCGGAGCGCGGCCGCGCGGTTCCGACACCGGGCTTGGTCAGATCCGTTATGTCATCATTCGTCGCGACGACGGCGTCTGCTATTTCAACCTGCTGGCCGAAGGCCCCGACAAGGATCGCCGCATCGAGACCATGGTCAATGCGGCCAGGACCTTCCGTCCCCTCTCGATGGCTGAAGCGGCAAACATCAGGCCCTACCACCTGCAGATCGTGCCCACCGCCGGCACGTCGCCGGCGGCCCTGGCGGCGCGCCTGCCCTACAGCGACTTCCGCATGGACCGGCTGCTCACCCTGAACGGCGTCGACGACGGAGCGGCGCTGATGAGCCGGCCGGAAATCAAGACCGTCGCGCCATAGGCATGAACATGAAAAAGGCGGCTCGGCTTTCGCCGGCCGCCTCTTCGTGAATTTTCGTGACCTGCCTAGGCGCTGTGAAGTGCCTTAAGCGACCTTCTGCAGGACGCTGTTCAGCTTCTGCGTCGCCAGATCCTTGTCGATGCGCTCGACGGCGGCGAGCTCGCGCGCCAGTCGGTCCAGCGCCGCCTCATAGATCTGGCGCTCGCTGTAGGACTGGTCGGGCTGACCGGCATTGCGATGCAGGTCGCGCACCACTTCGGCGATCGACACCGGGTCGCCGGAGTTGATCTTGGCTTCGTATTCCTGGGCGCGCCGGTTCCACATGGCGCGGCTGACGCGGCTGCGGCCCTTCAGGGTTACCAGCGCGTTCTCCATGATCTTGCGCGAGGAGAGCTTGCGCAGGCCCGAGAGCTTCGCCTTGGCCACCGGCACGCGCAGCATCATGCGCTCCTGCTCGAACGAAATGACGAACAGGTCGAGCTTGTGCCCGGCGATCTCCTTCGCCTCGATGTCGATCACCTTGCCCACGCCGTGGGTCGGGTAAACGACGAAATCACCCTTCTCGAAGGCGAATTCCTTCGCCTTGGCGACTGCCTTCTTCGGCTTAGCCATATCTAGTCCCTTCACTCTTCGCCCCGTCTTTCAGCGATACCGCGACCCGCCGCGCACGCTCCCCTGCGTGCTTCGTTCGGACGCCGTATCGGTAAGTTGCTTTCGGATACCGACACGGACACCGAACTAGCGGCGGCCCGGACCCGGACCGCTTCCAGCCCGACCCTTATAACAGAATTTCGGCGCAGAGTCGCGCCCCATGTTGCATTTTGGCAACGGTGGGGGCATGCGAAGGCTGCATGCCTCTCGCAAAAGATGCGCAAAAGGACTTAAACGCGGTCGATTCTACCGCTTGCCCGGGCTGCGGCTGAAATACTTCTCGTATTTGTCTTTTTCGTCTTTGAACGAATCTGCGTCGGCCGGCGCCTCGCCCTTGCGGGTGATGTTGGGCCACTCGGCCGCCAGGTCGCGATTGACCTCGAGCCACTTCTCCATGCCCTTTTCCGTATCAGGCACAATCGCCTTGGGCGGGCACTCAGGCTCGCAGACGCCGCAGTCGATGCACTCGTCGGGATTGATGACCAGCATGTTCTCGCCCTCGTAGAAGCAGTCCACGGGGCAGACTTCGACGCAATCCATGTACTTGCACTTGATGCAAGCTTCGGTAACGACATAGGTCATCAACGACTCCTGACGGCGGGCGCGTGCTTAACGCGCAAGCCGGGCCGGCGCAAGGCTGCCGAATCACGCAGAGTCGATTTCATCATACAACGCGCGTGCTTCGACTGACGGGCCACGTCGCTCGCCCAGTGCGCGGATGCGGACCACCCTCACGCGCGGGCCAAGCGCAAAGGTCAGCACCATGCCGGGCGCCACGCTGGCGTGCGGCTTGTCGGTGACGCGACCGTCGACTCGGCAACGCGCCTTTTCGACATAACGCGTGGCAAGGCTGCGGGTCTTGAAGAAGCGGGCGTGCCAAAGCCACTTGTCGAGCCGCATCGCGACTACGACACCATCGGCGGCTACTTCTTTCCGCCGAGCTTCAGCTCGAGCAGCTTGGCAAACGGCGAGTCCGCCGCGGCGTCGCCCTTCTTCTCGGTGGTGGCGTAGAGGCGCAACGCCGGACCGCCGGGGTCGCGCCGCTGCGGACGCGGGCCTCGCCGATCTTCGCGCGGACCTTCCTTCGCCCGCTCAGGCTTCGGCCCGTCGCGCTTCTGCCCGTCCTTGGGGCCATCGCGACGCTGCTCGCCGCGCGGTGGGCTGTCGGCGAAGAACTGCCGCTCGTTGGGACGCTCGGGTCGCTCGCGCCGGCGCTGGTCGCGGCGATCGCGCTCCTGCTGGCGCTGACGCTCGCGCTGCTCCTCGCGCTCGCGCACGAAGCGCGGCTTTACGGAGAAGCTGTGCGGGCCGTTCTCCTCTGTCGGCGGATGCACGCGATAGCCCAACCCGCGCAGCACATTGGCCATCTCCGGTTCCGAGCAGCCGACCAGCGACATCATCTGAGGCGCGGCACGGAAATGGCCGGGCGGCAGGAGCTTCGGCATTTCCATCTTGGGCTCGTCGGCCTTCGCCTCTTCGGCTGGGGTGTCTTCGGGCTTGCTCTCTTCGACCGTCGTGCCGTCGCTCGCGACGGCTTCGGCGGCAATCGGTGCCGCCTCTTCCGTCTTCGGTGCTTCTTCAGCGACAGGTTCGGGCTGCGCGACGACTTCGGGCGTCGGTGCAGGTTCAGCCGTGGGCTCGGCCTCGCCGAATGCTGCGGCCACGATTGCCCACTCGCTGATCTCGCCATCGGCGGCAGGCGTGGGCGGCGTCTCGACGACGGGTGCGGCCTCGGCTTTCTTTTCGTGCTTTTCGTGCTTTTCGTGCCTCTCGTGCTGGGCACGGCGCGCCGCTTCGCGGCTTTCGCGCACCGCCTGGCGTGCCATCGCGGCCAGCCGCTCGACCATGTCGGCGCGGATGGCATGGTCGCCGAGCGGCAGGTAGCCGATGGCGGCATAGAATTCGCGCTCGGCGTCGCGCGGCAGATCCATCGAGGTGCGGCCCTCGGCGGGCAGCGGCGGGATCGTCTCGCGGCCCTTCGACACCATCCAGAGGCCGGCGCGCAGGCGGATCGGCACCGGCTTCAACAT
>Ga0318562_10001325_pt1 | contig 11174 bp, 10 predicted proteins | sample GRESIP066b5f18_FD_203688 | JGI IMG/M metagenome (GOLD analysis project Ga0318562, IMG submission 203688) | Tropical soil microbial communities from Luquillo Experimental Forest, Puerto Rico - GRE.SIPMG.066b5f18 | ecosystem: Environmental > Terrestrial > Soil > Tropical forest > Bulk soil...
CGAGCTGGGCCGGCGGCGAGAGGAGCTGAGGAGCGTTCCTCATCGCGCCAATCGGCGATTCGCTCATTGCCGGCGTCACTGGCAGCAATTGGGCATCAGGCATCGAGCCTGTCGGTTGTCGAACGGACGGGAAAACGCTCCGGCCGCCGCGCTCACCAGAGTCGTGCGGCGACGAGGCGCCAGATCCTCTCCCTCATCTCGCGGAAAGAGAGCTTTGCCGCGACAGACCTCGCCCTTGCGCCGACCATTTCCGAGCGGGTGGGGATTGGATAGTGGCAGTCGCAAAAGAGATGATGCGCCTCCCCCTGCGCCAGGTCGAAGAAGATCACCGCATCTCCCAGCGTGTCTCCATCGAGGCCCTCCTGGCGCAGCAGCGGATCCGAATAGGCGAGCGCCAGCGGTGAATCGTCGGCGCGCAGCCGCAGCCGCGCGCTGTACGTCGTGTATTCGATCCCGGAGAGCAGGTTGACCGTGCCGTGATGGCGCTCGAGCAAGGTCGCGAGCCGCTCGAGACGCCTCCGCCGGCGCGTCCGCGGCGTTTCGCGCAGCACGGGAGAGACTTTGGCTTCGAGCTTGATGTCTTCGAGTGGCATGTATTTCATCGGGAATCCTCCATCTGTCGAGCGGCTTAGACCGAGTGGCAATGCGGGCCTTGCCACGCGCCAAGTATTCGCACGCGAAGTTCTTGGGTGAGCCAAGTTTCGCGCGTGCTAAGTTTCGCGCGTGCCAAGTTTCGCGCATTAGCACGCACCGCCCCCGCCTGCCTTCGACGGGCGGCGGCGCTGCTGCGGGACCGTGAATACGCATGTCCGCTCATAAGGAACGTCGCATCCATCCTGGCTGTTCCCTCGGCTTGCCAAGGAACCCTCGTGCTCCTGTCGAGTTTCCCGTTCACGATGCAAGAACGGCTCCCGGCCTCGACCGCGGCCGACACGTGCATCAAGAGATCGCACCGTTCGCAAGAGATCGCTTCGCTGAACGGGGCGAGTTGTGGGTTGGCCGTGCGAGGCCGCGAGAGCCCTGGCGGTTGCGGCAGTTCCTTTCCGATCCAGAAGAACGATTCCGGGACAAGGCGTACTATGTGGTGCTCGACGATAAGCGCCCGGCTGACGCCGAGGGTAGATCCGACGAGAGCATGCGCGCCGAGTCGCGCCCGGATACGGTCGCGGAAACGCCTGACAGGCACGAGGCTGACCCGCGCGAGGACCGCGAGAGCGAGGCTGCAGACGAGAGCCGGGACCGCGACGAGCCGAAGCCCGAAGGTCTGCGGGGGTTCGTGCGGCGCCATCGCCTCCTTAGCGCCGTCGCCCTGCTGGCCGCCGTCGCCATTATCGCGGGAGCGTATTTCAGGTGGCTTCAGACCCGCCACTATGAGGTTACGGACGATGCCTTCATCGACGGCCGCCCCGTGGCGATCAGCGCTGAGGTGGCAGGCGCGATCGTCGAACTGCCGGTCACCGACAATCAGCTCGTCGAGGCAGGCACGGTGCTGCTGCGCATCGACGAGCGCGACTACACCGCATCCCTCGCTCAGGCCGAAGCCCAGGCGCAACAGACACAGGGCAGCATCGACAATTTTCAGGCACAGATCGAAGCGCAGTGGGCTCGCATAGATCAGACCGCCAAGCAGGCTGTCGAGGCGCAAGCGGCGCTCGACTTCGCCCAAACCGAGGACACACGCTACCAGGATCTCGTGCGGCAAGGCGCGGGCACGGTGCAGCGAGCCCAGCAGGCGCGCTCGGACCTGCAGCAGAAGCAGGCAGCGCTCGATGCCGCGAAGGCCGCGCAGGCCGAAGCGCAAAAGCAGATCGGTGTGCTCAGGGCCCAGCGGTTGAGCGCGCAGGCGCAGCTCGCGCAGGCCCATGCGCAAGGCGACCAGGCGCGCACCAACCTGTCGCGCGTCACCATCAGGGCGCCGGTCGCCGGGCGCGCGACCAAGCTCACCGGAGCCGTCGGCGCCTATGCGGTGCCGGGCCAGACGCTGATGATGCTGGTGCCGCAGGATCTTTGGGTCACGGCCAATTTCAAGGAGAAGCAGCTCGCCCGTATGCGGCCGGGGCAGGCGGCGACGATCGAGATCGACGCCTATGGATGCAGCTTCCCGGGCCATGTGGACAGCATTCAGGCCGGTAGCGGGACGGCCTTCAGCCTGCTGCCGGCCGAGAACGCCACGGGCAACTTCGTGAAGGTCGTCCAACGCGTGCCGGTGAAGATCGACTTCGATGCGCGACCTGATGTCGAGCTCGGGCCGGGCATGTCGGTCGTGCCTTCGGTCAAAGGTGGGGACCGAAGATCGGATGATCCTGGCCTATCGGGCACGCCCGGTGGGCGGCGCCAAGGTGCCGGTCATCATCGTGGTCCAGGAAATTTTCGGCGCCACGTTGATGAGAGCGGACGCCTCAGCACATCAAGGATATCTGCCGCCGCCTCGCCAAGCTCGGCTATTACGCCATTGCCGCCGATCTTTACGCCCGCATCGGCGATGCCACGCAGGTCTCCGATATTCCGACCCTGATCTCGACCTTCGTGTCGAAGACACCGGACGCGCAGGTGGCGTCCGACCTCGACTCGACCGTGGCATTCGCGACCACTGAGGGCGGTGACACGTCGAGGCTCGGCGTGACCGGTTTCTGCTGGGGAGGGCGGCAGACCTGGCTGTTCGCCGAGCACAACCCCAAGGGGAAGGCGGCGGTCGCCTGGTACGGGCCGTTGACCAATGCGCCAAATCCCTTGCAGCCGAAGCGCGCCATCGACGACGTCTCCGACCTCAAGGGGCCGATTCTCGGCCTCTACGGGGCGGCGGACCAGGGGATCCCGGTCGAATCGGTCAATGCGATCAAGACGGCCGCGGATGCCGTCGGAAAGACGGTCGAGGTGGTGATCTATCCGGACACACCGCACGCCTTCAACGTGGATTACCGGTTGAGCTATCGGCCGGGCCCCGCTGCCGATGGCTGGGCGAGGCTGCAGGCCTGGTTCAAGAAATATCTCGTCTGAAGCGTGAGGTCGGCTTTCGCCAGCCGTCCACCGTCATCGGCATAGCTTCAGTTGACGCGCGCCTGGGAGGTCACCAAAAGGGGCGCGTGGATCAAAGGCTGACCTCGACCTCGGCAGCGCCGAAAGCCGCTGCCGCGACTTTTTTCGCCATGCTGGAGCGGTCGCATGCGCGCGTCTGCGCCCTGCTGGTCGCGCTGTCCCTTCTGCTGTTCCTCCCCGGCTTCGTCAGTCTGCCGCCCATGGACCGCGACGAGCCGCGCTTCGCGCAGGCCTCGAAGCAGATGCTCGAGACCCATGATTTCGTTGCGATTCGCTTCCAGGAAGAAGCCCGCAACAAGAAGCCGGTCGGCATCTATTGGCTGCAGGCGGCGAGCGTCACACTCGCTGAGAGGCTCGGGCTCGACGAGGCTCGCAGCAGCATCTTCATCTACCGCATCCCTTCGCTCGCCGGCGCCATCGCCGCGGTGCTCCTGACCTATTGGACAGGCCTTGCCTGGCTCGAGCGCCGCTATGCGATTCTGGCCGCCGCCCTGATGGCCGCGACCGTGCTCCTTGGCGTCGAGGCGAGGCTCGCCAAGACCGATGCGGTGCTGACGGCGACGGTCATCGCCGCCATGGGCGCGCTCGGCAGGGTCTTTGCAGCGCGAAGTGGCGCGTCGAGCGTCCCTCGCGGCCAAGGCTTCGCGAGCGAGGCCGCGATCTTCTGGCTCGCCATCGCCGCGGGCGCGCTGATCAAGGGCCCGATCACCTTGATGGTGGTGGCGCTCGCGGCATTGGCGCTGTCCGTGCGGCAAAGATTGGCGGGCGCCGGCTTCTGGATCTGGCTCAAGCCGCTCGCCGATTGGCGCGCCATCCTGCTCGCGATCCTGCTCGTGACGCCTTGGTGTGTTGCGATCGCGGTCGCGACACATGGGGCCTTCTTCACCGACGCGGTCGGTGGCGACATGCTCGGCAAGGTCGCGGGCGCCAAAGAGGCGCATGGCGCTCCCCCAGGCACCTATGTGGTCGCGGCGCTGGTGACGCTCTGGCCGATCATGCCCTTCTTCGTGATCGCTATTCCGGCCGTTTGGCGCCGCCGCCGCGAGGATGCGGTCACCTTCCTGCTCGCCTGGCTCGTCCCGTTCTGGCTTATCTTCGAGGCGGTTCCGACCAAGCTGCCGCATTACGTGCTTCCCCTTTATCCGGCGGTCGCGCTCCTGGTCGCGTTCGTGGCGCAACAGGGAGAGCTCAGGCTCGATCGCGGCTGGAAGCGCGTCGCAGCGATCCTCCTTCCCCTCGTCCCGGTCGTGATCGCGCTCGTCATCCCTTATGCGACGCTCCTCTATGGCGATCGCACCGAGCTCGCAGGCGCTGCGGTGGTGCTGGTGGCGGGGCTGCTCGCGGGCTTCGCGGCCTTCAGGCTCGGGCGCAACGAGGTCGTGGCCGCCGTCGCCTACGCCTGCCTCGCGGCGGCAGCGCTCGCCGTCGGCGCTTATCGGCTGACGATCCCGCATCTCCAGGCCTTCATGCTCTCGCCGCGCCTCGTCGCGACCTTGGCGAAAGGGCCCTGCCGGCCCGACGCCATCGCGACGGCAGGCTTCAACGAGCCGAGCCTTGTTTTCCTGACGCGCACCGATCTGGCGCTGATGGACGGGACGGGCGCGGCGCGCTTCATCCTCGGCGGAGGCTGCCGCGCCGCCTTCGTCGATATCCGTCAGGAAGGCGAGTTCAGCGAGACGCTCGCCAAGCTCGGGGTCACGCCCCGGCCGATCGCGCGTGTCTTCGGCGTCAATCTCAATGGCGGACGCCATCTCGACATCGGGGTCTATGTCAATGGCGGCTAAGGCGAGCCCTGCCGCCGTCATCGCCGCGGGCTTCGGGCGACGCCTCGCGCGCCTCGGGACCGTCCTGCGCGGGTTCGAGCGCGAGCAATTGCCGAGCTCGAGCGCGGTGCTCGGTGCCTTCATCCTCGTGCTCGCGACCGCCATTCTGCTCGATGAGCCGGTTGCCGCCGCAATGCGGCATCTGCCGCATTGGCTCGTCAACCTCTTCGCGCAGGTGACTGTGCTCGGCGAAGGCTGGGTCGTGATGCTGCCGGCGGCCCTGATGTCGCTTTGGTTCGCACGCGTGAGCCTCGTCGCCTCGACGCGGCGCGAGGCGGCGCGCGCCATCCTGCACGCCGACCGCGCGCTTCTGGTGCTCGCCGCGGTCGCGGTGCCCTCGGTGGCGACCACGGTCTTGAAACATGTCGTCGGCCGCCTGCGTCCGCGCTATTTCGAGAGCCTCGGCGCCTTCCATTTCGAGCCGTTATCGCTCGCGGCCTCGAGGGCGAGCTTCCCGTCCGGCCATGCGACCACGATCGCGGCGCTCGCTGTCGCCATCGCCCTCGTGGAGCCGCGCTGGCGCCGCGTCGCCGTGATCGTGGCGGCCGCGGTCTTCGCCTCGCGGCTGGCGCTCGAAGCCCATTATGTGAGCGACGTGCTCGCGGGCGGCCTTGTCGGGATGGCGGGCGCGCATATCGTCGAGCGGCTCTTCGCCAAGGCCCGCATCGCCGTGACGGCCGACCGGGACGGCAAGCTCGCGAGGCGCGATCTGTTCGCGGGCCGGACACCGAGGGGCGCGAGCCGCGCCGCTGACATGAGAGGAGCCGGCGAAATTTCCATGCTGCCGCAAGAGGAGAGCGCGGGCGCGCCGCGCGCGCAGACGCGATTGTCGGTCGTGGTGCCGATGCGCAACGAGGCCTTGAATGCCGGTCCGCTCATCGCCGAGATCGAGGAGGCCTGTGGCGCCTATCGGCCGCTCGAGATCATCTGCATCGATGACGGCTCGAGCGACCAGACGGCAGAACGCCTCGTCGAGCTCGGACGAACCCGCCCGCATCTGCGCCTGCTGCGCCATGCGCAAAGCTGCGGCCAGAGCGCCGCGGTGCGCAGCGGCGTGCGCGCCGCGAGCTCCGCGGTCGTGGTGACGCTCGACGGCGACGGCCAGAACGATCCGGCCTTCATCCCGAAGCTCGTCGCGGCGCTCGAGGAGGCAAGCGCGAAGACCGGGCTCGTCGCCGGCCAGAGGCTCGGCCGCAAGGATACCGGTTTCAAGAAGCTGCAATCGCGCATCGCCAATGGGGTGCGCGGCTACGTCCTGCAGGACGGGACGCGCGACACGGGCTGCGGTCTCAAGGCCTTCCGGCGCAACGCCTTCCTGGCGCTGCCCTATTTCGACGGGCTGCACCGGTTCCTGCCGGCGCTGATGCGGCGCGAGGGCTATGACGTGGCGCTCGTCGACGTCGTCGACCGCCCCCGCCGCGCCGGGACATCGAATTACGGCCTCTTCGATCGGCTCTGGGTCGGCATCCTCGATCTTGGTGGCGTGTGGTGGCTCATTCGCCGGCGCAGGCGTGTGCCCGCCGTCACCGAGCCTCGCATCGAAGCGCGCGGCGCGCAGCTGCCGGCCGCCGGCGACAAGGTATTGGAACCGCGAAAGGACGCGTGATGCTCGTCGACCTCGCGGCCGCGCTCGGCGGCTACCTCCAGGACGTGTTCGTCAGCCGCTTCAACATCGTGGTGCTGGTCGGCCTCGTCGGGCAAGCGCTCTTCACCATGCGCTTCCTGGTGCAATGGCTCGCGAGCGAGAGGGCGGGGCGCAGCGTCATCCCCTTCAGCTTCTGGCTTTTCTCGGTCGGCGGGGGCATCCTGCTCCTCGCCTATTCGCTGTGGCGGCGCGACATCGTCTTCATCCTCGGCCAGGGCCTCGGCGTCTTCATCTATCTGCGGAATATCAGCCTGCTCATGAAGGAGCGCCGCGCCGAGGCCGCCAAGACGAGGTGAACCGACGAGGTGAGCCGGCGAGGTTGGAGAGCCAACGCCGACCTGCCCGTCACAAATCCGAGTCCCCAAGTCTGCGCCGCCTCAATCCGCGCCGCGGCACATCGACAGCGCCTCGCCATTATGGGACGTTGGACGACGTCCGAGTCGGCTTCGCAACGGGGGATGGCGGGATCTCCCTGGACCGCCGCATCTGGCTTCGCCCGCGGGCCGAGAGCTTGATGGCGCAATGAGGGGCTGCGCGCAATTGCGAGTTATAAGTGTGTCTCAAAAGCGGCGCGGCCGCGCAGCCTTGGCGCTGGCTGCTCTGCTATTCCTGTCACAGACCTGCCTTGCGGCCGAGGACCCCGGCATGGTGGCGCGCGAGGTCACCCGCAAACTCGATATGCAAACGGGCCTGCCCGCCAATGCGTCGGAAGACCTGCCGCCGCCCGATTTTCACCTGCGCCTCCCTGATGATGTCGCAGAGATCATCTTATGGGGGGCGATCCTCATCGGTGTCGGGCTGATCGGCTGGGTGTTGAGCGACAGCCTCCCGCGCTTTGGACGGTCCTCGCACGCGCTCGAGCCGGCGCCGCGGCCGACGGTCCTGCCGCTCGTCTCGATCCAGCGCCTGGAGGAGGCTCCGATCGATGCCGACGAGCTGGCGCGTCAGGGCCGGATCGTCGAGGCGATGCATTTGCTCTTGCTGCGTGGCCTCGCCGAGCTGCGCAGGTCGCTTGATATGCGCTTCGCCGACTCGCTCACCAGCCGCGAAATCTTGTCGCGACTGCGGCTACCCGAGATCGCGCTTAGCGCCTTCGCCGACATCGTGGCGCGGGTCGAGTTTGCCTATTTCGGCGACCGGCAGACCTCGCAGGAAGATTATCTGAGCCTGCCGCAGAAGCTTCGCAGAGCTGACCTTGTCCGTGCGGGCCGCCGCGCATGGCTGAGAGCCCGCTCTTTTCGCGCCGGGTCGTCACCGCGCTCGCTGCATGCGTGACGATCGCGTTGGCGCTCTCGTTCTGGCTGCAGCTGCGCGGTCGCGAGGAGGAGGTGGTGATCGGGCCCAGCACCTATTCTCGTTCGGCGATCGGGCATGCCAGCCTCTTCGAGACTCTCCGCCGCCTCGACCAGCCGGTAGGCCGCAGCCGTCTCGATGCGGCCGAAGGCCTGAGGAGAGGCGGTGCTGGTGCTGGCCGAGCCGGATTTGGACGCGATGTCCATCGATGATTACGTCGTACGGTCGGCTCCGACCACGCTCCTCGTCCTGCCCAAGCGGCGTGGGGCCACGGATCCGCAACGCACAGATTGGGTGGGGAGCGTCGAGCTCCTGACGCTGGACAGAATTGGGGCTCTCCTCAACCCCTTCGTGTCGAAGGCCGAAGTGGTCCGCATTTCGCGCCCGACCAAATGGACGATCAATCGCCTCGGCTCAGTGCCCGGCCGCTTCCGCGAAATCGAAGCCGCGTCCGCGCATCTCCTGGATGGCGCCGTAAACGATCACGCTCTGCAGGATGAAGTTCAGCAGCACCCCCAGCACGGTCGCAATACCCGCTATGACAGCAGCGCCTCTGGCGCCCTCAAACCCCGCGACGAAGAAAGCCACGATCGGGATTGCCGAGATCACGAGAAAGCGCCAGAAGCTACTCTTCAGCACATCGAAGGTCTGGCTGAATGCAAGCCCGATCGGGAAATCCGAGCTGCTTTGGGCGCCGCCGGCTATGGAGAGTTTATCGCTCCGGCAAGCCTTTTGCCCGTGACACGACACCGGGAAGCGATCACCTGTTTGAGATCGCGCCCCAGGGCGAACAAAGGCTTTGTCATCCCCGCTGCAGCATGGCTCTGCGCCGGTCTCGACCTGCGGGAGCTGCCGGCGCATGATCGCTGCCGTCCGAAAGAAGGGGAGCAGGATCATGGCGCTGCATCACGTGCGCATCGATAGTGTCACCGCATTCGACTATGGGTTCGGCGGCAATATTAAAGGCCGCATGACGGATATAGGGCGCAATCTCGGCTCGCAGACGATCGGGCTCACCATCCAGACGGTGCGGCCGGGCTTTCGCACCTCACGCCGGCATCGCCATCTTTTTCAGGAGGAGATCCTAATCGTCCATGCGGGGACGGGCGTCTTGCTGCACGCAGACCAGCGAATCCCGGTCCGCCCGGGCGACTGCTTCTGCTATCGGCCGGATGACCCGGAGATCCATACATTCGAGAACAGCGGCAGCGAGGATCTGGTGATCTGGGCCTTCGGCAATCGCTTTCAACACGAGGTGTGCCTCTACCCCGACGAAGGGGTCGCCTTCGTCGAAGGGCTTGGGTCCGAGATGCCGCTCGCCTCGGGCGTCGAGAGCGCCTGGACCGAGGAGCGACGCGGACGCTGAGCCGGCTAAGGGAAGCTCCATCCGAGCGCGAGCGACGTCAGGCCTTGGCCGGTATCGGCCAGGGCGTCTCGACCACCGGCGACAGCGGGCCTTTGCCGGCAAACCAGCTCTTCAGGTTGTCGACGACGAGATTGCCCATGGCGTTGCGCGTGTGCACCGATGCCGAGCCCACATGCGGCAGGAGCACGACATTCTCCATGGCGATCAATTCCTTTGGCACGTTGGGCTCGTGCTCGAAGACGTCGAGGCCGGCGCTCGCGATGGTACCGGCCTTCAGCGCCGCGATCAGCGCCTTCTCGTCGACGACCGAGCCGCGCGAGATGTTGATCAGCACGCCCTTCGGCCCCAGGGCCTCGAGGATGCGCTGATTGATGAGGTGCTTTGTCGCAGGCCCGCCGGGCGTGATCACCATGAGGACGTCGACCGCCTGCGCCATGGCCTCGAGCGTCGGGTAATAGGGGTAGGGCACGCCGGGCTGCGCCGAGCGGCTGTGATAGGAGACGCCGAGCCCGAAGGCCTCGGCGCGGTGCGCGATCGCCTTGCCGATGCGGCCGAGCCCCGCAATGCCCATCGTCTTGCCGCGCAGCGTGTCGGTGAAAGGGAAAGGCTTCTCCAGCCATTTGCCGGCCCGCAGATAGGCATCGGCCTGCGGCAGGCGCCGCACGGTCGCGAGCAGGAGGCCGATTGCCGTGTCGGCGACCTCGTCGGTGAGGACGTCCGGCGTATTGGTCACGATGATGCCGCGCCGGGCCGCGGCCTTGGCGTCGATATGGTCGTAGCCAACGCCGCAGGAGGCGAGAATCTCGAGCTTCGGGAAGCGGTCGAAGAAAGCATCGCCCAGATGCTCATGGCTCGCGCCCGCGGCGACACCGCGAATATGCCCTGCGACCGCGTCGAGCTTCGCCTTCGGCTCAGCCCCCGTGAACGGACGATAGACGCGAAAAGCGGCGTCGAGCCCGTCGGCGGTCGAGCCTGGAAGGGGGCCGGTCAGCACGATATCGACGATCTCGGTCATTGATCACCTGGCGGAATGGACGGCATTGGGGGCAGGGAGCACCAAAAGGCGCCACTTGCCTTGTGAAGGGCGAACAAGGATTATGCTGCCGCAACGAGATCCGCAACGGCGAAGCGATCGCCATTGGTAGGCTCAGCTAGGGAGAGACCGCATGGCGAGCGTCGGCATCAAGGACATCCGTAAGGCTTACGGTTCGACCGAGGTGATCCACGGCATCAATGTCGACATTTTGGACGGCGAGTTCGTGACCCTGGTTGGGCCTTCCGGCTGCGGCAAATCCACCTTGTTGCGCATGATCGCCGGCCTCGAGGAGATCACGTCGGGCGAAATCCGCATCGGCGAGCGCGTCGTGAACGACGTGCCCCCGAAGGAGCGCGACATCGCCATGGTGTTTCAGAATTATGCGCTCTATCCGCATATGACGGTCGCCGACAACATGGCCTTCTCCTTGAAGCTGAAGCGCGCGCCCAAGGCCGAGATCGCGGCGCGCGTCGACAAGGCGGCCGGCATCCTTGGATTGCGCACGCTGCTCGATCGCTATCCGCGCCAGCTCTCGGGCGGGCAGCGCCAGCGCGTCGCCATGGGCCGCGCCATCGTGCGCGATCCGCAGGTGTTCCTGTTCGACGAGCCCTTGTCCAATCTCGACGCCAAGCTGCGCGTCGCGATGCGCGCCGAGATCAAGGATCTGCATCAGCGCCTCAAGACCACCACGATCTACGTCACGCATGACCAGATCGAGGCCATGACCATGGCCGACAAGATCGTGGTCCTTCATGATGGGCATGTGGAGCAGATCGGCGCGCCGCTCGAGCTCTATGACCGGCCGGCGAATCTCTTCGTCGCGGGCTTCATCGGCTCACCCGCCATGAATGTCCTCAAAGGCCGGATCGCCGGCGGCGCGAAGCCCGCCTTCAAGGCCGAAAACGGCGTCGAGCTGCCGCTCGCGACCGCGCCCAGCGCCTCCGACGGCAAGCCCGCTTCCTATGGCTTCAGGCC
>Ga0318562_10001329_pt1 | contig 11168 bp, 11 predicted proteins | sample GRESIP066b5f18_FD_203688 | JGI IMG/M metagenome (GOLD analysis project Ga0318562, IMG submission 203688) | Tropical soil microbial communities from Luquillo Experimental Forest, Puerto Rico - GRE.SIPMG.066b5f18 | ecosystem: Environmental > Terrestrial > Soil > Tropical forest > Bulk soil...
TCGATAAGCGGGCGCGCTCGGCGCGGGCCTGTCCGCGCCGGTCGCTCGCGAGCGGCAAGCATCCATCCTACTGAGCTTTGCCGCGCACGGGCAAGCGTCTGCCGCGCCGGCCGTCGGTCGAACCCGCCGTCCGTGGGCGCATGGGACATCCACTACAATCGAAACCATGGCTCAAACCGGCTACGGCGATCTCGCTGCGCGTCTCGCGCGCGGCGTCGAAGGCGACGTTCTGTTCGACGCGGCCTCACGCGGCCGCTATGCAACCGACGCGTCGATCTACCAGGTCGAGCCGATCGGCGTGCTCGTTCCGAAGTCGGTCGACGACGTGCGCGCCGCGATCGCGCTTTGCCGCGAACAAAACGTGCCGCTCCTTCCGCGTGGAGCGGGTAGCTCGCAATGCGGGCAGACGGTCGGCATGGCGCTCGTCATCGACCAGAGCAAGCATCTCAACCGGATCGGCACCTTCGATCGCGACGCGATGACGATCGAGGTCGAGCCGGGCGTCGTTCTCGATCAGCTCAACGCGCATCTCAAGCCCCACGGCGTGTGGTTTCCCGTCGACGTCAGTACCTCGGCGCAGGCGACTCTCGGCGGGATGGCCGGCAACAATTCGTGCGGCTCGCGCTCGATCGCCTACGGCAACATGGTGCACAACGTCGTGGCGATCGATGCGATCCTCTCCGACGGCACCGAAGGGCGCTTCGGTGCCGAACAGGCGATGAACGGCGCGCCGCCGCGTGTCGCGGCGCTCGTCCGCGATCTCGCGGCAATCGGGGCGCGCGAGCGCGAAGAGATCGAGCGCAACGTGCCCAAGGTTCTGCGCCGCGTCGGCGGCTACAACATCGACGTCTTTCATCCGCAGAGCGAGAAGCCGTACACGTCCGACAACAGCATCAACTACGCGCAGCTGCTTGTCGGCAGCGAAGGAACCCTTGCGTGGACGCGGGGTCTCGCGCTCAAGCTCGCATCGCTGCCTGCGCACCGCGTCCTGGGTGTGGTCAGTTTTCCGTCGCTCTTCCGGGCGATGGAATGCGCGCAGCACATCGTGAAGCTCGGGCCGGCGGCAGCCGAGCTGGTCGACCGCACCATGATCGGCCTTGCACGCGACAACCCGGCGTTTCGCCCGGTGATCGATCGCGTCCTCGTTGGCGAGCCCGACGCGATCCTGCTCGTCGAGTTCATCGGCGAGTCGCGCGATGTGCCGATTGCACGGCTGCGCGATCTCGTCGCGCTGATGGGCGATCTCGGGCTGCCGGGGAGCGTCGTCGAGATGATCGACGCGGCGGCGCAGAAAGCGCTGTGGGACGTGCGCAAGGCGGGCCTCAACATCATGATGAGCCTGAAGGGCGACGGCAAACCCGTGTCGTTCATCGAGGACTGCGCGGTGCCGCTCGAACATCTCGCAGAGTACGTCGACCGATTGACGCAGATATTCGCCCGCCACGGAACACGCGGTACGTGGTATGCGCATGCCTCGGTGGGAACGCTGCACGTGAGGCCGATCCTCGACATGCGCCGCGATGGTGCCGCAAAGATGCGCGCGATTGCCGAGGAGGCAGCCGAGCTCGTGCGCGGCTACAAGGGTGCATACTCGGGCGAGCACGGCGACGGTCTCGTCCGCAGCGAATGGGTCGGCTGGCAATTCGGCCCGCAGCTCACGCGCGCGTTCGAGCAGATCAAGGCGCTGTTCGATCCGCTCGGTCTGATGAATCCCGGAAAGATCGTCCATTCGTCGAAGATGGACGACGCGTCGCTGTTCCGTTTTTCGCCCGGCCGGCGAACCGAAGCACTCTCCACTGCGCTCGACTGGTCGGCGTGGAATGTTCAGAACGATCCCGTGACCGAGACGCTGACGGCGCCCGGCACCGGCGGCGATCCTGCGCTCGGTTTCGCCAAAGCCGTCGAGATGTGCAACAACAACGGCCATTGCCGCAAGTTCGACGCGGGGACGATGTGCCCAAGCTATCGCGTGACGCGCGACGAAGAGCACCTGACGCGCGGTCGTGCGAACACGTTGCGACTGGCTTTGTCGGGCCAGCTCGGTCCGAATGCGCTCACGTCGGATGTGCTACGGAGCGCGCTCGATCTCTGCGTGAGCTGCAAGGGCTGCAAGCGTGAATGCCCGACCGGTGTCGACATGGCGAAGATGAAGATCGAGGTGCTCTATCACCGGCAACGCGTGCGCGGGATTGCATTCAAGGATCGGCTGATCGCTTCGCTGCCGCAGTGGGCGCCCTGGGCCGCGCGCACTCCCTGGCTCGCGAACCTGCGCGATACGGCGCCGGGGGCCGCGCGGTTGTCCGAGGGTTGGCTCGGATTCGCGGCGCAAAGGACGCTACCGCGGTGGCGCGGCGATACGTTTCTGCGCGATGGGGCGGCCGCGGGCGGAGACGGCGAATCGGCGAATGCCGATGTCGTCCTCTTCGTCGATACTTTCACCAACTACTTCGAGCCCGAGAACGCGCGCGCTGCAATGGCCGTGCTGCGGGCCGCCGGCCGCACAGTGACAGTCGCGCGTGCGAGTACCGGCGGAATGCGGGCGTCGCGACCGTTATGCTGCGGCCGAACCTATCTTGCTGCGGGACTCGTCGACGAAGCCAAGGATGAGGCGCGGCGCGTGATCATGGCGCTGCAGCCGCATGTCGAGCGTGGGGCCACGATCGTCGGCCTTGAGCCGTCATGCCTGCTGACGATGCGCGACGAGTTTCTCGTGATGGGTCTGGGCGGCGTTGCGAAGCGCTTGGCCGACCGCGCGCTCCTGGTCGAGGAGTACTTGGTGCGCGAGCGTCGTGCTGAGCGTCTCGACCTAGCGCTTCGTCCGCTCGACGCGAAGCGCGCGCTGCTGCATACGCACTGCCACCAGAAGGCGTTCGACGCGGCGAGCCCCGTCCGCGAGGCGCTCTCGCTGATTCCGGGCCTCGCGGTCGATCACATCGAATCGAGCTGCTGCGGAATGGCTGGGAGCTTCGGCTACGAGGCCCGACACTACGACATCTCGGTCGCGATGGCGGAGCAGGCGCTCATGCCGGCGGTTCGAGCAGCCGCGGCCGATACGCTGATCGTCGCCGACGGCACGAGCTGCCGCCACCAGATCGCGGACCTGTCGCGTGCCAGTTCGCGGCGGGAGCCGTTGCACGCGATTCGGGTGCTCGAGCGGGCGCTGCGGGGAAATTGAGTGATCGGAGTTCGTAAACAGACAAATCTAGCCCTCCTTGCCGGCCTTGAGCAGATTGACGAGCGGATTCGGCTTCGGCGCCCCGATCCGCCGTAGTGTATTGGTGTCGCGGTGGTCGAACGGCGGCGTCTTGCCGCGGACCGCAAGATCGGTGCGCGTCACGTAGGTCCAGCTGTCGTCGTCGTTGAAGGTGATGTCGATGCGGTAGTAGTCGGTGCGAAACGCTTCCTCGAGGAAAGTCGTCGAGCAAATCCCGAAGCGGGTGTCGCCGCGCCGTGCCTCCACCGAAATGCGCTTGTCGTCAGGCGCCGCCGTTCCGCCCGCCAGCACTACTTGGCCACGCGGAATGGCGAGGCTCTGCATGATGAGCCCGGTGGCCGGTTCCCATAGCCAGTAACCGACCTGATCGTGGAAGGTAATGAGTTCTTCCGGCGTGTTGATGTGAATGTGATAACGCAGCCCGTAGAACAGTTGGGGGCCGTTGGGCTGCGGGTCGATCGGATCCATTCGGATATGTTCCCGGAAGACCCGCCGTTCGGGCCCTTCCGCCTTCGGGTTGATGTCCACTCCCTGATCGGACTGCCACACGCCAGCCAGGCGACGTAGCGGGCCCAGATTGGCCAGCGTATCCGGCGAATAATCCTGGGGTTCGGTAAAGATGTCGTCGGGGATGTTCGGCATGGGGTCCTTGGTCAGGGCGATCCCTTGAGATTCAATGTTGACAAATAGCGCGTTTCGACATTTCCCGCGTGCAGGTATTCGCCCGGCTTGATCGCAAGGCTCGCGATTCCGACCGGGCAGCCGTATTTGACGACGAGCCCCCCTTTCTCGATCGCGTCCGTTGCGACCTTCTGTCCGACCGGAACGCTGCGATTGATGGTGAGCGCGACGCCGTCGAGCATAATGGTTTCGCCCGCCTTGAGCGGGCGCAGCGCGACGGCAACGTTGTCGGGCGGAGAAAGTCGCATCACGGCGCGCTCGCGGCGGTCGGCACGTTCCTTTTCGTCAGAACTTGCCATACGCGTTGTATGCTGCGACCGGATCCATGCCCCCGATCAGCGCGCGGCGCATGTCGCTTTCGGTCGCGACAACCTCTTCGGTTTTCGCGACGACTTCCTCCGCAACAGCGCGCGGAATGATCACGATGCCATCGCGATCGCCGAGCAGATAGTCGCCGGTGGCGATCGTGACGGTGCCGATCGTCACCGGCTCGCCGTAGCGGTTGGGAATCCAGCGCTCGACGATGTCGGAGGGCGTCAGGAACGCGCAGAAGACGGGGAAGCGTTGCTCGAGCACGAGATCGGTGTCGCGCGATCCGCCATCGACGACGTAGCCGAGTACGCCGCGTGCGTGCAGCGTCTGCGCGGATAGCTCGCCCATTAGCGCCACTTCGTGATTGTTGGGCTGGCAAACGACGACATGACCGGCAGGCGCTTTCGAGAGCAGAGTGCACCAGCCGAGCAGCGTCTCGTGGCGAGTCTTGGTTCGGTCGATGTGGCCGGACACTGTCCACACGGGACCCGCGAGCCGCGTGCCAGGGGCAATCGCCTTGATTTCGGCTGGAAGCACGATGTTGTCGTGCCCCATCATCCGCAGCACGTCGTGCACTGCGCCGGTGTAGCACTGCGCGAGCCGCTCGGTCAGCGACGTCATCCGGACCCTCCCATGAGATCGACCGTGCCCATCCCTGTTTCTCTCTCCAGCAACATTGTGAGGACGGCGGACCCGGGCGGGCCGCGCCGCCGAATGGTGCGCCGGACGGTGCTGCGGAGCAAGCCCTACCGCAGTACCGTGCCGTTCGCGACCCAGTATCCCGAGGCAGTTCGGATCAGGAACGCAACGTCGGGCTCGGTCGCACACGTGGCCGGCAGCGTGACGCGGCCGTTGAACCGCGCGTTTCCTTCGTCATCCAACTCGACAAGCGGCGTATCTACGTTCACGGAATTTCCGCCGGACGTGCTGCCGTCGAACAAGATCGGCGGACAATTGCCGTCGGCGCGTTGGATCGACTTGCGGGAGACGCTCTCGCACGCCGGTAAACAAGACGCTCTGCGTTCATTTCGGTTTCTCTTGTTACGGGTGCCGACGAATGGCGCAAAGAGCGAGCCTCGGCCAGCGCGGGACGCCGAGCGCGAAGCAGGGCGAAAATCAGCGGAAGAGATCGAGCTGAGCCGACGCGCCCGCCGCCGAAGGCGGCCTGAACCGTGTCGTATCGAGCGGCGGGTCGCGATCGGTATTGAGACCGAGCCGCTTGCACGCGATCGCGAAGCGCTTGCGGATCAAATCGGCAAACTCACCCCGACCGCCCATCCGCACGTGGAAGCGCGGCTCGTTGTCGCGTCCGCCGCGGATTTGCCGGACGATGCTCATCACATGCGCGGCGCGAAGCGGGTAGTGGACGGCGAGCCAATCGCGAAATAGCGGTGCCACCTCGAGCGGAAGACGCAGCATCGTCCAGCCGGCATGACGTGCACCGGCGGTCGCGGCCGCCTCGAGAATCGCCTCGAGCTCACGATCGGTGAGCTGCGGAATCACCGGAGCGACGTTCACGCCTACCGGTACGCCTGCCTCGGCAAGCAACTTAACGAGCACGAGGCGGCGATGCGGAGCTGCGGCGCGCGGATCGAGCTTGCGAGCGAGCTCGCGGTCGAGTGTCGCGATCGAGATGAACACGCGCGCGAGGCCTTTGGCCGCCATCGGCGCAAGCAGGTCGATGTCGCGCTCGATCAGCGCGCCCTTCGTCGTGATCGTCAGCGGATGGTCGCATTGCGCGAGCACTTCGATCACCGAGCGCGTGATTTTCCACTCGCGTTCGATCGGCTGGTACGGGTCGGTGTTGGTGCCCAGCGCGATCGGGTCGCAGCGATAGCCCGGTTTCGCGAGCTCGGCGCGCAGGAGCTCGGCGGCGTTGGGCTTCGCGAAGAGCTTCGTCTCGAAGTCGAGGCCCGGTGAGAGGTCGAGATACGCGTGCGTTGGGCGCGCGTAGCAGTAGATGCAGCCGTGCTCGCAGCCCTGGTACGGATTGATCGACTGAGTGAACGGAATGTCCGGCGAATCGTTGCGGCTGATGATCGTACGCGCCGGCTGGATCCGGACGGTGGTCTTCAGCGGCGGCGGCTCGTCATTGTCGACCGCTTCGTCGACCGGCGGCTCCCAGCCGTCGTCGACCGCTTCGCGCTGCTCGCTGCGATAGCGGTTCGCAGGATTGAATGTAGCGCCGCGGCCCTTTGTCGGCCCGGATGGGGCGGTCATCGAGCTTTCGCTCGCCTTACGAAGCAAGCGTCGCGTTCATTGTCACGGTGATCGACGGCGACAGCGCGCGAGACACGACGCAATTGACCTTCGCGCCCGACGCGATCTCGGAGAACTGCTGGGCGGAGATCCCCGGCACCTGCGCGCGCGTGACGAGGTGGATCGCCTTGATCGTCGGCTTGCCGTCGACCGGATCCATCGTGAGCTGCGCTTCCGTTTCGATGGCGTTCGCAGTGAAGCCGGCGTTGTTGAGCCCGAACGAGAGCGCCATCGTGAAGCATCCCGCGTGCGCGGCGGCGATCAGCTCCTCCGGATTCGTCCCCTTGCCGTCGCCGAAGCGCGCCTTGAACGAGTAGGGCGTGTCCTGGAGCGTGCCGCTTTGTACCGAGAGCGTGCCGCTGCCTTCTTGCGTGGTGCCCTGCCAACGTGCGTTTCCCTTGCGTTGCATGACGAGTCCTCCGGGGATGGGCAAGGACGCAGTTTAATGCATCGGCGCCCGTCCGCTACGCTACCATACGCGGGCGATTCGCGACGACGTCACCTTTGATGAGCGGCCGATGACCAAGCCCCGGACCACCCACTTCGACACGCTGTCGCTGCACGCCGGCGCGAGGCCCGATCCCGCGACCGGTGCGCGCGCGACGCCCATCTATCAATCGACATCCTATGTCTTCCCGGACACCGACTATGCGGCGGCGCTCTTCAACATGGAGCGGGCCGGTCATGTTTACTCGCGGATCTCCAATCCGACCTGCGCGGTACTCGAGGAACGGATCGCCGCACTTGAGGGCGGAGTCGGCGCGATCGCGACGGCGAGCGGGCAGGCGGCGCTGCATCTCGCGATCGTCACGTTGCAGGGCGCAGGCTCGCACATCGTGGCTTCGCGCGCACTCTACGGCGGCTCGCACAATCTGCTCGACTACACGCTGCCGCGCTTCGGCATCGAAACGACGTTCGTCGATCCGCGCGATATCGATGCATGGCGAGCGGCGATCCGGCCGACGACGCGTCTACTCTTCGGCGAGACGCTCGGCAACCCTGGACTCGACGTCCTCGACATCCCGCGCGTCGCAGAGGTCGCGCACGAGCAGGGGCTGCCACTGCTCGTCGATTCGACGTTCACCACGCCGTACTTGATGCAGCCGTTCGCGCTCGGTGCCGATCTCGTCTACCACTCGGCGACGAAGTTCCTGTCCGGTCACGGAGTGGTGGTCGGCGGACTCCTCGTCGACTCCGGACAGTTCGATTGGTCCGCGCAGCCCGCGCGCGACAGGTTTCCGACGTTGACCGAGCCGTACGCGGGCTTCCACCAGATGGTCTTCGTCGAAGAGTCGACGACGGCTGCGTTCCTGCTGCGGGCGCGACGCGAAGGCGTCCGCGACTTCGGCGCGTGCATGGCGCCGTTCACCGCGTTCCAGATCCTGCAGGGGATCGAGACGTTGCCGCTGCGGATGGCACGCCACGTCGAGAATACGCGCAAGCTGGTCGCGTTCCTTGCCGAGCATCCGCTGGTCGCTGCCGTGGGCTATCCTGAGCTTGCCAGCCACCCGGATCACGCGCTCGCGCAACGACTGCTACCGAACGGCTGCGGCGCGGTGTTCAGCTTCAACCTGAAGGGAACGCGCGCTCAGGGCCGCAGGTTCATCGAAACGCTGCGCGTCTTTTCGCATCTCGCGAACGTCGGTGACGCGAAGTCGCTCGTCATCCATCCGGCGAGCACGACGCACTTCCGGATGTCCACGGCCGACCTCGAGAAGGCCGGCATCACCGAGGGGACGATCCGCCTTTCCGTCGGCCTCGAAAATCCCGATGACCTGATCGAGGACCTGAGTCGCGCGCTCTATGCGGCCGGGAAGGTGTGAGGGCGGGGGACCGATGCGCATCGACGTTGCCGGTCACGCGGTCTATGCGTATACAGGCGCGCGCGCCCTCGAATCGTCACTCTCCGCGATCGTCTTCGTTCACGGCGCCGGCGCCGACCACAGCGTATGGGCGTTGCAATCGCGCTACTTCGCGCATCATGGCAGGAATGCGCTCGCAGTCGATTTGCCCGGACACGGGCGATCGGTTGGAACCGCCCTCGTCTCCGTCGAGGCAATCGCCGATTGGATTCCCGGGCTGCTCGATGCGGCCGGCTTCGGCGCCGTGGCGCTCGTCGGCCATTCGATGGGAGCGCTCGCGGCGCTCGAGTGCGCAGCGCGTCATCCCGACCGTATCACACGCGTCGCGCTGCTCGGTCCCGCTGCGCCGATGGCTGTCTCGGACGTACTACTCGACGCTGCGAAGCGCGACGACCATGTTGCGTTCGAGCTGATCACCGGCTGGTCGTTCAGCGCCGGCAAGCAGCTCGGCGGCAACACGATGCCCGGCGTGTGGCTCATCGGCAACGCGATGCGGCTCCTCGAGCGGACGAATCCCGGCGTGCTTTATACGGACCTCGTCGCGTGCAACGCTTACACGGGCGCGCTCGCTGCGGCCGCGAAGGTGCGCTGCCCGGTGTTGGCGATCATAGGTGCGCGCGACATCATGGCGCCGCCGAAGAATGCGCGCGAGCTGATCGGCGCGCTGCACGAAGCGCGCGTCGTCGATCTCCCGGACTGCGGCCACTCGATGATGGCCGAGCAGCCGGATGCCGTGCTCGACGCGCTGCGCGCTTTTGTCTAGCGCCGGGTGAAACGCGCGCGACGGGCGTCCGCGCCTATCCGCGCTTCCATTTGATCGAGCAGCCGACCGACGGATGCTGGACTGCAGGTGCCTTGCCCGTGTTCGCGATCCCAGCCATCGCGTCGAAGAGCTCGCGGGTGGCCTGCGGGTCGCTCGAGCGTCCCGATGCGTCGAGCCGGCCGCGATAGGCGAGCATCAGATCGCGGTCGAAGCCGAAGAAGTCCGGTGTGCAAACCGCGTCGTACGCGCGAGCGACCTCCTGCGTATCGTCGATCACGTACGGGAACGTGAATTGATTCTGCGCGGCGAAGATCTTCATGTTGTCGAACGAATCCTCGGGGTAGGCTGCGACATCGTTGCTCATGATCGCAATGCTGCCGATGCCGAGGCGTCGAAGCTCGTTCATGTCGCGGACGATCTTGGTGACGACCGCTTTGACGTACGGACAGTGATTGCAGATGAACATGACGACCGTTCCGTTCTCGCCGCGGACGGAGTCGAGCGTATGCCGTTTGCTGTCGATGCCGAGGAGGTCGAAGGGCGCCGCGCGAAACTGGCGTTCGCCGGCGGGTGTCGTAAGACTCACCATAGTGTGCTCGTTGGTCGGGGAGGAAGAGGGTATGTCAGAATGCTCGCCGAAATGCTAGCACCTTTCGGAGCCTCACCGCCGATGCGGGTCGTCCGCCATACCGATCCCGATGCGTTCCTCGAAGCCGCGCTTCCAATGGCGGCACGCGGAGAAGCGTCCGCGAGTTTCTTCAGTGCCGCTGCACACACGCTGAAGCGGACTCCGCCGCGCGCCAGCGACCGGGTTTACCTCGCGAGCTACAGCGGTGACGACGGGCTTGGTGTAGCTATCCAGCGCGACAGCGGGCCGGTACTGATCGGCAAAAGCGACATCGCCGCAGCACGCGCGTTCGCCGAGGATCTCGCGCGAGATTGGCCGGGGCTTCAGGGCGTGATGGGGGCTCCTGCCGGTTGCCACGCGTTCGCGGAGCGTTGGCGCGATCTCACGGGACGCGGGCATCGGCTGCGCGTGCGGCTGCGCCAGCATGCTTTGACGACGGTCAACGCCGTGCCGAGCGCGCCGGGCGCGCCGCGGCTCGCGGAGGTCGGCGACGTCGAATGGCTGATCGAAATGCACGTCGCGTTTATCGCCGAGGTCGGGCTCCCCGATCCGCCCGAGCGGGTGCGCGAGTTCATGCCGTTGCGTATCGCGCGCGGCGACTACTGGATCTGGAACGACAGGGCGCCCGTGGCCTACGTCGGCTATAACGATGCGGCGCCCGACTTCGCCCGAATCGCACCCGTCTACACGATTCCCGACGCGCGCGGGCGCGGTTACGCGACTGCGCTCGTCGCCGAGCTCGCGCGCGAGCTGCTTGCGCGCGGCAAGCGCAAGCTCTTCCTCACCACCGACGTCGCGAACCCGACATCGAACGCGATCTACGCGCGGATCGGATTTCGCGCGGAGAACGACGACTGCGGATTCGATTTCGTCGTCCCCGACGCCTAGCGCCAGTATCGCAGCATGGGCGCGCCACGCTTCTACAATCCCGTGCCGATCGGAACCGAGAGTGCGGGAGCGGTGATCGAGCTCGACGAATCGGCCGCGCACCACGCGGCGCGCGTGCTCCGCCTCGCGGCCGGCGACGCCGTGACGCTCTTCGACGGCACCGGCGGCGAGTTCGACGCGACTCTCGAGCGCATCGACAAGCGCGGAGCAACGGTGCGCGTGCTGCGCTTCGTGCCGGTCGAGCGCGAGTCGCCGCTCGCAGTGACGCTCGCGCAGGCCATCGCCGCGAACGACGCGATGGACTCAACACTGCGGAAGGCGACCGAGCTCGGCGTTACGTCGATCCAGCCGCTCGTCACCGCGCGGAGCTCGCCGCTGCCCGCGGGCGAGCGCGCGGAGAAGCGTCTCGCGCACTGGCGCCAGGTTGCTATCGCCGCGTGCGAGCAGTGCGGGCGCAATCGGATCCCCGATGTCGCGCCGCCCCGTCCGTTTGCCGACTGGCTGCGCGAATGGACGGAGAGCGGTGTCATCCTCGTTCCCGCCGTCCGGCGATCGCTCGCA
>Ga0318562_10001330_pt1 | contig 11165 bp, 8 predicted proteins | sample GRESIP066b5f18_FD_203688 | JGI IMG/M metagenome (GOLD analysis project Ga0318562, IMG submission 203688) | Tropical soil microbial communities from Luquillo Experimental Forest, Puerto Rico - GRE.SIPMG.066b5f18 | ecosystem: Environmental > Terrestrial > Soil > Tropical forest > Bulk soil...
GCTCTCCTGGCGTGTCGCGCCGCCGGCGACCACGGGCAAATGCGGCAGTCCGGCGAGCGCCGCCGCGATCGCCGCCGGGTCGCCGACCGGCTGCAAAAGGTCCGCATAGCTGGCCAGCGCCTCGGCGGCGTGGCGCATCACTGGCTTTCCGCCGAGCAAGAGAAACTGTTTGGGCGTTTCGGCGCCGAACCGGCTGCCTGAGCCAGCCGCCACCAGGACCGCTGCTGCCTGCATAGCGACAGCGTTGACGGTTGCTGGTGTGACGTCAAGCCGGGGACGGACCTTCGCTCCGATGAACAATCGCATTGCATACCAGCAAGCGTGACGGTAAATTGCACATTTGATGGGCAAGTGTCATAACTGGACAACAGGTTCGGCCAGCAAATTGGCGGCGATCGAGCTCGGCGGTCATGTGCGGATCGCTACTCCGGTCATTCTGGCGCCGATGTCCGGGGTTACCGATCTGCCGTTCCGCCGGCTGGCGAAGCAGCTTGGCGCCGGCATGGTCGTGTCCGAGATGATCGCATCCTGGGCGATGATCCGGGAGAATCGCAAGACGCTGGCGATGGCTGCGATGGATCGGGCCGGTGGCATCAGCGCCCTTCAGCTCGCCGGCTGCGAGCCGGCGGCGATGGCCGAGGCAGTCCGGCTGGCGGTCGATCAGGGCGCCGATCTGATCGATATCAACTTTGGCTGCCCGGTGAAGAAGGTGGCGCTAGGTCAGCAGGCCGGTTCGGCGCTGATGCGCGATGAGCAGGCCGCGGCCGCGATCCTCGCGGCGACCGTGCGGGCCGTCCCGGTACCGGTGACGCTGAAGATGCGGATGGGTTGGGACCACGGCAGCCTGAACGCACCGCGACTGGCGCGCATCGCCGAGGACTGCGGGATCCGCATGGTCACGGTGCACGGTCGCACGCGCCAGCAGTTCTATACCGGCACTGCCGACTGGGACTTCATCGCGCAGGTGAAGGCTGCGGTGAACATTCCGGTCATCGCGAACGGCGATATCGTGACCGAGGAAGATGCCGCCGAGGCGTTGCGCCGCTCCGGCGCGGATGGGTTGATGATCGGCCGCGGCTGTTACGGCAGGCCCTGGTTCATCGCCCAGGTGGTGCACTTCCTGCGCCTCGGCCAACCTGTCGCGGAGCCGAGTCTAGCAGATCAGAAATCAGTGGTGACAACACACTATAGCTCGATTCTCGATCACTTCGGCAGCCACGCCGGAGTGCGCCTGGCGCGCAAGCACGTGTCCTGGTATTCGCGCGGTCTCCCGGGTTCGGCAGAGTTCCGCGCGGCGGTGAACCGGCTGGCCGACGCGGCCGCGGTGCTCAGGCTGATCGACAGCTTCTACGACGGCCTGATCGCCCGGAATGTCGCCCGTACCGTGCCGCGACGTGACGAAATGCTGGCGGAGGCGGCGTGATCAACCCGGTCACCCGTGCCGCGCTGGCCCTGCGCGAACGCCGCCGGGCGCCGGACATGGCGCAGATCATGAGCGCCCTGCCGGTACCGGTGGTGCTGCTGGATACCGAGAACCGCTTCCGGTTCGTCAACCATGCGGCCGAACAGTTCCTTGGCATCTCCGTCGCGGGGCTGTCGCAACTTCGGCTGCGCGATCTGATTCCTGAGGACAACCCATTGTTCCTGCTGGTGGATCAGGTCCGCCGCAGCGGTGCCACGGTGTCCGACCACGACCTCTCGGTGGACAGTCCTCGGCTGAACAAGCAGGGCATGACCGTGCAGGGTTCGCCGTTGCCGGAGGAACCGGGAGCGGTGCTGCTGGTGCTACAGGACGCCTCGGCAGCCCGTGCCCTCGACCGGCAACTTGCCTTCCGCGGCGCCGCACGCAGCGTTACCGGCATGGCGGCGATCCTCGCCCATGAGGTGAAGAACCCGCTGTCCGGCATTCGCGGCGCAGCACAATTGCTGGAGACGAGCGTGGATGTGCAGGACCGCGAACTGGCGGTGCTGATCCGCGACGAGGCCGACCGAATCCGCGCCCTGGTCGACCGGATGGAGATCTTCGGGGAGAAGCCGATCGCCCGTACCGCGGTCAACATCCACCGGGTGCTGGAACACGTGCGCAAGCTGGCACAGTCCGGCTTCGCGCCGCATGTGCGGTTCCAGGAAATCTACGACCCATCGCTGCCGCCGGTGTGGGGCAATCGCGACCAACTCGTGCAGGTGGTCCTCAACCTGGTGAAGAACGCCGCTGAGGCGACCCAGGACCAGCAGGCACATCCGGAGATCAGCCTGATCACCGGTTTCCAGCACGGGATGCGACTGGCAGTCCCAGGCACCACGACGCGGCTCGACGTGCCGCTGCTGGTTGTGGTGCGCGACAACGGGCCCGGCATCCCCGACGACATCCGGCCGCATCTGTTCGATCCGTTCGTCAGCTCGAAGGCGACCGGTAGCGGTCTCGGCCTGGCGCTGGTCGCCAAGATCATCGGCGACCACGGCGGCCTGATCGAAGTGGACAGCCGTCCTGGACGAACCGAATTCCGCCTGCATCTACCAGTACTGATCAAGGAAGAGGCAGACCCGGGCGCCTGAGCCATGGCAAAGGACGATTGATGACCCCACCCACAGTCCTGGTTGCCGACGACGACCGATCGATCCGCACCGTGCTTACCCAGGCGCTGGGACGGTCGGGTTATCAGGTGCGGAGCACCGGCAACGCGGCCACTTTGTGGCGCTGGGTCGAGGACGGCGAGGGCGACCTCGTCATCACCGACGTGGTGATGCCGGACGAGAACGGCCTCGACCTTATACCGCGCATTCGCAAGATCCGCCCCGATCTGCGTGTGGTGGTGATGAGTGCGCAGTCGACACTGATGACAGCGGTCAAGGCCACCCAGCGCGGCGCCTTCGAGTATCTGCCAAAACCATTCGATCTACAGGAATTATTGTCGGTGGTCGGTCGCGCGCTCGCGGTGCCGCCGCAACCGAGTGCGAGCGCGCCTGAACCACGCGACGCAGACGAGCGCCTGCCGCTGATCGGCCGCAGCCCGGCGATGCAGGAGATCTACCGGACCATCGCACGGCTCACCACGGCCGACCTGACGGTGATGATCAACGGCGAATCGGGCACCGGCAAGGAGCTGGTGGCGCGCGCGCTGCACGACTACGGAAAGCGTCGTGCCGGCCCGTTCGTTGCCATCAACATGGCGGCGATCCCGCGCGAACTGATCGAGAGCGAGCTGTTCGGTCACGAGCGGGGTGCGTTCACCGGCGCCACGACGCGTTCCCAGGGGCGCTTCGAGCAGGCGAACGGCGGCACGCTGTTCCTCGACGAGATCGGCGACATGCCCCCCGAGGCGCAGACGCGCCTGCTGCGCGTGCTGCAGGAGGGGGAGTTCACCTCGGTCGGCGGCCGACAGCCGATCAAGGCGAACGTGCGCATCATCGCAGCGACCCACCGCGACCTGCGCACCGCGATCCGTCAGGGGCAGTTCCGCGAGGATCTTTACTATCGATTGAACGTGGTACCGATCCGCCTTCCACCACTGCGTGAACGGGTTGAGGACATCCCGCCGCTCGCGCGTCATTTCCTCGAGCGCGCGCAGGACGATGGGCTGCCGGCCAAGACGCTCGACCAGGGGGCGGTCGAGCAGCTCAAGCGCTATTCCTGGCCGGGCAACGTGCGGGAACTGGAGAACCTGATGCGCCGGCTGGCCGCGCTGTGCCCGCACGAGACGATCGGCGCCGAGCAGATCACTGCGGAGCTGGTGGAGACCGCGCCGGCGCCGTCCGAAACTCCGGCTGCGGCCGGGCCGGAGCCGTTGGTACGCGCGGTGGAGCGACACATCCGCAACTTCCTCGCCGCCCATCACGACAACGGCGTCGCGCCGTCCGATATCTATGATCGCGTGATCGCCGAAGTCGAGCGGCCGTTGATCCGGCTTACCTTGGCAGCGACGCGAGGCAACCAGATCAAGGCGGCGGCCATGCTTGGCCTCAATCGAAACACGCTGCGCAAGAAGATCCGCGATCTCGACATTCCCGTGGTGCGAGGGCTGATGTGAATGTCGCACCCCCACCCGGGTCGCTGAGGCCCGAACCACCGATCGAGCCGCCCGCGGTGGAGGTGTCCCGCGCACGCTCGGTACTCGGCCGGATCGCCGACATCCTGCTCGGCCGAGCGGTGACGCTGCTGCTGGCGGCACTGGCGTTCGCGGTCGGCCTCGCCACGTTTGTCTTTCTGGCGCGAGGCGCGTCATTCGGCCCGCAGCCCGGCTTCGGGGTCGGCCTCGTGTTGGCCAATCTCTCCACGGTCCTACTGCTGGTCGCGGTGCTGGCCGGCCGCATCACCCGCGTCTGGGTCGAGCGCCGTCGTGGCTCCGCGGGCTCACGGTTGCACGTTCGGCTGGTGCTGCTGTTCGGCGGCATCGCGGTCGCACCGGCGATCCTGGTGGCCTGCTTCGCCGTCGCTTTCTTCCACTTCGGCATTCAGGCCTGGTTCAACAATCCGGTCCGCCGCGCGGTCACCGAGTCGCTGCAGGTCTCGCACGGCTACCTGGAGGAGCATCGCGACAACATCCGCGCCGTCGCCCTGGAGATGGCGAACGACCTGACGCGCGCCGGCCAGTTCCTGGTGGCCGATCCGCAGGTGTTCGCGGAAATCCTTGCGACACAGACCACGTTGCGCGGCCTGACCGAGGCGGTGATCTACGATCCGCTCACCCGGCAGGTGCTTGCCGCGACCGGCATCTTCGCCGGGATCGGTGTCGAACCGCCGTCCCAGAGCCTGACGTCGCAGGCGCAGAGCGGCGACGTGGTGGTGTTGGCCGCCGGCGACGGTACCCGCGTGCAGGCGGTGGTACGGCTCGATTCGACCCCGCCGTTGATGCTGATGATCGGCCGCCCGGTGGATCCGGCGATTCTCGATCACATGACGCGCACCGAGCAGGCGGTCGCGGAATACCAGCGCCTGGACGACAACCGTTCCTGGCTGCAGGTCGCATTCGCCTGGATCTTTGCCCTGCTGGCGTTGCTGGTGCTGCTGGCGGCGGTCGCGATCGGGCTGGTTCTGGCCAACCAGATCGCGCGTCCGATCGCACGGCTGATCCTCGCTGCGGAGAGGGTGCGCAGCGGCGATCTCGGCGTGCGGGTGACGGAGGCGCCGACCGGCGACGAACTCGCCGGCCTGTCGCGGGCGTTCAATCGGATGACCGGCCAGCTTGCCGCGCAGCGCGCCGAGCTGATGGAGGCCTACGGCCAGATCGACGAACGCCGGCGTTTCACCGAGACCGTGCTGTCCGGTGTCTCGGCAGGTGTCATCGGGCTGGACGCGTCGGGCCGCATAGAACTGCCCAATCGTGCGGCCGACGAACTGCTCGGCTTCGATCTGCTCTCCGCGATCGGGCGCGAGCTGGCGGACGTGGTGCCTGAGTTCGCCGACCTGCTGCACGAGGCGGCGGCATCGCCGGAACGGGCGCGCACGGCCGAACTTCAGATCGGGCCGCCGGCACAGCGGCGCACGCTGCTGGTGCGAATCGGCGCCGATCTGTCGGGCGGACGTACCGACGGTTTCGTAGTGACCTTCGACGACATCACGGAATTGCAGTCGGCGCAGCGCAAGGCGGCCTGGGCCGATGTCGCCCGACGGATCGCGCACGAGATCAAGAATCCCCTCACTCCGATCCAGCTTGCCGCGGATCGGCTGAAACGGCGGTTCGCCCGCGAGATCACCTCGGACCCCGACACGTTCACACAGTGCGCCGACACCATCATCCGCCACGTCGGCGATATCGGCCGCATGGTCGACGAGTTCTCCAGTTTTGCGCGCATGCCGCAGCCGATCATCAAGCCTGAGGATGTCGGACGCATCGCGCGCGAGGTGCTGGTATTGCAGAAGACCGCGCGGCCGCGCATCGCGTGGCGCAGCGACATCCCCGAGCATGGGCCGGTCGCGCCTTGCGATCGCCGGCTGCTGAGTCAGGCGCTGACCAACCTGCTGCAGAACGCCGCCGATGCGGTGGCGATGCGCGATAGCGCCGGCATCATCGGCGTCAGCGTGACAACACACGACGACGAAGTGTCGATCGTCGTGACGGACGATGGCATCGGGCTGCCGCAAGAGGATAGGCTGCGGTTGACCGAACCCTATGTCACACACAAGCCGAAGGGGACCGGGCTGGGCCTCGCGATCGTCAAGAAGATCATGGAGGACCACGGCGGACGCTTGACCTTGGACGACAGGCCCGATGGTCCCGGTGCGGTCGCCGCGCTTGTGCTGCCGGTGAAGGTGTCGGATGGCGTATGACATCCTGATCGTTGACGACGAACCCGATATCAGGCTGCTGATCGACGGCATCCTGCGTGACGAAGGCTACGAGACGCGTGGTGCAGGCGATGCCGATGCCGCGGTTGCCGCGTTCCGTATGCGGCGGCCGTCGCTGGTGATCCTCGACGTCTGGCTGCAAGGGTCGCGGATGGATGGGCTGGCGTTGCTGGAGGCGTTCCACAGCGAGGAGCCGCAGGTGCCGGTGGCGATGATCTCCGGCCACGGCAACATCGAGATGGCGGTGCAGGCGATCCAGCAGGGCGCCTATGACTTCATCGAGAAGCCGTTCAAGGCGGATCGTCTGCTGCTGGTGGTGCGCCGTGCACTGGAGGCCGCGGCGCTGGCGCGCGAGAACGCGGAACTGCGTCTGCGCGCTGGCCCCGAGAACACGCTGACCGGTGACAGCGCGACGATCGGCGGCCTGCGCGCCGGCGTCGAGCGCGTCGCACCGACCGGCTCGCGTGTGCTGATCCAGGGGCCGGCCGGCAGCGGTAAGGAGGTAGTGGCGCGTATGGTGCATGCCCGCTCGCGCCGATCCGACGGGCCGTTCGTCGTATTGAACTGCGCCACGCTGGCGCCTGGCCGCTTCGAGGAGGAACTGTTCGGCCTGGAGGCCGGCCCCGACCCGATCACGCAGCCACGCCGCGCCGGCGTGCTGGAGCGGGCGCACGGCGGCACCCTGCTGCTGGACGAGGTCTCCGACATGCCGCTGGAGACGCAGGGCAAGATCGTACGCGCACTGCAGGACTCGACGTTCGAGCGGCTCGGCGGATCGGCGCGGGTCAAGGTCGATGTGCGCGTGCTGTCCACCACCAACAAGGATCTGCACGGCGAGATCGCCGCCGGGCGGTTCCGCGAGGACCTGTATTACCGGCTGGCGGTGGTGCCGCTGAAGGTGCCGGCACTCAAGGAGCGCCGCGACGATGTGCCGCCGCTGGCGCAACTCTTCATCCTGCGCTCGGCCGAGAATGCGGGGATGCAGCCGCGCGAGCTGTCGGCCGATACGCTGGCGGCGCTGCAGGCCTACGACTGGCCGGGCAACGTGCGGCAGCTGCGCAATCTGATGGACTGGCTCCTGATCATGGCGCCGGGAGGTGCGGCGGATCCGATCCGCGCCGACATGCTGCCGCCGGAGATCGGCTCGAATGCGCCGGCGTTGCTGAACATCGATCCGACGGCGGACATCATGGGCCTGCCGCTGCGCGAGGCGCGCGATCTGTTCGAGACGCAGTATCTGCAGGCGCAGTTGCTGCGGTTCGGCGGCAACATCAGCCGGACTGCGCAGTTCGTCGGGATGGAGCGCAGCGCGCTGCACCGGAAGCTGAAGCAGTTGGGGGTGAATTCGGACGAGAAGGTGGGTGGGTGAGCGGACCCCTCACCATTGGGACGCAGCGGAACTTCTGTTCCTGACAAAAGGGAGATTGCGATGGACGCATTGCCGGAACGTGGGTTCACGCTGGGCCATGCCGAGAGGCTGCGCATCCGGGCCAGCGGGTTCACAGGCCCGACCTCGGGGCTGGCCCCGGGCAATGTACAGGCGAATCTGGTGATCCTGCCGCAGGCTCTGGCCAACGACTTCCTGCGCTTCGCGCAGGCCAATCCGAAACCGTGCCCGGTGCTGGCAGTGTCCGAACCTGGCGATCCCCGCTTCCCGGCTCTGGCGCGCGATCTCGATATCCGCACCGACCTGCCGCGCTATCGGGTGTGGCGGCATGGGGAACTGGTCGAGGAGCCAACCGACATTGGCCACGTTTGGCGCGACGACCTGGTGAGCTTCGCGATTGGCTGCTCGTTCTCATTCGAGGAGGCGTTGATCGAGGACGGTATCGAGGTGCGCCACATCGCCTGCGGCCGCAACGTGCCGATGTACCGCACCTCGATTCCGTGCGTGCCGGCCGGCGTGTTCCATGGGCCGCTGGTGGTATCGATGCGGCCGCTGCGGCCGGCCGATGCGATCCGCGCGGTGCAGATAACGTCGCGGTTCCCCTCGGTGCACGGCGCGCCGGTGCATCTCGGGATGCCAGAGCAGATCGGCATCGCGGACATCGACAATCCCGACTATGGCGACGCGGTGCCGGTGGGGCGAGACGAGTTGCCGGTGTTCTGGGCCTGCGGGGTGACACCGCAGGCCGCGATCGCGGCGGTGAAGCCGGAGTTCTGCATCACCCACGCGCCGGGCTCGATGCTGATCACCGACCTGCGCAATACGAAGCTGGCAGCACTTTGACGGAGCCGGTGCGCGAGGCGGTGGATCGCATCGAGGCGCTGATCCATCAGGAGGTGGGGCGCAACATCGGCGGACTGTTCGCGGCGGCGCGCGGCGGGCTGTGGCAGGCGGCGTCTGCCCTTGCGACCGCGTCCGATCCGTCTGTCGGCATCATCACCGGGTTCTACGTGCCGCTGGGCACGCCGCCAGCGGCCGAGACCGATGGTCCGGTCGGCGCCGCCATGCTGGCCGGCGCACTGACGCGGGTCGGTGTGGCCTGCCGTCTCGTCACCGACGAACCGTGCCGCGCGACCTGCACCGCGGCCCTGCGCGGAACCGACACGCCGCTGGATGTCGTGCCATTGGGAGGCACCGTCGCTGACACGATCGCGCTTTGGCGCGCCATCGGGGTAAGCCACGCACTGTCGATTGAGCGCTGCGGGCGCAGTGCCGACGGCGCACCGCGCAACATGCGTGGCGAGGACATCAGCGCCTTCACCACGCCGCTCGACGAACTGTTCCTGGCCGGCCCATGGCAGCGCATCGCGATCGGCGACGGTGGCAACGAGATCGGCATGGGATCGCTGCCTGCCGCGCTGATCGGCACCCATGTAGCGCACGGCGAGGCGATCGCCTGCGCCACACCGGCCGATCACCTGATTGTCGCCGGCGTGTCGAACTGGGGCGGCTATGCGCTGATCGGCGCACTGGCGGTGCTCCGCGACGATTGGCGCACGCCGCTGGTCGGCTGTCTCGATCCCGAGTGGGATGGCGCGATCCTGCGGGCGATGGTGGAAGACGGACCCGCGGTGGACGGCGTGACGCGGCAGCGCAAGCTGACCGTGGACGGGATGCCCGCTGCCGTGCACCACGCGAAGCTGCGCGCGATCCGCGCGGTGGTGGAGTCGCATGCGGCCGGGTGACTTCATCTGCGAGGGCTACCGCTTCGTCCCGGAGACCGGCACGCTCTCGCTGTGCTACGCGTTCGACAATGGGCCGCGTTTCCAGGAACGCATCGTGTTCCCGGCGCGGGTCTTGCCGCAGCGCGACGGCGAAGCGCTGGACCGGATATTCCGCCTGCTGCTGTTGGCGTGCGGCGTCAGCTACTACAAGGCGTTCGCGCCTGCGCGCGTGCGCTGTGCGGCGTTTCCATTGGACCCGGCGACCGCCGCCTTCTTCACCGACTTCTACGTGAAGGGTCTCGGCGAGTTCGCCTGGCGCAACGGGATCGATCTTGGCCAACATCTGGGTTTTGTGACCGAGGCCGTCGAGCCGCCATCGGCGTTGCGGCTCGAGCAGCCGCGGCTCACCTGCGTACCGGTCGGCGGCGGCAAGGACTCCATCGTGACGATCGAGTGCCTGAAGCAGGCCGGCGAACCATTGGTGCTGTTCTCGCTTGGCAACGCCGCGCCGATCGAGGCGACGATCGCCCAGGCCGGGCTGCCGTCGCTTCGCGTGACGCGCACGCTCGATCCGGCGCTGCTTGCACTGAACGAAGCGGGGGCGCTGAACGGCCACGTGCCGATCACCGGCGTCCTCAGCCTGGTCGTACTGGCATGTGCGATCCTTCACGGCTTCGATGCCATCGCGATGTCGAACGAGCATTCTGCCAGCGCGCCCAACATCGGCGACGTGAACCATCAATACAGCAAGTCGTTCGAGTTCGAGCAGGCGCTCGGCCGGTTGTTGGAACAGCATGTCGTGACCGGGGTGCGCTACTTCTCCTTGCTGCGCCCGCTGTCCGAGGTCGCCATCGCGCGCCGCTTCGCGCGCCACGAGGCGTACTTTCCGGTGTTCCGCAGCTGCAACACCGCGTTCCGCCAGGCGGCAGCGCGCCGCAGCGCCAACTGGTGCTGCGACTGTCCGAAATGCCGTTTCGTCTTCCTGGTGCTGGCGCCGTTCGTGGCACGAAAGCGCCTGGTCGCGACGTTCGGCCGCGACCTGCTGGACGATCCGGCGCAGATCGACGGCTACGCCGAACTGTGCGGGCTGCTGCGGCACAAGCCGTTCGAGTGCGTGGGCGAGATCGAGGAGAGCGCCACGGTGATGGCACATCTGGCCGGCCTGGCGGAATGGCGGAACCATGCGGTGGTGCGGGCGCTGTCGCCGAGGTTGAGAGGCGGTGATCTGGCCACGCTGTTGACGCCGCGCGGACCGCATCTGGTTCCCGCGCCCTATCTGGCCATGCTCGATGCGTGCGAATGAACTGCGTGGCCGGCGCGTCGCGATCTGGGGCTTCGCGCGTGAGGGCCGCGCGGCGCTGCGCTTCCTGCGCGAGCGCGACCCCGGCATAAATATCACGATATTGGATGACGCAGGCGGTGCGGCGGAGGTCGATGCGCCGCTGATCGTCGGTCGTGCCGCGATCACCGAAGCGATCACCGGCTTCGACGTGGTGGTGAAATCGCCCGGGATCAGTCTGTACGATCCGCTGGTGATGCACGCCCAGGCCAACGGGGTGCGGTTCACCTCATTGCTCAACCTGTGGTTTGCCGATGCACCGGCGTGCCGCACCGTCTGCGTCACCGGCACCAAGGGAAAGAGCACCACGACCGCGCTGATAGCGCATATCCTGCGCGGCATCGGCTGGAACGCGATCGCGGCAGGAAATATCGGCGTCCCCGTCACGGAGCTGCCACGCGACGGGCTGGACGCGGCGGTGATCGAAGT
>Ga0318562_10001332_pt1 | contig 11139 bp, 9 predicted proteins | sample GRESIP066b5f18_FD_203688 | JGI IMG/M metagenome (GOLD analysis project Ga0318562, IMG submission 203688) | Tropical soil microbial communities from Luquillo Experimental Forest, Puerto Rico - GRE.SIPMG.066b5f18 | ecosystem: Environmental > Terrestrial > Soil > Tropical forest > Bulk soil...
GAATCGCATTCACCGCAGTCGGCGCCGGCGCCTCGCATGCCGCCGACATTGTCGGCCTCATCACCAAGACGGAGACCAATCCGTTCTTCGTGAAGATGCGTGAGGGCGCCCAGGAGAAGGCGAAGGAGCTCGGCATCGAGCTCCGCTCGGCGGCCGGCAAATATGACGGCGACAACGACGCCCAGGTGGCGGCGATCGAGAACCTGATCGCGGCCGGCGCCAAGGGTTTCGCCATCGTTCCCTCCGACTCCTCGGCGATCGTGCCGACGATCAAGAAGGCACGCGACGCGGGCCTCAAGGTCATCGTGCTCGACACGCCGCTCGACCCGATCGACGCCGCCGACGCGACGTTCGCCACCGACAACTTCAAGGCCGGCCAGCTGATCGGCCAATGGGCGGCGAAGACGCTCGGCGACAAGGCCAAGAGCGCCAAGATCGTCTTCCTCGATCTCACCGCCAATCAGCCGACCGTCGACTATCTCCGCGACCACGGTTTCATGAACGGCTTCGGCATCGCCTACAAGGACCTGAAACACTACGGCGACGAAACCGATCCGCGCGTCTGCGATCATGAGCTCTCCTCGGGCGACCAGGAGAAGGGCCGCACGGCGATGGAGAACGCGCTGCAGAAGTGCCCGGACGTGAACCTCGTCTACACGATCAATGAGCCGGCGGCGGCCGGGGCGTGGGAAGCCCTGAAGGGCGCCGGCAAGGCCGACGGCAGCGTCATGATCGTCTCGATCGACGGCGGTTGCCCGGGCGTGAAGAACGTCAAGGCCGGCGTCATTGGCGCCACCTCGCAGCAATATCCGCACAAGATGGCGTCGATGGCGCTCGAGGCGATCGCCACCGGCAAGATCCCGCCGAATACCCAAGGTCTGCAGTTCTTCGATACCGGCGCTCAGCTGATCACCGCCAAGCCGGTCGATGGCGTCCCGTCGATCTCGGTCGACGAAGGCCTGAAGCTCTGCTGGGGCTAAATCCCGCCTATCGACGATCTGGCTAGACTGCTAAAGTTCTGATCGGGAGGGCAACCGAAAATGGTTGCTCTCCCGGTGCTTGCATCGGGCGCGGGACAGAAGGGGCATGAACAGCGAGACCACCGGGCGGGCGACGGCCGCCGAGTTCGAGAAGGTGCTGCCGGACGCACCGCAAGAGGTTGCCACCTTCGAGGAGGAACGCCCAGGCCTCATTCGCCGGGCACAGCATTTCCTGCATGCGTTTCCGACCATCATTCCGTTCCTGGTGCTCCTCCTCGGCCTGATTTTCTTCAGTGGTATCGTCGGCGGTAAATTCTTTGCGCCGTTCAACCTGTCGCTCATCCTGCAGCAGGTGACGATCATTGCGGTGCTCGGCATTGCTCAGACATTGGTGATCCTGACCGCCGGCATCGACCTCTCGGTCGGCGTGATCATGATCCTCTGCTCGGTGGTCATGGGCAGAACGGCCGTCGTCTACAGCGTGCCGCTGATCATCGCCTTTCCGCTCGGGCTCTTCATCGGGCTCCTCTGCGGCGCCATCAATGGCGTCATCATAACCGCACTCCGCCTGCCGCCCTTCATCGTCACCCTGGGCACTTGGAGCATCTTCGGCGCGCTCAACATCTTCTATTCGCGGAGCGAGACCATACGCCAGCAGGACGTCGAAGCGGTGGCGCCGTTCCTGCAATTCAACGGCACGATCATCAAGCCCTACGATTTACTGATGAACATCGGCCTGCAGGTGCCCTGGCTGAAGGGATCGGTGATCACCTACGGCTCGATCTTGATGGTGCTCCTCGCCATCGCCGTCTGGTACATGCTCAACCGCACCGCGTTCGGTCGCCACGTTTACGCAACGGGCGATGAACCCAATGCAGCCCGCCTGGCCGGCATCAACACCAACCGCACACTGGTGGCCGTCTATGCGCTGGCCGGGCTGATCTGCGCGATCGCTGCTTGGGTGCTGATCGGCCGCATCGGCGGAGTCAGCCCGCAGGCCGGGCTGACTGCCAATCTCGATTCGATCACCGCCGTGGTGATCGGCGGCACCAGCCTGTTTGGCGGCCGCGGCTCGATTGTCGGTACCTTGATCGGCGCGCTTATCGTCGGCGTCTTCCGCAATGGGCTGGCGCTTTCCGGCCTCGACGTCCTCTGGCAGGAGTTCACCGTCGGCGTCCTGATCATCGTCGCCGTCACGCTCGATCAATGGATCAGGAGGGTTGCCGCATGAGCGCCGCCCTCGACGTCGACCGCCAGCCTTCGCCACCGGCCGCCGCCAGCGGCCCGGTTTTGCAGGCGCGCGATGTGGTCAAGCGTTACGGTCGCGTCGTGGCTCTCGACCACGCCGAATTCGACCTGATGCCGAACGAGATCCTCGGCGTCATCGGCGACAACGGCGCCGGCAAGTCGACCTTGATCAAGGTGCTCGCCGGCGCGGTCATTCCCGATGCCGGCCAGGTGCTGATGGACGGCAAGCCGGTGCACTTCAAGACGCCGATGGAAGCGCGCTCGGCCGGGATCGAAACCGTCTACCAGGATCTGGCGCTGTCGCCGGCGTTGTCGATCGCCGACAATCTCTTCCTCGGCCGCGAGAAACGGAAGCCAGGGCCGCTCGGCCAGTTCTTTCGTCTCCTCGACCGCGCCGAGATGCGGCGTGAGGCGCGCCAGCACCTGAACGCGCTCGGGCTTCTCACCATCCAAAGCATCCGACAGCCGGTCGAGACGCTGTCCGGCGGCCAGCGTCAGGGCGTCGCCGTGGTGCGGGCGACGGCTTTCGGCAGCCGGGTGATCATCATGGACGAGCCGACCGCCGCGCTTGGCGTCAAGGAATCGCGCAAGGTCCTCGAACTGATGCTCGACGTGAAGAGGCGCGGCCTGCCGATCATCCTGATCAGCCACAACATGCCGCACGTGTTTGAAGTCGCCGACCGCGTCCACATCCACCGCCTTGGCAGGCGCATCGCCGTCATCAACCCGAAGAAGTTCTCGATGTCGGATGCGGTCGCGATCATGACCGGCGCGATGAAACCGCCACCGGTCGAGGAGCAGTCGCTGTAGGCCCGGCTACGGGCGGGTTTTCATCAGCACGTAAGCTGAAAAAGCTTGGCGATCCTTTCGTGGCGCTGAGAGGAAGCCAGCGATCGCGGTTTCGATATCGTCGATATCCTTGAGAACTTCGGATTTGGTGTATTTCCCGATCGGGTCGTAATCAGCATCGTGTCTCCTGATCTGCATGTCCACGAACGTGCTCGCAAAGTCTTCAATGGGCCTGGGAAATTGAGACCCGATTGCACGGTTTTGACAGGCGTTTTTGGCCACTCCGTGCTCGAGAGCCCGATACACCTGCCGCCACGCATGCTTGCTGTGGGCGGCACCGTGACCGCCGATTAGCAAATCCGCGCCGTTCCGTGCGAGGGTATGAAACAGGGCATAGTAGGCGGTACTGATTGCTCGGCGTAAATGAACTTGTGCCGGCTTGCCCTGACCCGAATTCGCGAGGAGTCTCGCGGTAGCTATGAGATCACGCGGCTGCAGGTTTTCTTTTCCCAATCTCTGCTTTAGAAATGTAGGAAATTACAGGAAAGCTTATCTCCCCTATTTCGGCTAGGCGGGAGCGTAGATGCCGTATCAAACTGACGGTCCGCTTGGAGTCGAGCGGGTTTGCGGGATCAAAGACTATCGTGATGCGCAAGATCGGATCGCCTTCAAAGTCCTTATCGCGCAAAACACGAACCGAGACGATGCCGCCGTCCGGAAATCGCTCGTTCGTGACCGCCTTAATGGCAGTCTCCACATCCTTGATGTCAGCGCTCTCCACGGGTCGTCCTTCAATTGGGCCGCAGCGACTAAGCCGCGAAATGGGTGCTCCCAACTGTCTTATGACGCATTGACCCTCCGCCTTCAATGAGGCCGCGGCACAAGTCGGAGCGTTCGAAATGCCCGAAGAGACCGAAGAGTGGCCGTTTCCGAAGTCGCGCGCTAAATAGTCAGCGCCCCGCGTTCCCGCATTCCCTTTCCCCAATCCAAAGATCGTGAGCATTGCCATGGATTACGTGAACCTCGGCTCGACCGGCCTGAAAGTCTCCCGCCTCTGCCTCGGCATGATGACCTACGGCTCGAAGAAATGGCGCGAATGGGTCCTCGAGGAGGAGGAGGCACGCCCGTTCATCAAGCGGGCGCTCGACGCCGGCATCAACTTCTTCGACACGGCCGACGTCTACTCCGAGGGCGTCAGCGAGGAGATCACCGGCCGGGCGATGAAGCATTTCGGCGTCCGCCGCGACAGCGTCGTGATCGCCACCAAGGTGCACGGCGTCATGGGCAGCGACCCCAATCAGCGCGGTCTATCGCGTAAACACATCATGCACGCAATCGACGATTCGCTGAAGCGGCTCGACATGGAGTATGTCGACCTTTACCAGATCCACCGCTTCGACGGCACAACGCCGATCGAGGAGACGCTCGACGCCCTCACCGACGTGGTCAAGGCTGGCAAGGCCCTCTACATCGGGGCGTCATCGATGTGGGCTTGGCAGTTCGCCCAGATGCTGGCGCTGTCGGACGAGCTCGGCCTCAGCCGCTTCGTCACCATGCAGAACCACTACAACCTGGTCTATCGCGAAGAAGAGCGCGAGATGATCCCGCTCTGCCGCAAGGAGGGGATCGGCCTCATTCCGTGGAGCCCGCTCGCCCGCGGCTTCCTCGCCGGCAACCGCCGCCGCCAGGACCGCGGCGAGACCAGCCGGGCGCGCACCGACGCCTTTGCCCACCAGATGTACTATCGCGACGACGACTTCAAAGTCGTCGAGCGGGTAACCGAGATCGCCGAGAAGCGCGGCGTCACCAATATGCAGGTGGCGCTCGCCTGGGTGCTGGCGCAGCCGGGGATCACCGCCCCGATCATCGGCTCGAGCAAGATGGAGCATCTCGAGGACAATCTGAAGGCACTCGAGCTCAAGCTCGACGCCGACGAGCTGAAGGCCCTCGCCGAGCCGTACCAGCCGCATCCGGTGCTGGGACATCAGTAGGAGCGAGTAGCGAGTGGAGAGAAGCGAGGAGCGAGAAGGAGTAGTGATGCCGATGCGAGTGATCGACCCTCTTCTTGCTTCTCGCTTCTCTCCACTCGCTTCTCTCCACTCCGCTCAACCAACGGGGAAACACCATGCCATACGTCATCGACGCCACTGACAAGCCCGACTCGGCCGCCTTGCGGGCGGCGGAGCGGCCGAAGCACATGGCCTTTCTCGACAGCAACCTGCCGCAGCTGATCGCGGTTGGCGCCAAGCTCCGCGACGACGGCGAAACCGCCTGGGGCAGCCTGTACATCATCGACGTCGACGACCGTGCCGCGGCGGAAGCGTTCATCAAGGATGATCCCTTCTCCAAGGCTGGCCTCTTCGGCAAGGTCGAGATCTCGCGCTGGCGCAAGGGCTTTCTCGACGGCAAGAAGATTCCGCCGAAGACGTGAGCCTAGTCCGAGCTTCGGAGGACTGCTTCACCGCGCCGGAAGGCGGCCGGCGTGGTCTTGAACTGCGCCTTGAAGGCACGCGTCAACGAGGATTCGGAGCCGTAGCCGACGATCTCGGCGATCTCGGCAATTCCCTTGTTGCCGGCTCGCAAATGATCGGCCGCGAGGTCCAAGCGCCAGATCGCGAGGTACTTGAGCGGCGTTACGCCGACGATGTCGGTGAAGCGGACGGCGAAGGCGGAACGCGACATGCCGGCCAGCCGCGCGAGGTCGTCGACGGTCCAGGCGCGAGACGGCGCCTGGTGCATGGCCGATAAGGCTTGGCCGATCTGCCGGTCGCCAAGCCCGCTGAGCCAGCCGAGCGCCTTGGGGCTATGGGCAGCCCATTGGCGCAGCGCCTGAATGAAGAGGAGGTCGAGAAGATGCGACACCATGCTCGCCGAGCCGGGGCGCGGACCGCGAATCTCGTCGATCAGGTAATCGGTCGTGAGCTTCAGCCAATCGGGCGCTCGCCCCGGTTGACCGCTCAGCCGGATCAGCTGCGGCAATATTTCGAGTAGCTTGGGAGCGAGCACGCCGGCGAAGGAGAACCGGCCGCAGACGAGGTGCGTCTCTGGTTCGCCGCCGCCACCTAGCCGATAGACCGATCCTCGCCGCGCCGCTTGATCGACGGCAACTTCGATCGGCAGCGGCGGAAGGGTCGGGTCGCTGCCGAGCGTATGGCCGCTGCCGAGCGGCAACATGACGAGGTCGCCGGCCTCCAGACGCAACGCTTCGGTCCCTTCCCGGCCGATCCAGGCGGAGCCGCGCTCGACGATGTGAAAATGCCCAGCGGGCCCTCCAAAGCTCAAGCTCCATGGAGGGCTACACTCGTTGGCGCAGACAAACTCGCCGCGCATCCTTACCAGCGCGAGAACGTCGGAAACGGCATCAGGAAGCCCGGTGATGCCCAGCATTGTTCCTCTCCGCTCGGTCCTGGACGATGAGTATAGAAACCCGGCGTTCAAGTCATGGACGCCTGCGCGACCGCCTTCCTAAGCTCGTCTGGACCGAACCGGTGATGGTTCGCAGGCATTCGGCCGCAGCGTTAGCGACCTTGGTCGTTCCACGACGGCGAGGACGGATCCATGGACGATGTCACCACGACGCCATACGCCGCCGACCGCCGGCACTTCCTGGGGGCCGCGGCCGGAGTGAGCGCACTCTTGTTGGCGCCAGCCGCCATCGCTGCTCCGCCGCCGTCCTTCTCTGGGAGCGTGCAAGGTGCCGCCATGAGCTACGCGCCGCTCAACCCCGAGGAGACGGTCATTCTCTTTGCCGATCTTCAGGCGGGGATCATCGAACGCGGTGTCACGAACGAGCTCTCGCGTCTCCGCCGCGCCGTGCTGGCTCTCGCCAGGCTCGCCCGCCTGTTCGACATGCCGGCCATCGTGACCACCGCACCCGGATCGCAATCGGCACCGGAGGTCACACCGGAGATCGCCGCAACGCTCGGCGGCGGTCTTCCCGTCCACACGCGCAACACCACCGATGCCTTTCTTCACGCCGCCACGCGCGACGCCATTCTGGCTACGCAACGTCCAGCCGTGCTGGTGGCTGGCGTTGCCACCGAGATCATCGTCCAGCACACCGCATTGTCTGCCGCGGCGCACGGCCTCCACGTCGAGGTGGTGATCGACGCGTGCAGCGGCGTCTCGGCGCGCACCGAGGATGCCGCCCTCCGGCGCCTCGTCCAGGCAGGGGTGACGACAACCTCGGTCGCTTCGGTTGGTGCGCAGCTCGCCGGAGACCTGAGCCAGGCGAAAGGCGGTGAGGCATTGGGTATTCTCTACGAGATGATGTCGAACTGAGAGCTGGCCCGGACGTCTTGCGTGAGGCAGCGATGTCAACCGAATTCACGCCCGCCCAAATGAAGCAGTTTGTCCGCGATCACTTCGAGGAATTCGTCAACAAGCGGAATGCCGCGGCCATTCGCAAGAACATGACGCCGGGCTTCCTTGATCATGACGGGCCTGGCGGAAGGCCCGCCGGAGTCGAGGGCGACGAGCGGATGATGCTCGCGATGTACAAGACGATGCCCGATCTCCATGTGACCATCGAGGACATGATTGCCGAGGGCGACAAGGTCGTCTGCCGCAATATCTGGCGGTGGACGGACTCCGAGTCGGGCAAGCGGATGCAGTTCCATGGTTTCGTGCTTTGGCGGTTCGAGGGAGAGAAGATCGCCGAGCGATGGGCGACGGTGACGTCGCCGGCGGACGAATCCTAGCAACTGGACCACGCTCGGTAGAGGAAAGCTGAGCCGGAAACGCCGCCACAGGCTTTCCGTCTCGAGCGGCGCATTGCTACCTTGCCGGTCGGACACTATCCATGGGTGGCGTTGGTGTCGGGGTTGAGCGGCGAGACGCCGCCCCTCCCATTATTCCGCGGCGACCAGCGACGGCACGGTCCGGCTCAAGGTGACGCGGCGTTCGGGCACGAGCTTCGCCGCGGCGACGGCGTCGACCTTGCCCGAGCCGAGGAGCGGCAGGGCGGCGACATTGATGATCTCGGCCGGCACCATCAGCTCGCTCGCACCGCTCGCGCGGGCTTCGGCGAGGAACGTTGCCCGCGACCCGGCGGCGGTCGTCGTGAGGAGCGTGATCCGCTCGCCCTTGGCGGCATCCGGCAGCGCGACCGCGACTGACATTGCCTCCGGCCAGATGTCGGCGGCAAGCGCCTCGATCGCGGCAAGGGAGACCATCTCGCCGCCGATCTTGGCAAAGCGCTTGGCCCGGCCCTTGATCGAGACGAAGCCATCGCGGTCGATGGCGACGATGTCGCCGGTGTCGTGCCAGCCGTCGCTTGGCCGCTCGAGCATGCCCGGCTTCTCGGCACGGAGGTAGCCGAGCATCACGTTCGGCCCGCGCACGTGTAGCCGGCCGGCGTCGTCGATGCCGGGAACCGTCTCGAGCCGCGCTTCGATGCCGGGGAGGAGCCGGCCGACCGTGCCGGATCGGCTCGCCATCGGCGTGTTGAGCGAGAGCGCCGGGGCCGTCTCGGTGGCGCCGTAGCCTTCGAGGATGCGAAGGCCGAATTTCTCGGCGTATGTCCGCCGCGTCGCTTCCTTGACCGGCTCGGCGCCCGCCAGGATGTAGCGCACCGAGCGGAGGTCATAGGGATGCGCGGTTCGCGCATAGCCGGCGAGGAAGGTGTCGGTGCCGAGGAGGATGGTAGCGTTGGAGACGTAGATGAGCTGCGGCACCAGCCGGTAGTGCAGCGGCGAGGGATAGAGAAAGACGCCGACACCCGCGACGAGCGGTAGGATCAGGCCGACGGTTAGCCCGAAGGAATGGAACACCGGGAGCACGTTGAACACTTTGTCGGCGCGGCCGAAGTCGATCCGCGCCGCGGCCTGGGCGGCGTTGGCGAGGATGTTGCGGTGGGAGAGGACGACGCCCTTCGGGCTGCCCTCCGAGCCGGAGGTGAAGAGGATCGCCGCCGGATCGTCGGCGCTACGGACGACCAGCGGTCGCCGGCGCTGCCATAGTCCTCGCAAGCGATCGAGAGGCGTGACACCGGCGCGGATGTCCTCGAGGCAGACGATCTCGACATGTCCGGCGAGCTTCGCGACGAGCCCGTCCAGCTTTGCCTTTTCGACGAAGGCGCGGGCGGTGACGACATGGCTGATCTCGGCGGCGGTGCAGGCGGCGGTCAACGCCGATGCCCCGGCGGTGAAGTTGAGCATTGCCGGCACCCGGCCCGCCGAGACGAGGCCGAGTATGGTGGCCGCGGCCGCGTTGGCATTGGGCAGCATGACGCCGACGGCGCCGCCCTCGGGCGCGAGCGGCGCGAGCTTGCGAGCAAGCACGTTCGCAGCGGCGAGGAGGCGGCCGTAGCTGAGCTCGCCGGTCGCGTCCTCGATCGCCCGCCGGCGAAACCCATGCTCCCCTGCGGCGGCGACCACCGCCTCATAGATCGTGCGATCGGTTGAGGCGGTCCGGAAGACGAGATCCGACATGACGTCATAGAGGGCAGCGCCGGCCGCGGTGCGGCGATGCTTGCCGCGAAGCTCCGGCGAGAGGCCGAGCTTGACCGGCTCGAGCACCGTCACCGTTACCTTCGGCCACCAGCGCCGGCGGGCGCGTTCGCTGGGTAGGCGGGTGAAGCGCGAGTGCTCGAGCCCGTCGATCTTCACCGGGACGACCGGCGCGCCCGATTTGTCGGCGATCAGGCCGGCTCCCTCATAGACCTTCATCAGGCTGCCGGTGACGGTGAGACGACCCTCCGGGAAGATGATGAGTGTTCCACCTGACCTGACCGCATTGATCAAGGTGCGGGTGGCAAGTGGCTTGGTCGGATCGAGGGGCAGCGCGCGTGTGAAACGGAGGAGTGGTCGCACCCACCAGCGCCGCGACATGCCGTCGTCGATGGCAAAGACCGGGTCGCGGTCGAGGACCGCGAGCGCGATGGCCGCGTCGAGATAGCTGACATGGTTGGGGGCGAGGATCGCGCCGCCATCGAGCCGGTCGAGGTTTTCGCTGCCCTTGATCTCGAGCCGGTAGACCACCCGGAAGAGAAGCGCGAGGCCCTCGCGGAGCGGGCTCATCGGCAGGTATCGGAGCGCGAGCAGGCCGACGAGCACGTTGGCAATCGCCAGGATGAAGAAGAGCTCGGCGGCACCGACGCCCGCCCATTGCAGGGCGGCAATCGCGAGCGAACCGGCCACCATCGCTGCCGACGAGACGACGTTGAGGCCGCCGATGGCGCGCGCCCGCTCGCCCGCCTCGCTCCATGCCTGCATGGCGGCAAAGGCGGGCACGATCAAAAGGCCGCCGGTGATCGCGATGCCGAGGAAGTCGATGGCGACGTGGAGAGCCGGACCTCTCGCGAGGAGATCGGTGAGAACAGCCTCGCTGGCATGCGAGGGAGCGCCAGAGGTGACAACGGCGAGGTCGAGCATGAAGCCGCCCATGACAATCGCGGCGAGCGCCGACGGCAACAGCAGGATACGGCCGCCGAGCAGCCATGAGGCCAGCCCCGAGCCAAGCGCAATGCCGATGGAGAAGACGGTGAGGTAGAAGGTCACGGCGGTCTCGCTGCCTCCGAGCGTATCCTTGACCAGGGTCGGCACGAGCGACAGCACGATGGCGCCAATCGTCCAGAACCAGCTCACCATCAGCCCGGTCCGCCAAAGCTTTCGTCGCCGCCAGATCAGGGCGACCAGGCGTCCGGACGAACGGAGGATGTTGCCATCGACGGGAAGCTGTGGCGCCGCCGGCGCCACCTTCGGGATGCGCCGCGCTGCGAGCCACGCCAGAACCGCGAAGGCGGTCACCAGGACGACGAGGGCGAGGGAGCTCGCGCCGCGCGACGCCGCAAGGCCGCCGACAATGGTGCCAAGGAGTATGGCGAGAAAGGTCGCCGCTTCGACCAAGGCATTGCCAGCCGGCAGCTCGTTCTGAGCCAGGCGTTCCGGCAGCAGCCCGTATTTCACCGGTGTGAACAGAGTCGCGAGCACGCCGAACAGGAAGAGTGCAACGAAGAGCACGGCGACGGATTGCAGGACGAAGCCGGCAACGGCCACCCCCGCGGCGCCGATTTCCCTGTATTTGATCGCCTCGGCAAGCCATCCTTTGTCATGGCGATCGGCGAGCTCGCCGGCGAGGCCGGAGAGGAGCAGAAACGGCATGATGAATATGGCACCAGCCA
>Ga0318562_10001333_pt1 | contig 11114 bp, 10 predicted proteins | sample GRESIP066b5f18_FD_203688 | JGI IMG/M metagenome (GOLD analysis project Ga0318562, IMG submission 203688) | Tropical soil microbial communities from Luquillo Experimental Forest, Puerto Rico - GRE.SIPMG.066b5f18 | ecosystem: Environmental > Terrestrial > Soil > Tropical forest > Bulk soil...
ACCCGACCGGAGAGGTGGCAGAGTGGTCGAATGCGCCGGACTCGAAATCCGGTTCACGGTCATACCGTGACGTGGGTTCGAATCCCACCCTCTCCACCACCGACACTATGCATAGCTGTGCAACGCAGTGCATTTGAGTGCGGGAAGAGCGGACAACCTTCGCTTGCTGCGCGGTAGCTCGGGAATTCGAGGCGACCGTCTGCTTAGCGGCCAGAAGCGGCCGCCGATGAACGTCCGCTTAGCTGGCGGCTACAAGCAGGCCTCGCCACTCATCAGTCGTGCGGGGCTCGCCGCGAGTTCCGGGCGCCGGATCGAGCGCCTAGAAGGTGCGCTCGGCCTGGATGATGAACTGGACCTTGCTGATTGAGGGGTCGGCGTCGAGCGGGAACGCCACGTCGATGTGCACGACGTTGCCGAGCGCCGACCGCATGTTGCCCAGGCGCAGGCCGAAACCGGCGTCGCGCAGCACGTTCGCCGGCGGTTGGCCCGGTGGCGGCGTGGCCTGAACGAGACTGCCTCCGCGCACTCCGCCAACGTCGAAGAACGCGGCGGCTCCCACCGAGAAGAGCCGAAACGGATACCAGTCCGTGAACAGGCGTTCCTCGGCGGTGACCAACCAGCGGTCCTGCCCGGTGCGATAGCGCAGCGGATAGCCGCGCAGGCCGTTGTCGCCACCGAGCGTGAGCTGCTTGTCGACACCGAGGTTGACGCCGTGGTCCACGCCCCCGCTCAGGAACAACGTGTGTCGCGCGGTCTGGCGCCAGTAGTAACGCGTCCCGATGCTGAAGATGGAGTCGGCCAGCGCTCCGTGCTCGAAGCGACCGTTGGCGGCGGCGCTCCACAGCCAGGTTTGTGCGCCGCTTGGCTGAAAGCCCTTCGACGCGGTGCCGTCGAAGACGAGAGCGTCACGATCGGAACCGAACGCCGTGGTCGAGGCGCCGAGCTGAAACCTTGCCTGCCAACCGAGCGCGAGATCTTCGACGCGGCCGATCTGATTCAGGTTGTATGTCTCGCGGAACTCGTCCTGCGCGACTTCCACGGCGACCCACGGATAGATCAGGCGCCTGTCGTCGGGCAGGATCGCCGCTGGTGGCGCTCCTCCGACGTCCTTCGCGTGGCGCTCGTCGAAGGTGATGCCACCGCTCCAGCGCGTCGCAAAGCCGTCGTGCAGCCCGCGCGACCACCCGGCATACGCGGTCGCCTCGCGCTCGGCAGTGTGGTACTTCTCGACGACCTGGCCGAGGTCGTACACCGAATCGATCCGCGCTTCGTTGCGCAGCGAGACGCCGGTCGCCCAGCGCGAGTCGAGCGCGTAGAACGGCCGCTCCACCTTGAGCGCTTGGCGATAGCCGTCGCTGTTGTCGGCGACCTGCGCATCGAGCAGCCAGTGCTGCGCGTTGAGATTCAGGTCGGTGTACTCGATCGAACGGATCTCGCGGTCGACGTTCTGTTCGTAGTTCAACGCGAGGCGCGCACCGGTGCCGAAAAAGTTCTGCTCCTCGATGCCGGCTCCGGTGGTGTTCTTGCCGCCCGAGCGGCCGAACTGGAACTGGGGCTTCAGCGTCCACGTGTCCTGCGTGCGCACCGTGAGTTCGACCTTGCCGTCGGCGTACGCGACGGGCCCGATCTGGGCATCGATCAGGTATCCGTTGCTGCGTAGCCGCCGCTCCGTCTCCCGCAGCACGCTCGCGTCGTAGCGGTCTCCGATTCGAAACAACAGCTGCTTCTCGATCGCCGACTCGCGCGTGACGATGTGGATCCGGTTCACGAAGCGAAAGAGCGGAATGTCTTCTTCGACGATCGTGGGGTCGAAGACATTCACCCGCACCAAGTGGACTCCCGCGATGACCGCGCCGCTCGATTCGAGTGTTGCGTCGTCGGGTATGTCGGGAGGCCGCACGATCGGGCGCTCGGGCAGGCGCGAGCGCACGCTTGGCAGCACCTCGGCGCCAATTGCGGAGAGGCACGAGACGAAGAGGACGCAAGCGACGAGCGCGACGACCGCAGGCAGGGTTTTCACACAAGCTCCGCCCGTTCGGGTTAATCGCTAAGGTCAGGTCTGCGGATGGTGACTCGCGACGACGATCGTGCTGCCGCACCGGCAGCCGATTCGAGCCCCGTCCAGTGCGCCAAGTCGCGGGAGTAGATGCGCCTCGACATTCGGCTCAAGTCATGATGCCTGCGCTGCGGCAGAGGTTCGCCGCGGGATCCGTACGAATTTGGTAAGCAAAGCGACAACCGCAACCGCCAACGCTGCGGCGACCACCGCCGCGGCGAGATGCTCTGGAGGCGGCACAGCGAAGTGGAGCAGGCGTTGCACGGGTGCAAGCGCGATGGCCGCTGCGAGAACCGCCGCCGCAATGGCCGCAACAGTCCAAAAAGCCGAGAACGACCGCTGCAGCAGCGCCCGCGAACCCACGCCGCTCGCCGCGTTCGACCACACGAGCAACAGATTTCCGGCAGTCAGGGCGACGAACGACACGGTGCGCGCGCCGTCTTCTCCGAGAGTGCGCAACGACCAGCCATCGATCGCGAGCACCACGGCCAGCAGGGCGGCACCTTGCAGCAGCCCGCGCCACACCAGGGCCCAGCCTACGAGCGGATCGTCGGTACGACGCGGGGGGCGCTGCATGATGCGCGGATCTTCCGGCACTCCCTCGAACGCGAGCGAGCAGATGGGATCGATGACCATCTCCGTGAGGGCGACGTGCACCGGAAGCATGAGCGGCGGCCAACCGAACGCGACGGGGAGCAGCGCGAGACCGCCGATCGGCACGTGAATCGCCGTGATGTACGTCATGACCTTTCGCAGGTTGTCGAAGATGCGCCGCCCCATGCGCACACCGGCGACGATGCGCCCGAAGTCCTCCTCGAGCAGCACGATCGAGGCGGCCTCGCGTGCGACGTCGGTGCCGCGCACGCCCATTGCAATCCCGATGTGCGCGGCCTTGAGCGCGGGCGCGTCGTTGACCCCGTCACCGGTCATCGCGACGACCTCCCCGTTGGCGCGCAGTGCCCGCACCAAGCGCAGCTTCTGCTCCGGCCGCACGCGTGCGTAGACTCGCACGCGTTTCACGGCCGCCGCGAGCGCCACGTCGTCTAGCCCATCCAGGTCCGCGCCGACGAGCGCGCCCGCGCGGGTGTCGATGCCGGCCTCTGCGGCGATCGCGAGCGCAGTGCCCGCATGGTCGCCAGTGATCATCGCCACGTCGATGCCCGCGCCCTTTGCTTCGGCGACGGCAGCCCGCACGCTCGGCCGGAGTGGATCTTCGAACGCGACAAGCCCGCACAGCGCGAATGCGATGTCCTCGAGCCGCTCGAGCTGCGCGTTGCGCGGCACGTCGGCCACCGCGACGGCCAGCACGCGCAGACCGCGCCGGGCGAGCGCCTCGACGCGTGCAGCCAGCTGCGAACGCGCCGCGTCGTCGAGGCGGCACAGGTTTGCCACTGCTTCGGGTGCACCTTTCGCCGCCAGGTGCAATTGCTCGCCGTCATCCCACGCTTGCACGACGGCAAGGCGCTCCGGCACCAGCGGCCACTCGCGCACGAGCGTCTCCGCACGCCGGATGCCACTCGCGTCGCCCGGCTGAGCGTTGCGCAGCGCGACGATCGCCCGGTCCATGGCATCGATGCCCGTGTCTTGCGATGCGCGTGCGGCGGCAGTGACCAACGCGCGCGCCTCGCTTGACAGCGGGCGTCCGGCAGCGACGTCGACCTCCGCCGATCCGCTCACCAACCGGCGGACCCGCATGCGGTTCTCGGTGAGCGTGCCGGTCTTGTCGACGCACAGAATCGTGGCCGCTCCGAGCGCCTCGATGACGGCTGGCCGCCGCGCCAGTACGCGCATTCGCGCGAGCCGCCAACCGCCGAGGGCGAGGATGACGGCCAGCGCCATCGGAAACTCCTCGGGCAGCATCGCCATGCCGAGCGCGATTCCGGCCAGCATGCCCTGCATCCAGTCGCCGCGCGACAGTCCGTACCACGCGGCGAGAAGGGTCGAAACGACCAACGCCGCGATCGCGAACGCGCGCACGAGGCGGCGCAGCTGTCCGGCGAGCGGCGTCGGTGAGCGGTCGATGCTCGCGAGCGACGCACCGATTCGACCCACGTGAGTCGCGGGACCGGTGCGGATGACTTCGGCAGTGCCGTGGCCGGCGACGACGAGGGTCCCGGCGTACACCTGCGGCCGGTCGTCGCCGCCCGGCGCCTCCTCGACGCTGGCGCTCGCGCGCGACGCGCGCTTGCGCACCGGCACCGATTCGCCGGTGAGGAGCGACTCATCGACGGACATCGCGCTCGCGGTGCGCAAGAAGGCGTCTGCCGCGACGCGCTCGCCCTCGGCGAGCCGGAAGGCGTCGCCGGGCACAAGCTCGCGCGCGGGCATGCGGCGAAGGACGCCGTCGCGAATCACGCGCACATGCGGTTGCGCCAGCTGGCGCAGTGCTTCGAGCGCGCGTTCGCTGCGCCGCTCCTGCACGACCACGAGCCCGAGGGTGAGCAGCGCGAACGTCGCGAGCAGGAGTCCCTCGCCCAGATCGCCAAGCGCCAGGTAGATTCCCGCCGCGAGCAGGAGCAGCGCGATCATCGGCTCGGTCGCGATCTCGCGCAGAGTGGCTCCGAACCCCGTGCGCTCGCGGTCCGCGAGCGCGTTCGGCCCGACCGCCGCGAGCCGGCGTGCAGCCTCCGCCTCGCTGAGACCGAGCTCGACCTCAGGTGCTGGTTCGCGCATTGACCGGTTCCGAATCCGTCGCGTCCAAGGGAGTGCGACGCGCTCGCCGCGCCTTCAGCGCAGCAGCAGCACTGGCGTCTTGCAGCGCGCGAGCACTTGGGTCGCCGTCGAGCCGAGCACCACGCTGGCGAGCTCACCGTGGCCGTGGGAGCCCATGATCACGAGGTCGTACCGGCCGCGCTCGGCTTCCTCGGCGATGGCCTTCGCGGCGTGGCCGATCTCCCAGCGGAACTGCGCTTCGATCTTCTGCTGCGCGAAGAATGCGCGGATGGGACGCAGCACCGTCTCGGCCTCGTCCTCGTAGAAGCGGCGCGTCATGTCTGGTCCGGCAAACGCGGCTGCACGGTGCGGGACAGCCATCACCGCATGGAGCACGTGGTATTCGTGGTTCTGCCCGAGCCATTCATCGTGAGCCGCGATGTAGGCCAGCGCCCGGTGGGTGTAGGCGCTGCCGTCGACGGCGAGAAGGATCTTCATTTCGGGCTCCCGCCTGGCTTCTGTGAGAGCAGAGATCCAAATGGACGACCTGCGGTCACAGCCCATTGCAGCATGCGTCGCCCAGCGCCGCTTGCGTTGCCTCAATGCGGCCGCGCTGGTGTGAACGAAGCCGTAGGTGCTCGCGGCAGGGTGGCGCTGTCCGATGCCGCGCTTGTCTCGGTCTGTCGGAAGCGGTTGTGGACTGCGTGCCGGACGGCTTCAGATCGACCAGTGGTCGCTCTTTGTGGGCGAGGACCAGAGCAAGCGCGGAGCGCACTCAGAACGCCGCGATGGTGGAAGCCAGGCGCGGGGACGATTCCGTTGGCCTTGCCCGCGCGAATGGCACGCTCGATGGCGACCCTCGGCCAGTCTTTCGCCATGCGGTGGTCAGGTCAGCTCGAGCTGATGAATGGACGCCCAGGTGTGGCTTCGTGGCACAGAATCTGATAGATCACCTGAGCAGGCATCGGTAACGCCTTCCGAGGCGCCCTTCCGCATCAACGGACCGATGCAATCGCCGGGATCGACGCAAACGCCCGCATGCTGATCACGAGTGCCTCCGAAGTGGCAGCGCCGGTGCCCGAGGGTTCGATCGGTTCGATGACCCGTGAACATCGCCAGCTGGCCCTTGCCCTCCTGTTCTCGCTGCTGTTTCACGCGCTCTTGCTGAGTCTGACGTTCGGTCGCGGAGGGCTATGGCTTCCGCAGCTGGATCTGCGTTCGGGTGATCGACGGTCCGAGGTGACCGAGCTGCGTGTTGTGCTCGTTCCCGCGATCGCTCAGCCCGCGAGGTCAGCGATCGATTCGGTCGATCCGTCCCCAAGCGCCTCGATCAAGTCGCCAGTCGACGGTCACCAGGCTCCGACGGTATCTCCCGCGCTTCATCGGGCCGGGAGGGCTGCGACCTCGGCCATGTCCGTCTTCATGATCGCGCCGAGCGCGTCGGGCCCGGAGCGTTCAGTGGCCACGTCTCAAGATGCAGGCGATGGAGCGCAGGCGTTCGAGCGACGTGAGGGAAGCCATGCCGAAGAGGCCCGCTCCGTCGACGAACGAATCGGAGTCGAGCGTGAAGAGGCCACCGCGGCAAAGCTGGATGCGAAACGCGCCGAGCTCGCTCGTCAGGAAGCCGCTCGAATCGACGCAGCGCGACGCGAGTCCGAACGCCACGAGGCGGCGCGGCAAGCTGCGGAGCGTCTGGAAGCGCAACGAGCCGAGGCTGCTCGTCTCGAAATGGCTCGCGTCGAAGCGGCGCGGCTCGCATCTGAGCGGGAGGAAACCGACCGAAACTCGGTCGCCCAGCAGAACGCGCAACGGGTTGAGGCTGCACGTCAGGAAGCCGCTCGCATCGAGGCGGCACGGCTCGAGACCGAGCGCCAGGAGCTGGCGCGACAGGCCGCGGCGCAACTCGACGCGCAGCGCGACGAGGCAGCTCGTCAAGAAGCAGCGCGCGTCGCCGTGGCACGGCTCGAGGCCGAACGCCAGGAGGCCGCGCGACAGGCTGCGGCGCAGCTGGAAGCGCAGCGGGCCGAGTCGGTTCGTCAGGAAGCGGCGCGCATCGAGGCGGCACGCCTCGACGCCGAACGACAAGAAACCGCTCGCAAGGCCGCGGCGCAGCTGGAAGCGCAGCGGGCCGAGGCTGCTCGTCAGGACGCGACGCGCGCCGAAGCCGCTCGGCTCGAGGCCGAACGTCAAGCGGCTGCGAGAGAGCCTCCAACTCAGTCGACCGCACAGCCATCGGAGCCGGCCAGCGAGACGCCTCGCGTCGCGATTGCGCGACCCGAAGCCGACCACCTGCAGGTTGCCGCGCCGGCGGTCGCGCCGCGAGAACCTCCGCGTGGTGAGGCCGACGAGCGCGAGGCGAGAAGGGAAGCCGCGCTTCGGGCGATCGGACGGGAGCTCGATCAGGAAGCCGGCCGGCGCGAAGGGACCTCGCCTTCTACCTTCTTGCCTTCGGCGCTGCCGCTGTCGTTGAGCACCGCGCGTCGAGTCAGGGTCTGGGGGCGCACCCATCCCAACGAGGCGGTCATCCAGTACGCGGAGGCTTGGGCACGCAAGATCCAGCTCAACACGGCGTTCGAGGCGGTCCGCGAAGTTGCGAAGCGGCCTCACACGCCGCCGATGGTGACGGTCGCCATCCGCAGCGGTGGGTCCGTGGAGTCCGTGACCTTTGTCGTATCAAGTGGCGTCGCGGCGATCGACGATGCGGTCCGGCAGATCGTCGAAAGTCAAAAGCCATATCCGGCGTTTCCCGCTGCGCTCGCCCGCGAATTCGACGTGATCGAGATCCGGCGAACCTGGGCCTTCGACGGAGCCTTCCGGCTGTACTGATGGCCGCGTCGTGTCGCCTTGCTTTCGCGGGCATGCTGGCGCGGGGTGTGCAGCGCGACGACGTGGGTCGCGTCAACGGTCTGCTCTTCAATGGCGACCGCATTGCGACGCTGGCGCAAGAAATCTCGACATCGGGTTTCCCATGAGTGCCAAACATCGGAGCGAAGGGCGCCGGTCGGTCTTCCGTCTTTCCGAGACCTCTCGCGCAATGCGCTCTCATCGGTCAACTCACCTTGGCCTCGTCGCGATGAGCATCGGTTCATCTGCAAGACAACATGCAGGCCACAACATGCAGGCCTCAAGCACAGGCAGACGAACTTCGGCAAGCTGGGTAGGACACGAGCTCACGCGAGCGCAACGCATTCTCAGATCGGCCGGAGCTCGCACACATCAGGGACAAGCGCCCGGGACCCGATGTGTGAGTGCATGTGAATGCGTGTCTTGGCCCAGATGTTCTGCCCATCGCGGACTCGGCTGCGGCACCCTGATCCAAGGGGGTTCGCCAAGCGACCGTCCTATGCATGATCAGCGAGTGAAGAAGATCTTCGTGGCGGCGGTGCTTCTTTCGGCGATCGCGTTGCAGGCCGCAGCATTCCTGGTGCATGAGTTCGTCGCGTCGGGGGAGGACACGACAGTGGTGTCCGAGTGCCCCGCGGAAGCGCAGATGTGTGATCCCCTCCAGCCTGAATCGACGCCGGTCGGCGCGTCCTTGCTGGCGTCGAAGGGAGACACCCGGATCGAGAGGTGGGCCGTGCTACTCCTCGAGCTCTGCGCTGCTGGCTGGGTGTTGCTTCATCTGGCACGCGAGGCGCAGACGGTGCGAGGGGTACGCTTCTATCGGCGATCCACCGTGCCGCGAAGTGAGTTGGAAGGGACCGCGAGCGAGTTCAGAACGTTCTGAGGTTGCATCCTGCAGGTAGATGCGATTCAGGGCCGCTGTCGATGCGCGGGGTGCCTCGATCTACCGTGGTGGTAGCGAGCGCGCAAGCGTAGCGCGGCCTGAGCACTCCTTTCGAGACCGCGGCGAGCTGGCGCCGGATGGCGGCGCGGCATGCGGGTTTGCGGCTGGCCTGCTCCGGACTGATCTTTGACCTCCTCCGGGCGGGCGTCGCTGAGGGCCGGTGCATCGACGTGGCCGATCTGTTCGCTCGAAACATGGGCGTTCGCACGCTCGATCGAGCTTGTCGTGTCTCGGTCGCTCGTCGCGGCGTCGCGCCCTTGCGCGCGATGGCGGGTCTTCCAGACAACAGACAAGAGCACCCGTTCAGTGAAGTGAGCCACGGCGAAGCTGAAGCCGAAGCACCCTGCGGCCCAGAGGATCAGCGACCAAGTGGACATGGTTGACTAGCTCTCCTGCGCCGATCGTCGTGCGTTGAACACATCGGCTGCGTTGCGCGTGCTGACTCGCACCTGACGCCTCCAATCGGGTTCGCGAACATGAATGTCGCGCAATGCCGTGGAGCCTAGTACGGAATCGATGCACTCGAAACGCTGCACGTCCGGATCGCGGAGCAAACCCCCGCGTATGAGGGATCGAACGGGGCGGCTCTCGAGTCATGACCGCGTCATATCGACGACCTTCGCGCGCGAGTCTGCTGGCACCTGACGAGGCGGCAACTCAATACGGTACCGATGGACCGGCCCAGGTTCGGCCCCGGAGTCGAGCCCTGGACAGCGCCGTGCCGAGTCCACACCAGCCCTCGCAAGCGTTGCGACCCGGCCGACGACGCCATAGGTTGAGCAGTCCCTTGCACTTGGCATAGAACTCAAAGAAGCGAAGAACGCGGTCGCGCTCCACTGCGTCGAGGGGAAGCTCGCTGCAGATGAGCTTGTCGTCGCACATACCTCGGTCGGTGAGCGTGATCGCATCCCAGGCCTTCGTCGTCAGTCGCGTCCCGGCCGCAAGTCGCGGCCCCAAAACGACAGCGTCGAGCAGGTCGCCCTCCAGGCCGAGATGCGTCGGCACGGATCCATAGTTGAAGGGGCACGGGAAAGGCGAGACGAAGTCGATTCGACCAGTCGAGCCGCGCTTCAGGAAACTGCCGCGCGGAATCTCGATGAGGACATCGACCGCGACGGGAGGCTCGTAGTCGTTGGCGTCGCGAAGTGCCATGGCAGAAGCGTTTCGAGCTTCGAAGGGCGGTTCGTCAGCCAGAACGGACTCGGCGTACAGGCTGCCCGGAATTCTCGCGGTTGCGGTCTGCGGCGCGTTGACGTTACTCGGACCCCTCGACGTGATCGCTGCTTCGGCGCCCTTCATGAAGCGCCTTCTCGTCGGTGTCGAAATCGAGATGGATCAACTCGTCCATCGGCGGGATCGATATCGCGGGCGCGGGAGCCGACACGTCACCAAACGAACGCGACTGCTGCAACGGAACGGTCGGGATTCGATCCTCGGGCGCGGGCAACGGCGCAGAGACAGGAATCGAGATCAGGAACTTCGTCACTGCCGGATCCTGGTTGTCGCCTGTGTTTCGGAACGTAGATCGGAGAAAGTTGCCTGCGGCGCACCAGCCATGACAACCCCGAAGCGACGTGCGAGAGAACGGCCTAGGAGCGCGGCCGCGAATACTTGCGGTACTTCTGCTGCTCAGGGCTTCGATACGTGTGGCGCATCGAAACGATGGTGACGGCCACGACGAGAAGCAGCGTGCTGAATGCGAATCCCGAGGCGGAGGTGCTGAACAACATCGCGACGACACCAACGATGAAGTAGACGTAGGGACTCGTCTCGTACCAGAGATCTTGGCTCACTTTGACTAGAGACATGAAAGTCAACGCTCCGGCTGCGCGTCTTGCTGACGCCGATCTGGCTTCGACGATTTGTGAGAGTAGGTAACGAGACCGGCACCTCCTATCCCGCGAACGTGGGTGATCGACGGCAGAGCATCAGGCGGCCGGTCTTTTCGCTAGTTCGAGAGCGTGCGCACTCGGTATTGGCGCACGAGCGGAGACGGCTCCGCCACGTTCGGGTCGAACGGTTGCGCAAGCGAGCCGACGCTCGAGACGATGCGGCGCACATACGCCTGGGTTTCGGCAAACGGTGGAATGCCGCCGTAGCGCTCGACTGCCTTTTCGCCCGAGTTGTACGCGGCAGCGACGAGCGAGATCTCGCCCTCGAAATAGGCAAGCAGCCAGCGCAAGTAGGCGATGCCACCGCGGACGTTCTGTACCGGATCGAAGGCGTTCTTGACCTGGAAACGGCGCGCAGTCTCCGGAACCAGCTGCATCAGCCCTTGCGCATTCTTCGGCGATACGGCGACGGTGTCATAGTTCGACTCGGCTCGGATGATGGCAATCACGAGCGGCACCGGCACTTGAAATTCTGGCGCGATCTTGTTGACGAGATCGAGGATCGGCTTTGGCACGTCCTGGGGCGTCAAAGGCGTCGAGATCGGCGTCTGCGGCTCCTGCGGCGCCGGTGCAGGCTCGATCAGGCAATCGGGGAGCGCGGCTGGTGCTTCCCCGAGCACGCGAAGCATGTTCTCGGCTTGCGCGATGCCGCCGGTCGCGGCGACGCGAAAGAACCGCGCAGCGAGCGCGTCGTCGCGCGCGACGCCCCGAGCGTTCGCGTAGATCC
>Ga0318562_10001335_pt1 | contig 11112 bp, 7 predicted proteins | sample GRESIP066b5f18_FD_203688 | JGI IMG/M metagenome (GOLD analysis project Ga0318562, IMG submission 203688) | Tropical soil microbial communities from Luquillo Experimental Forest, Puerto Rico - GRE.SIPMG.066b5f18 | ecosystem: Environmental > Terrestrial > Soil > Tropical forest > Bulk soil...
GTAGTGTTGGTCGCATCCAGCCGATCAAGGATCACGCGACACTCCTGCTCGCCATCGCCTACGTGGTCAGACGTCGGCCCGACCTGCGCTCCGTGGCGCGGCTCGTTCTGGTCGGCGACGGGCCGCTGCGCGAAGCGATATCCGCGCAGTCTCGCACGCTCGGCATCGAGGACATCGTCTGGTTGCCGGGCGCCTCCAACCAAGTCCCGGAGTTGCTGCAAGCGCTCGACATATTCGTTCTGCCTTCGCTCAATGAAGGCATCTCGAACACCGTGCTCGAGGCGATGGCGAGCGGCCTGCCTGTCCTGGCGTCAGCGGTCGGCGGAAACGTCGAGCTGGTCGACGACGGCGTGACCGGTAGGCTCTTTCGCGCCTCGGATTCGGAGGGGCTCGCGGGCCTTCTGGAGCACTACCTGGACGACGCCGATCTGCGGCGCAGGCACGGGGCAGCGGCGCGCGAGGCCGCCGAGCGGCGGTTCAGCCTGGCAGCGATGATCGACAGCTACGCCGCCGTCTACGAGCGGCTTTGCCAACAAGGACGGGCGACATGACACGAATGTCAAGCCTCGAGCCGCAACTCGAACACGCGTTTCGTAGGCGGGCGGCTGTTCTCGCGTGCCGCGTCCGGTCGGGTGCGATCTCCCGGTTCCGAGGCAGTCGATAGAGTCTCACAACCATGTGCGGAATCACCGGCATCTTCGACACGCGCGGCAAGCGCGCGGTCGACCTTGGCGTGCTGCGGCGCATGAACGAGTCGCAGCATCACCGCGGTCCCGACGAGGGCAGCGTGCACATCGAGGAAGGATTGGGGTTCGGCCACCGACGGCTGTCCATCATCGACATCTCGACCGGGCAGCAGCCGATCTTCAACGAGGACGGCTCCGTCGTCGTCATTTACAACGGTGAGATCTACAACTACCAGGAGCTGATCCCGGAGCTGTTGGCGCTCGGCCACGTGTTCCGGACGAAGAGCGATACAGAGGTCATCGTCCACGCTTGGGAGGCCTGGGGCGAGAGCTGCGTGACGCGCTTTCGCGGGATGTTCGCCTTCGCGCTCTGGGACCGCAAGCGCGAAACGCTCTTCCTTGCACGCGATCGGCTCGGCGTGAAGCCGCTGTTCTACGCCGTGCTCGAAGACGGCAACCTGCTCTTCGGCTCCGAACTCAAATCGCTGCTCGCCCACGGTGGTCTGAAGCGCGACATTGATCCGCTCGCGGTGGAGGAGTATTTCGCACTCGGCTATGTCGCCGAGCCGCGCTGCATCTTTCGGCAGGCATACAAGCTTCCACCGGCCCACACCCTGTGCATCCGACGTGGCCGCCAGATCCCGGCGCCGCGCGAGTACTGGGACGTCCGGTTTGAAGCTCGCAACGCGCTGACCCTCGAGGATGCGTGCACCGAGCTGATCGAACGGCTCCGCGTGTCGGTACGTTTGCGACTCATCTCCGAAGTGCCGCTTGGCGCCTTTCTTTCAGGCGGAGTCGATTCGAGCGCGATCGTGGCGACGATGGCGGGGCTCTCCGCGGATCCCGTCAACACCTGCTCGATCGCGTTTGACGATCCGGCGTTCGACGAAGCGGCATTCGCGCAGTCCGTCGCCGATCGCTACCGCACCCGACACCACATCGAAACGGTGAAGAGCGACGACTTCGATCTCGTCGACACGCTCGCGGCGCTCTACGACGAGCCGTTTGCGGACAGCTCCGCGATCCCTACCTATCGCGTTTGCGAGCTCGCGCGCAAGCACGTCACCGTGGCGCTTTCCGGCGATGGCGGCGACGAGGCTTTCGCGGGCTATCGGCGCTATCGCCTCCATCTTCTGGAGGAGCGCCTGCGCTCCGGCCTGCCCCAGAGCCTGCGCGCGCCTTTGTTCGGTCTCCTGGGGCGCGTCTATCCCAAGGCCGACTGGGCGCCGCGAGTGCTGCGCGCGAAGACGACGTTCGAGGGAATGGCGCGCGGCTCTGTCGAGGCCTATTTCCACGGCATGTCGATCGTGCGCGGGCCGATGCACCGGCAGCTTTTCAGCGATGCGTTTCGGCGCGAGCTGGGCGGGTACCAAGCGCTGGACGTCTTCGATCGGCACGCTGCACGAGTCGAGACCAAGGACCCTCTCGCGCTCATTCAGTATCTCGATCTCAAGACGTATCTGGTCGGCGACATCAACACCAAGGTCGATCGGGCGAGCATGGCCCATTCGCTCGAGGTGCGCGAGCCGCTGATGGACCACGAGCTGGTCGAATGGCTGGCAAGCCTGCCGTCCTCGCTCAAGGTGCGCGGCCAAGAGGGCAAGGTTTTGCTCAAGAAGGCGATGGAGCCGATGCTTCCGCGCGATGTTCTCTATCGTCCCAAGATGGGATTCGCCGTGCCACTCGCGCGCTGGTTTCGCGGTCCGCTCAAGAATCGCGTCCGTGATGCGGTGCTCGGCCCACGCCTGGCAGCGACCGGGTGGTTCGAGCATCGCGGCCTGCAGCACCTGATCGAAGCCCACCAATCGGGAGCCCGCGACTACAGCGCCGCCCTGTGGACGCTGCTGATGTTCGAGGCATTCCTGCGCCGTGTTGCAGACGTCGGTGACGGTACCGTCGACCAAGCGGTTTCAGCACGCGAGGCGATGGCGTCGTGAAGGGCTTGCGTGTCCTGCATGTGCTCGACCATTCGCTGCCGCTACACAGCGGGTATGCGTTTCGCACACTGGCCATCCTGCGCGAGCAGCGTCGGCTCGGCTGGGAGACACTGCAGCTGACGAGCCCCAAGCAGGGCGCGAGTGACATCGCCAGCGAAGTGGTTGATGGCTGGCACTTCTACCGAACGCCGAGCTCGGCGAACACGGGGCTGCTGCAGCAGATGCGGTTGACCGCGCGTCGGATCGACGATCTCGTCGCAACGGAGAGGCCGGACCTGGTCCACGCCCACTCGCCGGTCCTGAACGCGCTACCAAGTCTTTGGAGCGGCAGGCGGCATCGCCTCCCGGTGGTCTACGAGGTTCGCGCCTCGTGGGAAGATGCCGCGGTCGATCACGGCACGACGACCGAAGGCAGCCTGCGCTATCGCGCCTCGCGGGCGCTCGAGACGTTCGCTCTTCGCCGCGCGGACGCCGTCGTGACGATCTGCGAGGGACTGCGGCAAGAGCTCGTCGGCCGCGGCATCGATGCCGATCGTGTCAGCGTCGTCCCGAACGCAGTCGACACCACAACCTTTCGCTTCGGCGTCGCAGCCGACCCCGAACTGCGCCGCTCGCTGCACCTCGAAGGCGCCACCGTGCTCGGCTTTGCCGGCTCCTTCTACGGCTACGAGGGGCTGTCGCTATTGCTCGAAGCAACGCACCGCCTGCTGGCGCGACGTCCCGAGCTGCGTGTGCTCCTCGTTGGCGGTGGACCGGAGGAGGCCGCACTCAAGGCACAAGCCGCTGCCCTCGGCATGGCTGATCGGGTCTTGTTCGCCGGGCGCATTGCGCACGGCGACGTGCAGCGCTACTACGAGCTGATCGATGTCCTCGCGTATCCGCGTCTGCCAACCCCGCTGACGGAACGCGTGACCCCTCTGAAGCCGCTCGAGGCCATGGCGCAGGGCCGGATGTTCGTCGCGTCTGATGTGGGAGGCCACCGCGAGCTCGTCCGCGACGGCGAGACCGGCGTCCTCTTCAAGGCAGGGAGCGCCGGTGCGCTCGCGCAGGCAATCGACGACGTCCTGTCGGCACGCGAGCGATGGCCCGAGATGCAGGCTCGAGCGCGGCGCCACGTCGAAAGCGAACGTACGTGGAGCAGAAGCGTCGCCAACTATCGAGAGGCGTACGACCGCGCGTTGTCGCGCCACGGCCGCAGCTTGGTCACAGCCCTCTGAGGTCGGGTTCGTGTGCGGCATTCACGGCATCTATCGCTTCGACGGCGCACGGCCGGAAGCAGCGACGCTCGCGGCCATGGGCGAGCGCACTCGCCATCGCGGCCCTGACGACTCGGGCGTTCACATCGACGGGCCCTGCGCCATCGCGATGCGACGGTTGTCGATCATCGATTTGGAGGGTGGTCATCAGCCGTTGTCGAACGCCGACGAGACGCTCTGGCTCGTTTGCAACGGCGAGATCTACAACTTCCGAGAGCTGCGTTCGGAGCTGCAGGCTCGCGGTTATGTGTTCAAGACCGGCTCGGACTCCGAAGTGCTCCTGAACCTGTACGACGCCGAAGGCGACGCATTCGTGCATCGCCTGAACGGCATGTTCGACTTTGCGCTCTGGGACGCGCGACGGAATCGTCTTCTGATCGGCCGCGACCGGCTTGGCATCAAGCCCTTGTACGTGCTGCAGGATGGGACGCAGCTCGCCTTTGCGAGCGAGGCCAAGGCCTTGCTCACGCTGACCGGCGTACACGCCGAGCTCGATCGCGGCGTCCTCGCCGACTATCTACATCTCGGCTACGTCGCCGCGCCAGGATGCATCTTCAAGGGATTGCGCAAGCTGCCGCCAGCGACGCTGCTGTCGGTCGAAGCAGGTCGGGTTCGCGAATGGCGCTACTGGAAGCTGCCGCAACGCATCGACGCGACGACCAGTGAGGCGGAATGGACCCGACGTCTCATTGCCCAACTGGAGGAGTCGGTTCGCATGCAGATGGTCGCCGACGTGCCGATCGGCGCATTCCTGTCAGGTGGCGTCGACTCGAGCGCCGTGGTCGGCTTCATGGCCCGGCACTCGTCGCAGCCGATCCGCACGTACGCGATCGGCTTCGCGGGAGGCAAGGCAGAGGCGCTCTACAACGAGCTGCCGTACGCGCGGCGGGTCGCCGAGCTGTACGGCACACACCACCGGGAGATCGTCGTCAAGCCGGATGTCGTCGCCCTCATGCCCAAGCTGTTGTGGCATCTGGACGAGCCGCTCGCGGACACTGCATTCATCACGACCTTCCTCGTCTCGGAGTTCGCTCGCCAGGACGTCAAGGTGATCCTGTCCGGGGTCGGAGGCGACGAGCTGTTCGGCGGCTACCGACGCTATCTGGGCCCGTTGTATTCGGAGCGCTACCGCCTCCTGCCGCACTGGGCACGTCGTGCGACCTCGTTTGCCGCGGCGCGGCTGCCGGCCGACCGACACTCGCGCGTGCTCAACGCGATGCGTCTGGCGAAGGGTTTCGTCGAATCGGCGGAGCTGGACGCCGAAGCGCGCTACCGCAGCCACGTCCAGATCCTCGCACGCGATCGCGTCGACGACCTTCTCCTCGGCACAGATGGACACCCCGCCGACCCCCTCGGTTCGGCCTTCGCCTCCGCCGAGTCAGAGGACGAGCTCAACCGTCTGCTTGCAGTCGACGCCGAGACGCAGCTTCCGGACGATCTCCTGATGCTCACCGACCGAATGAGCATGGCCGTATCGCTCGAGTGCCGGGTGCCATTGCTCGATCATCAGCTGGTCGAACTCGCCGCCTCGATCCCAGCGTCGGTCAAGATCTCAGGAGGGCGACTCAAGTCTTTGCTGAAGCGCTCGCTCAGTGGCCTTCTGCCTCATGACATCCTGGAGCGGCCGAAGCGCGGATTCGGCACGCCCATGGGGGCTTGGCTGAAGAAGGAGCTGGCGCCCTTGCTGCGTGGACTGCTCGCTCCCGAGGTCGTTCATCGCCGCGGGCTGTTTGACATCGGTGCCATTGATCGGCTCCTGGCTGAGCACCAGAGCAATCGGATCGACGGCACCGACGCGCTGCTCGCGCTCATGAATCTGGAGATCTGGAGCCGCGTCTATCTCGATGGTCGCGAGCCCGACGATGTCGCGGCCGAATTGCATGGCCTCGTGGCATGAAGATTCTCTACCTTTGCCACCGCTTCCCCTTCCCGCCCAAGCGGGGCGGCAAGATCCGGCCATTCAACATGATTCGCCACTTCGCGGCGAACGGCCATCGAGTCACGGTGTGCTCACTCGCCCGCTCGCCAGCGGAGGCCGAGGAAGGCGCCGGGATCGCTCCCTACTGCGCCGACTTCGATGTGGCGACGGTGAGCGAGCCGTTGCAGGTCGCGAGGATGGTCGCCCGCCTGCCCGTGCCGTCGCCGTCATCGATGGGCTACTTCTTTTCGGCGCGACTCGCGGCAGACATCCGCGCCCGACTCGCGGAAGGATCGTGGGACCTGATCTTCGTCCACTGCTCATCGGTCGCGCCGTATGTCGCGGACTTGGTCGGTGTGCCCAAAATCCTCGACTTCGGCGACATGGACTCGCAGAAGTGGATTGAGTACGCCGCCTACAAACCGATCCCCTTATCCTGGGGCTATCGGCTCGAGGGCGCAAAGATGATGATGGCGGAGAAGCATCTTGCGCGCCGTTTCGACATGTGCACGGTGACTACGCAAGCCGAGCGGCAAACCCTTGAGAGCTACCGCACCGAGGCCGAGGTCGACTGGTTCCCCAACGGGGTCGACAGCGAGTACTTCTGTCCGAGCGAACAGCCCTACGACCCTGACACGGTCAGCTTCATCGGCCGCATGGACTACTACCCCAACCAGGAATGCATGCGCCGCTTCTGCGACCAGGTTCTGCCCGTTCTGCAGAAGCGCCGACCGAGTCTGAAGCTGCTCATCGTCGGCGCCGACCCGCCGTCGGAGATGCGCGCTCTCGGCAACAGACCCGGCGTGACCGTGACCGGTTCGGTTCCAGATGTCCGACCGTTCGTGCGGAGCTCGGCAGCCATGGTGGCCCCGCTGGCGATTGCGCGCGGCACGCAGAACAAGATCCTCGAAGCGATGGCGATGGGAGTGCCGGTGGTCACAAGCCGGATCGCAGCGGGCGGCGTCGACGCCGAGCCCGGCGCTCATTTCGTCGTGGCCGATTCGCCGTCGGAGCAGGCCGACGCGATCATGACCATCCTCGAGTCGCCCATGGAACGGCAACGGCTGGCGCGCGCGGGTCGGGAGCGGATGCTGAGCCACCATTCCTGGTCGAGTTCGATGACACGACTCGACGGCATCGTCGAGCGCTGCGTCGGCAAGTTCAATCGAAGCATCCAACCAGCATGAACATCAGCATCTTCGGCCTCGGCTATGTGGGCGCGGTGTCCTTGGCGTGCCTGGCGCGCGATGGCCACGCGGTGACCGGCGTCGACATCGATGAGGCGAAGCTCGCCCTGATTCGGGAAGGCAAGACCCCGGTCGTCGAAGAAGGCATGGTCGACCTCATGGCGCGCGCCGTTTCGGCTGGTCGACTTCGCGTCACCGACGATGTGTCGCTTGCAGTGAGCGAGAGCGATCTTTCGCTGGTATGCGTTGGCACGCCTTCGGCGCCCAACGGCAGCCAGGACCAGGGCGCGATCCTGCGTCTCGCCCGGGAGATGGGGGCCGCCATCGGACGCAAGCATGAACCGCATGTCGTCGTCTTTCGCTCGACGCTGGTACCAGGAACAGTCGAAGACGTGCTGCGCCCGCTGATCGAGGAAGCCTCAGGAAAGCGCGATGGCCAAGGGTTCTTCCTGTGCTTTCAACCCGAGTTTCTTCGTGAAGGATCGTCGATCCGCGACTACGACAAACCGCCCTTCACCGTCGTCGGCGCGAATCACGACCGTCCCGTGGATCTATTGCGGGAGCTCTTCGGCCACCTGCCGTGCAGGTTCATACGGACCTCGGTCAGGTCGGCCGAGATGATGAAGTACTGCTGCAACAACTTCCACGCCTTGAAGATCACGTTTGCAAACGAAACCGCACGGCTGTGCGGCGCTCTCGGCGTGGACGCCTTCGAGGTCATGGACTTGGTCTGCCAAGATACCCACCTCAACATCTCGGCGGCCTACCTCAAACCCGGGTTTGCCTTCGGCGGATCGTGCCTACCGAAGGATCTGCGCGCCACGACGTACCTGGCGAAGATGCACGACGTCGAGCTTCCGATGCTCGCCGGAATCATGCAATCGAATCGAGAGCATCTGAAGGCTGCGCTCGACAAGATCGCCGCCATGCACAAGCGGCGAATCGGCTTTGTCGGGCTGTCGTTCAAGACAGGCACCGACGACCTGCGGGAAAGCCCACTGGTCTCGCTCGCGGAGCAGTTGATCGGCAAGGGCATGGAACTCGCCATCTACGACCCTGAGGTTCGACTTTCACAGCTGCTGGGGGCGAATCGGCGCTACATCGAGCAGCACTTGCCCCACATCGGCGCCCTGCTGCATGCCGATCTCGGCGACGTGATCCGACGGTCGGAGGTGCTGGTCGTTGGCATGGGCAACGATGCGATCGCGGACGAGCTGGTTCGCCATGTACAGCCGGGTCAAGTGATCGTCGACCTCGTCAGGCTGCCACACCGCGCAGCGCTATCGGGGCAGCTTCATGGACTCTGTTGGTAGGGGTTTCCGGGTCGCAATGAGCAGATCGACGAGCTGCCGCCCTCGCCATTGACAGGTTGGCCGACATGACCGCCCTCGCGGAACGGTTGCTTCGAAAGCACTACGCCGACAGCCTGCACCCCTATCGGGTCTACGAGAACACGGTCGACGCATTGTTGAGCCCACGCAGCACGCTGATGGACGCCGGCTGCGGGCGCACCGCACCGGTCCTCAAGAAGTATCGAGGCCGCGCGGACAGGCTCATCGGCGTCGAACTGGTCGAGTTCACCGACATACCGGAAGGGATCGAAACCTACAACGCTGACCTGGCACGCCTCCCCCTGCCGGATGCGTGCATCGATCTCATCATGTCGCGCAGTGTCTTCGAGCATCTGACCGAGCCTGCGGCCGTGTATCGAGAGTTCGCACGCGTGCTCCGGCCTGGTGGCGCGGTTGTATTCCTGACCGCAAACATGTGGGACTACGGGACTCTCGTGGCCCGTATGGTGCCGAACCGGTTCCACGCGCGTATCGTCAAGAGGACCGAGGGTCGAGCGGAGGAGGACACCTTCCCCACGATGTACAGGACCAACACGCGCCGTGCGGTGAACGGGCTCGCAGCTTCGGCAGGCCTGCGTGTCGAAGCGTTCGCGTATCTAAGTCAGTACCCGAACTACCTCATGTTCAACGGCGCATTGTTCTTTCTCGGCATGTGCTTCGAGAAGGTTGTGAGTCGCTATGAGACGTTGCGCTTCCTGCGTGGCTGGATCCTCGTGACGCTTCGCAAGCCTGCGATGGGACCGCTCAACGAGCTGACGTAGCGTTGATGAATGGACTCGCAACAGCTTCGAATCTGCATGGTTGGGCCGATGCCACCTCCATTCGGAGGAATGGCCAACCAATGTGAGCAACTCGTCAGGCTCTTGCGTGCTGAGGGACTTCACGTGGACCTTGTGCGCACCAACGCGGCTTACCAGCCAGAGTGGGTTGCGCAGGTGCGCTACGTGCGCGCCCTGTTTCGCCTAGTTCCCTTTCTGGTCCGGCTCTGGAAGGCTGCGGGGAAGGCACAGCTGATGCACGTCCTGGCCAATTCGGGGTGGGCCTGGCACCTCTGCGCGAGTCCAGCCATCTTCGTTGCGCACCTCCGCGGCACACCGGTGATCGTCAACTACCGGGGTGGCTACGCTGAAACATTCTTCGGAAGCGCTTCGCGTCACGTTCTGAAGACGCTCGCGAAAGCGGAGCTTCGCGTAGCGCCTTCCGCTTTCCTCTCTCGCGTCTTCTCAAGTCACGGCCTTCAGGCAGAAGTCATTCCGAACATCGTCGATCTGGCGCGCTTCCCATTTCGACCCGTTCGCGCCTTCGGCGACGCTCCCCACATCATCGTTACCCGAAATCTCGAGCCGATCTACGACATTCCGACCGCCATCGCAGCGTTCGCTCTTGTTCGGAACACGTTTCCAGGCGCAGTCTTGACAGTGGCGGGCAGCGGACCGGAACTGGACCGCCTGCAAGCGTTGGCTCGCCGGCTCGGAATCGAGAAGTCTGTTCGGTTCCCGGGTCGCATCGAGAACGCGGCGATCGCAAAGCTCTACGCAACGGCGGATTGCATGATCAACCCGAGCACGGTCGACAACATGCCGATCTCCATTCTCGAAGCGTTTGCCAGTGGTGTACCGGTGGTGAGCACGATCGCGGGGGGGATCCCGGATATCGTGAATCACGGCCGTTCGGGAATGCTGGTGCCCATTGGAGATGTGATCCGAATGGCCGAAGAGGTGTTGAACATCCTGCGAACGCCGACGCTGGCGAATTCCCTGGTCTGCGCTGGTCGCGCAGAGGCGGAGCGCTACGAATGGCCGCGCGTTCGTGATCAATGGCTCAACGCCTATGCACGAACCGTGCGAGCACAACGAATCTCATGAGCGGCCCCTACACCGCGCTGTGCTCCGGTCTGCTGTTTCCACTTCACGAATTTGCGAAGGGGCATCGGTCAGTGCAATTGCGGAGGAGCCTCGAGCGCAGCCAATGGTGGTCAGCGCCACGACTGGAGGCGTACCGCGTCGAGAGACTTCGGACATTCCTGACGTCGTGCGCACGCCGAGTCCCATATTACCGAGACCTGTTCTCGCGAGTGGGCTTCGACCCGAACTCTGTGCACAACCTCGACGCGCTGCAGTCGCTACCCGTGCTGGGGAAGAGCGACATCCGAAGCAACACCGGTCTTCTGAAGGCGGAAGGACACGGCCTCCTCACCCGCTATTCAACGGGAGGCTCGTCTGGAGAGCCCTTGATCTTCTTCATGGGCGAAGGACGCATCAGCCATGATGTGGCCGCCAAGTGGCGGGCGACGCGATGGTGGGGAGTAGACATCGGCGACCCGGAACTTGTCGTCTGGGGAAGTCCGATCGAGCTTGGTGCACAAGATCGTGTCAGAAGGCTGCGAGATGCCGTGTTGCGGAGCCGACTCCTCCCCGCCTTCGACATGTCAGAGACCAGCCTCGACCGATTCGTGGAGACCATTCGCAGCGTGCGACCGGCGATGCTGTTCGGTTACCCGTCCAGCCTTGCCCTGATCGCGAAGCACGCTGTTCGCCGCAAGCAGACCATGCAGGACCTCGGCATTCGAGTGGCCTTTGTGACCTCCGAGAAACTGTACGACACACAGCGGGCCATCATCAGCCAGGTGTTCGGCTGTCCAGTCGCCAACGGCTATGGTGCCAGGGACGCCGGCTTCATCGCCCACGAGTGCGCGTCGGGAGGAATGCACATCAGCGCCGAAGACATCGTCGTCGAGACAGTCCGTCCTGACGGGACTTCGACTGCTGCCGGCGAA
>Ga0318562_10001336_pt1 | contig 11103 bp, 8 predicted proteins | sample GRESIP066b5f18_FD_203688 | JGI IMG/M metagenome (GOLD analysis project Ga0318562, IMG submission 203688) | Tropical soil microbial communities from Luquillo Experimental Forest, Puerto Rico - GRE.SIPMG.066b5f18 | ecosystem: Environmental > Terrestrial > Soil > Tropical forest > Bulk soil...
GTAGAGCCGTATCCGCAGACACACGATGCGCCCTGCGCGACCATCGGGTAGCTGCAGCTGACCGTGTGCGTCGGCGGCGGCGAGATGCAGTGGCGAAGCTGCGGCGAGTAGACCTCGGGGAAGGTACAGCCGGTGTCGTTGGTCCTAGGAACGCAATGTTGCAGCTCCTTGGAATAGACGTTGGGGAAGTGGCATTCGACCGACACCGGGGGCGGAACGCAGTGGCGCAATTGCAGCGAATAGGTGTCGGGCGGCGTGCAGCCGGTCGCCTCTTTGATGCACCCGCCGTCGCGTCCCGGCACGGTGCCTTGCGGGCATGACTTCACCTCTTTGACGCAGCCGGTGCGCGTCGGCGTCGTACCGGGCGGGCAAGCGCCCATATTGTTCGTCGGCTTGGCATCAACCGCGATGCAAGCGCCCCTTCCGTTCACCACGACATAGCGCTCGTTCTTCCCACAATGCACCGGAGCCACCACAAGCGGCTGCGGGGCGCCGAGCGTAATATTGGGCATGAAGGAAAAGCCTTTGCCGGCGCTACTGCCCCCCATCATGCCGCTGGCATCGCCAGTGGCAGTTCCAACGACCGAAGCCAAGGCGAAAGCGATGACCGCAGCAACCGCTTGCCGCGTGCTGCCAAAACCCGCGAGACCGCTCATGCACGCCTCCCGTGCCGCCGCGCCGGCGGCGTAGATGTCCCCCAATAGACTCAGTATGCCACAATATTTCTGAACGGCGGCTGACTAAAGTCGAATATCGGCCGTAGCGCGCAATGGCGCTCAGCGGGTATTCCGCCGAAGGCGCCGACCGGGGTTGTGCGGGCGCGGCGGCATCCGACCGACTCCGTCGGTCAATTCCGCCATACGGCAGCTATGGCAGCGTGTACGCCGTCTTCACCGTCGTGAAGAACTCGGCGGCGTAGCGCCCCTGCTCGCGCGAGCCGTAGCTCGAGCCTTTGCGGCCGCCGAAGGCGACATGGTAGTCGACCCCGGCGGTGGGCAGGTTGACCATCACCATGCCGGCCTCGGAATTGCGCTTGAAGTGGGTGGCGTATTTGAGGCTGGTCGTGCAGACGCCCGAAGTCAGGCCGAATGGCGTGTCGTTGGCGATCGCGAGCGCCTCGTCATAGTCCTTCACCTTGATGACGCTCGCGACCGGCCCGAAAATTTCCTCGCGATTGATGCGCATCTCGGGCTTGGTGTCGGTGAAGAGTGCCGGCTGCAGATAAAAGCCGGGGGTTGCGCGCTTCAGCCGCTCGCCGCCGAAAGCGAGCCGAGCCCCCTCCTCCTTGCCGATTCTGATGTAGCTCTCGTCCTGATCAAGCTGGCTCTTGTCGACGACCGGACCGATGTGGGTGCCGTCGCGAAGCGCATCATCGACGACCAGGCCCTGGAGCCGCTCCGTCAGCGCCGCCACGAACTTGTCGTGGACGCCCGCTGTGACGACGACGCGCGAGGACGCAGTGCAGCGCTGCCCGGTCTGGAAATAGCCGCCGTTGGCGGCACATTCCACGGCGACCTTGAGATCGGCGTCGTCGAGCACGACGAGCGGGTTCTTGCCGCCCATCTCGAGCTGGAATTTCCGCATCCGCTCGGCCGACTTCATTGCCACGATCTTGCCGGTCTGCACCGAGCCGGTGAACGTGATGGCATTGACATCGGGCGAGCTCAGCATCGCCTCGCCGACCACCGAGCCCCGGCCCATCACCAGGTTGAGGACGCCCTTCGGCAGGCCGGCGCGAACCAGGATGTCGACGATCGTCCACGAGCAACCCGGCACCAGATCGGCCGGCTTGAAGACGATCGCGTTGCCGTAGCAGAGCGCCGGCGCGATCTTCCACGAGGGGATCGCGATCGGAAAATTCCAAGGCGTGATGATGCCGACGACACCGACCGGCTCGCGCGTCATCGTCACCTCGATGCCGGGACGGACGCTCGGGATGGTCTCACCGGAAAGGCGGAGGCACTCGCCGGCGAAGAATGCAAAGATCTGCCCGGCGCGCACCGTCTCGGCGATGCCGTCGGCGAGCGGCTTGCCTTCTTCGCGCGACAGGAGCCGGCCGATCTCCTGGCGGCGATTGAGAATCTCGTCGGAGGCGGCCTTGAGGATCTCGTAACGCTGCTGAATGCCGGAGCGCGACCAAGCCGGGAACGCCGCCTTCGCCGCGGCGATCGCCGTAGTCGCATCGGCTGCGCTCGCCCGCGCGTAGTAGCCGACGATGTCGTCGGTGTTGGAGGGGTTCACATCCGGCTGAGCCTCGCCGTCGACCCACTCGCCAGCGATATAGTTACGGTGCAACTCATCAAGGGCCATGACTTCAGTTCCTTTTTCGATTGTTCACAGAGCCTGCACCGCGACCTTCTCCTTGGCGCCGACCTCGAGCGGATTGCGGAGCGGCAGGCCGAACTCGCTGGCCTCGATCTCGAAAACGTCGCCGGCCTTCGGCTTGATGCCGGCGGCAAAGGAGAGCGTCGCCGTCCCGAAGGTATGGATATGGACGTCGCCCGGCCGCCGGAAATAGCCGTACTTGAAATGATGCGCCTCGAGATTGGCGATCGAATGCGACATGTTGGCCTCGCCGGTCAGGAAAGGCTGCTCGAAGATCACCTTCTTGCCGCGACGGATGCGCGAGGTGCCGCGGATATCCTCGGGCAGATCGCCGAGGAGGATCTCCGGTCCGAAGGAGCATGGCCTGAGCTTCGAATGGGCGAGGAAGAGATAGTTCTGCCGCTCGGTGACGTGGTCGGAGAACTCGTTGAGAAGCGCGAACCCGACCCGATACGGTATCCGGTCCTTGCTGACGATGTAGACGCCGCAGACCTCCGGCTCCTCGCCGCCGTCGAGGGCGAAATGCGGCGAGACGAGCGGCTCTCCCGGTGCGGCGACAAAAGAGCCGTCGCCCTTGTAGAACCATTCCGGCTGGACGCCCCATTTGCCGGGCTTCGGCTTGCCGCCCTCGAGGCCCATCCGGAACATCTTCATCGAATCGGTGAGCGTCTCCTCGGCGACGTCGGCGACCTTGCTGTGCATGGCGTCGCGGGTCGCCGCCGAGCCGAGATGCGACAGGCCGGTGCCGCTGACGAGGAGATGGGCGGGGTCGGGATGGTCGATCGGCGAGCGCACATCGCCGGCGGCATAGAGGGCTTGCGGATCGGCATCGCCGGCCCGCTTGGCCTTGGCCAGGAAAGCGGCGATGGTCACGCCCTTCCTGATCGCCGCCGACGCCAATTCGTAGACGCTCGCCGGGCCGTCGAGAAACCAGGAACCCTCGTCATCGGTGACGACGACCTGGCGGCCGCCTCGTCGGGTCTTCACTTGCATGAGCCGCATGTTGCCCCTCCCCCTATGAGATTTTCGCGCGTGTGTCGGCTGCGAGAGCCGCTCCGTCAAGGGCTTACTGTAATGGTGGGCGAAGGAGCCGAAAGGCGACGTGCGCACGCGAAGACGACCCTACGAACCCCGACCTGGAGCCGCGTGGGCACGGCGCGTTCCGCGCCTCTGCCACCCTACCGCGAACCGGCGGGCTCAGCCCTTGTCCTCGCCCTCCGTCCGCGACATCCACAGTGCGTCGAAGACGTTGCCTTTGGAGTTGCGCAGGAGCCGCCGCATGGCGAGAAATGCCTCCTCGCCATGGCGCTCACGGATGGCGTCATAGACTGCGCGATGCTGCAGGACGGCGTCCTCACCCATGGCGGTGCGCCAGCCGAGCGTGAAGCTGATCTCCAGCGCCGACTGGATCAACGCGCCGACGGACCGCAGCATCGGATTGCGCGAAGCTTCGAGGATCGTCATGTGGAAGTCGATGTCGGCCTTGATCTGCGCGGGGCTGCCGCGCGGCTGGTTCTGGATTCCGTCCATCGCCGTCCCGATCGCCGCGATCTCCTCGGCGGTTGCCCGCTCCGCGGCCCGAGTCGCAGCCGCCGGCTCGATGATCTCGCGCATCTCGAAGAGATGGTGGATGAACGCCTCGCTCGGCTCCTGGTCGACGTGCCAGCGCAGCACATCGGGATCGAGCATGTTCCAGTCCGACATCGGCCGGATGCGCGTGCCGATCTTCGGGCGCGATACGGTGAGCCCCTTGGCCGAAAGGAGGCGGATCGCCTCGCGCACGGCCGTCCGCGAAACCCCATATTCCTCCTGGATGCGCGGCTCGGTGGGCAGGGTCTCGCCAGGCCGGAAGCGGCCCGCCACGATCCGCCTGCCGATCGAGCCGGCGACCAGTTCAGAAAGGCTTCCTCGTTCGTCCCGGACGGACATGCCGCTTTCGGATCGCCCTATCTTCAGAGGGATGGCCGGCGATGAGGGGCGAATCGCCGGGTCCACCGACGTCGAGCCAGCCCAGGCAACCTCCTCGCCAGTGCCCGCCAATTCTATATCATAGTACGTTTGCAGGGTAGTCGCCGAAGGCGGCAGTCGGCAATCGGCAAGAGCCATCGGCCGCAGAGACGGATGTCGGCGACGGCTGGCAGGCAACAGCCGTTCAATTCGTCATACTTTTTCCCACCGCACTATGATCGACAACGCGCGAAGGGCGGTGCTAGTTTGCCGCGGATTCACTTACGCCTTATCGGCGGCAATCGGGACAAGAATACTATGCCAAGGATGGACAAGGCACGCCTGCGCTCGAAGCTCTGGTTCGACAACCCGGAAAACCCGGGGATGACCGCCCTCTATCTCGAGCGCTACCTCAATTACGGACTGACCCAGGCCGAGCTGCAAGCGGGCAAGCCGATCATCGGCATCGCCCAGACCGGGTCGGACCTGTCGCCTTGCAACCGGCATCATCTCGAGCTCGCCCATCGCGTCCGCGAAGGCATCCGCGCTGCCGGCGGCATCGCCTTCGAGTTCCCCGTCCATCCGATCCAGGAAACCGGAAAACGTCCGACGGCCGCTCTCGACCGCAATCTCGCCTATCTCGGGCTGGTCGAGGTCCTCTACGGCTATCCCCTCGACGGCGTCGTCCTCACCACCGGCTGCGACAAGACCACGCCGGCCTGCATCATGGCCGCGGCGACGGTCAACCTGCCCGCCATCGTCCTCTCGGGCGGCCCGATGCTCAACGGCTGGTATCATGGCGAGCGGAGCGGCTCGGGCACCGTCGTCTGGAAGGCGCGCGAGCAGCTCGCCGCGGGCGAGATCGACGAGAAGCGCTTCGTCGAGATCGTCGCCTCCTCGGCGCCGTCGGTGGGCCATTGCAACACCATGGGGACGGCTTCGACGATGAACTCGATCGCCGAGGCGCTCGGCATGAGCCTGCCCGGCTGCGCCGCGATTCCGGCGCCTTATCGCGAGCGCGGCCAGATCGCCTATGAGACCGGCCTCCGCATCGTCGACATGGTGTGGGAGGACCTCAAGCCGTCCGACATCCTTACCCGTGAGGCCTTCGAGAACGCTATCGTAGTCAACTCGGCGATCGGCGGCTCGACCAACGCGCCGATCCACGTCAACGCCATTGCCCGGCATGTCGGCGTGCCACTCTCGATCGACGACTGGCAGAAGGTCGGCCACAAGGTGCCGCTCCTCGTCAACATCCAACCGGCGGGCAAATATCTCGGCGAAGAGTATCATCGGGCCGGCGGTGTCCCGGCAGTGGTCAACGAGCTGATGAAGCACGGCCTCATCCGTGAGAAGGCGCTGACCGTCAACGGCAAGACCATGGGCGAGAACTGCCGCGGCCATGTGTCCGATGACAAGGATGTCATCCGCCCGTTCGAGAACGCCCTCGTCCAGGACGCCGGCTTCCTCGTCCTCAAGGGCAATCTCTTCGATTCCGCCGTCATGAAGACGAGCGTGATCTCGAAGGAATTCCGCGACCGCTACCTCGCCAACCCGAAGAGCCCGAACGCCTTCGAAGGCCGCGCCGTCGTCTTCGAAGGGCCGGAGGACTACCACCATCGCATCGACGATCCGGCGCTGAACATCGACGAGCACTCGATGCTGTTCATCCGCGGCACCGGGCCGATCGGCTATCCCGGCGGCGCCGAGGTGGTGAACATGCAGCCGCCCGCCTATCTGGTCAAAAAGGGCATCCACTCCCTCCCCTGCATCGGTGACGGCCGCCAGTCCGGCACGTCGGGCTCGCCATCGATCCTCAACGCTTCGCCGGAGGCCGCGGCGGGTGGCGGGCTCGCCATCCTCAGGACCGGTGACCAGGTGCGCATCGACCTCAACAAGGGCGAAGCCAACATCCTCATCTCGGCCGACGAGCTCGCCAGGCGCCGCGCCGAGCTCGCGGCCAAGGGCGGCTTCCCGATCCCGCGGAGCCAGACGCCCTGGCAGGAGATCCAGCGCTCGATGGTCGACCAGTTCTCCGAAGGCATGGTGCTGAAGCCGGCGATCAAATACCACGACGTCGCCCACACCATGGGCGTCCCGCGCGACAACCATTGACGAGGGGCGGGCGCGTCGGGCCGGCTATTCCCGCTCTCCCGGCGTGAGCATCAGGCGTGGGGGGGAGCGCGCGTGCAGCCGTTGACCTGCTGCTCTCATCAAAACGACGGCACGACGATCATTCGATACGGCCAATCCCCCGAATCGAACGATTGCGGCGATCTTCCCATTCACTCTCTAGGTTGACACGTGCCTTGCATCTCTGCAATGCTCAGTAGAGCTGTCATCCAACTTTAACAAAACTGACAGACGGTCCGGCGGCGCTGGCGGGGAGAGCATCGGAACGATCGCTCGCACAGATCGGGAGGATCCCAGATGGCCGACACATCCTGGCTCGTACTGATTGACACCTCAAATCCTTCTTTTAGCAACGAATACGGCAATGACCCTAACTGGGAACCATTCGGCATCGGCCCGGCGGTCAACCAGGACGACACCGGGATTTTCGGTACATCCAATATAACCTCCATATCAGTTAGTACCACTTATCAACCAGGCGGATGGCTGTTTAATCCCGGAGCATCCAGTTATACTTTTAATCTAGCTACTTCAGGTGGCCTACAGTTTTGGGGAACCGGTATTATCGTAAAAGGCGGTTCGGTCACTATTAATAACAATTCCTTGATCGATTTTTACAACAACAGCGCTGCTGGAAGCGCGGTTATATTCAATCGGGGTAGCGGCAAATTTACTGGTCTGACCTTCCATGACGGAAGCAACGCCGGCCACGCGACCATCTTCAACATGAGCCAGCTGACCTTCACTGATGACAGCTCGGCGGGCAATGCGATCATTTATAACTCGGGCACTATATCTTTTACGCTACATAGCACTGTCGGCGACGCGACAATCAGGACGCTGGCAGGCGGGCTGACGACCTTTGCCGACACCTCGAACGCGGGAAATGCCCGGCTCACGACCCTTGCCGACGGGAAAGTGGATTTCTCGGCGTCGTCCGGCCCGAACGGCAACCATCACCTTACCGTCGGCTCGATCGCCGGCGGCGGCACCTATGACCTCGGCGGCAACCGGCTTGTCGTCGGCAGCAATGGACGTTCGACGACCGTTAACGGCGCCATCGACGACGGCGGGGACGGCGGCTCGCTGGTCAAGGTCGGCAAGGGAGCCCTGACGCTGGGCGGCGCCAACAACTCCTATTCCGGGGGAACGACGCTCCGGTATGGCACCGTCCATCTCAAGTCCGTCGGCGCCGCCGGCAGCGGCGCCATCACTTTCGCCGGTCCGGCTGAGCTCAACATCGCCAACGCCGCGCTCTCGCACGGACACCTGTTCGCCAATGTCATCCACGGCTTCGGCAACCACGACGTCATCGATCTGAGCGGTTTGATCTTCACGCCGGATGCAACGGCGACTTTTCACCTCGCCACCCACCACCTCACGGTCCACAGCGATGGGGGCACCGACATGCTCACCCTTGTCGGCCCGCATGGGACGCACTTCACCGCGCTCAGCGACGGCCACGGCGGCACCGAGGTGATGCTCCTGCACGCGTGAAGCACGAGCCGGCGTTCGCACTGTCGCCGCCGCCTCTTTGCAGTGATGCTGTAGCTCGGCGCCCCCCGCGCGTCGGCGCGCCTAACCGCCGCGTCAGCTCCAGAGTCGTCGTGGTTGGCCTTGTCGGCCGAGAGGCGGCGGGCGGCAGAATGCCGCCCGCCTCGCCCTATGCCGTTGCAATATAGGTCCGCATATCCTCGGCTTCGTGCTCGACCTCCTCGATGCGCGCCTTGACCACGTCACCGATCGAGACGATGCCGACAAGGCGGCCGTTCTCGACGACGGGCAGATGGCGGAAGCGGCCGCGCGTCATGCGGCCCATCACGCGGTTGATCGTTTCGCTTTCACCGCAGGTCACTACCTCGCGCGTCATGATCGTATCGATCTTTGCGCTAAGAAGGTCGGGCCCACGCTTGGCAAGCGCACGGACAACGTCACGCTCCGAGATGATCCCGACGACCCGGTCCCTGCCCTCGATCACGACCAGCGCACCGATGCGGCGGCGGGCAAGCTCGTCGACTGCCTCACCGATCGTTCGTTCGCACGTTGCAGTAGCGACCTCGTGGCCCTTGAGCGACAGAATTTCGGCAACATTCATCTGGCACCTCCTTCGCTGTCGCCCACCTCGACAGCGGACGGAAGGCGACGGCTTTCAGACGTTTGCCGGCGGCACAATTCCAAGGGAGCCGCCGACGTTTCGCGCCCCCGTCCCATTGCGCCTGCGGCTCACGATGCGGCGATCGCCGGCCGCTTGCAATATGCAGTGCAACAAACAGCGTGACTGAGGCACCTCGATTCGGGGCAACCGCCGGTTTGCAACACGCGCAGTCCGCTAAACCCGATCCGCCGGCGAGGAGACGGAGACCGGATCGAAGAACGGAAACAGGAGAAGGCCAGCAACGAATCCGCCGATGTGTGCTTGCCACGCAATGGCAACGGACACGAGGCCGCTGGTATCGGTTCCCATGATCCCGAAGATGAAATTCACGACAGCCCACACCGCGACAAAGGTAACCACCCGCTTGTCGCGCAGAATCTCTGACAGGGACTGAGCCGGCCGCTGATACGCCGCCGTGTCCCCACGAAACAGCGGCCCGCCGCGCGCGAATATGAACCGGGCCGCTCCCGCCATATGCGCAGAAATCGCCGCTGACGCCCCAATCATCGGAACTGTCTCTTCCGGGAGGAAGGCAAGATACATGACGGCCCCCCCGACCGCGCCAGCCGCCGAGAATAGCAGGAACCGCAACGGCCCAAGGCGCCTCGCCACCGGACTGCCAAAAACGGCGAGCCACAGGCAATTCAGGGCCACGTGCCCCCAGTTTCCGTGGAGCACGCTGTACGTAACGAAACTCCAAACCGCCGCAAACGATTCGAGACTGCCACCGGCATCTTCAGCTGATAGCTTTGAGGGATCTGTTATTCGCGCCGAGATGAAACCGAAGAGGTTGTTTATCTCCCGATTCGGCACCGGGAAATTTTCGCGCACGAAATGAATCCCGAGGAGAATCGCGATCGTCAGGATCACTACGTCGGGAAGGTTGAAGACCGGCTGACGCGGCTGAACATTCTCGTCGGACATGGCCACGGCAGATTAGCGCCTGCGCCGAGCGAATAAAGGCTTCGGAAGAGAAAAATCAGGTGGCGTGACTGGACCGACCGCGGTTCGCCGGCCGCCGGTACCGCAATTTCCCGCGTCCGGCAGCGACCGTCGACAGGCCACCCCCTGGGCCAGTCTCAATTTTGAACCGCCAGCTAGCCGTTCATGCCAGAACGGGAATGCGCGGTTCAGCGGGTTTACCGGGGATAACCCTTCGCTCGGCCTTGGAGGAGACCCGATCCCGGATGAGGCTACCCCTCGCGACGCCGACTATGGGGTGACCGCCGCGGCGCCGAAGTGCCTGGCATGGCGCCTGCAGCGACACGAGCCAGGCGGAGACGAGCAATCGAGGTTGTGCCGATCCTGCACAGTGTGGCTCGCGGGCCGGACGTGTGGGGAGCAGGATCGGGTTATCGGCGCGGGCATAACGGGGAAGCGCTTCATGAAGCACGCGACGTCGCGTGAACTCTACGATTATTGGAATCGGCTCCGGTGCGGGCAGCCGGCGCCGCATCGCAGCGACATTGAGCCAAGCGATATCCGGCGGATCCTCGCCGACACATTCATTCTCGAGGCCGGTGACCGGGAAACCTACGTGATTCGCCTCGCCGGCACGCGCGTATGCGCGCTGTATGGACGCGAAATCAAATCGACCAACTTTCTCGACCTGTGGGCGGCGGACGACCGCCAGGCCATCGCCACCTTGGCAGCAGCGGTCTCCAGCGACGCCGCCGCCGCCGTGCTCTCCGTCGAAGGACACACGGCGCGCCGGCGCACTCTCGCCTGCGAACTCCTCCTCTTGCCGCTTCGCCACGGCAAATCCGGCTACGACCGCGTGCTCGGCAGCCTCGCTCCGACCGAGCAACCATACTGGATTGGCAGCGAGCCTTTGACCGGCCAATCGGTTACCAGCCTCCGCCTGATCTGGCCGGACGAGCGCCCTCACTTCATGCAGCGAGCCAGCGATCGGCGACAGCCAGGCGATGGGCCGGTGGTTCTCCCCATCGACAGCCGGCGGCGGCGCGGCCATCTTTTTGTTCTCGACGGCGGCAAAGATTAACAGATTCTGCGACCTGCGGTCGCAACCGTTACGGCTTGTTAACTGAGAGCGGTCTACTGTCCGATTTGCTTCGGGACAGCTTCGGCCTAGCTCAGGCCGGCTAGAGTAACGCATGACCACCGTCACTCAGGCGTTTCGCCAACGCTCTCTCATGCGCCGGCATGACCGGCGCCGTTACCAGCGTGTCAAGGTGAACCTGCTCGGCCGCTTCATGCTCGAGGACCGGCATGAATATCCGTGCCAGACCAGCGATATATCACCGGGCAGCGCTGCACTCACCACGCCGGTGGTCGGTCGGATCGGCGAACGGGTGGTGGTCTATGTCGACCACATCGGCCGCATCGAAGGCGAGATCGTCCGCGTCTATGAGGGCGGTTTCGCCATGTCGATCAATGCGACGCTCCGCAAGAAGGATAAGCTGGCCGCCAAGCTGACCTGGCTCGCCAACCGCCACGAGCTGAACTTGCCGGAGGATCGGCGGCATGACCGGGTCACGCCGAGCAATCCGGTCGGCGTGATCTCGCTCCCGGACGGGCGCCAA
>Ga0318562_10001337_pt1 | contig 11102 bp, 13 predicted proteins | sample GRESIP066b5f18_FD_203688 | JGI IMG/M metagenome (GOLD analysis project Ga0318562, IMG submission 203688) | Tropical soil microbial communities from Luquillo Experimental Forest, Puerto Rico - GRE.SIPMG.066b5f18 | ecosystem: Environmental > Terrestrial > Soil > Tropical forest > Bulk soil...
GAGCATTAACTCCTGCGGGATGTATTTTTGGAGTTTGCTCCCGTCTGATATCTTGACTTCGTCGTACACTCATAAAAAAAGAGGAGGTTAATCGTTGTCGCTTCGGCCATAACGAGCGGCGATGAGGTATCTCTCCCAGACGGCCAGCGGATCTTCTCTGACTGGCCGTTTGGCTATCGGGGCAGAGTCCGCGTTCGGCGCGAGGTAAAGGAGTTGCTGTAACCGGCCGGTCTGAGAGCGGAGGCAGTTCGGCAGCCTGGAAAGACGTACGGGCGTGAGTGTTCCGGGGCAGGTTCCCAGACGAATCAAGTGCTCCCGGTGCGGAGCCAGGCGCTCATGCCATTCTTGGACCGTCCTCGCTCCGAGATTACAGAGCGCGTGCGCTCCGCGGCCGCCGGAATGGTAGATGGCCACGATAGCCAGTTCCAAAAGAACGAGTGCTTTAAGCCAGAGAGCTTTGGGCGCCTCATCGGTCTCCAGAACGACGTGCCGCCAGTCGGTGATGCACTCGGCCGCACGGAAGGAGATGCCCCGGCTGTTGTGCTCGGAGGCGAGGCGCTTAAGCTGATGAGGCTGGCCGTCTACCGGATTAGACAAATACCACACACCTGGCCGTCCACTCTGGAGAGGGGAGAGTTCCGCGAGATTCTGGAAGGCTCCTTCGTGTGTCCAGACGAGGCCGTCCCGGGAAACGGTTTTGTCCGTCACCCAAACCGATTCCCCCGGACGAAAAATCTTGTGCAGAAAACCAGCCGGCGAACGGTTGTGACATGTGAACTGGCTACGTAACTCCAGGTATTCTTCGTTGATCTCCTCAGTGAGCTGCGAGGTGAAATTCGTGAGGTAAAGAGGATCGTAGACCGGCTTCGGCTTTGACTCCGTTTCTGGCTTACCAGTAGAGGGGCCTGACGCTATCGGATCTCCAATCGGATCTCCGGGATTCAAAAGATACCCTCGAGGCCGTATATGCTGCGCCCTCGAGGCGCTTCTGATCTTATGCCTAAGCTCGGTGCGACTCCACGGCGGCTGACACCCAGCATTGTAGGTGGTCAGCCATTGCATGGCCGTCTGTTCGTCCAGAGCGAATCCGTTCACCAGAGCAGAGGCGAGAGCGAACGTTTGATTGTGTCCGTGACAGCCACTTACCGCCGGCAGACAGCTTGCCATGTACTTGGCGATCCGTTCCTCAAGCGTCATGGTTCCTCAATTCCGGTCTCAAGCGCATGTTGAAGCAACGACTTGGCACTCCGTTCGACCTGCGTGTAGAGCTCAGGTGTCAACTCGTCGCGTGCTGCTAGTTCGAAATAAACAGTCCACTCCCTATGCTCTTTGAGCGGACAACGCTTCAAGTTGGTTATCCTTTTGGGAGGGATGGCCAGTGGTGTTTGCTCGGCTGGCAACGCTTCCTGGCTAGCTTTTGCATTCAGTTGCCGACGCTCTTTATTGGCCGATCCAAGCTCGGTCTGAAGCCGCTGAATCTCGAGCGCCAGCTCCCGGCGCTTGTTAGCCGCGTGAGTTAATTCAGGCGTGGAGATTGGTAACCGGCACGTCTGCGCTTCGATATTCTTCTTAGCCCATTCGCGATTGAAGCTCTGCAGTTCTTCGGTCGCCTTGGTTAGCTCCCGGTTTAGACGCGCTAGCCGACGGTGCAATGGCTCGGCTTCCAGTGCAGGAGGACTAGACGGCTCATCTTTACCGTCAGGAGTTAACTCCGCGAGATTCTTGAGCGATTTGGCTTTCACTCCCTCACCTCCGGAATGAAATTACTAACACTTAGAAATTTGTTTTTCATAATGCCCTGGTGAATTGGGACTAGTCCCAATTCGGTTCGTTAGGGTGGTGGAATCTGAAGCTGTCCTAACATCTCTTTAGCAGTGCGCCGGAAAGCGGCTAAATAGCCGGCGTCGGCCTTTTCTTTCTCGACTTCCGCGTTGAAGGCGTCGATATCCAGCACCGTGGTAATCGCTTGCTCCAGGATTCGTTGCAGTTCCGTGGCCGGCACCGCCTCCAGCTCGTGGACAACGTCCCCATGCCGACTAGCAAAGCGCTGATAGTTAGCACTAGTCGCTTTGGCCTGCATGATCGGCGGCAGGTTCAATTGGTCAACCTGGTCTCTTGTGAGCGCCACTTTAACCGGCACAATCCGATCTGGAGAAATGCCGAAATCGTCCCGGAGACTGCGGGCGAAACTGTGGGCAATCTCGTCTCCATCGGGATCGAAGTCCGCGAGCGCCAAGAGCACGAGTTTCTGTTTAGTGCTCCGGCGAAACCTGGTCGCCAATTGCCGGCGCGGCTCGAGGGAACAATAACCGCGGCCGATCGTGTACGGAACGCAGTACTCCGCGCAAACGCCGCTGATAATCCCCTGGATCGTATTCTTTTCACCGATCACTTCCACGTGGTTGGGTTGCGACCCAAGCGTGTCGCGGCAATAGCCCTTAAGGAATTCTTCAGTCTGCTTCGCTATGAAATCTGCCGGATTCCTGTGGACGTCCCACAGAACCACGGGCCTGGTCGGATCGGCGATCGCCTCCCAACGGATCCGACCCTCCAGCCGGCCCCGGGCGAGCAAGTCGACCAGCGCCTTGTAACAGTTTGCAGTGTTCTGGTAGGCGCTGTCGGATTTGCTCGCGTGAATCAGCGGAGGATCGTTGAGAAGCTGGTAATGGATCTGGCGATCTGAGAGCGGCCAATAGTCCCGGTTCGCTTCAATGATCCGATTGATGGCTTCCAGCATCGGTCCTTTGGCCTGGCTGATCTGAGCCCGGTCTTTTATGTCTCGCAGCTCGATAACCGCGAGATCCTCCAGGTTAATGTCAGAACGTTCCTTGCGCTCTGTGAGCAATTCCTGATAGCTTTCCTCCGGGTTGCTTCGGACAATCTCCTCGCGAAGAACCTCGTCGATCCCTTTGACCCGTTGCCGGTTGTATTCGGTCAAGCGCTCAAGAAAAAAGATGTCGTCATGAGTGATCGGATCGACCCGGCAAGGGATACGCTCCAGGCCGGCTAACTGCGCGGCTACCCAGCGGCGGTGCCCGCTCAAGATGTAGCCGTCTTTTGTCACCACCAGCGGCTCGAGCACGCCTTGAGAGGCGATCGATAGAGCCAGACGTTGTATCTCCGGGTCAGCCGATGAGACTGCCCTATAGAGCTTGATATTCTCCGGCGCCGGCCGGATCCCGTCCACAGGGATGATTCGGATTTGTCCCGATTTACCGTTAGGAGCGCTCATCGATTGCCTCCCTCCGTCTTGGCGGGTGAAAGAATTACTTCGAAAACCTCCCGGCAGGCTGTTAGGCGCGGCCAGATCTGGACACACGCCCGTTCGGTTCGGCTTTCCAGGTGTGCGCCATTTTCAGCCAATACGATCTTGGCGAAGACTGGCTTTAAGTTTGGAGTGGGCACTTGTCCCGATTTAGGATGTGGTCTATCCCATGGCACAAATCTGATGCCGCCAGTAAGTGGCTCTAGGCTCGAAAGCCACAAAATAACCCAGTAATAGGACCCACCGCTTAAGCGGACGACGCCCGCAAATTCAAGGCGCCCGCCTTTGGGTTTTTGGTACAGAATCGCGGCGTCGCGCGGCATCCGCGTTACTCGATCCGAGATATCTGCAGGTTGCCCTCTGAACAGAGAGAAAACGGATTTGGGTACAATGCCGACACGCTTTGATGTAATGGTATCCACAGGTGTTTAGGAGTTTTGGTGTTCTTGCCTGAGAGCATTCGAAACCTTTGAGATGGCCGTCTCTCCTCTAAAAGATTGGGCGGCCTTTTCACTAGCCGGCATTCTTAAGCCGCCTCGACCTTGAACCGCCGGTCCAGCGTGCGTCTGACCTCGCTGACGTCGTAGAAAATGCGCCGGCCGATTTTGCGAAAAGGAAGGACTCCCGCTGCTTTCAAACCGCGAAACCAGCGGATCGACGGCCGTCCCCGTTTGTCGGGAAAGAGCTTTTCAAGACAGACGTAATCAGGGACCAAATCGACCGAGTCCGAAGTTTGCGGAGGTGATGTAATTGGCATGCAGCCAGTTTGCCAGTGGCTGCAAAATTTAATCAGGACAAAGATCGATGACTTTTGTCACCCATTTTCTTCAGCCACCAGAGCGCTTCGAGCGGTTTTTGGCTCTGCGCGGACGCCCGCTTTTACGCTTTTTCAGTTCGAGCTGCGCAGCGCGAATTTCTCTGGGTACATTGATTTGTTCGCGCAAGAGACCGGTCTGTTTCTCCCAGTGCTTGACGACATCGGCTTGAAAAGGCGGCTCGGTCTTCTGTGAGGTATTGGTGAAGTAGAGCGCTTTTTGGATCTTGATGAGCTTTTTCTCTTTTGGCCGGCCGGGAGAGACCTCTCTTTCGGCCTCAACCAGCTTCTCGAAAATTTTCGCTTTCACATCGAGCCGGCGCAGTATTCTCCTTTGGAGAGCATAAATTTCCTCCGGACGGGCTCCTCTAAACCATTGTGGTGAGCGGAGCTTTTCAAGGAGCGAATCAAGAACGGGATCTCCTTTGGAGGAAAGTGCGGATGCGCTCTGAATCAATCCTCTGGCGTTTTTGTTTAAGAGCGCAGGATGCTCGAGGTCGCCTAATGCCTTGGCTAGATCTTTGAAGAATCCGGTGTCCCTTCCTCGGAGCGCTTTGACTATCCACCTGATCAAGATGCTTTGATAGAGCAGCGGCTGTTCGGAGAGGAAACCGCTAGTTGGCACTATATTCATCCAGCCAACCTGGAGTTCGCTCACCAAGAGAAACTTCGACAACTCCTCTTTAAGCACGGCCAAAGATAGAGGCACACTGGAATCGCCGAGATAGTCGTTCCCCCTTTGTGGCCGATCCTCTGGCGCCGTCATGCCAGGTGCACAACTTTGCTTTCAGCTTGCCCCGGCGCGATCTGCCAGAAGTTCAAAGCGTCAGCTTTGTTCATCGCGTTGAAATAGTGAGCGCGGATAATCGATTCGGAGTTTCCGGCTTCGATGGCGGTTTCTGCAAAGCTGCCAAAAGCCATCACGTGCGCTGAACAAAAGGTGTGTCTTAAGACGTCATGGCCGAGGTTGAACCGTTTGCGGACAAAGTTGATATCCCGGTCGTGGTTGGCCGGAAGTAAGTCGCCGCCGAAACGGGAGAGCCACTGGTAGAGGTTTTCGCGAATCTTGATCTGGCGCGGTTTGCCGGTTTTTGAAATCGCTGGACTGATACGGATGACAGCATTGCTAAAATCGATCAGGTCCGGATGAGCGGCTAGTTTCTCAAGCTCCCCTCCCGGCCGGATCCCGGCAAACAGAGCACTCGCGAAGTAACGAGCCAGTTTGCCCCCTTTGAACTCGGCAACGTATTCCATCAGTGCTCGCGCATTGCCGACGGGGAGAACTTCCACGTGCCCGTTTTGGGTTTGCATCCGCGGCACGTCCGCGACTGGATTAGCTGCTACCCAGCGCCGCTGCTTATCCGCGCACCAGGAGAAAAACAGATGCAGATCGGCTCGATGCCCGTTCCAGGTTCGCTTAGCCGCCGGATTTACTCCACCTCGAGCGCGCAGGCTGCGTAGGAACCGCTCGAGCAGTGCCGGCGTGATCTCATGAAGATCCGACTCACCGCCAACGAAGCGTTCGAGCTGGCTCAAGGTGGACCGGAGTTGTAGTATGCTCCGCTCACGAATCACCCCTTCCATAGCTCCACGGAACGCCACGCTGGCACGAGCGACCGAGATCTTGAAATCGGCTTCCACGTGATGGCGAAAGAAGTAGTCACCCACAGCCTCAAGCGTGTAGCGGTCCCCAAGCCGAGCGACCAGTCCTTCAGCCGCGGCGAGCTGGTCGACCGTCAAATGCGTAGGCAGATGTCTGGTGGCACGCTCACAGTTGAGGATCTCAACCTCTTTGGCCGCCTTCCAGAACCGGGCACTCGCTTCATCCTGGAATTGTTTCCGGATACGAGTGCCTTGACTATCGGTCCCGTAAACCTTCCAGCATTCATACTTGTACCCGTGCTCGTAAGCGACCTCCTGGCGGATGGAAAGTCTCGCTGCATGCCTGTTTAATTGAGAGCCATTCTGTTGCATTTACGTACCGTTTACGGCCAAAAATGTCTGGAGTAAAGGCAGGAGTTTGCAGCAAGCGCCTGTTTTACTGCATGTTTGACAGTTTCACGAACTGATTATCGGAGGAGTAAATGCATCCCTCTCGAACCATCTTAAGTCCTTCATTTCCAGGGATCTTCCTCATATATCCGATTACTCCCAAACTGGCTCATCGTGCAGGCAGATGCAGGCAAAATACGCCAAAATGCACGATTTTTGCCAGGAGTTATGGCAGGAGTAAAATCACCAAGGCCAGTCCGAGTCAGGAGCTGACGCCAGAGTGACCATCCTTTGTTTGAACGCTCTTTCCCCATGTGCCCGCGCGCTTCGGTGTTCGCCAGTGCGGCACACTCCGCTCCAAACCGATTGAACAAAAAATGTCCTCACCTGCCGAAAACAAATAAGGAAGTCTTCTATTGGCGATCAACCGTCTCACCCAGACCTGGGTGGCAGCAAAATGGAGGCGGTCGTCGCGCGCCATATCCCGGTCGCGAAAGAAATCCATAACCGGTCGCTGAAGGTTGCGCTTGCCGGCTTTAAGAGCGGCATCTCTGAGCGCGCCAGGCGGAGCGTTGGCGGTCTAATTCTTCCAGTTGCCGTGCGCGCACGGCCGGGTCCGGGGTGCCGAAGGGTCTCGGTTCGTTCGTTTGTGGTTGGGTAACTCGCGTGCTCGAGTTGGGTGCGTACGGCAAAGGGTCCTCCTTTTTCGGGAGAGAGCGACCGTCCCCGGCACTCTGTTGGTGCGTGTGCTCTTTTGAAAGGGTCCCATCGCCTCCGAGCTTATGCACCGTCTGGGGAGAGTGGTCGTCGTTGCCCGCGTGAAAATGCGATCTTGGAGGCGGAGCGTTTGGAGCCTCCTTTTTTGGCAGGTGGTCTCCGTCCCCGGCGGGTGCCGGGATTGGTGCATCCTCTATTAGACGGGTCCCATCGAGCTGGTCTTTTTGCTCCGTCTGGAGAGAGGCGTCCTCTCTGTGCGGTCCCATCATCCGCAGTTCTTCGGGGGCGGTCTGGATTAAGGCGATATTGATCGCGTGATTAGGACCCTTGGCAGCTTTCAAGTCCGCCTCACTTGGTTCATCCTGCCACTTGTAGAGCAACCGGAAAATCGGCGCTAACGCTCCTATGGCCTGAGCCGCGCTCCGCGGCGGCACGCTCGGATCCAGCCGCTGCAAGATCTCCCCAACTTTGCGCGAGATCACTACTTTCATCCGCGCAGAGTCAGCCACCAAACACTGCCTGGCTATCACCTCCAGCTCCTCTGCTTTCACCAGGGATGTCTCTACAATCATGAGAGCTTCCTCACGCGCAAGCTTCGCCTTTATTCTCCGCGCTTTGCGTTGTTCAGCTCGCGGATCTCGCTGCACTCCCTTGCCCCTCACTCCCCACTCTTCGGTCCACCCGTGATCGCGTACCGTCGAATAGGGGATCCCAAGCTTCTTGCCAACCGCTTCCAAACTCATGCCCCCACAGTAGAGTTCGCGCGCTCTTGCCCATGTCTCCGCGCTGTATACCTTCATTACCCGTTTACTCAACAACGTGCCAGTCGCCATTAATCGTTTAGCTATACTCCTTCCCTCGCCAGATGGCACTCAAATCACAACGCTGACCAGAACGGTGACACGAAGGCGCGCGGTGGGAGAGCTGGAGATTTTAAATCTTCGCCCAGTGGCCATCTTTCATCACGTCATCATCGCGTCATCACACCCGCTCTTTTGCTCTGCCGGCTTTTTTTGCCTAGGGACGGAGTGATAGTTGCGAGAGGGTGGAAAAGGAATCAAGGAACCAGTGGCCGTCTTAAGCATTTAGTGTTCACGTTTCGATGGTTATCCCGGTTCATTGTGATGCTTGTGTGGCGATGATTCTTTGTTCGAAGGGACCTTGTCCTTGTTCCCTGGCGATGTTGATGCGCCTTGAGGCCGCTGCGACAGTGGTTTTCATCTGAGGGAAGTTCTCCTTTATCCAGTCTGCCCTGAACATCGGGACATCGTCGAAACTCATTACCGGCTCGCCATCATAGGAAGCACATAAGAAAGCTTCCATTTTCGAGCAACCGGTATGCACCCAGGATAAGAATATTGTGCCGTCAGGTTGGACGGCGAAATAGCCGTACTCTTTTTTCCACTTCTTGAGTTTGCTTGTCGGGCTGATGTATCCGCTAACGGTTTCGTCTTTCATCTTTTTTGGTCGTGATTTCGAAATTTCGTTTGGTTGAAACAAGCAACGGCTCGCGGCGTCGACGAGGGAGTGGGTTCGTCGTGATTGTTGCGGGGCAGATAACGCATGATCACGGCAATCGATATAAGAAGGTTGTTCCCGATGAGAACAACCTAGTTTTCACTCTGAAAGAAGCTGGGATCGGTCGAGCCATTTTGGTTGGTTTTTTGCGGTAAAATGCCCTCCGGGAGTCTTGTCGACAGCTCTTTCCAGGGTGTTATCATCCTGTCCACAGGTTACAAAACACCTAAAATGACTCGCGAGAGAGCTTCCAGAGCTGATTGGCAGGCGAAAAGCGCATGAGGTTTCGCAGGTTATGCAGGTTTTGGCAGTGGCGTATATATAATTCAAAATTCGTTTTTTCATCACGCACACGCCTATGCCAAAACCTGCGAAACCTGCGAAACCTCCTCATTTTTTGTACTGCAGATCACCAGAATCTCACTTGGTCGTCCACCTTGGGAACCCGATACTTCGTGCCTGATGGCAATCTTTTTAGGGAATTTTAGAGCCAGCCGTTCAAGTTCTTCTTTGCGATAGCTGTGCCGTCGTTCCAAATCACGAATGGTGGCGCGCGCCTTGTAACGTTGGCTGACCAGCGCCACCAGCTTGGTCAACTCCTCTTGGTCAGCACTATCTCTCATGGCCGCGAGTAAACGGACCTGTTGTCTGGCAAACCATTCGGCAAGTTCTATCGCATTATCCGGTTCTTGAGCATCGATCTGTGTAAGGTGTGCTCGTTCCCCGTGCGCGCTGGCATGCAAGACGACCAGGATTCGCCAAGCCTGTTCAGACCAGCGGACGACAAAGCTATTGATGTCACGCAAATCCCTGCGCCTGCGGCTGACTAGGCGATTTTTATATTGCCGGATTGCTTTCCTGGCAGCGCCACAATCCGGAATCGTGCCCCCTTTTCCGTCATGGTAAGTGAGCAGGAGTTCTTTCACCAAATCGTGGTAAGCTTGCCGCACCTCTGGAGGGATCGGTATTTCTTGCTCTGGTTCTTCGGTCGGTTCGGTTTGCGAATCCCAGATCAAACAACGCGGCAAAAATCCCCCATCGCGTAAATCTTCATTGCCCAGCAACCGCTGCGCTCGTTTAGGCTGCATTAACCAAAAGAGAGCCACACAGGGATCTTCCAGGATGACCGATTCCCGTCCGATACGATCCACCAGGCAGCGCTCACCTGTATAAGATCTGACGTAGATGTCATCATCACTTTTACCCTTTTCCTTGATGTAACGACCTTCAAGATTCTGGAGGGTCTTGCCGGCGTCTGACGACAGACTGAAAAGTTGCTCGGAGTTCCTGGCCAGTAATGATCCTAGCTTTTCCTGCGTAACGTCTTCAACGATCATCCGTGGCGCTTCGAGCTTCTCCTGGAAATACTCCAGCCTGGCAATCTTTTCGCAAAGCTCAGCCTTAAGCTTTGCACGATCGACCACCACAGTTTTCTTGCTCCCCTTGGCGCCAAGCACAGCTTCCAGCGCTTTGATCTCCCGATCCAGAATCCGGATTTCAGCCTTGGTCTCGGGGTTGCTGATCTCTTTCCAAAATCCAAGCGCGTCTTTTTCAGCTGTTTGTATTGGCTGAGCAGCCTCTTTAAGCGTGGAGCTTTTGCCCTCCCCACTTTCGGCGATCCCAACCAAGTACAGGTTGCCCCGAATTATGCGGTCTGCACCGCTTTTGAGATTCAATCCCTTTCCGACAGCCCCCGAAACAATCCCCAGAACAGCTGGACCACTTAATTCTAATGGCACCCTGTATGATGCCGAGATGGCTTCTGCCATTGCGCGTAACACTGGTGGAAGGCATTGGATCGGAAACCTACGTGCCTCCTGGTCCTCGTCGCGACTATCACGATCATTATCGCCGGCCGCAAAATCCCTTTCCAGGTCTTTGGCAAACTTTGGCTTTTCGCAGGCTCCCTCCTGGCCATCCTTTGAATACTGAGCATTAACTCCTGCGGGATGTATTTTTGGAGTTTGCTCCCGTCTGATATCTTGACTTCGTCGTACACTCATAAAAAAAGAGGAGGTTAATCGTTGTCACTTCGGCCATAACGAGCGGCGATGAGGTATCTCTCCCAGACGGCCAGCGGATCTTCTCTGACTGGCCGTTTGGCTATCGGGATTGAGTCCGCGTTTGGCGCGAGGTAAAGGAGTTGTTGTAACCGGCCGGTCTGCTCTCGCCTGCAGTTTGGCAGCCTGGAAAGACGTACCGGCGTGAGTGTTCCGGAGCAGGCTCCCAGACGGATCAAGTGCTCCCGGTGCAGAGCTAGCCGTTCGTGCCACTCTGTGACCGTCCTCGCGCCGAGATTGCAGAGAGCGTGTGCTCCGCGGCCACCGGAATGGTAGATGGCCACGATAGCCAGTTCCAAAAGAACGAGTGCTTTAAGCCAGAGAGCTTCGGGCGCCTCGTCGGTTTCCAGTACCACGTGCCGCCAGTCGGTAATGCACTCTGTCGCACGGAAAGAGAGGCCTCCTGTGTTGTGCTCGGAGGCGAGACGCTCGAGCTGGTGAGGCTGGCCGTCTATTGGATTGGATAAAAACCACACACCTGGTTGTCCAATCCGCAGATGATTCAATTCGCAAAGATTTTGGACCGGGTCGTCGTGAGTCCACACCCAACCGTTGCGGGAATGACTATTAGCGGTTACCCAGACGTGTTCGCCTGGGCGAAAGATTTTATGCAGAAAACCAGCCGGCGAACGGTTGTGACATGTGAACTGGCTACGTAACTCCAGGTATTCTTCGTTGATCTCCTCAGTGAGCTGCGAGGTGAAATTCGTGAGGTAAAGAGGATCGTAGACCGGCT
>Ga0318562_10001338_pt1 | contig 11101 bp, 16 predicted proteins | sample GRESIP066b5f18_FD_203688 | JGI IMG/M metagenome (GOLD analysis project Ga0318562, IMG submission 203688) | Tropical soil microbial communities from Luquillo Experimental Forest, Puerto Rico - GRE.SIPMG.066b5f18 | ecosystem: Environmental > Terrestrial > Soil > Tropical forest > Bulk soil...
TTAGATTACTTAGATGTCTCTATTAGTAGAGATAAGTAAGTTAGTTAAGTAGTTAGATTACTTAGTACGCCATCCTTCCGCATCTGTGCGAGGCGCAGACGATGATGGACGGATGCTGTGGCTTCCTCGGCTGGACGATCCGCCACGGTGAGATGTACTGGTGCCGCGGTGGGAAGAACCACCGTGGTGTGAAGAACTAGCACCACCGCGACCACCGTGATGTGATGTGCTGGCACCTCCACGACTGCCGCGTGTAGAAGTATTGTGTTGAGCATTCACGCTGCTCACGTTGATGTTGGGTCCCTTGAGATTGACAGCGTAGGGAGCGCCGACTTGGTTGGAGAATTCGAACATAAGGTTGTCACCATCACGCTTACCGATCTGCTTGACGTGAGGGTCGAAGTAGGAGAAGTGTCGAAGGATGGCGGCAGCATCGAGAGCAGGAGGAGCAGGTTCACCCTGGACGATAGGACCAGTGTAAGCGCTCTTCACACGGACGACGTGCTTATCCTTATCGGAAGCGAGAGGGTACCAAGGACTCTTCCAGAATGATGTATGGAAGGTATTGCCGAAGCGATCATTGTCATTGGCAAGCGATCTCATATTCCTCTCTTCATCGGTGAGTGGGATGGCGATACGCATAGGCTCCTTCGTGATGACAATCTCCTTGGCTTGTTGGTCCTCGGTATCAGCCCAATTATACGGTGCAAGTACCATACTACCAGCAGGGAATCCGAGGACGTTGTCGACGGTAACTGACTCGTCCGGAACGGTCTGGATGTAGCTTGTGTCGATGGTGGTTGTCTTGATGTCTCCTCCCTTCTCGTCCTTACCGAGCAGCTTATAGAGCACACGAGGATCCTTGAATAAGTAGAGTAGACGCTGACGTTGAGGGTCATTCGCCTTGAGTGTGTTGCCTTCTTCGTCCTTCGTCTCCTCGAGTACTCCGCCTCTCTGCAGCATTACAGCTGTCTTGGTGTATCCCATACCCCACCAATAAGTACTATCATATCCATCAGCACGTGCTACATCGGTAATGAGCTTCTGGATGCTCGCGTGGGCTACCTTCACATTGACCGGTCCGATATAAACTGCTCCGAATCCAGTACCGACGTCTGAGCTCGCCATTTCCTATACTATAATGCGCTGTTGTATAGGAGTGCGCTTTGGCCTTCGGATGGTCCTCGCATACCTTACGATGTGGCTCAAATTACTATGTGCGAAAATAGGCATTAGAAGTGTACCAGAAGCAGTAATAGACAAGAAGAATAGTACACTTACGATGTACTACTATATGGGTGGTAAGGTCTATTCTCATCGCGTAAATTACAGTATGGATAACATGGACGACTACGATGGTGAGAAGGGTGTCAACCTGTACGTGAAGCGAGATATGTTAGCTAAGTAATTACGCCTATTAACCGTACGCGTACGATGATTAGACTTCGTCTATTAATAGACGTACTTACACGCTAGTGAGGCGCTTCAGATCACAAGAGTATCCATAGTCCTTCAAGCTCTTCCATATTACTTGTGGTAGACGGGGACTACATGCTATGATACTCTCCTTGTCGAGTCTTAAGTAGTAAGGAGACAATATCTTCTTACCTACATTTCCCATCGATTCGTGCTCAATACCCAGCATCGAACAAGCAAGAATAAGACTGCTCCTGTACTTCATGCCATATAACATAGTAATGTATCTACCCACATAATAACACACCTTACTACGCTCAGATGCAGTAAGAGGGACGAAAACATCCTTGTCGAATCCGCTGTTAAGTAGTTGTGTAGCCAGCTCAATATTACCATAAGCTACAGCATTACAGAATAGCCATCCAGAATGATTGACAAGCGAATGTCCATTGTCAGAGGCTAAGTAATTCCTACCGTTCTCTGTAGTTGCGAGGATATGTGGTAATTCAAGTCCCTTCTGCGACTCATCTAACTGTGCTTCGGACATCTTGTGAGATGACATGAGGGTCGCCCTCTCTTCTTGTGTCAGCTTAGCTAATAGAGCACTTACAATCTGCGCAGGGAGGTGTGTAAGATCGAAGAGAAGGAAGAAGGCGTTGTTGAGTGGATTGAGGACATTGAGAGCGTACAACAACTCTTCTGTAAGCGTCACTTCCATCTCTGATAGCGCCCTCAATATCAAGTCGAACTGATCAATAGTGATCGAAGGTATACTAATGACGTCTTCGTTGGGATAATCGTTGAAGAAGTCGGCGAATAGCTGGAAGTGGCGAGATAATGTCTCAAGGGTACAATCGGATCTTGTATCGCCATCCTTGCACTGTAGTGTTATGTACCTACCCGATGGCTCCGTGGATTCCCGTATTATACCGGCGTTAAGAGGGAATGTGACCATACTGGGCGTTACCTTCTCACCTCTTACAAGTGCGTGTAATTCCACATAATGGTAATACTTCAACTCGCACTGTGTATCGTGGAGAGTGACACACTTAGACAGTTCGTCGTAATCTATACCATACGTGCCTAACGAAGTAATAACTGTGAACATTCTACCACTTTCGCCGATGCTTAGACTTCGTCTATTAGTAGACGACATAACTACACTATATTCTTCGATGGATCCTCTCCCAGACGTGGTAATTCTGACAGCTCATTATACCCGTAGTGCGCCAGTGACTTCTGGATACCTCCCAGAATATGCAGAGCGTACGTGTTAAGAGGTAGAATAGCGAGAGGAACGAGATAGGGAGAGTTAGCCTTCTTACCTACATTTCCAAGGGATTCGTGATGGATTCCAAGCATCGTACAAGCGAGAATTAGTACCGATCTATCCTTCTCATCCGATAAGCCAGATATGCACTCGGCGACGCTATAACATACGACACTCCTCTCATTACCCGTCAGAGGTATGTACTTGTCCTGTGTGAAGTCACTCTTAATCAACTTACACATTAGTGGTATCTGTCGGTGCTTGGCAGCATTACAGAATGCCCAACCATTGTGTCCAGCGAGAGAATATCCTTCCTCCGTCGCGAGGTATTCACTACCTGAGTATGTGCCGGCGAGGAACGCTACTTGTGGTGGAAGCCTTATCACTGTATATAACTCACTGTTGTGATACGTCCTAAGAATGTGTGAATCGATGATGTTCTGCTTCTCCTCATCGGTCACTCTGTTCATTAGTGATGTAACCACTTCTCGCTTCGTACCGATAAGACTGAATAGCAGGAAGAATGCGTTGTGAATGGGGTTAAGTACGTTGATCGTGTATAGTATCTGCTCCGTAAGAGTTACTACAGTCTGCTCGAAGAGGACACATAATACAGTCTTGAGATCGCGAACTCGAATCGTAGGTATGGAGATCGAATCAGCGTTGGGATAGTCATTGAAGAAGTCCCTGAAGAGGGTGAAGTGCCTAGACAATGTCTCAAGATCGAGATCATAGATCGATGTACCATCACTACACTCGATCTCTATCCGTCTACCCTCACGATTCTCAGGCAATACACACGTCGCTTCTAAGCTAATCGCCAAGTCATCGATAACGCTAAGCGTGACCTTCTCGCCTCTCAGGAAGGCTGCCATCTCTGTGTACTGTAAGTAGGGTGTAAAAGCTGATTCGCAGGTAATACCTGCAAATTGAGCACATAGTTCATCATAATCTACAGCGTAGGCTCCAAGCTGAGTAACGAACGTAAACATCCTATACTTTAACGTATACTTAGACGTCTATTAGTAGACGTAGATAGCTTAGTGGTGATGCTTGCGATCATCGTCGTCGTGGCGTGCAGGGTACTTCTTGGAGTAGAAGAGCGAGACGCGGATGTCGGTGGCAGGAGCGATGGGAGCAATGTAAGTGACGGCGGCGCCAGGAGGAGGAGTCTCTCCGGAGAAGTAGATCAACTCAACGAAGAGGATACGATCCTTGTCCAAGTCAGTCTTCAAGGTGGTGACGTATTGAACGGTCTGACCGGCAGGAACAGAGAAGGGAGCAGAGGTCTTGATGTAGAACACTTGGTTGGGAGCAGTGTCGTAGAAGACTCCAATGCGAGCTTGAACGGTCTGAGGAGTACTTCCACCGAGCAAGGTGGTGTTGATGCGGGTGACAACCTCACGACGCTCACAGACGTTCCATTCAGGGCGATATTGAGGGTTGTCGCTGAGAGGAACGACAGCGGAGGCAATCACACCTGGTTGAGTAGATGGGGCAAAGTTGGCCTCAACGACAGCAAGAGGGGCCTCTTCCTTCTCATCTTGGCAACGGCAGTCGCACTTAGGCTCCTTGCAGCGTCCACATGACTTGTCATCACGCTTACCGTGATGCTGCTTCTTCTCTTCGCAAGGCTTGCAGGAAGACTTCTTGTGATGTCCCATTTACTGAGCCAAGGATTCTCACTGCATGATCTCCCTTAGACGATCCTCTCGAAGGCATACAGAGTAAGCATTAGTCTCGTGTATCTTACAGTAGATATAGTGCTTAGCTAGAGTGCTCCGCATCTCTTCTTCGTATCTCATCTTCCTAATCTTCATCTCCTCAGCTTGTTCGATATAGTACTGTTTCAACGAGTTCTGACTATGTCGTAGGGAGAAGTAACCCACTATAATACACGCTAGACATATAGGATAGACAACCAAGTAATAGATTAGATAGTCTGCTAATCTCATCGCTACTTATAGCGTTTTACTTCGTTAGTTTTGCGTATAATGCGTATTTCAGTTCTCACTCTCCTTACATTAGGTTCTCTCACCTTGCACTTACACACATCATGACCACACTTAGCACAGAAGGCAGACTTTGTGTGCGACTGGCCCATTTCTTACACGTTTTAGATACTGATAGACAGGTAGAATGACATGCTTAGATACGTCGTAGAGGAACCAAGAGATAGCGATAAATGACATACAGAACAACCATAATACCATGTGATACCACTTCATTGTCTACTTTTAGACAGATTTACAGCTTAGTGCGCACGGTGGGCCCACTTGCGAGAGTAGCCGTTGCCTCCGCATCCACAGGTCTCAGATGAGGAAGAGCTGGAAGATGAGGAGCAAGAAGAGGACGAGGAAGAGCTGGACGAGCATCTCTTCTTGTGATGGCGTCTGCGCTTCTTGTTGCAAGGCTTGCACGAAGAAGAAGAGCTAGACGAGGATGAGCAAGAAGACGAAGAGCTGGAAGAGGATGATGAGCATCTCTTCTTGTGGCGTCTGCGCTTGCAGCAACAATCCTTCTTACTCTTATGGCACTTGCCGCACTTGCGTTCACGGGTAGCACAGGCACGGATACCAGGCTCAGCGACGATGACAACTCCGTTGGGAGTATACATCAGCATGAAGGCAGTCAAGCGATCACCATAGGGGAGGATGCTGTAGCGATCATTGCCACGAAGGCCTTGGCGATGAGCGTCAGCAACACAGGCGCGAAGTGATGACATAACCTCTTGACGTTGTCCAGAGGGCATCTGAACGTTCATTGGGCCATTAGCCTGCAATTGTTGGAGGGCTTGCTCCAAGTCAGCGAGTTGGTACGATCCGTCTCTAGATGTCGCCATTTACGTCGTCTGTAACTTCTCCGACCATTCTATCAATCTCCCTCTCATAGCTGTTACGCAAGAACATACATATGAGCATTATACAGTCAAGATAGCGTAATAAGAAGAATATACCAAGTAATGTAAGCATAGTATTAGATATCACCCATCCTATACTGTACGCCAACCATGCGTCAAATAACCTCAAGAACCTGCCTAAGGCATACCAGAAGAAGCCATTGAACATTAGACTCATCTCTGTATTACATCTAGCGATTGTAGGGTGCATTCTACTACTTTAGTCTCTAATTATAGAGAGTAAGTTACCTGTATAGACGCCGATCGGTGTACCTGCGACTACAGATCACTTATCATGTCAGACACTCTACATATAGCCCACCCACACAAGAACACGATCAACACACCGCCGAACATCCTCACTGTAGGGTCCATTTGTCTCTAATAATAGAGAGTGATTAAGTCGTACACATAACAGCCTAAGTTAGACGCTAGCGGCGCGATACGAGTCGAACTCACTTAGTACTTACCGCCGGTCAGCTTGCTGATGCCCCAGATGATCAACACAGTGATCAAGGCGGCAACGAATGACGATCCAAGGAGCTTCCAGAAGTTCACGCTGGTAGTAACGACACCACCAGGTCCGCTGTTGAGGACGATAGGAAGCTTCAGTAGCCAGAAGAGTATCATATAGATGATGGTGATGACAACAAGGAGAATCACAAGACTCCACACGCCGTTCTTCTTGGCTTGTCCCTTGATCTCAGCGGCAGTCTTGTCTACTGCGTTAGTGGTGTACTGCACAGGGCTAGAAGCCATGCTTGACTTAGAGTACATCGGCTGAGCAGCCGGGTTCATAGCGGGAGAAGGAGAGTATCCAGTGGCCATCTCGTCTTTACCGAGGTCCTAATTCCTCTCGCCGATCTTACTACTGATAGTAAGCTAACACATCTGCTAGTGTTAACGATATACGATCGTCTAGATACTACTACGCTACATTACTTAGATAGTGATGCGATGAGCTTATCGTACACACTCGATGACGGGTACTCATCTAACGTGTCGAGTACCTTCTTGTAGCGCTTCAAGCAGCCGGAGAAGCCCTTCCTACAGTCATCTCCCTCCTTATCCTCTCTCAATAACTGTATCTTACGAAGAGTGTGTAATAGCTCGACTAAGTCAGTCTTAATACTGGTCTTGTTCTGGAATCCTTGTCGCATGTACTTCTTGGTGTGTACGTATCGCGTGTGCCAATCTCCCTTCTTCTCATCGATCGGTGTGCTCTGGCCGAAGTCGAGAAGATAGTAGTCATTACTGTCCTTGAGTATGTTATCCACCTTAATGTCACAGTGTAAGCAGACTCGATGGATGACCTTCAACTTCTTGAGTATGCTGATACCTACGTCTCGTTCGCTATCAGTACTATCAAGGACAGTCCTTGTTCTAACGATAAGTACAGGTTCCCTCCAGAGCATATAACTTGCAGAGAACCAAGGTAGGGCTGATCTATCGATGCTATCAATCTGTGTATACAACGCTATCTCATGGGTAATATCGAACTCGCTGCCCTGATACCACTTGATGGCGATAGAAGCGTCGTACTTGGGGATACTACCTTCTAACACGATCATACTCTCAGGATGCGAGCGAGATTGACTGATGACCGCCTTCACTTGGACGGTATTGTCCTTGCTACGATGCTGGCAGTACAGCTTATCGCCTAGTATCTTCAGCACGTCGAAGAAGGACATAGTCTCGTAACAAGCGATGGTGAAGGCCATCTCACCTGCCGACGAAGTAAGTGATTGGTAACGCTTATACGTCTTATCTGGGACTCTACCACTCTCTGCTATCTTGTCGCAGAGACTGTGGATATACTTGCGATCGGACGAGCTTAGAGAATCCCACCTAGCTACATCCATCCTAGTTTATTACGGTAACTAGCTCTAGTTAAGCATTACTTCGTTGTACGTGTTATACCCGGCCCAGTAAGCTTCATAATACGCTTCACAGCCTGCTTCGTAGTCGTCTTCAACGGCGTCTTCGTCTTCTTGACACTATCGATCTTCTTGACTGATTTACGCGGTGTCTTAGGCTTCGTTGCAGGCGCTATTAGCACACGATCTGTCACGGTTGTCTTGGACTTACAATCAGTGGCAAAGTGAGTAGTTCTACCACATCGTAGACAAGCACCAGAAGCGTGCCAGATAGACCTCTCTAACTCTATCATGTAAGCTGTAAGATCTAGACGAGAATATTGCGCTCCTCTAACGTTATCTATACCGTACTTCAGCATATACTCCTTGGTCACCTTCTCTTCGTCGAAGGGAGAAGTAGAAGGTCGCTTCTCAAGGATAGCGACCGGTGGATAGGACTTAGTCCATTGTGATCCCTCTCCATTCACGTGTTGATCATACCTCGCCATTACGTCATCAGTAACACCTATATAGTACTTGTCGTACTTAAGCTTCAATACATATACTATACTCATTTACACTAAGTACTACTAATAGTACATAACTAACCTTTATATCAAGTATTACTACATTAATTGCAACTTAGAGTATAACACAGCATTGTGAGAGGTCGATCAATGGTTGATTCACCATACCACCATATCCCTGTGGTCTCTGACGATAGCGCAATACACGTCCATCTATGTGCTCGATGTGATAGCATTCGTGCGACCAGTGTCCAATTCTACCACAGCGATAACATGCTTCATCCTTCACTTCTTGCCTGTCTGGGAAGCCACCCGGAACGATACGAGGGCCGATATATTCCTCTCTCGTCGTTGGTGTGATAGGGTGTTCGCCAAGTACATAATCTTCCATTGTACCACGTTCACCTAGCGTATGTGATAAGTCATCCTCTTCGTTACTCTTAGAAGTCAGACTTCGACCATTAATGGTCTTCTTCGCGTAACACTTATCAGCATAGTGAGATGTTCTACCGCATCGCAGACAAGCATTCTGTGATGACCAGATAGACTGCTCAATGGCGCTTATCTGCGTCTCTGTAAGGATAGTCTGACAGTAAGGTCCACCGCGTACATTCTCTATCCCGTACTTGCCCATATATTCCTTAGTCACATTCTCCTCGTCGAATGGTGTTGTAGTACTACGCTTCTCGAGGATACATACGGGCTTGTGAAGCTTCGTCCACATAGATCCTGTACCTTCTACGTGTTGGTCATATCTCACTTGCAGATTGTCAGTTACACCAACATAGTACTTGCCATTGACAAGCTTAATCACGTATAATACAGACATCTCGGTTTACTCTTACCCTGCTAAGGTATATACTATCATAAGCAATAAGTACACCATAATCACGAAGTACCAACAGCTTACTCCCTTACTATCTGCGGCGGGTGTTCTAGGTCGATCCTTCACTTCCAGCTTCCGACCACTCACTGTATCCTTCTCCTTACACTCGGATGCGCGATGCGTCTTCCTTCCACATCTAAGGCAACCACACGTCGCTGACCATATAGATCGCTCTATACCGATCATCTGTGCGGGCAGAATCGACATGCCACAGAATGGTCCACCTCTCACGTTCTCTATCCCGTACTTCATCATATACTCCTTCGTCACGTTCTCTTCATCGAATATACTATTCGCTCGACGCGTCTCAAGAATAGATAGGGGCTTGTACTGTCTCGTCCATATAGATCCCTTACCACTCGCGTGCTCTTCATATCGTCTGTCAACATCTGTAGTAGTACCCACGTAGTACTTACCGCTTCTTAATTCTAGTACATAGATTAGAGGCATTTCTACCCCAACGAGCGATGTAAAGGGCAAGATGTCGCTAGTTGTCTCGTCGCGTCCACAGTATGAGTCGTGTTCAGTGCGCTCGTGTGGTAAGGACATACGCTACAAGGATTACGTCTCTGTGTTAGCGGAGGCTGGTGTCTCACCGAAGCGTCTTACACAGGATCTTCTTCTCGATCCTGCTTCGTGCTGCACGCATAAGATACTATCAGAAGTACCCAAGCCAGAAGAAGAGTATGTAGAGAGGTTAGAAGCGTTGAAGGCGGTCCATCTCGTGTCTCCACCACCATTCTACCTTACCTATCCAGGTGAGGAAGTGAGACCGCTCTACCGCAAGACGAAGGAAGGAGGAGAGGTGACGAATGCGTTCATCGGTGCTGAGCCTTACTACTACCTCGTGGAGAGAGGTGAGAAGCCTGAGACTGTTCTTGCCCACCTACACATCACCGACAAGGCTGATATACGCACAATCTTATCTATTACGGACCGTCCAGCGACCGAGTTCGAATGTCCTCATTGTGCAGAGAGTATCCCTCATGCTCGCTTCCTATCTCATCTCTACAAGAGTCGAGAGAATGCTGATATCCTGTTAGAACGGCCTGATATCGTACAAGATTGCTGTAGAGAGTCGGTAGTTAATATTAGACTGACTAAGGATGAGGAGAGGATGGCTGAACTACAAGCGCAATCGGCTGAGGAAAGGTTCTCTGGTGTCCCTACGACGAAGGAACCATTGGATGTATGTATTAGCTGTGGATTGAGTGATGTACGCAATTACTACGACTATGAGTGGCTTGTACACAAGGGTGTGCCGTCCGTCATAGCCCTTAACTACTTCGGTCTATATCGTCTCTGCTGCCGTCAGAACATGATCAATCCTCGTATTGTGCCGTCCGAGAGTAAGGCGTTGGTGATGAGGAGGATACAGCAAGAAGGTGAGCTACCAGCACCTCAAGTGAGTGAATTCGACTATCAAGCGAACGAACTACCGAGTGTATCGGGTGACATCTAACACTAAATAACACGCTTGTCTCTACAAATAGAGATGTACATGGTAAACTGGCTAAATGAGGTAGTTCGAGTAGGAGTCCACCCGACTCTCGGCTATGTCGTATACAATCTGCTGGATGGTATCGGATCTATATCATTGAGCTACTACTTCGTGCAGTCTCTCAGTCAATTCACCTACCCGAAGGATGTCCTAGGTAGGGAGTATATCTGTCAAGATGAGATTGGTGAGGACATTAGCCTTGGATGTGATGTGTTCTGTGGCAGGTATGTCTACATCGTTACATCTGTTGGTGATCCTCTCACGATCGCCAATCATCAAGGACCTCCCGTCGAATTCACAGTACCGCGTAGTACTGTTGTCCTTGCGAAGCTTCGCTCTTAACCTTCTCTAGTAGTAGAGGTCACTTACGACAGACCGAGGACGTCCTTACTGGCGAGGTACGCATCACGATTGAGGAATTGGAAGTTCTCCTGCATAGATGGCTCTCCAATCTTGTTGCGGATGCCATAAGCAATGTGACAGTCGTCATAGAGATATTCCTTGTTGTGTAAGTCCCTGACGAATTCGATCATCTCATCGAATGACGCGAAGTTCAGGCGCTTCAACACCTTGATACGATTCTCCACAACTTTCGTGTGTACGATCGATGTGTACCCCTCCGGCTCCACACTCAGGATGTCTTGAATGTCTTCCTCGTAGAAGACGGGAGGAACGTAATACTGTGCATTGCTCGCCATTTACAACAATATCTAACTACTTCTCTTACTATGCTAACTACTTCTAGT